>Ga0335073_10000083_pt1 | contig 103950 bp, 93 predicted proteins | sample Lox_Sample_22_FD_207093 | JGI IMG/M metagenome (GOLD analysis project Ga0335073, IMG submission 207093) | Soil microbial communities from Loxahatchee National Wildlife Refuge, Florida, United States - Lox_Sample_2.2 | ecosystem: Environmental > Terrestrial > Soil > Wetlands | place: USA...
AAAGATCGATCGGAGCGCCTTCAAGCCGGGCATGCATGGCGATCATAACTTCGTCGACCGGCGCAGCGCGGAGGCCCAGTTCGTCCACTTCGATCCCGCCAAGTTCGTCTTCGACCTCAGACTGAAGCCCGGCGCCTCGGCGATCGGCGCAGGCAACCCCGCCGAGGCGCCGGCCACCGATATCACCGGGGCCGCTCGCGGAAATCCGGTCGATGCCGGCGCTTATCGCTATAAACCAAGCGAGTAACTCCACTGTCGGGGGCCGGCTTTAGAGCCAGCCGGGCCCAACTGGGAATGGCCTTGTGGACGAAGAACGCCGCTCTCCCCGGCGCGATTTCGATCGCCGCCCTGATACGGCTGCTTATTCAGGGAAGCCATAAGCTCCGGCGGTGGGGCCATTGGGCGACGTCGTAGCCCGCGTGACCCCGAGGATGTCGACGGTCGGCGCGCCTGCCGCGGTCCCGGCCGTTATCGCCGGCGCGCCCGCCTTAAGCATCATGTTGTAGGTCAACGTCGTCGGGTTGAACTCGACAAATTCGGCCTGAGGTCCGCCGGGGGCGATGATGTTGGTCCCGTAGGTTCCCGGCTTGGAGTACCATGTGGCAACGCTATTCACGTATGTGGCGATCGCAGCGTTCGCCGTCCCTATGGCGACGTTGTGATCCGCTTCAACGTCGTGAAGGAGATTGTCGACGTTGAGCGCGCTGGCAATATTGTTTCGCACCGTGACGCTGCTGCTTGAGGAGCCTTCATGGGTCGTAGAGCCGACCGCGATGGTCACCTGGCAATCACCCGACGGAAGGGCCCCGTCGTTGACCACCGTATTGTTCATGATCGAACCGCCTTGGAGGCTCGCGAAGTAGATGCCCCAGCAGGCGGTCGTCACCACGACATTGTTGGTGACCCAGACGTACTGCCAGTCTGAGTCGAAGGCGTCGATCCCTTGCAGCCCAGTCGGAAACTGAAGATTCTGGTCGGTCTGCCGGATGATCGTGTTATTGTCGATTGTGATGTATGAGTAAGTGTTCACCGCGACGCCCGTGGCCAAAACGCCAATCACGCCCTGCATGGCGTCTTCGTGGTTGCCGTCGCCGGCGTTAAAGTTGTCATGGATGTAGTTGTTGGTAATGGTAAGGTCGGTTCCCGCGTAATCAATTCCGTCGTCGCCGAAATGATCGATCTGATTGCCCGAGAAGAGCATAAGGTCCGCGTTCAGCAACGCGCCATTCCTGATCTCGGTGATGTGAGATCCTGCCATTGAAATGCATCTCGTGTTGCCGCCTCCGGCGCTGCTCTGGGCGGCAAACCCGTTGCGGCCATTTGCCAGCCATTGCGCCTGAGTCCAGCTGTCGTCGGCGCCCAGGGTCGAGATGGTCATATTCTCGAAGACAATGTTGGACGCCTGATAGTCCGGCCCCTGATCCTTGACCTCAACCAGATAGGTGATGCTGGCGGCCGTGGCCATGGTGCCCTCCACCTTGAGGCCGTTAAACGCCAACATGTTGGTCGAAAGGATGTAAAGCTGGCTCAACACCGGCGACTGACCTGGCGCGGCGGCGATCGTGAGGAAACTCGAATTCGTAATCTCCGTCTCGTTATCGCCGATGGTGATATTTCCATAGTTTCCGCTCATGAGCAGGATTTCATCGCCGGGCTTGATCGGCCCCGCTTTCGGCCCGGTTGCGAACACATAGCTGCTCCCGCTCAAATAGCGGTAGGGCGCAGTGGTCAGCAGCGGATAAGCGTACCCGGGCATGGTCTGAAAGACCGCTTCCAAAGAGTTCCACGGATGCGCCTGGGAGCCGTTGCCGCCGGCCGCCTGCGTCGCGCCATTCACCGGGTCAATGTACCAGACATTCCTGAACGTCGACGGCGGCGCCGCGCAGTCATGAGGGACTTGTTGAGCTTGAGCAGGAAAGACGTAGCAGATTAGCAGAATTACGGCGTAGCCCAGCGTTTTCATTGAAGTCCTTCCCCGTCGCCACACGTTACATAGATGTAATTATAGTTAACGATCCATTATCATGCCTCGTTTGAGCTTTCAATGACTGATTTGTTATCCCTTGCCAGCTAGGTAAACCTGCGGCTGCACGCCAGGGCGACTGAACAATTCTGAGAATCCGGACTACTGGGGCATAGATCAGGGCTCTGTCGGCCACGATCCGGCTCTCGCCGCGAACCGAGCGCGTGAGGCGGCTGCGCCGCACTGGGGGCGGTTTGCTTCCCGCGCGCCTCAGACCCCGCCGAACCAATTCTCCATTGCCGGGGCGCGGCGGCTGGCGGGTCACATAGCCAGGCCCGCCGCCCAACCGGATTTCAGATTTGCGCGGCGGAACCGAAGCAAATCAGTTTTTCGGCTGCTCCTTCTCGTTTTCCTCGCCCGGTTTCTCGGTTTCTTGCGCCGCGCCAGAAGGCGCTTCGCCGCCTGGAGAAGCGGCTGGAGCGGCCCCGGCGCCGGCCGGAGCCGGGGCCGCCATCACGCGGGCGTAGTCGCCTTCGTATTTGGCGTTCGCCAGCGCGGCCTGGGTGACCGCTTCCGCGCTCTTTCGGGCGATCTCCGACCGCACCTCGCGTTTTGCGAATTCGGTCCCCTCGTCGCCCGTCAACGGTTTCGCGTCCACAGAGGTCACCTTGAAAAAGCTGCCGCTCCCCCTCGAGCGGATGAAAAAGACGTCGTCCGGCTTCCTAGCGTCCAGGGCCTTCAACATTGCCGCAGGCAAGGTGGCGCCGTCCAAGGTTGCGGTGCCGCGGCTGAATTTGATGTTCATTTGGTTGAGCTGCGCGGCGACCTGATCGAGCGTCTTGTCGTCTTTCGTCGCCGCGGTGATGGCCTCGACGTCTTTGGGCGGCACAAATGAGATCTGCTCGATCTGGAACAGTTTGCGCTGGTCGAACTGCTCCGGATGACCCTGGATGTAGCTGTCGATCTCATTCTTGGAGATCGTGCTCATCTTGGACGCCAGGTCCCGCTGGACGAAGGCGCCGGCGAGGATCTGCTCGCGCGCGCGCAGGATATCGAGATGCACCGTCGGTTCGCGATCGAGTTTGCCCGCAAGCGCCTGCTGGACCAGATATTTGCGCTCGATCACCCGCGCCAGCGCCGCTTTGACGAGCGCGTCGGTGCGCTTGTCGGCGGGAATGCCGGCCAGCCGAAGCTCGTTATCCAATTCCTGCTGGGTGACGTCGTCGGGCCCGACGTGTGCGATGACTTGCCCGACCACGGCCTGCGCCTCCTGCTTCTTGCCGCATCCGGCGAGAAGGGCGGCTGCGGCGAGCGCGCACCCGATCGCGGCGATGCGCCAGCGGCGGTGAGAGATTGGCGATACCTGCAGCAAAACTGTTCTCCTGAAGTTCCAAGGGGCGCGATGTCGCCGATACGGACTATCGCGGAACGGTGACAATCGATCTCGTCGGCCGGCGAGCGAGAAGCAGCGCCAGTCGCCGCCAAGCCCCGCGCCCCATGCGCCGGCGATGCGCATTTGGTTCTGCTACCACATCTTTCGGGGCGTTAGCATCGACGAATCTGTCGAAAGAGCCGGACATATTACACATGTGGCTTATGATTTTACTCCCGATTTCAGCCGGGAGGAAGCCGTTGCGGCGCAATTCATTACAGAATCCTTATTCCGCGGGGCTCGATTCAAGATCGAAAGCTTACGCGGCTCGGCGGTAAGGAGCGGCCCGTCAAGGAGGCGATCATGCTCGACGTTGCGTTCGTTGCGCTCGGCATTGCGGTTCTGGCGTTGATGGGCGTTTACGCGCTCGCCCTCCGGCAGTTTTAGGAGCGTCGCGCCATGACGGAGCCGATCATCGGACTGGTCGTCGCCATAGGGCTCGGCCTCTATCTCCTCTACACCCTCATTCATCCTGAAAAGTTCTAGATCCAAACGGTGACGCGATGACCCTTGTCGGCTGGGCGCAGATCGCCCTCGTGCTCGCGCTGGTGGCGGCCTTCGCCATTCCGCTCAGCAGATTGATCGCTGGCCTCTACGCCGGGGAGAGAAATTTTCTCACGCCCGTGCTCGGGCCGGTTGAGCGCGGCTTCTACCGTCTGGCCGGGGTCGATCCGGCGCGGGAGCAGGATTGGTACGGCTATACGATTGCGATGGTCGTCTTTTCGGTCGCCGGATTCCTTTCGCTCTACGCCTTGCAGCGGCTGCAAAACTTTCTGCCGCTCAATCCGCGCGGCTTTGACGCCGTGGCGCCCGATCTCGCGTTCAACACCTCGGTGAGCTTCATCACCAACACCAACTGGCAGAATTACAGCGGCGAGACGACGATGAGCCATCTGACCCAGATGCTCGGCCTCACCGTGCATAATTTCCTCTCGGCGGCGACCGGACTGGCGATGGCGTTTGCGCTGGTGCGCGGCTTCGCCCGCTCGTCGGCCGCCACCGTCGGGAACTTCTGGGCTGACGTCACTCGCGTCACGCTCTACCTTCTGCTGCCGATCTCGATCGTCGGCGCGCTCGTCTTCGTCGCCCTGGGCATGCCGCAGACGCTTCAAGGCGCCGTCGACGCGACCACGCTCGAAGGCGCGAAACAGACGATTTCGATTGGGCCTGTGGCGAGCCAGGAGATCATCAAGGAGCTTGGCACCAACGGCGGCGGCTTCTTCAACGCCAACGCCGCTCATCCGTTCGAGAACCCCAACGCCTGGACCAATCTCCTGGAGATCTGGTCCCTGCTCCTGATCGCCACGGCCTCCGTTCTCGCCTTCGGCCGCGCGGTCGGCGACATGCGCCAGGGCTGGGCGATCCTCGCGGCGATGGCAGTCTTTTTCATTGTCGGCGTGGGCGTCGCCTACTGGTCGGAAACCGCGGGCGACCCGATCCTGACGGCGCTCGGCGTCGACCCTTCCGCAGGCAATCTCGAGGGCAAAGAGGTTCGCAACGGTCAGGCGATGTCGATTCTCTACACCGTGGCCACCTCGGGCACCAGCACGGGTTCGGTCAACAATATGCACGATTCGCTGACCCCGCTCGCGGGCATGGTGCCGATGTTCAACCTGCTCGCCGGCTGCATCTGGCCGGGCGGCGTCGGGGCCGGGCTTTACGGCTTCCTGGTGGTGGCGATCATCGCAGTGTTCGTCGCCGGTCTGATGGTCGGCCGCACCCCGGAATATCTCGGCAAGAAGATCGAGGCGCGCGAAATGAAATTCGCGATGCTGGCGGTGCTGCTCTATCCGCTGAGCGTCCTGGGTTTTACCGGCGCGTCGGTCCTGCTGCAGACGGCGCTCGACAGTCTCGGCAACAGCGGCCCCCATGGGCTCTCCGAAATCATCTATCTCTTCGCCTCGAGCAACGCCAACAACGGCTCGGCGTTCGCCGGAATCAACGGCAATACGCTCTGGTTCAACACGACGGGCGGGCTAGTGATGCTGCTCGGCCGCTTCGCCTATGTCGTGCCGGTGCTGGCGATGGCCGGCTCCCTCGCGGCGAAGAAGAAAGTCCCCGCCTCGGCCGGCACCTTCCCGACCGATGGGCCGCTCTTCGTCGGCCTCTTGGTTGGGGTGATCGTCATTCTCTACCTCTTGCAATATTTCCCAGCCCTCTCGCTCGGGCCGGTGGTCGAGCATTTTCTGATGCTCGACGGCAAGACCTTCTGATCGGAGATCGACCCATGGCTTCGAAAGCAAAGTCGCAGGGCCTCTTCGACGGCAAGATCCTCGCCGCCGCGTCGGTCGACGCGTTTCGCAAGCTTGACCCGCGGATTTTGGCGAAGAACCCGGTCATCTTCGTCACCGAGGTGGTGTCGCTGATGGTGACCCTGTTCTTCATCCGCGATCTCGTGACCCACAACGGCTCGGCGGCCTTTACCGGCCAGATCGCCGCGTGGCTCTGGTTCACGGTTTTGTTCGCCAATTTCGCCGAGGCCGTCGCCGAGGGGCGCGGCAAGGCGCAGGCCGACGCCTTGCGCCGGACGCGCAGCGACACCCGCGCCAAGCGCTACATCGATTCCCAGAACCTCAGCGGCGTCGTCGAGGGCGTGAATGCGCTCGATCTTCGTCTCGGCGACGTAGTGCTCGTCGAAGCGGGCGAGATTATTCCCGGCGACGGCGACATCATCGAGGGGGTCGCCTCGGTCAACGAATCGGCGATCACCGGCGAGTCCGCGCCCGTCATTCGCGAGGCCGGCGGCGACCGTTCGGCCGTGACTGGCGGAACCACCGTGCTGTCGGACTTCATCAAGGTGAAGATCACCTCCGCGCCGGGCTCGACCTTCATCGACCGGATGATCGCGCTTGTCGAGGGCGCCGAACGGCAGAAGACGCCGAACGAACTGGCGTTGTCGATTCTGCTGGCCGGGCTGACCATCATTTTCCTGATTGTCTGCGTCACCTTGTGGCCCATCGCCAAATATTCGGGAACCGACCTTTCGGCGACCGTCCTGATCGCGCTGCTCGTCTGCCTCATTCCGACGACGATCGGTGGGCTTCTGTCGGCCATCGGCATCGCCGGCATGGACCGGCTGGTGCGTTTCAACGTCATCGCGACCTCCGGCCGCGCCGTCGAGGCGGCGGGCGACGTCGACACGCTGCTGCTCGACAAGACCGGCACGATCACCTTCGGCAATCGCATGGCGACCGAGTTCGCGCCGGTGGATGGCGTCTCCACCCAGGAGCTTGCCGCCGCCGCGCTTGCCTCGAGCCTGGCGGATGACACGCCCGAAGGTCGCTCGATCGTGGCTCTCGCCAAGGGCGATTTCGGCCTTGTCGAACCGAAGTTCGACATGGGTAAGACCACGGTCGTTCCGTTTTCCGCCCAAACCCGCATCTCGGGCCTCGACGTCGGCGGCCGCTCGATCCGCAAGGGCGCGATCGACTCGATCCTTCGCTATCTCAAGCTGCCGATCGAGAAAACGCCGCCTGTCTTCCGCCAGGCGGTCGAGCGGATCGCGATGTCGGGCGGGACGCCATTGGCGGTCGCCGACGACGGCAAGCTACTCGGCGTCATTCACCTGAAGGACGTCGTCAAGCCTGGCATCAAGGAGCGCTTCGCGGCGATGCGCGCGATGGGCATCCGAACCGTCATGGTTACGGGCGACAATCCGGTCACCGCCGCCGCGATCGCCTCCGAGGCGGGCGTCGACGACTTTCTCGCCGAGGCGACGCCCGAGGACAAGCTTGCGTTCATCCGCAAGGAGCAGTTCGGCGGGAGGTTGATCGCCATGTGCGGCGACGGCACCAATGACGCGCCGGCGCTCGCTCAGGCCGATGTCGGCGTAGCCATGCAGACCGGCACCCAGGCGGCGCGCGAAGCCGGCAACATGGTCGATCTCGACTCCAATCCGACCAAGCTGATCGAAATCGTCGAGATCGGGAAGCAGCTGTTGATGACCCGCGGCTCCCTGACCACCTTCTCGATCGCCAATGACGTCGCCAAATATTTCGCCATCCTGCCGGCGATGTTCGCGGCGACCTATCCGGTCCTCGGAGCGCTCAACGTCATGCGCCTTGCTTCGTCGCAGTCGGCGATCCTGTCTGCGGTCATCTTCAACGCGCTCATCATCATCGCCCTGATCCCCTTGGCGCTGAAGGGCGTCGCCTACCGGCCGGTCGGCGCCGCGGCCCTCCTGCGGCGCAATCTTCTGATTTACGGCTTGGGCGGTCTCATCCTGCCTTTCATCGGCATCAAGGCGATCGACCTCGTCGTCGCCGCGCTCCATCTCGCTTAACCGCCAGGAACGGCCATGCTTCAGCACCTGCGTCCCGCCCTCGTCCTCATCGTCCTGTTCAGCGCCCTGACCGGTCTCGTCTATCCGCTGGCGGTGACGGGGATCGCCCAAATCGCCATGCCCTACCAAGCCAATGGAAGTCTCATCGAGAAAGACGGCGCCGTCGTCGGCTCAGCGCTGATCGGGCAGTGGTTCAAGAGCGACCGCTATTTCCACCCGCGCCCGTCCGCGACCACCGACACCGACCCCAACGATTCGACCAAGACGATTGATGCGCCGTACAACGCCGCGAACTCGGGCGGATCCAATCTGGGCCCGACCTCGCAGAAGCTCGCTGACCGGGTGAAGGGCGGCGTTGAGGCTTGGCGGGCGATGGCCGCTGCCGGACCGGTTCCCGCCGACGCCGTCACGACATCGGCTTCCGGGCTCGACCCTGACATCTCGCCGCAAACCGCCTTGGACCAGGTCGCCTCTGTCGCCAAGGCTCGCGGACTCCCGGAAGAGAAGGTGCGCGCTCTGGTCCAGACGGCCATTGAATCTCCGTTTCTCGGGTTGATCGGCGAGCCGAGGGTCAATGTTTTGAAGCTGAATTTGGCGCTGGATCGGCTAAAGTCGTCATGACCTCTAACGAGCGCCGATGGCCCAAACGAGCCGACCCGACAATGGACGCCCTGATCCGGACGCGCTTCTGGCCGCGTTCCGACGGGAGACTGCGGGCCGGCTGAAGGTGTTCCTCGGCGCCGCGCCTGGCGTCGGCAAGACCTACGCGATGCTGCAGAACGCGCGGCGCCTCAAGGACGAAGGGGTCGACGTCGTCGTCGGGCTCGTGGAAACGCATGGCCGCGCCGAGACGAGCGCGCTCGTCGATGGGCTCGAAGTCCTGCCGCGGCGCAAGGTCGAGTATCGCGGCCGTACGATCGAGGAATTCGATCTTGACGAGGCGCTGGCGCGCAAGCCCAAGCTCATCATTGTCGACGAGCTCGCTCACACCAACGCCCCCGACAGCCGGCACCCCAAGCGCTGGCAGGATGTCCAGGAGCTGCTCGCCGCCGGCATTGATGTCTGGACCGCGCTCAACATCCAGCATCTCGAGAGCCTCGCCGACGTCGTCTCGCGCATCACCGGAATCGTCGTGCGCGAGACCGTTCCCGACCGGGTACTGCGGGAGGCAACCGACGTCGTCCTGGTCGATCTCACGCCGGACGAGCTCATTCAGCGCCTGAACGAAGGCAAGGTCTATGTCCCCGAGACGGCCCGGCGGGCGACCCAGAGTTTCTTCACTCCCGGCAATCTGACCGCATTGCGTGAGCTGGCGTTGCGTCGCACCGCCGAGCGTGTCGACGACCAGATGGTCGACTATCTGCGCCAGAAGGCAATCGAGGGCCCATGGGCCGCCTCGGAGCGCCTGCTCGCCTGCGTCGGGCCGGACGAAGTGTCGGAGCGCGTCATCCGGCGCGCGAGCCAGCTCGCCACCGGACTCAACGCCCCCTGGACCGCGGTTACCGTCGAGACCGTCGGCCAGGCTGCCGACGCCAAGCGCGCCAATAAGCTCGCCAAGCTATTCAGTCTCGCCGAACGTCTGGGCGGCGACGCGATGCGGCTCCAGGGCAGCGACTACACAACCGAACTCCTCAGGCTCGCGCGGCGCGAAAACGTGACCCAGATCGTGCTCGGCCAGTCGCGGGCAGGATTGTTGCGACGCATTTTCGGACGGTCATTGCCGGAGGCGCTGATGCGCGACGCCGGCGGGATCGAAATCCATATCGTCCCCGGCGAAGAGGCGCAGACATCGCCGTGGCGGCGCCTGAGGCCTCTTCTCGCCCGCAAGGGGCTGGGCGCAGAGCTGGCGGGCGCGCTGGCCTCGGTCGCATGCGCGGTCGCCGTCGGGGAAGCGCTGACCGCCGTCCTCGAGTTGCCCAATCTGTCGATGATCTTCCTCACCGCGGTGCTGTTCACCGCCGTGCGCTTCGGCACCCGCGCCGCGGTGATAGCCTCGCTCGCTTCCTTCGCCGCCTACAATTTCTTCTTCATTGAGCCGGTCTTCACATTCACGGTCGCGCAGCCGCAGGAATTGTTCGCCCTGCTCATCTTTCTCGCCGTCGCGGTGTTCGCCGGATCCCTGACCGGGCGCATTCGCGACCAGCGGGAGACGGTGATCAGGAACGCCGAGGTGACGCAGTCGCTCTATGACTATTCGCGCAAGCTCTCCGGCGCCTCGAGCCCCGACGACGTGCTATGGGCTGCCGCCGCGCATCTGCACTCGACGTTCGGCGGCCGGATCGTTCTTTTGGTCGCCGAAGGCGATGAGCTTCAGATGCGCGCCGCCTGGCCGCCCGATGCGCAGCTTGACCCGGCCGCTCTGGGGGCTGCGCGCTGGGCGCAGCAGAAAAAGGAGCCGGCGGGCTGGGGAACCGGGACCCTGCCGCGCGTCGCCTACCAATTCCGGCCCCTGGTCGCCGCACGCGGGCCGATCGCGGTCTGCGGCTTCGAGCCGCATTCGGCGGACGAGCCGATCACCGCCGAGGACGAGCGCGCGCTGAGCGCGATCCTCGATCTGACCGCAATCGCACTCGATCGGGCGCTTCTGGCGCGCGAGGCGGTCAATGCGGCGACGATGCAGGAAAACGAGAAGGTGCGTGACGCGCTGCTCGATTCGCTTTCGCACGACCTGCGAACGCCCTTGTCCTCGATCGCCGGCGCGGCGACGTCGCTGCGCGCCTTTGGCGACAAGATGAGCCCGTCCGAACGCCTCGAACTCCTCTCTTCGATCGAAGAGGAGACGGCCCGGCTCGCGCGCTTCGTCGCCAACCTGCTCGACATGTCGCGGATCGAAGCCGGCGGGCTCAAGGTCAATCGCGATCTGGTCTCGATCGCCGACGTGGTGCAGGGCGCGGCTGAACGCAGCCGCAAGGCGTTCCCGGGCCAGCCGGTGCGCGTCAGCCTCGCGCCGAACCTTCCGTTTGTGCGCGGCGACGACAAGCTGCTCGAGCAGGTTTTGTTCAATCTGCTCGACAACGCGCACAAATATGCCGGCGACAGCGGCGCGAACATTCACGCCCGCCAGGAGGGCGCGGACGTCGTGATCAGCGTCACAGACGAGGGTCCCGGAGTGAAGCCCGGCGAACTCGAACGCATCTTCGAGAAATTCTACCGCGGCGGACGCGCCGACGGGCGCAAGGCGGGCACCGGCCTTGGGCTCTCGATCTCCCGCCGGCTGGTCGAGGCGATGGGCGGCGCGATCGTCGCGCAGAGCCCGGCGGTGCGGCGGCGCGGAACCCGGATCGTCGTGCGCCTTCCCGCCGCTCAGGCGACCCCGGCCGAGCCGAGACCCGCCGCATGAAGGAGCCGCGTGTTCTCGTGGTCGACGACGAGCCGCAGATTCAGCGGTTTCTCAACGTTGCGCTCAGCGCCGCCGGATTTGAGGTGCAATCGGCGGAAACCGGGGCGCAGGCCTTGCGGCTGGCGGCGACCGGCGCGCCCGACGTGATCGTGCTCGACCTCGGCCTGCCCGACCGCGACGGCAAGGAGGTCCTGCGCGACATCCGCCAGTTTTCGGCCACGCCGGTCGTCGTCCTTTCGGCGCGGGATCGCGAGGCGGAAAAGATCGAGGCGCTCGACCTCGGCGCCGACGATTACGTCGAAAAGCCGTTCGGCATCGGCGAGCTGACGGCGAGACTCAGGGCGGCGCTGCGGCACGCCGCGCATGCGGCCCAGCCCGCCCAGCGGGTAGAGATCGACGGGGTCGTTATGGACTTCGACAAGCGGCTCGTCACCCGTGACGGGGCGCCGGTCAAGCTGACGCCGAAAGAATATGACCTGCTCGCCGTCCTGTTCCGCAACGCCGGCCGCGTTGTCACCCATCGTCAGATTCTGTCAGCGGTCTGGGGTCCGGCGCATGGCGAGGACACCCAGTATCTGAGGGTCTTCATCGGCCAGCTTAGGGCCAAGATCGAACGCGATCCGACTGCGCCGAAGATCGTCAAGACCGAGCCGGGCGTCGGCTACCGGGCCGCCGAGCCCTGAGGCTTACAACGCCATTGATCAATTCTTCGGCGCCGCCGCACGATTTTCTGGCGCCTACCCACGCGAATCGTTGGAGAATCGTTGGCACGCTCGTTGCGAAGTCGGCCCTGGCCCAGTTGGGGCCGAGCTTCCGCCGCCCTGCTTTACGGGCGCAAGCGACGAGGTCAAAACATGTCGTTGACGAGACGGACTTTTCTATATGCGTCCGGCGCGGCCCTGGGAGGGGCGACTGCGCTGGGTGGAGCGCCCGCGCTCGAAGGGGCGGCTGCGCTGGGAGGCGCGACCGTATTGGGGGGGACGCTCGCGCTGGGATCGACCCCGGCTTTCGCGGCGGACGAAACGATCAAGATCGGCATCCTGCATTCGCTGTCGGGCACGATGGCGATCAGCGAGACCACGCTCAAGGACGTGATGCTGATGCTGATCGACGAGCAGAACAAGAAGGGCGGCGTACTCGGCAAGAAGCTCGAAGCGGTGGTGGTCGATCCGGCGTCGAACTGGCCTCTGTTCGCGGAAAAGGCCAAGGAGCTGATCGAAAAGGACAAGGTCTCGGTCGTTTTCGGCTGCTGGACCTCGGTGTCGCGCAAGTCGGTGCTGCCGGTGTTCAAGGAGCTCGACTCGATCCTGTTCTATCCGGTCCAGTACGAGGGCGAGGAATCGGAGCGCAACGTCTTCTATACCGGCGCCGCGCCCAACCAGCAGGCGATTCCGGCGGTCGACTATCTCATGAGCGAGGACGGCGGCTCGGTGAAGCGTTGGGTGCTCGAAGGCACCGACTACGTCTATCCGCGGACCACCAACAAGATCCTCGCTGCCTATCTAAAATTGAAAGGCGTGCCCGACGAGGACGTCATGATCAACTATACGCCGTTCGGCTTCTCCGACTGGCAGACCGAAGTGTCGAAGATCAAGGCTTTCGGTTCGGCCGGCAAGAAGACCGCGGTCGTCTCGACGATCAACGGCGACGCCAACGTGCCGTTCTACAAGGAGCTTGGCAATCAGGGCATCAAGGCCACGGACATCCCGGTCGTGGCGTTCTCGGTCGGCGAGGAAGAGCTCGCCGGTCTCGACACCAAGCCCCTCGTCGGGCACCTCGCGGCGTGGAACTACTTCGAATCGATCGACACCCCGGCGAACAAGGACTTCATCGCCAAGTGGCATGAGTTCACCAAGAAGCCGAGCCGCACCACCAACGATCCGATGGAGGCCCATTACATCGGCTTCAACATGTGGGTGAAGGGGGTGGAGAAGGCGCAGAGCTTCGGTGCGGACAAGGTGATCGACGCGATGATCGGCGTGGCGGTGCCCAATCTCACCGGCGGCTTCTCGACAATGATGCCGAACCACCACATCACCAAGCCGGTCTACATCGGCGAGATCCAGGCGGACGGCCAGCTCAATACGGTCTGGCAGACGCCGGGAACCGTCGTCGCGCAGGAGTGGTCGCCCTATCTCGAAGGCTCGCGCGACCTCATCGCCGATTGGCGCAAGCCGATGTCTTGCGGCAACTTCAACATCAAGACCGGCAAGTGCGGCGGTTGACGCGCTGCTGAAAACGCTCGACCCTCGTCCCTCTCCCGCATTGGCTCGTCGTTCGCTGGAACGCCCGATGCGGGAGAGAGGCATGGGTTTCTTCCCGATGATCCAGAGCGGCCTCATCGGACTCCCACGCGCCCGGTCGCCGGCGCGAATGTTTCGACGGGCTCCGCCGGCCGACGAGAACCGGGATCGAAGCGCCGCGGTTGAAAGGAGAATCATGACGCCGTTGAGCGCCTGTCGCCGCGCCGCTCATGATCTCGCGACTCGCCTTCGGCTGCGCGTTGCGCCCGCGCTCGCCCTCCTCGCGTTGCTCCTGTCCGCAAGCCTGGTCCGCGCCGACGCCCTTGACGACACGCTGGCCAAGTTTCTCGACGACAAATTCCCCCAAACCGCGGCCGCGATCGGCGAACTGGCGGCCGAGGCCCCGCCGCAGGCCGCGGCGATTCTCGACGCGCTTGGCGACAATCGGCTTTTGATTGACCCGGCCGATCACCTGGTCGCCTATAAGACCGTCGCCGGCCAGATCCTCAACGCCAAGACCGGCGCGCCGGTTGAAGGCGTCGACGCCGCCGCTTTCAAGAAGGTCCGCGTCAACAACGCGCTCAGAAGCGCGATCGAGGGCGCGATGGGCTCACTCACCCTCGCCAATCCCGATCCCGGAAAGCGCCTCGCCGCCGCCCAGGACGTGTTCAGGACGCGCGACGCCAAGGCCCTGCCGGCGCTTGAGGCCCAGCTCGCCAAGGAAAGCGATCCGCGCGTCGCCGCCGCGTTGAAGCTCGCCCAGGCGGCGATCTTCGCCACCAGCGACTCCGCGACGCCGCAGGATCGTCTCGCAGCGATCGCGACGTTGAAGGAACGCGGCGACGAGGACGCCCAAAGCCTCATCGACACGCTCGCGCAGAAGACGACCGATCCCGCGGTCAAGGGCGCCGCCGCATCCGCCCTGAGCTCGATCCACACCCGGCTGGCGTTGTGGGGCGTGGCGCAGAACCTTTGGTATGGGCTTTCCGCATCGTCGGTCCTGCTGCTCGCGGCGATCGGCCTTGCGATCACCTTCGGCGTCATGGGCGTCATCAACATGGCGCATGGCGAGATGGTGATGCTCGGGGCCTACGCCACCTATGTCGTGCAAATCCTCTTGCCGCCCTCGTTGCAGAGCTGGTCGCTCGCTTTCGCCATTCCGCTCGCTTTTGTCGTCTCGGGCCTCGTCGGCATCGCCATCGAGCGGCTCGTGATCCGCTTTCTCTACACCCGCCCGCTCGAGACGCTGCTCGCGACCTGGGGCGTATCGCTCATCTTGCAGCAACTGGTCCGCAGCCTGTTTGGCGCCAGCAACCGTCAGGTCAGCAATCCCCCGTTCATGTCGGGCGCGTTCGATGTCGGCGGCTTGTCGATCACGACCAACCGGCTCTGGATCATTGTGCTCTCGGCGCTCGTCTTCATTGGGCTGCAGCTGGTCCTGCGCGCGACGCCCTTCGGCCTTCAGATGCGCGCGGTGACGCAGAACCGCCGGATGGCGGCGTCGATGGGCATTTCGACCGCGCGCATCGACATGCTGGCCTTCGGCCTCGGCTCCGGGGTCGCGGGGATCGCCGGGGTGGCGCTGTCGCAGATCGACAACGTCTCGCCCAACCTCGGGCAGGGCTATATCATCGACAGTTTCATGGTCGTCGTGTTTGGCGGCGTTGGCAACCTGTGGGGCACGGCGTTCGGCGCCCTCTTGATCGGGCTCGCCAACAAGCTGCTCGAGCCGCTGATCGGCGCGGTCCAGGGCCAGATCGTGCTCCTGATCTTCATCATCCTCTTCATCCAGAGACGGCCTAGAGGGCTCTTCGCCCTTCGCGGCCGGGCGGTGGAAGCATGAGCGCGCGGCTTGACCAGCTCGGCCTCGGCTTCGTCGCGATCCTCATCGTCGCGGCGATCCTGGTGCCGTTCCTGTCTCTCGCGGTGTCGCCTGACTCGGCCTTCTACCTGCCGCCATACCTCGTGCAGCTGCTCGGCAAATATCTCTGCTACGCGATCCTCGCCGTCGCGCTGGATCTCGTCTGGGGCTATTGCGGCATCCTCTCGCTCGGACATGGCGCGTTTTTCGCCCTCGGCGGCTATGCGATGGGCATGTACCTGATGCGCCAGATCGGAACCCGCGGCGTCTACGCCAATCCGATCCTGCCGGACTTCATGGTGTTCCTGAACTGGAAAGAGCTGCCCGTCGCCTGGTGGGGGTTCAACTGGTTCCCTTACGCGATGCTGATGGTCGTGCTGGTCCCCGGTCTGCTTGCGCTCGCCTTCGGCTGGTTCGCGTTCCGCTCGCGTGTCACCGGCGTCTATCTCTCGATCATCACCCAGGCGATGACCTTCGCCCTGTTCAAGGAATTCTTCCGCAACGACTTCGGCTTCGGCGGCAATAACGGCCTCACCGATTTCAAGGACCTGCTCGGCTTCTCGCTCCAGTCGGCCTCGACCAAGGCGGCATTGTTCTCGGCCAGCGCTATCGCCCTCATCGTCGCTTACGCTGTGTCGCGCGCGATCATCGGCTCCAAATACGGCAAGGCGTTGATGGCGGTGCGCGACGCCGAGAGCCGCATGCGCTTCATTGGCTATCGAGTCGAAAACTATAAACTGTTCGCCTTCGTCGTCTCCGCCGTCATCGCGGGTGTCGCCGGGGCGCTCTACGTGCCCCAGGTTGGCATCATCAACCCGAGCGAATTCGCTCCCGCAAACTCGATCGAAGCGGCGATCTGGGTCGCGGTCGGCGGCCGCGGGACGCTGATCGGGGCGGCGCTCGGCGCGATCGCCGTCAACTTCGCCAAGACCTATTTCACCGGCGCCTTCCCCGAATACTGGCTCTATGGCCTTGGCCTGCTGTTCGTCCTCGGCACGCTGTTCCTGCCCAAGGGCCTGCTCGGCCTCGCGCTCAAGGGCAGCGAGCCCAAGCCGCGCGAAGTCATCTCGGTCGATGCCGTGGAAGAGGGGGCCGAGCCGTGACTCTCGCCGAGACGGCCAAACCGAGCCTGACCCAGACGCTGCTTTACCTCGACGGGGTGAGCGTGTCGTTCGACGGCTATAAGGCGCTGCGCAGCCTGTCGCTCGTGCTCTTGCCCGGCGAGATGCGCGCGATCATCGGCCCCAACGGGGCCGGCAAGACGACGATGATGGACGTCATCACCGGCAAGACCCGCCCCGACGAGGGCGAGGTGATGTTCGACGGCCGGCATGACCTGACCAAGCTCGACGAAGCCGAGATCGCGACGCTCGGGGTCGGCCGCAAATTCCAGAAGCCGACGGTGTTCGAAAATCACACCGTCGAGGATAATCTCCTGCTCGCGACCAAGGCGCCGCGCAGCGTCCGCGCCACCCTGTTCGGGCGCGAAGACCCGAAGACGCTCGAGACGATCGACGCCATTCTCGCCACCACCCGGCTTGGCGACCACCGGGCGCGGATCGCCGGATCGCTGTCGCACGGGCAGAAGCAATGGCTGGAGATCGGCATGCTGCTCGCCCAGGACCCGAAACTCCTGCTGGTCGACGAGCCGGTCGCCGGCATGACCGACAGCGAGACCGCGGCCACCGCTGATCTTTTGCGCGAGATCGCGCGCGATCATTCGGTGATCGTGGTCGAGCACGACATGCATTTCGTCCGCGAGCTCGGCGTCAAGGTGACGTGCCTGCATGAAGGCTCGGTGCTTGCCGAGGGCGCCCTCGATCAGGTGAGCGCAGATCCGCGCGTCGTCGAAGTCTATTTGGGGCGTTGAATGCTGATCGTCGACCGCATCGACCTCTTTTACGGCGCGGCGCAGGCGCTGCGCTCGGTGTCGCTCAAGGCCGAGATCGGCCGGATCCTCTGCGTGCTCGGCCGCAACGGCGTCGGCAAGTCGTCGCTGCTCCGCGCCATCGTCGGCCAGCATGGCGTCGCCTCCGGCTCGATCCAGTGGAACGGCGCGGAGGTGCAAAAGCTTGCGCCCCATCAGCGCGCCCGGCTCGGCTTCGGCTACGTGCCGCAGGGGCGCGAGATTTTCCCGCTTCTGTCGGTGAGGGAGAACCTTCAAACCGGCTTCGCCTCGCTCCGGCGCGACGAGCGTGCCATCGACGACGAGATTTTCAGCCTCTTTCCGGTGCTCAACGAAATGCTCGGGCGCCGCGGCGGCGACCTTTCCGGCGGCCAGCAGCAGCAGCTGGCGATCGGCCGCGCGCTCGTGACCCATCCCAAGCTCCTCATTCTGGACGAGCCGACCGAAGGCATCCAGCCGTCGATCATCAAGGACATCGGCCGCGCGCTCGTCCATCTCCGCCGCAAAGGCGAGATGGCGATCCTGGTGGTCGAGCAATATTTCGAATGGGCGCGCGACATCGCCGACGACTATGCGGTGATGGACCGTGGCCAGGTCGTGCTCGCGGGCAGCCGCGAATCGATGAACGAGGACGAAGTCCGGCGGCGTCTCACGGTATAGGCCGCCGCCCTTCTCCCGCTTGCGGGAGGAGGTGGTCGAGGGCCGGATGAGGGCGCGGGCCGGCTCTTTACGCGGCCCCGACGCCGGCGCTCATTTGGGCGCCGCGCTCGAACACTTCCGCCTCGGCTTCGACGATATCCTGGATCATCCCATTGGCGCCGAAGGGCGCGAGCGCCTCCTGCATGGCGCGTCTCATGACCGGGACGTCGTCGCCCAGCCGCTCCGGCGACGAGGTCGACATCGACAGAATGCGGTCGGCGAGGCGTTCGACCGGAATCGTGGTCGCCGTCTCGACCCTGATCGTCCCGCGCGGCGCGAACGGCCCGCTGGCGAAAAAAGCGCCACGATCAACCTTAGGGCGATCGTCCCTCCAGCGGTCGCGGACCGCCCTGAACGCGCCAAGCCAGGGGTTGCGGCCGTCTTCGACGCTTCGCGCGTGGCAGACGAGAATCCTGCCGCGCCGCTTCACGACGCGGTCAAGAGCGTCTCGGGCGAGATTAGGATCGAGCCGGTGGATCGCGCGCCCGATCGTAACGGCGTCGAAAGCGCCAAGGCCTGCGGCCTTGTCCTCGAAACGCCCTTCGATAAAGGATGCTGTCACGCCAGCGCGCCTGGCCGCCGCGCGGGCGGCCTCGACCATTGCCGGTTCCGGATCGACGCCGACCACTTCGCCGCAATAACGCGCAAAGCCAATTGCGAGCAAGCCCGGCCCGGCGCCGACGTCAAGCAGGCGCTCGCCGCCCTCCATTCCGAGTTCGCGCGCGACGGCGGCGAAGAATTCGGCGCCGTAGGGCGCCCGCGCGCGCTCGTAATAGGCGACGGTCGAAGCGAAGCGTCCCATGAATCTCCACTCCGGCGGCGAACGCGTGGACGCGTGAGGACGAGAAAGCATGCGACCGCGGCCTCAAAATGGCGGTCCTGCAGCCGGGGCGCTGACCACGGCGGACGCACTTGCCGATCCGCCGGACGGAGGCTCGCAATCTGAGCGCAGTCCTTGAAACAGATTTCAGAAACGGATTCAATCTTCTCCGGCGAACAGGCGCCTGTTCAACTCCGTGCGATCTTTTGGAACCGATCGGCGGCTCAGCAATTGTTTCGGCAGTGCTCAGAACACTGGAGGCAAATCATGTTCGCACGCACCGTGCTTTTGGCGACCGCCGCCTCGTTGACACTCGTTGCGACCCCGGTCCTCGCCCAGACGTTCAACGGATTTTACAACAACGATCCCGCCGTCACCTCGAGCTACGCCCCTTACGAATCCTACGGGAACGGCTATTACGACAACGGTTGGAACACGGGGATTCCCGTCGTTGGGCCGGTGCTCGGGTTGCTGACCGCCCCGTTCGGCGGCTGGGGCCAGCCCGGACCCTGGACAGGCCCGAACGCTCCGGGATGCCACGTAGACCGGGATTTCAACGGCCGTTACACCGCCAGCTGCTGATCGCAGAACCGGTTCTTCGCAGGACCGGGTTGGCGCGAACCGCTCCCGCGAAAGCGGGGGCGGCTTCTGCATGCGGGCCTACAATCTCTATCGCTGTCCGCCTGACGCCGTGATGCGCTCTCCTGTGAGCCACGACGACTGGTCGGAGGCGAGAAACAGCGCCACCCGGGCGATGTCGTCGGGCTGGCCCATGCGGCCCATCGGCATGACCATGCCCATCGCTTTCGCGGTCTCCATCGTCAATCCCATCGTCTTCGTGCCTTCCGTCTCGGTCGCTCCCGGCGCGATCGCGTTGACGCGGATCTTCTTTGGCGCAAGCTCGAGGGCGAGCGCCCGCGTGATCGTGTCGACCGCCGCCTTCGAGGCCGAATAGACGACCGAGTTCGGCACCGGGTTGACGCTCGCGATCGTGCTCATATTGATGATGCTGCCGCCCGCGCCGTCGAACGTTGCGACCGCTTCCTTGCTTGCGAGCAGCGTGCCCAGCACATTGGCGCCGAACTGCCTCTCCACATCCTCTTCCGTCACCGCTTCGATCGGGGCGAAGGCGTACACGCCCGCGTTATTGACGAGGATCGAGGGGGCGCCGAGCTTCGCCCTGGTCTCGGCGAACAGGCGCTTGACGTCGGCGCCTTTCGCGACATCGGCCTGGATCGCAACCGCCTTGCCGCCCTTCTTGACGATTTCCTCGACCACCCTCTCCGCGCCTGCCTTGTCCGACGCGTAATTGACCGCAACCGCCGCGCCCGCTTCGGCGAAGCGCCGCGCAATCGCTGCGCCGATGCCCTTCGACGCCCCGGTGACGATCGCCACTTTTCCGCTCAGTTCGCCCATCGTTCTGCTCCTCATGATCGCAGTCGCCCGGCCAGGACTGGCGCGAGCGCGCCTTGATGCGGCAGAGCTAGGCAATGCGCGGATCGACGGGTATTGCGCTCGGGGCGATATGATATATTCAATTGCTGCATGAATGATCGGCTGCAGCAGCTCGCCCTGTTCGTGCGCACGGTCGAGAGCGGAAGCTTCTCCAAGGCCGCCCGCGAATTCGGCCTGTCCCAGCCGTCCGTGTCGCGCGCGATCTCAGCGCTCGAGCGGAGGCTGGGGGTCAAGCTGCTCATCCGCACCACCCGACAGGTCTCGGCCACCGACGCCGGCGAGGCCTTGCTTGGCCGCGCGCGCGACGCCATCCTCGCGATCGACGACGCGGAGGGCGCAGCGCGCGGCGCCGACCGTCTGAGCGGGGTGCTCCGGGTCGCGTTGCCGCCGGGTTACGGCGCACGACGGATCGTGCCCTTGCTGCCGGCCTTCTTCGCCCGGCATCCCCTGCTGAAGATCGATCTCATGATGTCGGATCGCTATGAGAACCTGATCGCCGAAGGCGCCGAACTTGCGCTGAGAATCGGGGAGTTGCCGGATTCGAGCTTCGTCGCGCGAAAGCTCGAAACCGCACGGCGCCTCTTCGTCGCCGCGCCATCCTATCTCGCCCGCCGCGGGGAGCCAGCGAGCCTCGCCGACCTTGCCCGGCACGACCTCATCGGCGGGCCGGCGGACGCCGGCGAGGAGACCTGGGTCGCGCGCCGTGACGGCCGCGTCGAGCGGCTCGCCGTGAGCCCCCGCGTCCATTCGCGTTCGGCGACCGGCGTCATCGCCTCGGCGGTTGCGGGACTTGGCGTCGCAAGCGGGTCGATGTGGATGGCGGCGGAAGCGCTCGCCTCCGGCCAAGTCGTGGAAATCCTGGCCGATTACGCGCTCGATCCGGTCACCGCCTATGTCGTCTTTCCGGCCGGCCGCCGGCCCTCCCAAAGGGCCCGCGCGTTCAGCGACTATCTCGAACAGGCTCTCGCCGCGATCGGAGAAGAGACCGCGCCGTCGCTGCGGGCAAAGACAGCGATGAGGTCCAGCCGGCCCGCGCCGTCTCACCCGTTGCGGAAGGCGTAGGCGTAGCCGTTGAGCGCCGGCGCCCCGCCGAGATGGGCGTAGAGCACCTTCGATCCCTTCGGGAAGAAATCCTTCCGCACCAGGTCGATCAGGCCCTGCATCGATTTGCCCTCGTAGACCGGGTCGGTGATCATGCCTTCGAGCCGCGCTGCGAGCCGGATCGCCTCCTTGGTCTCCGCCGAAGGCACGCCGTAGAGGGGATAGGCGTAGTCCTCGACCAGCACGACGTCGGCGGCGGCGATCTCCTGACCGAGCTCGATGAGCTCCGCGGTCTTTTGGGCGATGTCGAGCACCTGCGCTTTGGTCTGCCTCGGCGTGGCGGAAGCGTCGATGCCGATCACCTTGCGCTGCCGGCCGTCCTTGGCGAAGCCCACCACCATTCCGGCATGGGTCGAGCCGGTCACCGTGCAGACGATCACATAGTCGAAGGCGAAGCCAAGCTCGCGCTCCTGCGCCCGCACCTCCTCGGCGAAGCCGACGTAGCCGAGGCCGCCATATTTATGGACCGACGCGCCGGCGGGAATCGCATAGGGGCGTCCGCCCTTAGCCTCGACGTCTCTGAGCGCGTCCTCCCAGCTTTGCCGGATGCCGATGTCGAACCCGTCGTCGACAAGCCGCACGTCGGCGCCCATGATCCGGCTCAGCATGATGTTGCCGACCCGGTCGTAGACCGCGTCCTCGTGCGGGACCCAGGCCTCCTGCACCAGCCGGCATTTCATGCCCAACTTGGCCGCGACCGCGGCGACCTGGCGGGTATGGTTCGACTGCACGCCGCCGATCGAGACCAGTGTGTCGGCGTTCGAGCGAAGAGCGTCGGGGATGATGTACTCGAGCTTGCGCAGCTTGTTGCCCCCGAATGCGAGGCCCGAATTGCAGTCCTCGCGCTTGGCGTAGATCTCGACCTTGTCGCCGAGATGCGCCTCCAGTCGCCTCAGCCTCTCGATCGGCGTTGGACCGAAGGTTAGCGGATAACGTTCGAATTTTTCCAGCATTCGTGGAACTCCGGCGGGCGAAATCGACGCGGCGGCGAAGATAGCATGGCCGAATCGCCGCGCCTCCGCCGCTGAGGGCGCTCACGCGTCACAACGCTCAATCTCCGAACAGCATGCGCTGTAGCACGCGATCCCCTTTGACGCGCCAATGGTAGAGCGCGCCCGCGATATGAAGCGCAACGATTACGCCGATCAGAATCCCACAGGTGAGATGCCAGACGAAAATGCGGTCTGACAGCGGCTGATCCTTGCCGACAATGGCGGGAAAGTCGAAGAGACCGAAGACGCTGACCGGATCGCCGTATGCGTTGGTCCCCGCCCAGCCGAGGATGGTCGCGACAAAGAGAAGGACATAGAGCGCGTATTGCGCCCAGAGCGAAGCGCGCTGCTCGATAGGCGGCATGGACGCATCCGGCGCCGGCGCGCCGAAGGCCATCCGCCTCATGAGCCTCACGACCATGACGATCAGGACAAGCGCGCCCAGCGCCTCGTGGAAGTTATAGAGATTGTCCCTGAGCGAGCCCTCGGGGACGAGCCGCTTCATCGCCGGCCCTATGGCGAGGAGCGCAATGACAGCAGCCGCCACAAACCAGTGCATCAGTTTCGCCGACGCCGAATATTTGTCCGGCGCCGCACGCGAAGCCCATACCGACGCCATGAGAGCCTCACCAGTCGAGGCGACTGAACGCCATGCGAACCCAGGCAAGCTAGCAGATCGCGGGGAATCGTCTGAACCGATGCGGGCGGTCTGTCACAGCGCCTCAGCTCGATGGCGGTCCAAAGCTTCAGGTCACGCATTGCGCTTTATCAGAACTTTTTCTTGACTTTCGTACCCATATGGCGTACTTTACAGAAATGGCGGCGGCGCGTCGCCCCGGCTCGCGCCAGGGAGCCGGCAAAGAGGACCGAAATCGTCGGTTTAGACAGAAAAATGATGTGAACCCATTGATTAATAAGGATCGGAGCCAAGATTTGACATCTGGATTGGCCGGGTTTTCAGCGCGTCGCGCTGGCGGGACGATATGGCGGGCCTCGCTCAGGGACAAGCTTCGGCAATCAGCGCCTTCGCCCCGTCCATCGCGGTGAAGGCCAGCTCCGTCGCGGGCGCAGCCGCTTCTCCGGCGGCCGGAGCTGCGCTCGCCTTGACGACGAGCTTGCCGCCGTCGGCAAGGGCGCAGAAGCGCTCGCGCGCGATGATCGCGTGCGCCGGCGCCGCTTCGGCCGCGCTCAACCGCAACGGTTCCGCGCCGGGCGCGGTCAGCGTCATGCTTAAGTCCGGCGGGCGCGAACCGGACGCGGGCGGCGGCTCGCCATCGCGGGCCGTCATCTCCGCCTCGACCACGCTGCCGCCGCGCCGATAGCGGAACGCGATCTCTAGCATCGCGCCGAGTCCAGCGAGCGGCGCGGCGAGCCTTGCCTGGAAGAGATCGGTCGGCGGCGGGTCGCCGTCGAACGCCCGCCCGTTGAGGCCGTTCAAGCCGCCGGAGAGGATTGGATCGGCGGCGTCGAGCGCGAGCGTTGCGAGGCGCGAGGCCTTGAGATCGGCGAGGCTCAGCCAGCGAACGCTGGCCGCAGGCGTCTTGCGGGTGAGCGCCATGACCGGATCGCCCACGCCCATCGCAGCGAGATAGGCGCCGACTACGGTGTCGACGCCCGGTTGCTCGTAGAATTTCCGCGTCATTGTGAGGCCCACCGCGCCTTCCGATTCTTTGACCACCGTGGTCATCTGATGCACGCCGATGAGGGGAGCGGGTCCGACCAGCCGCTCAACGCCGCCGGCGAGCACGAGAACGCAGGCCGAGGCGCAGATCGCGCCGCCGGTCATCGCCCTGGCCGGGCCGCTCGGGCATTTCGGCGCCCGTTCGGGACAATTCGTGATCAAGGTCCTGGCGACGGCGACGGCGAGACCTCTGGCTCGAATGAGCTCGCCCATCCCGATCGCGTCCGGGACCGAGCCGCCGGGAGAATGGATGAGGATCGGCAATCGGCGTCCCTTGAGCGCCGCGAGCGCTTGGGCGAGGCCTCGCGCCGTCCCAGGTTCGATCCGGCCCTCGGCCGAAAGCCATTCCGGGCAATTGGGCGCACAGGCGGCATCGGCGCTCACGACGCGGACAAAGCGCATCGGCGGCTCGCTCCGCATCCGGGCCGGGGGCCTGAGGTCCGCCCGCGCCGGCGCGCCCGCCGCCAGCATGCCGAGAAGCGCGAAGGCGAACGCCTGTGCGGCCGGCCCGAGACGTCGCTTGTGGTCAGGCGCCCGGCCATCGCCCATCGCCGCGATCCGTTCCCCTGGTCTTAAGACGCGGCTCTTCGGCTCTCCGCGCGCTCTCCGCGCAAGCGCCGATATTCGAAGGCGACGAGGCTCAGCCCATGCTGGCGCTCGAGGCGCCGGACAATGAAATGGCCGCGCGCCAGCGTCTGAAAATGGTCGGCGAAGGCGGCGTTGACCGTCGCGCCGCCGATCGCGCCGAGTATCGGCGCCGCCTGGGCGGCAACCTTCTCGCTCACCACGACGCCGAAGCGGGCGGCGATTTGGGAAATGAGCCGCACAACGACCGGCGCGGAATGGGCGCTGAGGCCCTCGTTGGCGACGAAGCGCGCGCTGTCGCTCACCGATTTGGCGAGCGCGGCGCGGACGGCGAAATACCCGCTCTCGAACGCCGTCGCTTCATCAGCGCAGCCGCCGAGCGCGAACACTCCGACGCAGGCCAAGGCGGCCTCGGGCGCGCCCAGATCCTCGCCTTCCTCGCGCGCGATCTCGGCGATCGAACGCATAAGGATGGTGGTCGAGATCGGCAGCTCGATCGGCAAGGCGGCGAATCCCAGCGCGCCGCCGACCGCGCCGGACGCGGCGGCGGCGAGCTTATGGGCGCGATTAGCGGGCTTCGCCGCAGCCTTGAGGTCGAGGGTGCGCAACGCCAGCTTCAGCGCGCCGCGCAAGGCGGCTTCGCTCGCGTGGGCGATCGCCCGCCGCGCCGGCCGCGGCAGGGCGGCGCTCAAAAGTTCGACCGGCCGTCCGACGAGGTCCGTCAGCCGCTGGGCGAAAGTCGCGCCTTCCAGACAGGCGACCGCCCTTCTCAGATCCTCTGTCTCTTCGCGCGTCAGTCGCGCCGGCATGACCTCGATGGTCGCCATCGCCGCCTCTCAACGCCCGGGACATCCCCGAGCCTGGCGAAATATAGGACAGAAAGGGCCCGCGCCAAGCGCGAATCGGGCCGTGAACGTCAAACGAAAGCGATCATCGCCAGGCTGATGACTCCAGCCGCCCAGCAATAATAGGCGAACGGGCTCAGCGCCTCGAACTCGTGCTTGTGGAAATAGCGCATGAGGAAAGCGAGGCTCAGATAGGCGACGATCCCGGCGACCACCGCCGAAAGGACGGACATCGGACCCAGCGTCGCCCCTTCTTTCATCAGCTTCGGCGCCTCGTAAACATTGGCGGCGAGAATGATCGGCGCGCCCATCAGGAACGAAAAGCGTGCGGCCTCTGCGTGCTTGAGGCCCGCGACCACGCCAGCGACCATCGTTGCCCCCGAGCGCGAGATCCCCGGGATCAAAGCCAGGATCTGGGCGCAGCCTACCGCCAGCGCGCCCTTCCAGTTGAGTTGGTCGAGCGTTCCGACCGATTCTTCGCCGACCCGGTCGCCGACATAGAGAATGAAGCCGTTAATGATCAGGAAGGCCGCGGCGATCGCCGGCGCGGCGAAAGCGTCGCCGAGCAGCTTGCGAAACAGGGCGCCGGCGATGACTGCGGGGATGGTCGCCAAGACGACGTAGAAAAATGTCCTTCTGTCCTTTGGCGCTCGGCTCCCCGAGACGCCGGCGAGGGAGAGGCCAAAGTTGAGCCAGTCGCGCCAGAAGAAGGCGAAGAGCGCGATCGAAGTGCCCAGATGCATGACCGCGAGATAGGCGAGCCAGTCGGGAGCCTTCTCGTCGACCCCCCAACGCAACAGTCGCGGCAGGATCACCGCGTGGCCGAGGCTGCTGACGGGGAAAAGCTCCGTCACGCCTTGCAGCACCGCCATCACGATCGCTTGCAGTGCGGTCAAAGGAGGCCTCGCCTGTCAGTGAGAATGACGCCGGACAGGCGCGCTCAGGTGTGTCCCGCGGCCCGGATGGGGCCGAAGCCTTCAGCAGGTCGCGTGGCCGCACTTATGCACGGAATTGACCTTGTCCTTGAGCGCGTCGTAGCCGACCGCGCCAACCACGACATCCTGGCCAACGACGAAGGTCGGCGTGCCGTTGATCTGCAGCGCGTCGGCGAGCTGCATGACTTCGTCGAGGCCGGTCTTGATGTCCGGACTCTGCATGTCCTTGGCGAGCTTGTCCATGTCGAGACCGAGTTCGCGCGCGACCGCCAGCGCCTCGGTCTTCCCGACCGGTCCGTGGGTCGCAAGCAGCTTAGAGTGGAACGCCCAGAATTTATCTCCCGGCAACTGATTGCGCGCGGCGCTGGCAACCTTCGCCGCTTCGACCGAGCCGGGTCCGAGCACCGGATAATCCTTCAGAACCAGCTTGAGATTGGGGTCGTCCTTCATCAGCTTGGTGACGTCCGGCAGCGCGCCCTTGCAGAAGTGGCAGTTGTAGTCGAAGAATTCGACCAGGGTTGCGCTCCCGTTCGGATTGCCGATCGTCGCCTGATATTTTGAGCTGAACAAGGCCCCGGCCTGACTGGCGACTGTCTTCTCACGTTCCTCGTCAGCCGCCTGTTTGTCGTGCTTGTCGAGAGCTTCGATCGCCGCCCGCAGCACATCCGGGTTGTTGACGAGATAGTCCTTGATGAAGGCGCCCAATTCCTGCTTCTGGGCCGGGGTGAACTCGTCGGCCCCCGCGGGAGCCCCGAAAATGGAGGTCCCAGCCATCGCGACTGCGAGGCCAAGGGCGGTGATCAGCTTCATGCGACTCTCCAGACTGCGGCGCCCGGCTCCGGGCCGGGCGCGCCATTCGCGACCCAACGCCTATAGCGTCGACGATTGCAACATTCTTGTGTCCTCTGGACACTATCTTTAGCGGATTTCCGCGATCGTGTCTTCCCGCGCGAGGGTGCTGAACCGGGTTACCTCGGCGTCGAACTGCAATTCGACCGTGCCGGTCGGCCCATGACGCTGCTTGCCGATGATCACCTCGGCCCGGCCGTGGGCGTTTTCCATCTGCGCCATCCAGTCGATATGCTCTTCCGTGCCCGGACGGGGCTCCTTGTTCTTGAGGTAATATTCCTCGCGATAGACGAAGAGGACGACGTCGGCGTCCTGCTCGATTGATCCCGATTCGCGCAAGTCCGACAGCTGCGGCCGCTTGTCGTCGCGCTGCTCCACCTGTCGCGAAAGCTGGGAGCAGGCGAGGATCGGAACGCCAAGCTCCTTCGCCAGCGCCTTGAGGCCCGTCGTGACCTCGGTCAGCTCCTGAACCCGATTTTCGGCCCGCGACCGCGAGCCCGACATCAGCTGAATATAGTCGACGACGAGAAGGTCGAGCCCCCTCTGACGTTTGAGCCGCCTGGCGCGCGCCGTCAGCTGGGCGATCGAAACGCCGCCGGTCTGGTCGATGTAGAAGGGAATCCGCTGCATGTCGCGCACTGTATCAGCGACCCGATGGAAATCGTTCTCGGTGATGTCGCCGCGGCGGATCTTGTTCGAGGCGACGCCGGATTGCTCGGCCATGATGCGGGTCGCCAGCTGTTCCGCCGACATTTCGAGGGAGAAGAAGCCGACCACGCCGCCATTGGCGGCCTCGGTTGAGCCGTCGGCGCGCGTTCGCCCCTGATAGGCCTTGGCGATGTTGAAGGCGATATTAGTGGCCAGCGCCGTCTTGCCCATGCCGGGACGGCCGGCAAGGATGACGAGATCGGACGCCTGCAGGCCGCCCATATAGCGGTCGAGATCGGTGAGCCCGGTGGCGACGCCGGAGAGCGACCCTTCGCGCTCGTAGGCTCTCGCCGCCATGTCAACGGCGGTCTTCAGCGCCTCGGAAAAGCGCTGGAAACCGCCGTCATACCGCCCGGCCTCGGCGATCTGGTAAAGGCGCCGCTCCGCCTCCTCGATCTGATCGCGCGGGCTCGAATCGACCGGCGCGTCATAGGCGACATTGACGACATCTTCGCCGATTGAAATGAGCTCGCGCCGCACGGCGAGGTCGTAGACGCTGCGGCCATAGTCGTAGGCGTTGATGATGGTCGTCGCCTCTGCTGCGAGGCGGGCGAGGTATTGCGGCACGGTGACGCCGCCGAGATCATGATCGCCGAGGAATGTCTTAAGCGTGACCGGCGTCGCCAGTTTGCCGGCCCGGATCAGGGATCCCGCGATCTCGAAGATGCGGCGATGAATTTCCTCGACGAAATGCTCGCTCCTGAGGAAGTCCGAGACGCGGTCGAACGCGTCATTGTTGATGAGGATTGCGCCAAGCAGCGCCTGTTCGGCCTCGAGGTTGTGGGGTGGCGTGCGATAGGAGCGGTCTTGCGGGGCATTCGGACGCTGCACGAATTGTTCGATCGTCGCCATGGCGAGCAGCACGTTTCTCGTTTTTGAGGGGATGGAGCGAACGCACGCCGAAACGAATCACACACAACAACGTCTATCTGCAGAGTACGGCGACAGCGAGTCTTTGCTCTCAGGCGAGGCGAACCGCCATCCTCGATTTTTGGCGGAGAGGGGTTGTCCCCGTAATCCACCTGGGCGCAACAAGCCCCTTGACGTCTTGCTCGCCCTAAGAGCAGACGCATCTCTTCGCCTCGGCGTATTCGCGCGCGAGCCGCGCGACGGGGCGCCGCTAGAGCACGGCTCATTTAGACGGATTCGGCGGGGCAACGAAGCAATCGAGGATCCCGGGACTCCCCACGTTCCCGTGGATTGCTTCGCTTCGCTCGCAATAACGGCGGCGTTGCCGTCTGAACGCTTCATGCTCTAACGAACGACTATTCTACTTTTCGCAGGCGAACCGGCAAGGACTTGTACGACGGCGTGCCGCTTTCCGGGTCTTGATAGGTCAGCGGGCAGAGGTTGTTCGCCTCCGGGTAGTAGGCGCCGATTGAGCCCGAGGCGATATCATGCGCGATCGCAGTCAGCCGGATGCGCTTGTGCTCCTGGCCCGGGATGGCGGATGCGACCTCGACCACATCGCCATGGGTCAGGTTCTGGGCGGCCAGGTCCTGCTCGCTGATGAACAGCACGTCGCGCCGCCCGAACACGCCACGGTAGCGGTCATCAGGGCCGTAGACCGTCGTGTTGTACTGGTCATGGCTGCGCAGCGTGGTGAGCTTGAGGACATCGGCACCGGTCATCGCCGGGTCCTCCTCAAGTCCGGTGAAGGGGATGAACTCGGCCTTGCCGGATTTGGTGAGCCAAATCCGTTCGGTCGGGCCCAGCGGCAAGCGGAACCCGCCGGGGCGCCGGATGCGCGCGTTGTAATCCTTGAAGTCCGGATATACCGCCTCGATCTTGTCGCGGATCAGATCGTAGTCCGCGACCAGTCCTCGCCAATCGACCTTGCTCGCGGGCAGGGTCGCCATAGCGATGCCGGCGATGATCGCGGGCTCGGAACGCAAATACTCCGAGGCCGGCTCGAGCTTGCCGCGCGAGGCGTGGACCATCGACATCGAATCCTCGACTGTCACCGACTGCGCGCCGGTCGCCTGCACGTCGCGCTCCGTACGACCGAGTACGGGCAGGATGATCGACTCCTTGCCGATCAGCAGATGCGAACGGTTCAGTTTGGTGTTGAGATGCACCGCCAGGTCCAGGTTGCGCATGCCCTGGTAGCTGAGATCGGTGTCGGGCAACGCAATCGAGAAATTGCCGCCGAGGCAGACCAGCACTTTGGCCTTTCCCTCCACCATCGCCTGCATCGCTTTGACCGCGTCATGGCCGTGACCCGGCGGCGGGCGGAAACCGAACGTCTTTTCCACATTGGCGAACATGATTGGGTTGGGCTTCTCGGTGATGCCCACGGTGCGATTGCCCTGAACGTTGGAATGTCCACGTAACGGGCAGATACCGGCGCCGGGCTTGCCGAAATTGCCACGCAGCAGCAGGAGGGCTGCGATCTGCTGAACGTTGTGCGTTCCCTTCTCATGCTGGGTGAGGCCCATGCCGTAGCTGACGATGGTGGCGTTCGAATGGATATAGGCGTCAGCCACCCTGGTCAGCGCGCCGCGGCTGAGGCCGCATGCAGTCTCGATCGCCTCCCACTGGGTCTGGCGCAGATCCTCGGCGAAGGCCTCAAACCCGTTGGTGTGGGCGGCGATGAAATCGCGGTCCAGCACGTGCTCGCCCGCGTCGGCGCGGGCAATGACGGCTTTCATGACCCCCTTCACCGCCGCGGCGTCGCCGCCGACCTTGACTTGGTGATAGGTTGAGGCGATTGGAGTCGAACTCAGGCTCACCATCTCGATCGGGTTCTGGGGATCGGCGAAGCGCTCGAGCGCCCGCTCTTTCAGCGGGTTGAACACGATGATCGCCACGCCCCGGCGAGCGCACTGGTGCAGCGTGCCCATCATGCGCGGATGATTGGTGCCCGGATTGTGTCCCATCGCGATGATCAGTTCGCAATGGTCGAAATCCTCTAGCGACACGGTGCCCTTGCCGATTCCAATCGCCCGCGGCAGCCCCACGCTTGTCGCCTCGTGGCACATGTTGGAGCAGTCTGGGAAGTTGTTGGTCCCAAATTCGCGGGCGAAAATGTTGAACAAGAACGCCGCCTCGTTTGATGCCCGACCGGAGGTATAGAACTCCGCCATGTCGGGATCGGGCAGCCCGCGCAGCACTTCTCCAATGCGGGCGAAGGCGGCGTCCCACTCGATCGGTTTATAGGTGTCGCTTGCACGGTCGTAGGCCATCGGGTGGGTGATGCGCCCGTGGTCCTCAAGCTCGTAATCGGTCTCTTGGAGGAGCGCGGCGACTGTGTGCGCAGCGAAGAATTCCGGGGTGACGCGCTTCTTGGTCGCCTCCCAGGTGACGGCCTTGGCGCCATTCTCGCAGAACTGGAAGGTTGAGGTGTGTTCCTTGTCCGGCCAGGCGCAGCCCGGGCAGTCGAATCCGTCCGGCTTGTTCGTGCGCAGCAGCAACTCCGGCGCCTCGGCGATGCGCATCTGCTCAGCGACCGCCCGGGCCGTCGCCCACAGCGCGCCCCATCCGCCCGCAGGCGCGTTGTAGCGGTGGACGCCTGGGACGTCGCGTTTCGCCATCGAGAGAACCTCCCATCTTTCAAAGCGCGGCGCTATATTTCAAGCGGAATAATCAAACTATCTTGCCAGAAGTCCGATCGATTGGACAATATCTCTAGAATGGCTGTCGGGATCTCAAGCCGGCTGGCCGCTAGACTAATTGCAGACGCGATTCTTCGCCTCGGCGTATTCGCGCGCGAGCCGCGCGACGAGTTCCGCAACGGGCTGCACCGATTTGACTGCGCCGATGCCCTGACCGCTCCCCCAGATGTCGCGCCAGGCCTTGGCTTCCTTCGCTTCCGACGAGCCTCGGGAGGTGAAATTCATCGCCTTGGCCTCGCCCTGCGGCAGGCTTTCCGGGTCGAGCCCTGACCTGACGATCGAGGGCCTGAGATAGTTGCCGAATATGCCGGTGAAGTAGGTCGACCCGATGATATCGGAGGCGTCGCCGCTGACGATCGCCTGCTTGTACTCGTCGATCGCCCGCGCCTCGGGCGTGGCGACGAAGGCCGAACCGATATAGGCGAGATCGGCGCCCATCACCTGCGCCGCGAGAACCGCCCGCCCGGTCGCGATCGCGCCCGAGAGCAACAACGGGCCGTCGAACCAGGCGCGGATGTCCTGGATGAGCGCGAACGGCGAGGTCGAGCCGGCATGGCCGCCGGCGCCCGCCGCGACCGCGATCAACCCGTCGGCACCCTTTTCGATCGCCTTATGGGCGAAGCGGTTGTTGATGATGTCGTGCAGCGTCAGCCCGCCGTAAGCATGCACCGCCGCGTTGACGTCCTCGCGGGCGCCGAGCGATGTGATGACGATCGGGGCCTTCCACTTGACCGTCAGCGCCATGTCCTCCTCGAGGCGGGCGTTCGACTTGTGGACGATCTGGTTGACGGCAAATGGGGCGGCGGGGCTCTCGGGATGGGCGCGATCGTGCGCGGCCAGCGCCTCGGTGATCTCGTGCAGCCACTCGTCGAGCTGGGATATCGGCCGTGCGTTGAGCGCGGGAAAGGCGCCGACGATTCCGGCCTTGCATTGGGCGATCACCAGCGCCGGATGCGAGATGATGAACAACGGCGCGCCGACGATGGGCAATCTGAGGTTGTCCTTGAGAACATTCGGCAAGGCCATCGGCTACCCCAGGATTGGACGATCGTGCGCGTCCGCGAGCGCCTCTGCCGCCCGCGTCCGGTCAATATCCGCGCAATGGTTCGCACATAAACCGAATGAAGCGAACCGGGCAAGGTCCGGCGGCCACGCGTTCATTTCGGCTCCGTCAGCCAATCGCAACGATGCTCTCCGCGCCCGTCGCGAGCGAGAGTTTGCGTAAGCCACGGCAGAAGCGTCCGCGCTTCGTCGATGAGGAGATGCGGCGGATTGACGATGAGGAGCCCTGTGCGGCTCAGCGGCTCCTGGCCATGCGCGCCGATCGCGCCCGCGCCGACGTCAAGTTCGAGCCTCAGGATGTTTGGCGCGCCGAGCGCTGCGACCGCGTTGAGAAATCGGGCGTCGCCCCGGGCGTCGCGGATCGGCCGCCAGGCGACGTAAGTCCCGGTCGGCCATTTGCGCAGCGCCCGCTCGAGAGCGCACAGGACGTTTCCGGCTTCGCCCGTCGCTTCAAATGGCGGGTCGATCAGGACGATCCCACGCCGCTCCTTCGGCGGCACGTAGGCGTTGAGCGCGACATAGCCGTCCGTGCCGACGATGCTGAGCCGACGATCGCGTCCGAGCGCGGCGATCAGCGCCTCGCGTTCGTCTGCGTTCGCTTCGCAGAGCGCGATGCGATCCTGCCTCCGCATGAGGATCTGGGCGATCGCCGGCGACCCTGGATAAGATGCGGGCCGGCCTTGAGAATCGTGCGGGCCGACAGCCTGAAGATAAGGCCGCAAGAGGTCCGCGACCGGCGCCGGCGGGCGCGCCATGAGGATGCGCGCGATCCCCTCCCGCCATTCCGGCGAGCGCGCCGCCTCGTCGCCCGAAAGATCATATCGGCCGGATCCGGCGTGAGTATCGATGAAGCGAAAGGGCGCCTCCTTGCGCGTCAGATGAACAAGGATGCGCGCCAGGACGGCATGCTTGAGGACGTCCGCGAAATTGCCGGCGTGAAAGGCGTGGCGGTAGTTGATCGATAGTCTCCCTGATCCGCTCCGAGCAGCGGGCCGGAGCGCGTCGTACAAGGCAAAATTGATGAAAATGGATGAAAGCGAAACCGCCCGAAATTGCTTTCTTTTATTTTTTCGAATCTCGACTTTTCAACGCATTATGAGCGATTCAAGCTCTTTTTTTCGGCTGTATCTCATGATCTGTTTCAAACGTATCAAACGGATGTCCGGCTCCTTCTCTCCGCCCATGGAACGCGCCCCAAACACGGTCGCCCTCGAGAATAAACACTATACCATGGATTCCGCTTATCGGAAAGAAATTGTTCTGAAAAATCGCACGGCGGCGGCGCGGAAGCAGCTAAGCCATTCCGCCAACACTCAATCTGGCTTTCGGCCCCGGCGTTTCGTGGGGGAGATCATTCCAGCCTGACCGCTCAAATTCGAATTCAGCCGGGCTAGAAATTCCGAGAGATCGTCGGTGACGAAGTCGGCGACGTCGGCGGCGCCGGCAATCGTCCGGTCGTGAGCCTCGCGGTGGTCCGCCCGTCCGGCCTTGGTCGTCACCAGCGTCGTCGTCATGCCCTTGGCCTTCGGCACGGCGAGGTTCCGCGCCACGTCCTCGAACATCGCCGCTGTTTGCGGATCGACCGCGCAGCGCTCGAGAAAGGCGTCGTAGGCGGCCTCGGTCGGCTTCGGGGTCAGGCCCGCTGCGACGATGTCGAACGCGTCCTCGAACAGCCCGTCGAGGCCGAGTTGCCTCGCGGTGAGGATCGCGTGGTTGCGCGAGCCGTTGGTGAAAATCAGCTTGCGCCCCGGAAGCCGTGCGACCTCTCGTGCAAGGATCGGATCAGGCTTGAGGCCCGAGCGGTCGATGTCGTGGACAAAGTCCAGAAAGCGTTCGACCTGGTCGCTATGCTCCTCAATCAGCCCGCGCAGGGTCGTGCCGTGGCGAGAGTAATAATGCTTGTGCAGCGCTCGCGCCGACAGGCCGTCGATGCCGAAAAGCTCGATCAGGAAGAGGGTGATCCGTTCGTCGATCCTGGGCCAGATTCCGCTGTCCGGTGGGTATAGGGTGTTGTCGAGATCGAACACCCAAGTCGTTATGTGTCGAAATCGGGCCTTAAGCGCCTCGTCGGAGAGCAGACGGAACTCGGCCGGGGCGATCAGGGGCGCCATGGACATGCACTGGGATTACGCGTCAACTTCAAGGCTCCGACGTCCAAACGGGGCGTTCAGACTAGCGACGATGCATTGACCTTTCCATAAGATTCGAGTCCGATGGATCTTGAGGCGTGCTCGACGGCTTTGCGCATCAGGCTCGAGAAACCCGCTTCGCCCACCGCCTCTGGCGCGACCCAGAAATGCCGGTCCGGCGCGTCGCCTTCGAACGCGGCTGCGTAGACGGTCAACGTGAGCGCGAAGTGGGTGAAGGCCTGCTCCACGGCGCCGGGCGACCGGCGCCAATCCGCGACGACTGGAGCGGCGTCGAGAACCCCGTCGCCTGGGCCCTCGGCGGTCCACGCCGTGCTTGGCAGCTCGACCGTCGAGGCGAGCAGCCCATGTCTCGGACGGCGGCGAGCGAGAAAGGCACCGTCGGAGCGGCGGGCGAAGAACACCGCGCCCTCCCGGCGCGGTTTCACCCTTGCCTCGGCGCCTCGGGGATAGGCTTCGGGGCTCCCGGTCTCGAACGCCGCGCAGTGCGGGCGAAGCGGGCACGAAGGGCAATCAGGATTGCGTGGACGGCAGATCGTCGCCCCGACATCCATTAGCGCCTGGGCGAAATCGCCCGCTCTCCCGGCGGGCGCCAGCAAGCGCGCCGCCGCCTCGATCTCGCCCCTCGCCCTGTCGATTGGCTGATCGAGCGCAAGCAGTCTCGCCAGCACGCGGGCGATATTGCCGTCGACCGGCGCGGTCTGACGGCCAAAGGCGATCGCCGCGATCGCCGCGGCGGTATAGCGGCCGACTCCCGGGAGCGCGCGTAAATCGGCTTCCTCGCTTGGAAATCGCCCGCCGCGGCGAGCGATTTCCTTGGCGCAGGCGTGCAGGTTTCGCGCCCGCGAATAATAGCCGAGCCCGGCGAACGCGCCGACGACCGCCTCGGCGGGCGCCGCGGCCAGATCCTCGACCCGCGGCCATTTGGCGATGAAGGCCTCATAGTAGGGCGTCGCCGCCTGAGCCGTCGTCTGCTGCAACAGCACTTCGGAGAGCCAAACCCGGTAGGGGTCGGGAGCGGCGCCGGGCGGAGCGCGCCAGGCGAGCGCGCGGCGATGGCGATCCCACCAATGAAGAGTTCTTCGGACAATCGCCTTTCGCTTTGCCTTGCCTTCCAGCGCGCTTACATTGACGCCCATGCGATCGAATCCATGCCCCATGTTGAAGCGATGATGAAGCCCGCGCGCCGCGGCGCCAAGCCGCTTGCCGAGTTCACCTCCGGGCTCATCGCCGAGGCGCTGGCCGCGCGCGGCCTTGGCGAAGCAAGCCTGATCGCCGACTGGCCGGCGATCGTCGGCGAGACGTTCGCCCGTCATGCGCGGCCGATCGAGCTCCAATGGCCGCCGCGGGCGGCTAAGCGCGACCCCGAGACGGCGGCAAGGCCGGGAACCCTGGTGCTGAGGGTCGAGGGCGCATTCGCGCTCGAGGCCCAGCACAGCGCCTCGGTGATTGTCGAGCGGGTCAATGCGCATCTTGGCTGGCGTTGCGTCGACCGGATCGCCTTTCGCCAGGGCCCGCTGCCGCCGGTCAAGGACAGGCGTCGCCTCGCGCCGGCCCCGTCGGAAGCGGCCGAGGCCGCTGCGCGCGACGCGGCCGCCGCGATCGAGAACGAGGATTTGCGCGACGCCGTCGCCCGGCTCGGCGCGCGGGTGATCGACCGGTCAGCGCGCCTCGCCGGCGCCGCGCGCAGCCGAACCGGGAAAGGAGACTGAAGGCTTGGTTTCCCGCCATCCGCTGGCCGGGCGCAGAATCGCGCGCATGAACGGAGCCGGCAACAAGATCCTGGTCCTCGACCTCCGGGGCGCGTCCGTTCGGCCGACGCCCGCTGACGCACGCGCCATCCATCGCGCGCCTGGTCTCGACTACGACCAGATGATGGTCGTCTCCGATCCGAAGACGGCGGAGACCGCGGCCGACGTGCTCATCTTCAACAATGACGGCACACTCGCCGGCGCTTGCGGCAACGGGACGCGCTGCGTCGCTGACCGGCTCTGCCGCGAACTCGGCGTGAGCGAGGTCAGGATTGAGACCGAAGCCGGCGTGATCGCCTGCGACCGGCTCGGGCCTTGGTCCTATCAGGTCGACATGGGCCCGCCGCGGCTCGGCTGGATCGCCATTCCGCTCGCGCGCGCGGTCGCCGACACGAGGCGGGTCGATCTTTGGCCCGATGGCGGCGGGCCTGAAGGCCTAGGGCCAGCGTCGGCCGTCAACATGGGAAATCCGCACGCGGTGTTCTTCGTCCCCGATCTCGCGCGCATCGATGCGGCGGGGCTCGGCGCAAGTATCGAAGTTCATCCGATGTTCCCGGAAAAAGCCAATGTCACCTTCGCCCAGGTGATTGCGCGCGACGAGGTCGAGGCGGTCGTGTGGGAGCGCGGGGTCGGGCTCACGCTTGCCTGCGGCTCGGCCGCCTGCGCGACCCTCGTCGCCGCGTCGCGGCTCGGGCTGATGGAGCGCAAGGGGACCGTGCGCCTGCCTGGCGGCGAGCTCATCATCGAATGGCGCGCCGCGGACGACCATGTGCTGATGACCGGCCCGGTCGAGTACGAGGGCGCGTTCATTCTCGACGACGCGCTCCTTGAAGCCGCGGCGCCGTGAACGACGGCGGGACCGCGGAGGACACCGTCGGCAAGCGCTTGGGTCGCGTCGACGCCGTCGACTTGGCCCGCGGCCTCGCCCTCGTCGGCATGGCCACCTATCACCTGAGCTGGGACCTCGCCGACTTTCGGCTCGTCTCGCCCGACCTGCCGTTCACGCCCGGGATGCGGCTCCTGTCGCATACGGTGGCAAGCGTCTTTCTGGCCTTGGTCGGGGTGTCGCTGGCGCTCGCCCACCGCAAAGGATTCAACGGACCCGCCTTCTGGCGGCGGCTTATGATCGTCGCTGGCGCGGCGGCGCTGGTGACTTTGGGCAGCGTCGTCTTCGCTCCCGGCGAGGGCATCTTCTTCGGCATCCTCCACTGCATCGCGGCAGCAAGCCTTATCGCTGCGCCTTTTGTCGCCGCTCCTGCGTGGGCGAGCTTCGCGGTCGGCCTCGCCGCGATCGCCGCGCCATCCCTGGTCCACTCGACGCTGTTCGACCCGCCCTGGCTGCTGTGGATCGGGCTCGGCGAAGCGCTGCCGAACACGCTCGACTGGCGCCCGCTCCTGCCCTGGGCGGGGGTCGTCTTCCTCGGTCTCGCCGCGGCGCGAACGCCGGGAGTCATGGCGAGGGTGACGTCCCCCAAGCGCTGGCGCGCGGCGTCCGGCGCGTCGCGGGCGACATGCTTTGCTGGCCGGCATAGCCTGCCGATCTACCTCGTCCATCAGCCGATCCTGATTGGGCTTCTGACGGCGCTGACCGCCTGGGGGCCGCTTGCGCCGAAACCGGACATGAGCGGATTTCTTTCGTCGTGCCAGCACGCCTGCATCGCCGAGGGGCGGGCGGCCGACGAATGCACGACCGGTTGCCGTTGCGTCGCCGACGCCATCGAGCGCTCGGGCGACGCCGACCGGCTAGCGACGCTGAGCCCCGAGCGCCGGTCCGAGCTCAAGCGGCTCGCCGACGCCTGCATGGGGCGATGAGCGGCGGCGACGCCGCGGATTACGTTCGCGCCGAGGTCTCGGCGATGATCGCGAGCGGCAGGACCTCGACCGTTCCGCCGGAAACTTTTCGAATCGAGGTTCGCGCGCCCCGTTCAGAGCTTGGCCGCGACCGCCTTTGTTTCGGTATAGTGCTCCATGACCTCCTTGCCCATCTCGCGCCCCCAGCCGGATTGCTTGTAGCCGCCGAACGGCCACGCCGGATCGCCGTAGTTGTGGGTGTTGATGCAGATCGTGCCGGCCTTGATTTTGCGCGCCATCATGTGGGCGACCTTGAGGTTACGCGTCCAGACGCTCGCCTGAAGGCCGTATTCCGTGTCATTGGCGAATTTCGCCACCGCGTCGAGATTGTCGTCGTCGAACGACTGGACGCATACGACCGGTCCGAATATTTCCTCGCGGACGACGCGCATGTCGCGGTTCGTCTTGGCGAGAACGGTCGGCTCGACGAAATAGCCCTGGTTTCCGGGAACATTCCCGCCGGTAACCACTTCAGCCCCCTCTTTCCGGCCGGATTCGAGGAAGCCTGTCACCCGATCGTGCTGCTCCTTGGACACCAGCGGGCCGAGGTTGACGCTCGGATCGAGGCCATGGCCGATCTTGATCTTGCCGGCTTCGGCGGTCACGCCTTCGACGACGCGATCATAGATCGATTTGTGGGCGAATAGACGCGAGCCGGCGGTGCAGCATTGACCTTGATTATAGAATATCGCGGAGGCGGTTCCAGCGATGGCTCCTTCGATGTCGGCGTCGGGGAAGACGATCGCCGGCGATTTGCCGCCAAGCTCGAGCGACACACGCTTGAGATTGCCCGCCGCCGCCTTGACGATGAGCTTGCCGACTTCAGTCGAGCCGGTGAAAGCGACCTTGTCCACGTCCGGATGGTTGGCGAGCGCGGCGCCAGCCGTCTCGCCATAACCAGTCACAATATTGACAACGCCGTCCGGGAACCCGGCTTCCTGAATGAGCTCACCGAAACGCAGAGCAGAAAGCGGCGTCTGTTCGGCCGGCTTGAGCACGATCGTGCACCCGGCGGCGAGCGCCGGCGCGAGCTTCCAGGCCGCCATCATCAGCGGGAAATTCCACGGGATGATCTGGCCGACGACGCCCACCGGCTCTCGCAAGGTATACACGTGCCAATTTCCAGGGCTTGAGACCGGAATTGTTTCGCCAGTAAGGCGCGTTGACCAGCCCGCCATGTAGCGGAACATGTTGATCGAACCCTGCACGTCATCGCGCCGGGCGTTGGTCACCGGCTTGCCGTTGTCGAGCGACTCGAGCTCGGCGAACTCGTCGGCGTGCTGTTCGAGCAGGTCGCCGAGCCGCCAAACCAGGCGCGAGCGATCGCCTGGCAAAATGCGCGGCCATGTACCGGTCTCGAAGGCCTTGCGGGCCGCGGCGACCGCTGCGTCGATGTCGGCTTCGTCACCGGCCGGAACATGGCCGATGATCTCCTGGGTCGCCGGATCCTCGACGGGAAACGTCTTGCCGCTCTGTGCCGCGACCCATTTGCCGCCGATCAGGAGTTTGTGCTGCTTAGCCAGAAACGCGGTGGCGGCGGAGCCGAGCGACGGCTTGCGGATAGCGATCGTCAAGAGGAACCTCCCAAAAATTTTGATGAAAGCGCGTCGCGGGACGCGGCGCCGAAAGCACTATATCGCAAGAAACATAACGACGCGAGCCGCGGGGGCAAAACCGGTCCACGAGAAGCGGCAAGGCCGGCCATTGCGCGTGAACTCCGCCCGAACGGGACTTGAGCCGCGCCGGCTGGCGCGCCGCTGACACCGATATATACACCACGATATATGGCCAGGCGTCGATCGAGTCGCAGTAAGTCTTCGCCGGGGGGCCGCGACAGCTAGCTAGGTTCGCGGGTAGGCGAACAGATATTTTCGAAGCCGCGTCGCGGCCGCGACAGAAAGGCAGTTCACGCCTTCGGGAGCGATTGAACCTGGGCGGGGAAGGTCAATGAAGAAAATCGGGATTGCCCTGATCGCCTGGGGATTCGGCGGGTTCGCGCACGCGGCCGACCTGCCGACGACGAAGCCCGCCGAGGCTGAAAAGTCCAAGCCAGACTGTTTCAGCAGTCTGTGGAGCTATTTGAACTCTTCGGTTCGGGACTGCCCGCTGAGCGCCGGCCCACTCACGCTTTACGGCACGCTCGACGGCGGGTTCGGCTATGAGCAATGGGGCGCGCGTCTCGGCGCCTACTCCGACAAAGCCAACTACGCCATCCAGCGAAATAGCGGCGACACGCACTGGCTATGGTCGCCGAACGCATTGAGCACTTCGACCACCGGCGTCCGGCTGTCGCAAAAGATCGGCGGCAACTGGGAGATCGTCGGCGCCGTCGAAGCCGGGTTCAATCCCTATACGCTTCGCTTGGTCAACGGTCCCCAATCGCAAGCCGACAACAATCCCTTCACGACAGCCTTCCAGAGGACAGGTTTTGATTCCGCGCGGGGCGGAACGTGGGACAACGGGCAAGCCTTCGTTGGGATCAGCAATCCCACTTACGGGACCCTGACCTTCGGCCGGTCCATTCTTCTGTCCATGCAGGCGCTCAGCGCTTACGATCCTGTGGCCTCGGTCGCGTTTTCCCAATTGGGCTTCACCGCGCTCTACGCAACGTTTGGCGCAAGTCCAACCTCGCGCATCAACACGGCGTTCACTTATCGTCTGACTTACCAAGGGTTCCGCGTAGCGGCCCAGGCGCAGGTGGGCGGCTACGATCAGGACAATGCCGCGACTGAGCAATATCAGGCGCAGATCGGAACGGATTTCAACGGCTTCTCGTTTGACGCGATCACCGGTTACGCAAAGAATGCACTGACGTTCCAGAGCTTCGCGGGCGCGGCCACTCCGATCGGCTACAATCCCTACGACATCGTTCGCGCGACGGCCATGAATACGGGCGGCGTCGAGCTGCTCGGCCGCTACGAGTGGGATAAATTCAGGTTCTACGCCGGCTACATTTATTCGCTCTCCGTCAATCCAAGCAATCCAATTTTTCCCAACGGAGCAGGCACGGTTGCGCCCGGAATCATCGTGCCTCCCGGCTTCGTGACGACCAACGCGTACACGGTTCCGCGCAATCTCAACACGGTCTGGACGGGCCTGCGCTATTCGGTTTGGTCCAACCTTGAACTCGCAGGCGGCGTCTACTGGGAGTCCCACAACGATTTTCTGGCTCCGCCCGCTGTCTGCACCGGCTCAGGGTCGGCGACCAGCAATTCTCGATGCGCTGGCGGCCGCTATTCCTATTCGTTTCTGGTGGACTACAGGCCCATTCCCCGTGTGAGCCTTTACGGCGGGCTATTGGTGTCAACTGTCTACGGCGGCGCCGCCAGCGGCTTCCTGCACACCGAGAACGTCGCGCCGACCGTCGGCATGCGGATTCGTTTCTGAGCCGGCGCTCAGCCGGGATTGCCGCCGATGCAGCCCTTCATGCAATCGTCCGGATCGCGGCTAAGCCCATCGCTGTCGCCCTCCCCAGGCCGAGGATAAGGCTTGAACATCTGGTCGGTCTGTGGAGGCCCGTTCTCGATCGCCTCACCCGGCCGCTGGGCGGTCGGCGCGGGCGCTGGGGCCCGGTTGTGCGCCACATAGTGATGGTGGTGATGGACGTGATAGCGGTGGTGGACGGGTGGTTGCTCAGTCTGAGCGCTTGATGCGAGCGGAGCCGACAGCAATGCGGCGAGCGCGACAGCGACAGTTGCCGACGTCTTCACCTCACCCTCCTGTGCGCGACGCGCCCAGCCAACAGCGTCGGCTTTAGCCGAGGTCTCTACATAATTCTTTTCCGGCGCCGAAATAACCGAGCGATGAGTTCGTTCCGGCTAAAATTTTTTACGGCCAAGCGGCCTTGCACGAAGCGCCGCCGGCCGGCCCACTTTCAGCAGCGCATGCTCAGCGGTCTTCGTTTTGAGGCCGCGGTCCTGGGCAATCCAGACGCGCGCCGGCGCGGCGATTAAACCGTCAACCAACCTAATCCAGGCCGACCATCACGTCGGTCGCCTTGATCACCGCATAGGCCTTTTCGCCCTTCTTGAGCTTCAGCTCGTCGACCGCCTCGTTGGTGATCGACGCCGTCACGACCGCGCCGCCGCCGAGATCGATCCGGACATGGGCCGTCGTCGCCCCCTTGGTGACGTCAAGGATCGTTCCGTGAAGCTTGTTGCGCGCGCTGATTTTCATTGTCCCCTCGTTTCGAGCTTTGCCGAACGGCTGGCCGCGCGGTATGTATCACAGCATATAACGGTTGGCGAGGCTGCGTAACGCTCAGCCCGGGGGCGGGCCGGCGCGGTTTGACGAACAACAGGAGAACATCCTTGAGGCTGACTGCGCTCGTAGCGGCGCTTGGCGCGCTTCTCACTTCGCTCGCGGCGCCGGCCCAGGCAGGAGTGACCCATGTCGCGGTCGCGGCCAATTTCACCGAGCCGGCGAAAGAGATCGCCGCCCTGTTCAAAGAGAAGACCGGGAACGAGGCGTTGCTGAGCTTCGGCGCCTCGGGAGCGTTCTTCACCCAGATCACCCACAGCGCGCCGTTCGAGGTGTTCCTTTCGGCCGATTCCGACCGGCCGAAGGCGGCGATCGACGGCGGGTTCGCCATCCCCGACAGCCTCTTCACCTATGCGATCGGCAAGCTCGTGCTCTGGAGCCGGGTGGTCGACGTCACGGACGGCGAGGCGGCGCTGAAGGCGGGCAAGTTCCTCAAGCTTTCGATCGCCAATCCGATCGCCGCGCCCTATGGGACCGCTGCAGTCGAAACGATGAAGGCGCTCGGCGTCTACGACGCGCTTAAAGCCAAGATCGTGCAGGGGAACAGCATCGCGCAGGCGTTCCAGTTCGTCGACACCCGCAATGCCGAAGTCGGCTTCGTCGCGCTCTCCCAACTCTACGGCGTCACGGCCGGAACGCGATGGGAGGTTCCGCCGACGCTCTATGCGCCGATCCGTCAAGACGCGGTGCTCCTGAAGACGGGCGCGGACAGCGACGCGTCCAAGGCGTTCCTCGATTTCCTGAAAGGGCCGGAGGCGCGCGCGATCATCGAGCGGTTCGGCTACGCGCTGAACTGAGCGCGCCATGCCGGGCATTCCGTCCGAGATCTGGGTTCCGATCCAACTCACGATCGAGCTTGCCGCCATCACGACGCTGTCGCTGCTCGTCGTCGCAACGCCGCTCGCCTGGTGGCTCGCCCGCTCGCGCGCTGCGTGGAAGGAGGCGGTCGCAGCCGTCGTCTCGCTGCCGATGGTGCTGCCGCCGACGGTGCTCGGCTTCTATCTCCTGATTGCGCTGGGGCCGGACGGTCCGGGCGGCGCGATTGCGTCGCTTTGGGGCGCGCGCACGCTCGCCTTCACCTTCACCGGGCTCGTCATCGCCTCGATCGTCGCCTCGATGCCGTTCGTCGTCCAGCCGATCCGCAACGCCTTCGCCGCCATAGGCGACCGGCCGCTTGAGGTTGCGGCGACATTGCGCGCGTCGCCCCGCCGGGCCTTCTGGACCGTGGCGCTGCCGCTCGCCAGCCCCGGCCTGCTCACCGGCGCCGTCCTCGGCTTCGCCCACACGGTCGGCGAGTTCGGCGTCATTCTGATGATCGGCGGCAACATCCCGGGCCGCACCAGGGTCATGTCGACCGCGATCTTCGACTTCGTCGAGACGATGCGCTGGCGCGAAGCCAACATGCTCGCTGGCGGCATGGTGGTGTTCGCCTTCGCCGTCATCCTGTTGATGATCCTGATCGAAAAGCGCTTCGCCCGAGCCCGTGGATGAGCGAGGGCGAGACGATTCGCGCCGCCTTCAAGGGCAAGCTCGGCTCCTTTTCGCTCGACGCCGCCTTTGTCGCGCCGGCGAAAGGCGTGACCGCCCTGTTCGGCCCGTCAGGCTGCGGCAAGACCACCGTCCTGCGCTGCATCGCCGGCCTCCAGCGGCTTCCCGATGGCCTGTGCGTCGTCGGCGGCGACGTGTGGCAGGATCCGAATGGCGCGTTCCTGCCGACGTTCAGGCGCCCACTCGGCTATGTGTTCCAGGAAGCGAGCCTGTTCGCGCATCTCTCGGTTCGCCGCAACCTCATGTTCGGCGCGCCCCGCGGCGAGGGCGAGGCGGCAAAGGGAAAAATCGCCTTCGACGAGGTCGTCGAGCTTTTGGGGATCAAGGCGCTGCTCGACCGCGCTCCGGGCAGGCTCTCCGGCGGCGAGCGGCAGAGGGTGGCGATCGGCCGGGCGCTGCTCACCGAGCCCAAGCTCCTATTGATGGATGAGCCGCTCTCGGCGCTCGACCGGACGAGCAAGGACGAGATCCTGCCCTTCCTCGAACGGCTGCGCGATCGCCTGTCGCTGCCGATCATCTACATCACCCACGCGATCGCCGAGGTCGAGCGGCTCGCCGACCAGATCGTGCTCATGGAGAAGGGGCGGGTGATCGGCTCGGGGCCGCTCGAAGAGCTGCAGAGCGACCCAACCTTGCCGCTGGCGATCGCGCGTGACGCTGCGGTCACCCTCGACGGCCTCATCGAGGCCTATGACGGGCGCTACGGCCTTGTGACGCTGAGCGTGCGCGGCGGCTCGCTTGTCGCGCCCTCGGCCGCGGCGTCCGCGGGAGAGCATCGCCGGGTTCGTGTCATCGCCGGCGACGTCAGCCTCGCGCTTGGACCGCCCGGCTTGAGCTCCATTCTCAACGTGCTGCCGGCGCGGGTCGCCTCGGCCAACGCGGTCGATGCGAACGAGGTCGTCGCCGTGATTGCGCTCGGGCCCGACGGAACGGGCGCGCGCCTCCTGTCCCGCCTGACGCGAAGGTCATGGGAGGCGCTTGGCCTCGCCGAGGGCGCGAGCGTCTATGCTCAGGTCAAGGCGGTTGCGCTCGCGCCGGGGCGGGGGGAACTGGGGTGACGTGGCGCGCCGCGGAAAGGGCTTTCAGTTTGGTTAGGGACGTCGCGCCGAATTGAGCTTTTCGTGGAAGGAGCTGCGCCTCTGGCCGCGAACGGCGCTGGGTTAGCTGCATTGATCAGATTGGCCTTGCTCGTTTGCGCCTCTCTCGCCTGCGCGCCTGTCGCCGCCTGTCCCCAGACCCAACTCGCGGAGGCCGCGCCGCCGCCGACCGCCGCGCAGCCGGCCGCGGAGCTGCGATTCGATTGGCCCGCCCATGGGACGATCGTCACCGAATGCTGGACCGGGGACAAGGAGAAGATCGTCATCGCGGTCGGCGTGGGCGCCGTTGTGCGGGCCCCGCAGTCCGGGTCGATCGTCTACGCCGGAGAGCTCAAAGGATTTGGAACGCTTGTGGCGATACGGCATGCGAACGGTTTCATTTCCGCGACCTATGGCGATCTCGACAGCTTGAGGGCAAAGGCGGGCGACCATATTGCGCGGGGCCAGCAGATCGCCGTCATCCGCTCATCGCGAGACTCCGCCGGCGCCACGCTTGGTTTTGCGCTGCGGCTGGGCGGCGAGAGGATCGATGCGCGTCCCTATATGACCGCGCCGGAGCCGCAGCACGAGCTTGGCGCCGACCCGCTCTCGGCCGAGTAAGCGGCCTCAGGCCTTCCTTCGGCGCGATTTGGCGAAAGTATCGAAGGCCACCGCCAGAACGATGATGATTCCGATGACGATCTGCTGGATGTAGGAGGAAACGTTCATCAAGACGAGGCCGTTGAGCAGGACGCCGATGAGGATCGTGCCGATGACGGTGCCGAAGATGGTTCCCGAGCCGCCAAACAGGCTCGTGCCGCCAATCACGACCGAAGCGATGACGGTGAGCTCGTAGCCGGTGCCGGCGACCGCCTCGGCGGAATTGAGCCGCGCCGCGAGGACAAACGCGCCGAGGCCGGCGAAGAAGCCCATGATGACATAGACGCTGGCGATGACCCGGTTGACATTGAGGCCGGAGAGGCGGGCAGCCTCAGGGTTACCGCCGACCGCGTAGACCTGACGGCCATAGCGGGTATAGCGGAGCGTGATATGGGCTAGCGCCGCCGCGGCCAGGAATATGATGACAGGAATCGGCACCGGGCCGAGCTTGCCCTGGCCCCACCAGGTGAACGACGGCTGGAAGCCGGAAATGGGCCCGCCGGCGGCGAACAGAAGCGCCGCGCCTCGAAAGGCCGACATGCCGCCGAGCGTCACCACGAATGGCGGAACCTTGAGGCGGGTGATGGCGAGGCCCTGGATATAGCCGCCGGCGAGCCCGACCGCGATCGCGGCAAGCGCGGCGGCGAACCAGCCGTAGCCGACGCCGCCCTCGCCAATGGTGAAGCGGTTCTCCATTCCGCCTTTGGCGACCGCGGCGGCGACGAGGCCGGCGAAGGCGAGCAGCGAGCCGACCGAAAGATCGATGCCGGCGGTGAGGATCACGAAGGTCATGCCGACCGCGAGCAAGCCGGTGATCGACACCTGCCGCATCACGTTGAACAGGTTGATCTCGGAAAGGAACCGCGGCTGTACGGCCGCGAAGAGGATCATCAGCGCAATGAGAAAAAGCGTCGGCGCGAATCGGGCGATGAAGCCGAAGAAGTCGAAGCCCGTCTCCCGCGTCGTTTCGACAGCCCTTGTCTCGGTCATTCCGCGCCTCTTGCAGCCGCGGGGCGGCCGTCGGCCGCGCCCTCGTGGAAGGTCATCATCGACATCAGGATCTCCTGCGTCGCATCGTTGCGTGAGATCTCGCCGGTTACCCGTCCCTCGCGCATGGTGACTATGCGATCCGAGACGGCGAGGATCTCCGGCAATTCGGACGAGATGACGATGACAGCGATGCCCTGCTTCGCCATCTCGATCAAGAGATTGTGCACTTCCACCTTCGAGCCAATGTCGATGCCGCGCGTCGGTTCATCGACGATCAGGATCTTCGGTTTGAGCGCGAGCCAGCGCGCAAGCACCACTTTCTGCTGATTGCCGCCGGAGAGAAGACCTGCTTGCTGATCGGCGCTCGCCATGCGGATCGAGAGCAGGCGGCGGAACTCGTCGACGAGAGCGTTTTCGCGCCCCTCGTCAATGAACCAGCCTCGGCTGATCTGGTCATGCGCCGCGATGGTGATGTTGGTGCGAATGGCGAGCCGCAGGAACAAAGCCTGTTTCTTGCGGTCTTCCGGGACAAGGCCGATCCCGCGCCGCATCGCGTCCTGCGGGCTGTTGAACGTGACCGGGTCTCCGTCGACGCGGATAACGCCGTGGTCGAACCTGTCGGCGCCGAAGATGGCGCGCGCCGTTTCGGTCCGCCCCGCTCCGACAAGCCCGGCGAGGCCGAGAATCTCGCCTTTGTGCGCGCGAAGCGAAACATCGACGAGTTCGATGGCGTGGGGATCGCGAGCGTCGCGACGCCGGGTCAGGCCCTCGACCTCGAGCGCGACCGGGCCATGCGCGGGGATCGGCCTTTCGCCGTAAAGCGCCCCGACGTCGCGCCCAACCATCATGCGGATGATGGCCTCGACCGTAACGTCCGCGACCCGCCCGGAGCCGACGTAATGGCCGTCGCGCAAAACGGTGTAGCGATCGCAGATACGAAAAACCTCCTCGAGCCGATGGGTGACGAAGATGATCGACAGGCCCTCGGCCTTGAGCGTCCTGATGATGCGGACAAGGTTGGCGACTTCCGCTTCGCTCAGCGCTGAAGTCGGCTCGTCCATGACAATGAGCCGCGACCGCATGGAGAGCGCCCGGGCGATCTCGACCAGTTGCTGCTCGGCCACCGAGAGATCGCGAACCAACGTCATCGGATCGCGCTTAAGCCCGATCTTGTCGGCGATCGCACGAGTGTCGTCGGCGAGGCGCCGCCAGCTGATGAACAGCCTTGAGCCCGGTTCGCGCCCGATGAACACGTTCTCGGCAATCGTCATGTCCGGGGCGAGCGTGAACTCCTGATAGATCGTGACGACGCCGGCCCGCTGTGCGTCGTGAGGCGTCGCAAAAGCGACCGGCTCGCCATAGAGCTCGATTGCGCCCGCGTCGGCGCTGTGCGCGCCGGAGAGAACCTTCAGCAGCGTGGATTTCCCGGCGCCGTTCTCGCCGAGAAGCGCATGAATTTCGGCCTGGCCGACTTCGAGATGGACGTCCTCGAGCGCGCGCACGCCGGGAAAGCGTTTGCTGACGCCGGTCATCTTGAGGACCGGGCCGTTTGACTCTGCCGGAGCGGACGAAAGCGCCGCGGGCGCATTGGCCATTCGGAAGCGCTCGCTTTTTAGGAAGGCGTTTGAAGGGAGCCCACCGCGAACGGCGCGCCCCCTTCCATGCGATTACTTCACTTCGTTGAGGCGCTCGGCGAGGTTCAGATTGTCCTTGGTGATCGCCTGGGGCGTCAGGAGCGTGATCTGCTGATCGGGCTTCTTGCCGCTCTTGAGGTAGTCAGCCAGGATATCGATGCCGGTCGCGCTTTGCTTGCCCGGGAATTGCTCGATCGTCGCCGTGATTTCGCCGTCGCGGATCTTGCCGAGCGTCTCGGGCAGCGCGTCGAAGCCGATGATGACGATGCCCTTCAAGTTGCGCGCCTTGACTGCCTCGAGGGCGCCGAGCGCCATGTCGTCGTTGGCGGCGACGATCACTTGCGGCGGCGACGCCATGCCCGCGAGAGCCGCCTCAGTAACCGAGAGGCCCCTCGCGCGGTCGAAGCCCGCGGTCTGTTCGAACACGATCTTGTACTTGTCCGGCGCCTTGTCGAGCACGTTGTGCAGGCCCTTGTTGCGATCGATCGCCGGGCTCGCGCCTGACTGGCCCTGCAGGTTGATGATGGTCGCGCCGTTCGGGAACATCTTCTCTACGAGCTCGCCTTGCGCCTCGCCGCCCTTGACGTTGTCGGCGCCGACGTGGCCGAGAATGCCGGTGACCGAAGGCACGCGGCGGTCGACGGTGACGACCGGCACCTTGGCGTCGACCGCTTCCTGCAGCGCAGGCGCCATCGCGTCGACCTCGTTGGGCGAAAGCACGATGCCCTTGACGCCCTTGGCCAGCGCGGCCTCGATGTCGGCCGTCTGCTTCGGCGACGACACTTGGCCGTCGCTCTCGATTGGCTCATAGCCCTGCTTGATCGCCTCGGCCTTGAAGGCCTCCATCATATGGACGAAGAACGGAAAGGTGAGCCCAGGGACGGAAACCAGAATGGTCGGCTTGTCTTGGGCGAAGGCGGGCGCAGCGAGCGCCATCGCCATCAGGCCGGCAGTTGCAATTCGGCGGGTGATTCGCATGGATTGTCCTCCCTTGCCCCGGACTAACATGTTAGCCGGCGGCACCGAACCATGTCCGAAATTGTGATCGCGGACAAGGGTCGGCAAGCGCTGCGGCGCTCGGCTTAAGCCCGCGCGGGGGCGGTCGGTCGCCTGTCGCGGAAATTAAGCGCCAGCCCCGGACGCGGCCACCGCGTCTTATAGAGCCGGCCCGTTCCGGACGCCGTGATCCATACGTCGCGCATGTCGGCGCCGCCGAAGCAGAGATTGCTGACGAACGGATCAGGAACGGCGAAGTGTTCGACCACTCCGTCAGGAGTAAAGGTGGTGATTCCTCCGTTCAGGAGGGTGGCCACGCAGACCACTCCGCCCGCCTCCACCTTGAGGCTGTCCAAGAGTTGAAGTTTGGGCAGGGTCGCGATGACCCGCCCCGGAGCCAATGGATTCGGCGACGGCTTCAACTGGCCGGGACCGGCGACGTCGAACGCCCAGAGGCGGGCGGTCAGGGTGTCGGCGACATAGACAACGGTTTCGTCCGGCGAGAGGCCGACGCCGTTCGGCGACAGCAATTGAGCCCGCGCGCAGGTGATGCTCTTGCCGTCGGGCGTCGCATAGAACAGGCCGCCGTAAACCTTGCGGTCGGCGAAGCCGGCGCCGTAAGCGGTGAACCAAAAGCCGCCCTGACGGTCAAACACCAGATCATCCGGGCTCGACAGAATCCAGTCGCCGCAGTGGGTGTATAGCGGGGTCACCTCGCCCGTCTCGAGATTGACCCGCTGGATCGATCCGCCCACGTAATCGGCGCGCGCCGGGCCGGGCACATTGAGGCCGTTGACGGCCTGGAACGTAAACGACCCGCCGTCATTGGTGACATAGAGGGCGCCGTCGGGGCCAATCGCGAGCCCGTTTGGACCGCCGCCGGTGGTTGCGACCGGGCTGATCTTTCCATCCGGGGCGACGCGGGTCACCCGTCCGGCCTCGATCTCTGTGAGCACGACCGAGCCGTCAGCCATCGCCACCGGCCCCTCGGGATATTTCAATCCCTCGGCGACCGGTTCAAGTTGGAGTTGCGCCATGATTAAGCCAGCCCAAGGTTCCGCCCATCAATCAACTTGAACTCAAGTCCTGGCGCACGCAAGGGAGATCGCGGTCCTGAAGCGCAAAGGCCATCCCTTTTTCGGCCATCGACGGGCGAGCCCGGTCCGAGCGGTTAATCGACCCAGTGGGCGAGACGCACGCGGCTCAGGCCGCTTCGATCGCCATCGCGGTCGCTTCGCCGCCGCCGATGCAGAGCGACGCGACGCCGCGCTTGCCGCCCCGCGCCCGCAGCGCCGCGATCAGCGTCACCAGAATGCGCGCGCCCGAGGCGCCGATCGGATGGCCGAGCGCGCAGGCGCCGCCGTTGACGTTGACATTTTCGTGCGGCAAGCCGAGGTCGCGCATCGCCGCCATGGCGACGACCGCGAAGGCTTCGTTGATCTCGTAAAGATCGACCGAATCCTTGCTCCAGCCGGTCTTGTCGAACAGCCTCTTGAGGGCGCCGATCGGGGCGGTCGGAAATTTGCTCGGCTCCGCGGCGTATGTCGCATGGGCGACGACGCGGGCGAGCGGATCCGCGCCGCGCTTTGCGGCCTCGCTTTCGCGCATCATGACCAGCGCCGCGGCGCCATCAGAGATCGAACTCGAATTGGCCGCCGTCACCGTGCCGCCCTCGCGAAAGGCGGGCTTGAGCGTCGGGATCTTGTCCGGCCGCGCCTTGGGCGGCTGCTCGTCGGTCGCAACCTGCGTCTCGGACTTGCCCGCCTTCACGCTGACCGGGGCGATCTCCCAGGCGAAATCGCCGTCATGAATCGCGCGGTTGGCGCGCTCGAGCGAGGCGAGCGCGTAAGCGTCCTGCGCCTCCCGGGTGAACTGATAGCTTTCCGCACAATCCTCGGCGAACGTTCCCATCAGCCGTCCCTTGTCGTAGGCGTCCTCGAGGCCGTCCAGGAACATGTGATCGATGGTCCGGCCATGGCCCATGCGATAGCCGGCCCGGGCGCGATCGAGCAGATAGGGCGCGTTGCTCATGCTCTCCATCCCGCCGGCGACGACGATGTCGGCCGAGCCCGCGCGCAGGAGATCATGAGCGACCATCGCCGCCTTCATGCCCGAGCCGCACATTTTGTTGACCGTCGTTGCGCCCGCCGCGAGCGGCAATCCGGCCCCGATCGCCGCCTGGCGCGCCGGCGCCTGGCCCTGGCCCGCCGGCAAAACGCAGCCCATGAGGATCTCATCGACGCTGTCGGCCGCGATGCCGGCACGCTCGACGGCGGCGGCAATCGCGCCTGCGCCGAGCGCCGGCGCGCTCACGTCCTTGAAGTCGCCAAGAAAGCCGCCCATTGGCGTGCGCGACGCGCCGACGATGACGATGGGGTCAGATGCGGTCATGACCGGTGATCCTTCTTGGTCTGCCCCGGCACTATCGCGCCTGAACGCGGGCCGTGTAAACTCGCCCGCCCATGAGCCTTTCGAGCGAAGAAGTCGAACGTTACGCGCGCCAGATCGTCCTGCACGGACTCGGCGGACCAGGGCAGAACAAGCTTAAGGCCGCGCGCGCGCTCGTCGTCGGCGCCGGTGGCCTCGGCTCGCCGACGCTGCAATATCTGGCCGGGGCGGGTGTCGGGACGCTTGGCATCGTCGACGACGACGAGGTTGCGCTTTCCAACCTGCACCGTCAGGTCATCCACGGAACGAACGACGTCGGGCGCCCGAAGACGGAGAGCGCCGCCGAGGCGATCAAGCGTATCAATCCGCATGTCGCGGTCGAGCCAATCGCCGTCCGACTGGGCGCAACCAACGCAGGGCCGATCGTTCGGCGCTTCGATGTCGTACTCGACGGCTCGGACAATTTCGCCACCCGCTATGCGCTGTCGGACGCCTGCTTCCATGAGCGCAGGCCGCTCGTTTCGGCCGCGCTCGGCGAGTTCGACGGCACGCTGACGACGCTCAAGCCCTACGAGAAAGGCGCGGACGGCAGGCCCAACCCGACCTATCGCTGCCTCTTTCCCGATCCGCCGGAGCCGGGAACCATCCCGACCTGCGCCGAGGCCGGCGTCCTCGGGGCGCTCGCCGGCGCGCTCGGCTCACTCATGGCGCTCGAGGCGATCCGCTTGATTGTCGGCGACTTCGGCGACGGCGGCGAAGGCCTGGTCGGGCGGCTCCTCATGATCGACGCGAGGGCGATGCGGTTCGAGACTTTGCGCTACGGGTGGGACCCAGATAATTCGCTGAACGGGGCCCGCGCAGCCGGCGGCGCGACGCTCGTTTCGCGCGAGGTCTGAGGAAAGTCGATCTTCGTTGACGGCTTGCAGCCGAGGCCTCCCGGCGAGGAGTCGCCGACCTCGATTTGGCTCATTTGGCGGGGTTGATGAAGTCTACGCAATTGCTGCGGCCGGAATCGAGGCAGCGTTGGAATCTCCGGCTGTGCTCGAGCGCGCTGAAAGCCCAGTAGCCTAGGGTCACGAGGGCCAACGCCGCGAGAAGGACGGCGACATTCGCAAATTTCCGGCGCTCGAAGTCTTCCTCAGCCTCACCGCGCGCCGGCGGTCGCAGGCGATGAAGCTTGAATTCGTGCGGCCGATCTTGCGTCAAAACGTGGCGCCCGGAGTGCGAGTGCGGCGGCGCTGATTGATTGTTTGGTTAGCATATATAGCCGAGGTGGGCCAGAATTATGCGTAAGGCCCGGGCGCAACCGGAGCCGCAAACGCCTCTCCCCGTCTGCGGGCACAAGCCGGCGCGAAGGCTATCGCGCCCCGATCCGTGCGCAGCCCGCGCGGTTCAGGCCGTACGGACCTTACGCTTGAGGACTTCAGACGTCGTCGTAGCCGCCGCTGTCGTCAAAAGACGAGCCGTCCGAACCGTCGAAGTTCGAATCATCCAACTGATCGAAATTGGCGTCCTGAACGCCGGGCGCGCCGGGGTCGAATCCCTGCAAGTCGGCGTCGCTGGCGCGGCCGCCCTGCGCGCCGTCGTAGTAGTTATTGATCTCAGTCACTTCCGTGGGATTGCCGGACAAACCCGAGCCGCCTAACCCGGCGGCGCTTGCCCCGCCGCCAAAGAGACCTCCGCCCGAGTGGCCGCCGAACAGGCCGCCCAACAGATTGCCGAGCGCGACGCCGCCGGCGACGCCGGCGGCGGTCGAGGCCGCGTTCTGCAGGAAGCCGCCGCCCGAGGGCTGGGGCTGGCCCCAGGGGCCAGGCTGCTGAGGCGGGTAGCCTTGTGGGGGCGGAGGATAGCCTTGGGGCGGAGGCGGCGCGTAGCCTCGCGGCGGCGGAGGCGCCGGAGCGCGCTGATAGACCTGCGGATCATAGTCCGGCCGGGGAGGCGCGGAGGGTGCGCCGCCGCCGAAGATCGTCCGGCCGAGATTGCCGAGGAAGCTTCCCTGTTCCTGGCCCTGCTCGGCGCCCTGGCGCGCCGCCGCCTCCAGGTCCGCGATCCGATGCGCCGCGGCCTCGAGAGCCTGCTGCTGGACCAATACGGTTTGCGCGAGCACATAGGGCGCGTGCGGCGCGGCGTGCACCGCATCGTTGATGAAGGCTTCGGCTTCGGCGTCGCGCGGCGTCGCCGCGGCTGCGTTGACGCGCTGGAAAAGGCCGCCGAGCATCTGGCGTTCGTCGGGGGTCATATCACTCTCCCTGCAGGCGGGTCGCCCGCGCCCGGCATATAGCGACGCGTGCGGCCAATCCAAGGCTCAGGCCGGGCTTTTTCGCTCGATGCCGACGTTGCCCGGCGGCCGCGCGCCTTTACTCGGCCCGGCCGATCGTCTAGGCGAAGGCGGCTAAGGCCCCGGCTCGGCTTCCCATCGCTGCGCCGGGGCTTCGCGCGTCTAAAAAAAGGCGGAAGAGCAATCGACGATGGCCAACGTTGTTGTTGTCGGCGCCCAGTGGGGCGACGAGGGTAAAGGCAAGATCGTCGATTGGCTGTCGGTCGGCGCCGACGTCGTTGTGCGGTTTCAGGGCGGTCATAACGCCGGCCACACGTTGGTGATCGACGGCAAGACTTTTAAACTCGCGCTGCTTCCCTCCGGCATTGTTCGCCCTGGAAAGCTATCGATCATCGGCAACGGGGTTGTCCTCGATCCCTATCATCTGGTCGAGGAAATCGAAAAATTGCGCGGTCAGGGAGTCGAAGTGACCCCGGCGAACCTGAAGATCGCCGAGAACGTCCCCCTCATCCTGTCGCTGCACCGGGAGCTTGACGCCCACCGCGAGTCGGGCACCGCCCGCGGGACCAAGATCGGCACAACCAAGCGCGGCATCGGCCCCGCTTACGAGGACAAGGTCGCGAGGCGCGCGATCCGGCTGATGGACCTGGCCGATCCGGACACACTCGACGACAAGATCGACCGCCTGCTCGCCCATCACGATCCGCTATGCCGGGGCCTCGGGTTGCCGTCGCCGGAGCCGGCCGCCGTTCGTAACGAATTGGTCGCGGTCGCGCCCAAGGTCCTGCCGTTCATGGCCCCGACATTCGAAATTCTCGACAGCGAGCGGCGCGCCGGCAAGCGCATTCTGTTCGAGGGCGCGCAGGGCGCCCTGCTCGACGTCGATCACGGCACCTATCCCTACGTGACCTCCTCGAACACCGTTGCGGCCAATGCGGCGACCGGCTCGGGACTCGGGCCGAGGGCGATCGGCTATGTGCTTGGGATCGCCAAAGCATACACGACGCGCGTCGGCGGCGGTCCGTTCCCGACCGAACTCGACGACGTCGTCGGCCGGCTTATCGGCCAGCGTGGCCGCGAATTTGGCACCAACACCGGCCGACCCCGCCGGTGCGGCTGGTTCGACGCCGTGCTCGCGCGCCAGGCGGTCCGCACTTGCGGCATCGATGGCCTCGCGCTGACCAAACTTGACATTCTCGACGGCTTTGAGACCATCAAGGTTGCGACGCGTTACCGCCTGAACGGCGAGGAGATCGAATATCTGCCGGCTTCCCAATCCGCGCAGGCGCGCATCGAGCCGGTCTATGAAACGATCGAAGGCTGGAGCGGGGCGACGAGCAAAGCGCGGTCGTGGGCCGACCTGCCGGCGCAGGCGATCAAATATGTGCGCCGTATCGAGGAGCTGGTTGGCGCCCCGGTCGCCTTATTATCGACGAGTCCCGAGCGCGACGATACGATTCTTGTGCATGATCCGTTTCAGGACTAATGGACCGATCGCGGGCTCCTGCAGAGCGGTTGAGCGGACGCTTTAATGGCTGATTATCATTCGCTGCTCATGCGAGCCGTCGCCAATCTTCCGAGCGCCGGCACGCCGGCGACCCGCGAGGCAATCTATATGCGCGCCCGCAAGGCGCTGATCGAGCAACTGAGGAGTCTGCGTCCGCCGTTGCCGGAAAGCGACATCGCTCGCGAAGCGACCGCGCTCGACGCCGCGATCGCCCAGATCGAAGCGAAGTATCGATCCCAGGTCGGCGCTTCGTCCTCCCCTCCCTCCCCCACGGCGCCCGCGGGGGGCAGGCCGGGCGTTGCGCCGCCCCCTTCGCCGAAACCCGTTGCGCCGACCGCGGCGCCGCAATCCGCGGCTTTCCAGCGCCCGGCTACGCCAGGCTCCTCGCAGAGCGTGCCGGCGGCAGGATCTTCCGCCGCGCCCGCGAGCGCGCCGCGACCGCCGTCCCAAGCCGGGTCGCAAACTCCGCCCAGTCCGGCGCCCAGCGTGTCCGGCCAACTAGCCGCTCCCAACCGCCCGCCGCAAATGCCGCCGCCGCGAACCCAACCTGTCTCGAACGCGCCGCACCCGCCAGCCGCGCTTGCGGGAAAGCCGGCCGCGGTCACGCCGCCGGCGGCGGCGGTCCCCTCCGCGGTTCGGCCTCAACCTCTCGTCGCCGGAGCTAAGCCGCCGCCGTCACCCGGATTAAAGGGCGCCGCCGCCCCTGTGACGGGAGCGAGAAACGTCAGGGAGGACAAAACCCCAGCGTCCCCCGATCTCGCCAAGGCGGTTCGCTCGGTCAGGGCGGAAGACATTCATGCCTCCGACGCGCCGCCGGTGGTTGTGACCCGCCCTGACGAACCGGTGCAGTCGGCCGCCGCGCCGGAAGTGCCAAGCGAGTTCGATCGCCCGGGCGCGGGCGCGCGGCAGGATTTTGAAGGCCAGCGTCCGGTCGCACCGAGCAATGACGACGTCAAGCCGAAGCCGTGGCTGTGGATTGCGGCGGCGGTCGTGCTGGGTGTGGTGCTGGCGGTGGCGGGCGCCGCTATCCTGATGCGTCAGAAACCGCAAGACTTGGCGATCAAGCCCCCCGTCGAGGCGACGGAAACCCCGACGCCGCCGCAGGCGAAGATTGCTGAGCGGGTCGAAGCGCCCCCAGCGACCCCTGCCGCGCCGCCTGTTTCCGCCACCGAGCCGAAAGCGGACCAATCGGCCGCTCAAGGCGCGGCGCCGGCGACCCCCGCCGCCCAATTGCAGAACCCGCCCCCGGCGTCCGCAGCACCCGCAGCACTCGCCCCGTCGGCGGGCCGCGCAGCGATGCTCGTCGCCTCGGCCGACAATCCGGAGAAACCGGTAGTCAGCCTGGGCTCGACGGTGTGGTCATTGATTCCGGCGGCGCCCGGCCAGCCCGCAACCGTCGCGGTCAAGGCCGAAGCCGACATCCCAGACCTCAAGATGCACGCCGCGATGACCTTGAGGAAAAACACCGATCCGACGCTGCAGGCGACCCATACGATCGACCTCAAATTCTCTTTCGCCGACGGCGCGCCGATCACCGGTTTCAAGGATGTCGGCCTGCCGCAGATGCGCATGGAGGATTCAACCGCGGCCGAAGCTCTGACCAGCGTCAAGGTCAAGATCAGCGACACCTATTTCCTCATCGCGCTGGCCAAGGGCGACAACGACACAGCCCGCAACCTCGACCTGATGCAGACGCACTCCTGGTTCGATTTCCCGCTGCTGCTCAACGACGGCCGCATCGCAAAAGTCGTTTTCCAGAAATCCCCCGAGGGGCAGGCGATGCTGGAAAAGGCCTTCGAGGCGTGGAAGTAACTCTGAGGCTTCATCCGCGGAGGTTGAACACCCGGGTCGAGATGAAATAGCCGTCCTCGACGAGGCCGAAGGCGATCGGCGTCCCGAAGCACTCGGCGTAGGCCGGCCCCGACGCCGGCGCCGACCCGCGAAGGAGCAGTTTCTGGCCACGCCGCAAGGTCGCGGCGCCGGCGCGGTCGACGGGCAAGAGCGGCAACTCGGCGAGTCCCGCCTGCACTGGCAGAAGCGCGCGCGCCATCAGGCCAGCGTCCTCCGGGAGACGGTCGAGCCCGACAGCCGCATCGGCGGAGAACGGGCCGACGCGGGTCCGGCGCAATTCGATCACATGCCCGTGGCAGCCGAGCGCGCGGCCGAGATCGCGCGCGATCGCGCGCACGTAGGTGCCCTTGCCGCACTCCGCCTCGAGCACCGCGGCGTCCGGTTCGGCCGAAATCAATTCCAGCCGGTAGACGTTGATCTGGCGCGGCTCGATCTCGAATCTTTCGCCTTCGCGCGCGAGGTCGTAGGCGCGCGCGCCAGCGATGCGGATCGCGGAGAAGGTCGGCGGCGTCTGCAGAATGGCGCCGACGAAGCGGGGCAGGAGAGCTGCGATGTCGGCCGGAGCCGGGCGTCGGTCGGAGCGCGCGACGATCTCCCCTTCGGCGTCGTCGGTCGCGCTTTCCTCGCCCCAGCGCACGCGGAATCGGTAAGCCTTGGCGCCGTCCTGCACAATTGGCACGGTCTTGGTCGCCTCGCCGAAAGCGACCGGCAGCACGCCGGATGCGAGCGGATCGAGCGTGCCGGCATGACCCGCCTTCCTGGCGTTGAACAAGAACTTGAGCCGTCCGACGGCTTGGGTCGAGGAGACGCCCGTCGGCTTGTCGAGATTGATCCAGCCATGGATCTCCATCCGGGACGAGCGCTTCTGCCGCGGCCTTTCATACTCGCGCCGCCAGGAGTTGGAGAGTCCGCCATCGCCGGCGTCGCCGGTCATTCCTGGTCCCCCTCGCCGGGGCTCTTGAGATCTCGCGCCACCGCCGGCGATCTCAGGAGCGCGTCCATCCGCGCCTGCGCGTCGAAGCTTGTATCCAGGGTGAAGCGCAGATCGGGAGCGAACTTGAGGTTGACGCGCCGCGCGACGAGAGCGCGCAGCTCCTTCTTGTGGCGGTCGAGCGCTTCAACCGTCGCTCCGGCGCCCCGGCCGCCGAGCGGCATGACCAGAATCGTCGCGAGCTTGAGATCCGGCGACATGCGCACGGCCGGGATGGTCAGCGGATGGCGATCGAGCGCTTCATCGCGCACTTCGCCGCGGGTCAGAATCTCGGCGACCGCATGGCGGATCAGCTCAGCGACCCGTTCGAGCCTGTGGCTGGCGCCGCGGGGCTTCGAGTGTGTGCGGGGCATGGCGCTTTCCCTCGAGGCAAGACGCGCGCGAAGGCGACATTCGGCGCGAAGATGGCGGACTTGACTCTGGCCTGCCGCGCCTCTTCGCGGCACGGCGTCGCGGCCAGCCTAGATCGTCGCGAGCTGAGCGGAAAAGCCGGGCAGCGCCGCGAAGTTCACCGCCTCATCCGAGCTCCGCTCGACGATTGCGCGCCTTGTCCTCCGGGATAATGCCGGCGTCCTGCATGCGCAGAATTTCCGGCGAGCGGCGATCGAAACCCTCGGCGGTGCGGGTGACGTGAGTTCGCATGTCTTCTCATTCCGTCCGCAGTCGGTCACAAGGTGCGGCGGATCTCCTCGACGTTGTAGCACTCGATGACGTCGCCGACCCGCATGTCCTGGTAGTTCTCGAACGCCATCCCGCACTCCTGACCTGCCTGGACCTGGGCGACCTCGTCCTTGAAGCGCTTGAGCGTCGAGAGCCTGCCCTCATGGACGACGACGCTGTCGCGGATGAGGCGCACGTGCGCGCCGCGCTGCACGACGCCGTCGGTCACCCGACAGCCGGCGACGGTTCCGACCTTGGAAATGTGGAACAGCTCGAGAATCTGGGCGTTGCCCAGCATCGTCTCGCGCAGCGTCGGCGCAAGCAGCCCGGAGAGGGCGGCTTTCACGTCATCGACGAGATTGTAGATGATGTTGTAATAGCGAATCTCGACGCCTGCCTGCTCGGCGAGATCGCGCGCCTCCTTGTGCGCGCGCACGTTGAAGCCGACGATGACCGCCTTCGAGGCCTCGGCCAGCGTCACGTCGGATTCGGTCACGCCGCCGACGCCCCCGTGAATGACCCGCGCTACGACTTCGTCGTTGCCGAGCTTCTCGACCGCGGCGGTAATCGCCTCCACCGATCCCTGCACGTCGCCCTTGACGACGATCGGCAGCTCTTTGCGTCCCGCCGCCTTCAGGTTACTCATCATGTCGGAGAGCGAGGTTCTGACCGCCGATCCGCGCGCGGCGATCTTCTCCCGCTTCTGGCGCTCGCGATACTCGGTGATTTCACGCGCGCGCGCTTCAGACTCGACCACTGCAACGCGATCGCCCGCTTCCGGCGCGCCGGAGAACCCAAGCACTTCGACCGGAGTCGAGGGCCCGGCCTGTTCGACGGTCTCGCCCTTGTCGTCGATCAGCGCCCTGACGCGGCCCCAGTGCGAGCCGGCGACAACGAGGGCGCCGACCTTGAGCGTGCCCCGTTGCACGAGCACCGTCGCCACCGGTCCGCGCCCGCGGTCCAGCCTGGCCTCGATGACCGTGCCTTCTGCGTTGCGGTCGGGGTCGGCGACGAGATCGAGCAGCTCGGCCTGGAGCGCGATCGCCTCGAGGAGCTTGTCGAGATTGATGTTCTTGGTCGCCGAAACCTCGACCGCGAGCGTGTCGCCGCCGAAAGCCTCGACCTGCACATCGTGCTGCAGCAGCTCCTGCATCACCCGCTGGGGATTCGCTTCGGGCTTGTCGATCTTGTTGATGGCGACGATGATCGGAGCCTTCGCCGCCTTGGCGTGGCGAATCGCCTCGATCGTCTGCGGCATGACGCCGTCGTCGGCCGCGACGACCAAGACGACAACGTCGGTGACTTTCGCGCCGCGCGCCCGCATGGCGGTGAAGGCCGCGTGGCCTGGCGTATCGATGAAGGTGATCTTTTCGCCGCCTGGCGCGACGACCTGGTAGGCGCCGATGTGCTGAGTGATGCCGCCGGCTTCGCCCGCCACCACGTTGGCATGGCGGATCGCGTCGAGCAGCGAGGTCTTGCCGTGGTCGACATGACCCATGATCGTGACGATGGGCGGGCGCGGGACAGATGCGCCTTCTTCGTCGGGCCGGTCGAAGAGCCCCTCCTCGACGTCGGATTCGGCGACCCGCTTGACCGAATGGCCCATCTCCTCGGCGATGAGCTGCGCCGTGTCGGCGTCGAGCACGTCCGTCAGCGTCACCATGCGGCCCTGGCGCATCAGAAGCTTGATCACGTCGACAGCGCGCTCGGACATGCGGCTCGCGAGTTCCTGAATCGTGATCGCCTCCGGCAGCACGATCTCCCGCGCGATTTTCTCTTTCTGATCCTGCCCGCCGTGGCTCTTCAGCCGCTGCGTGCGGCGGCGGAACGAGGCGACCGAGCGTGTGCGCTCGTCCTCGCCCGAAGTTGCGCTGGTGACAGTCAGGCGGCCACGGTTGCGCTGCTCGCCGCCGCGCGGCGGGCGGGGCGTCGGGACAATGACCTTCTGTCCCGGCAACCCCAGCGCCGGACGCCGGACGACGCGGCGCGCCTCGTCCTCCTCGCCGCCAGAGCGAGCCAACGCTCCTGGCAAGCCGGCGCCGGGCGCGCTCGGCGTGGAGCGCGGGATCGACGGCGACGGCGCCGGTTCGCCGCCAGACAGCCGCCTTCGCGCTTCGTCCTCCGACTGACGCTTGAAATTTGCTTCCTGGGCGCGGCGAAGCTCCTCGTCACGCTTGCGCGCCTCGGCGGCCTCGCGTTCGAGGCGGTCGCGCGCCTCGCGCTCGCGCCGGGCCTCGGCCTCCCCCTCTTGCCGGCGCCGGTCTTCCTCTTCCTGCGCTCGCGCGTCGATCAGCGCCCGGGCGCGCGCCTCGCGCTGCTCGGCCGTCAAGGTAGGCAGAACGACCCCGGTTTTGGGCGGCGGCGGAGGGGCAGGCTTCGCCGGCGCGGCGGGGGCGGGCCGCGCGGCGCCGGCAAGAATGGGTTTGGCTGGCTGAGCGCCGACCTGGACCGCCGAAACGCCGGCGGGCGAGGAGGCCGGCGCAGGGCGCGCCGTTGGGCCGGCGGGCACCTCGCCCGGCGCCAAAATCCGCCGCTTCACCTTCTCGACGACGACTGTCTTGCTGCGCCCATGCGAGAAGCTCTGCCGCACCGAGCCCTGCTCCACGGGGCGCTTCAGGTGCAGCGTCATCTTCGGCGGCGGGGCGCCGGCAGACTTGTCGCTATTGTTCGTTTCACTCATGCCTATTCCTAACCGCTTGGCTTCTCAGCCAATTTTGTGGGCCTGCCAAGCGTTCCGGTCTCATCGGCCGGCGCGGCGCCGCGCTCTGTCCTTATTGTCGCGCCCGCGTCGCTCGCGCGATAACGGCGCAAACGCCCAGCCCTTGCGAGAAAGGCCGAACTCGCTGCGCCCTGTTTGAGGGCTGCATGTATCACATTTGCCCTCCCCAATGCCAAATCCAATTGCCGCGACGTGAACAGTTCGACCCGGACGACGCCCTTGGCCTCCGGGCCGAGTTTGGCCTTGAGGGCTTGGGTTCGCTTGGCCGCTCCGTCGGGCGCCCCGTCGTTCGCCTGAACGAGCGCCACGATGTCGCCGGAGTCGATCGCCGCATCGACCTTGAACGCGCCGGCGACGACGAGGCCGGCCTTGTTGGCGATCGACAACGACTGGAGCGCGTCGCGTTCGAGCAGCGCGTCGACCATCTCGGCGAGCGAGGCGGGCGCCTCCGCCTTGGCGCGAAACGCACGCGAGAACGCCTGTTTCGAGACCGCTCGGCTCACCGCCTCAAAACTCAGTTGCGTCCACACCCCGCGGCCGGGCAGCTTGCGGCGAATATCGGGAATGACCGATCCGTCGGGGCCAAGGGTGAAGCGCAGCATCGCCTCGGGGACGCCTGGCGTCCCCGAGACAATGCAGGTCCGCTCCGATCCCACTTCGTCGCTCGTGCTCCTGATCGGCAATCGAACAATCCCCGCGCCGCTCAGGCGCCTTCGCCTTCCTCTGCTTGGGGGACATCCTCGGGCGTGGGCGCCTCGATCCAGCCCGCGCGCACTCGCGCGTCAAGGATCATGGTGTCGGCCTGCGCCTGCGAGACGTCGAAGCCGCTGAGAAAGCCGGGCTTCGTCGTCTCGCCGCCTTCGCCATGTTCCGTCCATCCGACGAGGTCGTCGCTGGCGCAGTCGGCGAGATCCTCGAGTGTCTTGATGCCGTTTTCGCCGAGCTTGACCAGCATCGGCGTGGTCAGGCCAGTGATCTCCTTGAGATCGTCCGATACCCCTAGCGCCTTGCGTTTCTCGTCGAACTCGGCCTCAATCCGGGCCAGATGCCCTTGCGCGCGCGCCTGGATTTCGGCCGCGGTGTCGGCGTCGAAGCCTTCGATCGTCGCGAGGTCGCGCGGCTCGACATAGGCGATTTCCTCAACCGTACGGAAGCCCTCGGAAGCGAGGAGTTGGGCGACCGTCTCGTCGACGTCGAGCGCATCCATGAAGTTCTGCGTGCGCTCGGCGAATTCCTTCTGCCGGCGCTCGGATTCCTCGGCTTCAGTGAGGATGTCGATGTCCCAGCCGGTGAGCTGCGAGGCGAGGCGCACGTTCTGCCCGCGCCGGCCGATCGCCAGCGACAGCTGGTCGTCCGGAACGACAACCTCGATGCGGGTCGAATCTTCATCGAGCACAACCTTCATCACCTCGGCCGGCTGGAGCGCGTTGACGATGAAAGTCGCCGCGTCCGGCGACCAGGGGATAATGTCGATTTTCTCGCCCTGCAATTCGTTGACCACCGCCTGCACGCGCGAACCGCGCATGCCGACGCAGGCGCCGACCGGGTCGATCGATGAATCGTTCGACGTGACCGCGATCTTGGCGCGCGAGCCTGGATCGCGAGCGACCGACTTCACCTCGACAATGCCGTCGTAGATTTCGGGCACTTCCTGGGCGAACAGTTTGGAGGTGAATTGCGGATGGGTGCGGGACAGGAAGATCTGCGGGCCGCGGGACTCGCGCCGGACGTCGTAGACATAGGCGCGGATCCGGTCGCCGGGCCGGAACATTTCCCGCGGGATTAATTCGTCGCGCCGGACGACCGCTTCGCCCGCCCCCGAGCCGCCGAGATCGACGACGACGTTGCCGTATTCGACCCGCTTGACCGCGCCGTTGATGATCTCGCCGATGCGGTCCTTGTAGACCTCATACTGCTTGTCGCGTTCGGCTTCGCGGATCTTCTGCACCAGAACCTGCTTGGACGCCTGGGCGGGGATGCGCCCATAGTCAAACGGCGGCAGCGATTCGGCGATCCAGTCGCCGATCTGAGCCGAGGGATTCTTCTTCTGCGCTTCCGCGAGCGTCATCTGGGTCGCGTCGTTCTCGACCTCGTCGACGACGAGAAGCAGTCGCGAGAATCGGATTTCACCGGTCTTCGGATTGATCTCTGCGCGAACTTCGGTTTCCTGGCCATAGCGCGAACGCGCGGCCTTCTGCATCGCGTCTTCCATCGACGCGAGCACGATCGAGCGGTCGATCGATTTCTCCCGCGCGACCGCGTCGACGATCTGCAACAGCTCAAGTCGGTTGGCGCTAACGGCCATGGGTCTCTCCTTCATCAGGCCCGAGCGGCTTTGCCGCACTGCCGCGGGCCGCGGCTTTGTGTTCTTCCGGGCTCGCCCCGGTGGCGACGCCCGGATGTGTCCTGTCGCGGGGTCCCGCACTGCGGCTTGCCGATCGCTTCGCACCCTTGAGCGCCGCTTTCTCTCGCCTGAGCGCGGCGCGGATGAGATCGTCGGTCAATACGAGCCTGGCCTCGGCCATGGCGCGAATCGGCAGCTCGACCTCGGTCTCGCTCTTGTCGTCGGCGACCAGCGCCATCCGCGCCGCCGGTCCGTCGGGACCAGGCGCGACCGCCTCGAGGCGGCCGCGATAACGCTTGCGGCCATTGATCGCGACCGCCATCTCGACGCGCGCCTCATGGCCGAGGGCGCGGGCGAAGTCCGATTCGCGCACCAGAGGGCGATCGATGCCCGGCGAGGAAATCTCCAGCCGGTACGCCTGCGTGATCGGCTCCTCGACGTCGAACGTTGGCGACAGCGCCTGGCTCAGGCGCTCGCAGTCCGCAATCGACATCGTCCCATCCGGACGCTCCGCCATGATCTGGACCGTCGCGCCATCGGCGGAGGAAATCTTGACCCGCACCAGCCGGTAACCCAAATCCCGCGCCACCGGGGCCGCGATGCGGCCGACACGCAGGCTTGCGCCTGAGTCCTCGATCAGGCGCGCTTCGTCGAGTCCTTCGACGGGCTCGGCGATGGTTCGGTGCGGCGCTTCGACCATGCCACCTTGACGGCAATAAAAAAGAGCGGGTCCCGGCCAGGGCCCACTCTCAACTTGTCTCTCCGGGGAGAGCTATGAGATGTCGTTGACGCGCATATAGGCGAACCGGGCCGCTAGCGCAAGGGCGAATTAGCCGCCCGCCTCAGACCCCGAGGGCCGCCAGCAGGGCTCTGATCGTGATGAAGATCAGAATCAACGACCCGACGGTCCAGAAAATCGAGCGGACATCGTGGGTCTGCGCGCTCAGATAAGCAAGGAAGTGCAGGAAGCGGGAGACGACGTAGCCATAGAAAGCGAGGCGGGCGGCGAGAAGCGACGGCGCGGTCAGGACATAGAGCAGGCCGGCGGCGAGAAAGAACGGGATGTTCTCGATATTGTTGCCCTGAATGCGCCGGATGCGCTCGACTTTCTCGTTCGGGGCGAGCTGGCGTGGGTCGGGATTGGGATTTAGCGGCGTCTTGCGCAGGTCCTCGGGCGACCGGAACCCCCCATTGACTTGAATCATCCGCGCGACCGTCAGCCACGACATGGCGGACACCAACAGGATCATCAGGGTCGCCGCGACCGCATAGGCCGCAAACACCGGATTGGCGAAACTCAACGCGTCCATCGTCGCTCAGGCCGTCGGCAGTTTGTAGCCCTTGAACGTTTCGCGCAACTTCAGCTTGTTGATCTTGCCGGTCGCGGTATGGGGGATTTCCTTCACGACTTGCATGTCGTCGGGCATCCACCATTTGGCGATTCGGGGCTTCAGGTAGTCGAGAACCTCCTCGCGCTGCGGCGAATGGCCTTCCTTCGGCACGACCACGAGGAGGGGCCGCTCGTCCCACTTGGGGTGGGCGACGCCGATCACAGCCGCTTCGGCGACATCCGGATGGCCCACGGCGAGATTTTCGATGTCGATGGTCGAGATCCACTCACCGCCCGACTTGATCACGTCCTTGGCGCGATCGGTGATCTGCATGAAGCCGTCAGGGTCGATGGTGGCGACGTCGCCGGTGTCGAAAAAGCCATGCTCGTCGACAATCTCGCCGCCCTCGTCCTTGAAATAGCTCTTGACCACGGCAAAACCCTTTACCTTGAGACTGCCGAAGCGCTTGCCGTCCCACGGCAACTCCTTGTTCTCGTCGTCGACGATCCTCATCTCAACGCCGAACGGCGCCCAGCCTTGCTTGCCTTGAATGGCGAGCTTCTGCTCGTGCGGAAGCCCGACCATGCTCGGCTTGATCGCGCCAGCCGAGCCGACCGGGCTCATTTCTGTCATCCCCCAGGCGTGGCGGACGGTCACGCCGTAATCCTCCTCGAACGCCCGGATCATCTCGGGCGGGCAGGCCGAGCCGCCGATGCCGACGAACTTGAGCGTGGTCAGCCGCTTGTTCTCCTTGCGCAGGTATTGCAGCAGGCCGAGCCAGACCGTCGGCACGGCGGCGGTCATCGTCACCTTCTCGCTCTCAAGCAGGTCATAGACCGAGGCGCCGTCGAGGCGCGGTCCCGGCATGACGATGCGCGAGCCGCGCATCGGGCAGGAGAGGGCGAGACCCCAGGAATTGGCGTGAAACATCGGCACCACCGGGAGCACCGTGTCGTAAGCGGTAACCATCAGACTTTCGAACGCGCTCGCCATCATCGAGTGCAGGATGTTCGAGCGATGGGAATAGAGCACGCCCTTAGGATTGCCGGTCGTGCCCGAAGTGTAGCAGAGGCCGGCGGCGGTGCGCTCGTCGAATTCCCGCCAGGCGAAGTCGCTGTCGACCTCGCCGGTCCAGTCCTCGTAGGCGACAGCGTTCTTGAGGCTGGTCGCCGGCATATGCGCACGGTCGGTGAGAACGACATAGCGCTCAACCGTCGGCAGGCGGTCGGCCATCGCCTCCATGAGCGGAACGAAGGTGAGATCGGTCAGCACCATCCGGTCTTCGGCGTGGTTGATGATCCAGGCGATCTGATCGGGGAAGAGGCGCGGGTTGACGGTGTGGTAGACCCCGCCCGCGCCGGTGATGCCATACCAGCTTTCGAGATGCCGATAGCCGTTCCAGGCGAGCGTCGCGATCCGGTCGCCGAGTTTGATTCCGTCGCGATGGAGACGTTTGGCGACCCTGAGGGCCCGATGGCGAATGTCGCGGTAGTTCGTGTAATGCATCGGCCCTTCGACCGTCCGCGACACGATTTCCTGGTCCGGAAACTGGACGGCGGCGAAGTCGATGACCTTGTGCATCAGCAGGGGCCAGTCCTGCATCCGTCCGTGCATGCCTTTACTCCCAATTCGACTCTTCAACGCTTGATTGCGGCGCGCAGATTGTCCATGGGGTAATAGCTTGGCGCCGCGTGCGCTGGTTTGCAATCGCCGCAAGTGGAATTTCCCGCGTTTCCCGAGGGTCTTGCTCCGTTACACGCCGCCCATCTTGAGGAAGGAGCCCGATGCCCGACCGGCAGAACCCCGACCGCTCCGTCCGGGTCTGGTTCCGTCTGATCCGCCTCGAGGCGCGGATGCAGGCGGCGGTCAGCGACCGCCTGCGCGAAATCGGCGTCTCGATCCCGCAATGCGACGTCCTGACCACGCTGACCGAGCAGGAGGGCGTCAGCCAGCAGGAACTGGCCAAGAGGCTTTACGTCACCAAGGGCAACATCTCGGGCCTGATCGACCGGCTCGAGGAAGCTGGCCTGGTCGAGCGCCGTTCGACCGAGATCGACCGGCGTCAGCACGCGCTCTACCTTACCGGCGCCGGCCGCGAGAAGGCCGAGAGGGCGATCGCGGTCCAACTCCGCTGGATCGCCTCGACCCTCGGCAGGATGGCGGACGCCGATCTCGCGGCGCTGGAGACCCAACTCATCGCGCTGCGCGACATCGTCCGTGAGCGCGAGCAGCCCGTCCTGGCGAAGGCCAAGGGCTGACGGCCAGGGCGCGGCCTTACCGGTCCAGCCCACCCATCAGCATATACTTGATCTCGACGAATTCCTCCGCCCCGTGGCGCGAGCCCTCGCGGCCAATGCCGGATTCCTTCACGCCCCCGAACGGCGCGAGCTCGCTCGAGATCGCACCTGTGTTGATCCCGACCATGCCGTATTCGAGCGCCTCGGCGACGCGCCAGACGCGGCCAAGGTCGCGGGCGTAGAAATAGGAGGCGAGTCCAAACTGGGTGTCGTTGGCGAGGCAGATCGCGTCGGCTTCGTCCTTGAAGCGGAAGACCGGCGCGACCGGGCCGAACGTCTCCTCTTTGGCGATCAACATGGAAAGGTTGAGGCCTGAAAGCACGGTCGGCTCGAAGAAGGTGCGGCCGAGCTTGTGCCGCTTGCCGCCGATTGTGACCTTGGCCCCCTTCTCGAGCGCGTCGGCGACATGCGCCTCAACCTTTTCGACCGCCTCCGCGTTGATGAGCGGTCCCTGGGTCACGCCAGCCTCCGTCCCGTCGCCGACCTTGAGCCGGCCGACGGCTTGGGTGAGCTTGGCGACGAACGCGTCGTAGATGCCCTCTTGAGCATAGATGCGGTTGGCACAGACGCAGGTCTGGCCCATGTTGCGGAACTTGGAGATGATCGCGCCCTCGACCGCGGCGTCGACATTGGCGTCGTCGAAGACGATGAACGGCGCGTTGCCGCCAAGCTCGAGTCCGACTTTCTTCACCGTCCCCGCCGCCTGACGCATGAGCAGCTTGCCGACCTCAGTCGAGCCGGTGAAGCCGATGAAGCGCACCGCGGGATGCTCGCACATCGCCTTGCCGATCGCGGGCGCATCCCCGGTCATGAGATTGAGGACGCCCGCGGGCATGCCGGCCCGCAGCGCGAGTTCCCCGAGCGCAAGCGCGGTCAGCGGCGTTTCCGGCGCGGGCTTGGCGACAATTGTGCAGCCGACCGCGAGCGCCGGCGCGACCTTGCGGGTGATCATGGCGGCGGGAAAATTCCACGGGGTGATCGCCGCCACGACGCCGATCGGCTGCCTGATCACGACGATGCGCGAATCGGCGCGAAAGGTCGGGTTGACCTCGCCGTAGATGCGCTTGGCCTCTTCGCCGAAAAACTCGACGAATCCGGCGGCGTAATCGACCTCGCCGCGCGCTTCCGCGAGCGGCTTGCCCTGTTCGCTGGTCATGATGAGCCCGATGTCGTCGCGGTTTTGCACCATGAGGTCGAACCAGCGGCGCAGGATCTGCGCCCGCTCCTTCGGCAGCGCCTTCGCCCATGCGCCGAACGCGCGCGCCGCCGCCTCGATAGCGCCGACCGCCTCGGCATGGCCCAAGCGCGGGACCTTGGCGATGAGCTCGCCGGTCGCCGGATTGACGATCGGATCGACCCTCTCGCCGACCCATTTCCCATCGACAAGGCATTTGTCCTTCAAGAGAGTGGGGTCGGCGAGTTTCATGGGGAGGGCCTCCAGGATCGGAGGGATGATAGCAGAAGGGGCCCGCGATGATTGTGGCGCCGGAAGGCGCAGCGGCCGCGCGAAGCGTTCTATCTGGAGCAGCCCTGGCTGAGGTCGCGGGTGCCAGCGAGGCGGGACTTCTCCTGACCCACAGCGGCCGTGGGGCAAGAGGCCCCTGCCCCGCCCCGGGGTTCGAGACCGACCTCGGACGTGTAGAAGTAGCAATCCTGATTGTTCCAGCCGCCGGTCACCTGGATCATGCCGAATGGCGTCATTTCGGCCGCGACTGCTGGCTGGGGCGCCGAGGGCGGCGTCTGAACCGCGCCGTTCTTATCGCGACAGACCGCTCCGTCGTTCAGCGAATAGATGGTCTCGCTTCGGACGGGGCTCGCAAGGGCCCCGACGCCGAGGATGAACGCCGCGGCCTGGCGAGCGTGTTTTCGGTTCGATCTCGTCATGGTTTCGCATCCAGCGGCGCGCGAGGCTCGGCCGCGGCCGTGGGCGACACAAATCTGGCCACCGCCAGGAGAGCGACTCCGCCCGCGTAGTAGCCAAAAACTGTCAGCATCAATGACCACGGCCACTTCCACAAATATATAAGGACGCCCCATGTCGAGAGCACAATCAGCGCCGCCAGCCAGAGAACCAGCCTGCGCCGCGCCATGCGCAGGGAAAACTCCCTGACCGCCTCGATCAGAAGATAGGTGATCACCACCATGGCTCCTAGCGACCACGGCCGAGGCAAGGTCGGATAATCTGCCATGTCTTTCATGGAAGACAAGAGGTTATCGGTCGCGACAGCGTGCTTGTAGACTCCCGGCAGATAGCCGTGGACCGGCGAGAAAATCTCGTCGTTCAGCCCGGCAAGCTCGGTCCCGACAAACACGAACCTGTCTTTGAGCAAATCGGCGGGATTGTGGTGCTCGGCGATATAGTTGCGGTCGCGAAACAGGTCTTGCGCTTTGAGAGTCAGGATCGGCGGACAGGATTCGAACCTGCCCTCTTTCGTGACCCCGAAGACGCCAGCGATCAGGTCGGGCCAACCGGGGAAGCCGCGGCAGACCGTGTCCGAAACGGCGGACTGTTTCGGATCAACCGCGCCGCTCCATTGAATCGCGAGCGGCTTCATCCAGCATTTCGGCCGAAGGTCGCGATAGTCGCACGGCCTTTCGGGGTCCTCCTCCTTTTGCGGCCAAAGCTGTGGGACGCTGCGGATGATGCCAAAAGCGGGGGTTGCTTGCACGATCGGGACCGGCGAATCCGGGAATTCGAGGGCTCCCGCCGGATAGACGCTGTCATCCGCCTCGTCGTCGATCGAAAATGCATGGTTGTCGCGGTCGAGGATTTGGCCGAGCGGAGAGTCGATTCTGTCGGCCTTGCCGAAATAGACGCTGATCGCGGCGGGAGAGCTTCCGTCCACGCAAACGCCCTTCAAGCGGTCGAGGACCGCGGCCTGCAGGTCACTTTTCCCGTCCGCAAGATTGAATTTCTCCGACAAGGTGAAGTCGAAGAACACTCCGACAACCTTGGCGCAGGCCAGCGCGTGAATCAGTCCGGCCATGCGCTGATAGTTCAATGGCCAGTCGACCTGCCATGAATCGAGGGCGTCCTGGTCGATCAGGACGACTGCAAGCTCGTCTCTGTTCTCAGACTTGTGCATGAACTGGGTCAGGACGGCGATCGAATCGTCGACCACCCGCGCCTTGTACGCGACCACGCCGAGCGGATCGGCAAAGAACAGAAAAAGCGCCAGAACCGTTTCCGCGATGATGGCCCGCGCCCTATTCGTGCGGAGAATGTCGAGCGCGTTCATGGCCCAGAAGCTCAATCGGACCCGGTTCCGGGCTGATCGAGGCTTTTCTACTGCGCAGTCAGGGGGCGGGCAATTGCGCATTTCATGACCACGCCTTGCGCACGGCCCGCGTCGCCCGCCTACGTGCTTGGCGGAAAATCAGACGCTCAGACGCGTTCCATGTCGAAATTGGCGTTCCTCGTTCGTCTTTGTCTATTGGCGCTGGGGTCGGCGCGTCGCACGGCCGTGCTTGGTCGGATCGGCGCAATCCCAAGCCCAATCGAAACGGAGGGAGCAGAACGCCATGACAACTGACCTTTTCTACCTCGCATTGACTGCGATGCTGACGGCCGCGCTATGGATTCCCTACATCGCCTGCCAGGTGATGACGAATGGCGCCCTGTCCGGGGAAAACTACGTCGACCCCGCGCCTCGCCCAGTGCCCCTCTGGGGTCAACGCGCCAACCGGGCGCATCTGAATGCTGTGGAGAGCTTTGCCCCCTTCGCCGCCGTGGTGATCGTCGCTCAAATCGCCGGCAAGGCAGACGGGATGACGGCCTTTTGGGCGGCAAGCTTCTTCTGGCTCAGGCTGGCCCACGCCTTGGTCTATTGGGCGGCAATCCCTTACCTGAGAACAGCGCTTTTCACCCTCGGCTTCGTCTGCGTCGTCGGACTTTTCTGGGAAGTGATCAAATAGACCGTCGAAGAGGGCGGTCGGAAAGACGGCGGAAGGCCGACTGTCTTTCGCCTCACCGCTCCCGCATCGCCTTCGAGGCGACTTCGACCAGGGGGGCGAACAGATATTCGAGCATCCGGCGGGCTCCCGTCCTGAGTTCGACCGTGACCGCCATGCCGGAGGTCAGCGGCTCGGCGACACCCTCGACCATGATCGTCGCGGCGTCCGGCTTGAGCACGACCGGAAACACCAGGTTCTGGGTCCGCTCCGCGCCCGCAAAGCCCTCGGCGCTGGAGCTGCGCGCCGGGTCGCCCTCGATCGCGCTGGCGTCCGGCTCGGGTATCGCGTCCCTGGCGATGCGGACAACGTGCGCCTTGACAACTCCGTAGCGCGTATAGGGGAACGATTCGACCTTGACCACCGCCTCCTGCCCGACGCTGACGAAGCCGATGTCGCGATTGCGCACGTAAGCCTCGATCTCGAGCCCGGAAGCCTCCGGCACGATGCGCATGATTTCCTGGCCGCTCGCGACCACCTGGCCGACATTGGTGATGATCGACGATTGCACCCGGCCCGCGATTGGCGCTCTCAGCGTCATTCGATCGAGTTCGGCTTCAGCCTTGGCGAGGCGCTGCTCGACCTCGTCGACCCGCCGCTCGGCGTCGTCGACCTTCTCGGCGTCGTCGGAAACGAAGGCCTGGACGGCTTTTTCGGCGTTGCGGGAGATCACTTCGAGCCCGGCGGAGAGCGAAGCGAGTTCTTCCTCCTGCTTCGCCTGCTGGGTGATCTGATATTGCAGGGTTTCGGTCGCGTCGATTACCGCGGCCCTGGCGCCGGCCTTCTCCTCGACCAGCTTGGCGCGCATATTGACGCGCTCCTGGAGCGTCGCGACCAGGTTCTTCTGGGTCGCGATGGTGTCGGCCAGCTTGTCCCGCTCCGCGGCCTTTTGCGCCCGCTCGGCGGCGAACGAGGCTTCGGTCGCGGCCAACTCTCCGAGGTCAGCGGCGAGAACCCGATCCTCGCGCTCGCGCAAGGCCGGCGCGACGTCTCCCGGCCAGTCGATTCTCGGCGGCGGATCGAGCCTATGGGCCTGCGCGGCAATGAGCGCCGTGTTTCGGCGCAGGATTTCAGCCCGCGCAGAGGAAAGTTCGGCGCGCGCCTCTTCCACATCGGCGAGGGCGGTCGAGCGGTCGAGCTCGACCAGAACATCCCCCGCCTTCACGAGCGCGCCGTTGGCGACGCGGACGTCTTCGACCCTGCCCGTCTCGAGCGGCTCGACGACCTTGACCCGCCCGGTCGGCTGAAATTTGCCCTGCGCGGCGGCGACGATGTCGACGCGGCCGAAATAGGCCCACCCGAGCGCGGTTACGACAAAGGCGCAGATGATCCATAAGAATGCGACATGGACCGGCGACGGCGGCGTTTCCAGGATCTCGAGCGCCGGCGCCAGGAATTCGCGGTCGCTGAGATTGGCCCCCGGCGCCCCGAGCCGGGCGAGCGCGCGTTGAGCCGATCGCCTGGCGGAGGCGAGCGCTGGGCCTGCCGGCGCGACGGCCCGGATCGCGCTCAAGCGGCGATCTCCGCCGGCTGGCTCTGCAGGCCCCAGAGATAGGCATAGAGGCCGCCGGCCTGGCGAATGAGCTGATCGTGCGTCCCAACCTCGACGATCCGGCCATCGGCCATGCAGACGATGCGGTCGCAGCCGCGCACCGCGGCGAGGCGGTGGGCGATGATGATGACGGTGCGGCCCTTGACGATGCGACGCATGTTGCGCTGGAGGACCCGCTCGCTGTCGTAGTCGAGCGCCGAGGTCGCCTCGTCGAGAATGAGAATGCGCGGATTGGTCGCCAGCGCCCGGGCGATGGCGATGCGCTGGCGCTGGCCGCCGGAAAGGTTGGCGCCGCGCTCCTCGATCATCGTGTCATAGCCTTGCGTCAGCCGGTCGATGAACTCCTCGGCACCAGCGAGGCGGGCGATCTCGATCACCCGCGCCCGCGGCATCGCGGGATTCGCGAAGGCGATGTTTTCGTGAATGGTGCGGTTGAAGAGGAGGTTCTCCTGGAGCACGACGCCGATGTGGCTCCTGAGCCACGCCGGATCGACGTGGCTCAGGTCCGCGCCGTCGAGCAGCACCTGCCCCTCGCTTGGCAGATAGAGCCGCTGGATGAGCTTGGTCAGGGTTGACTTGCCTGAGCCCGAGGGGCCGACGATGCCGATCGTCTCGCCCGCCCGGATGGCGAACGAAACCTCCTTCAGCGCCTCCGCCGCGCCGGGGCGGTAACGGAAGCTCACGCGGCTGAATTCGATGGCACCCCGAGGCGTCGGCGGCAGGAGGCGCGTCGTGGGCGAAAGTTCGGGAGCCGTGTTGAGGATGTCGCCGAGGCGCTCGATCGAGATCTGCACCTGCTGAAAATCCTGCCAGATCTGCGACAGGCGCAGGATCGGCTGGATCGCCTGGGAGGCGATCATGTTGAAGGCGACGAGCGCGCCGACCGTGAGCTCGCCGTCGATCACCGCCTTTGCACCGAATAAAAGGAGCGCAGCGGTGGTCAGCTTGCTCACATATTGGATCGCGAGCTGCCCGCCCGAGCCGAGCATCGCGGCGGCGAAGCTCGTCTTCACATAGGCCGCGAGCTTCTCCTCCCACTGCGCGCACATGATCGGCTCCACCGCCGCGCTCTTCACCGTGCTGGCGCCGACGATAGTCTCGACCAGGAACTGTTGGCTCGCCGCCCCGCGATTGAATTTCTCGCCGACGAGCTCGCGCAGCGGCGGCCGGACCGAGAAGCCGATCAGGAGATAGAACGGAACGCCGGCAAGCACGATCAGAGTGAGCGGCAATGAATAGGCGAACATCACAGCGACGAACACGAAGGCGAACACGAGATCGATCGCAGAGAACAGGGCCTGGCCGGTGAGGAAATTGCGAATCGTCTCGAGTTCCCTGACCCGCGCCACCGTTTGTCCGGCCGAACGGGTCTCGAAATAGGCGATCGGCAGGCGCAGGAGATGCGCGAACAGGCGCTGGCCGAGCTCGACGTCGATTCGGTTGGTGGTGTGCGAGAGCGCATAGGAGCGCAGATACTGCAGCGCCACGTCGAACATGCCGATGATTACCAGCCCGCCGACGAGTACGAACAGGGTCTCGTAGCCGCGATGGGTCAGCACCTTGTCGACGACCACCTGGAAGAACAGCGGCGTCGTCAGGGCGAAAATCTGCACGAACAGCGAGGCCGCGAGCACGTGGCCGAGGGGGCGGCGATAGCGCCAGATGGTGGGGAGGAACCAGCGCATCCCGAATTGGCGCGGATCGACGCCCGCGCCACCGATCCGGCGGGCGATAAGCAGCGCCTGCCCGCCGATCAAGCGCGCGACGTCCTCGGGCGGCGCCTCCTGGGCGGCGTGGCTGATCGGATCGACGAGCCGGCAGAGCCCCGACGCGTTGCGCCCCGCGAACACCATGAGCGCGCCGTTCGTCGTTCTTACGATCGCCGGAGCCGGCAGCGTCGCCAGGCGCTCGGCGTTCACCTTGCCAACCAGCCGGGCCCTGAGGCCCACGATCCGTGCGGCGCGAATGAGGTCGGATTCGTCGGCCGCACGGTTCGTCAACGCCAGTTCGCGGGCAAGCTGCACCGGGTCGGCGGCGATGCGGTAATAGGCCGCGATCCCGCACAAGGCGCGCAGACCCGCGTCGAGCGGCGTCGTCTCGGCTCGCGGGGGCGCAGTCTCCATCATCGACGCTTCACCCTTTCTCGCCGTGCCGCCCCGGGCGCAAAAGACATCCTGCGGCGGGCCGCCGAACGCCGCGCCTGGCCCGCAATCGTAGCGAATGACGATCGGTCAGGAGCAAGCTGGACCGCCGGACAGGCTTAGCAAACCGTTGACTTCCCGCCCCTTCTCGCGACGAAGGCAGGCTGAAAAGAGCGTAGCGTTGAAGGGCGCGCGAACTACCGTAGCGTTGCTTCAACAGCAGGCGAGGGATCGAAATCTGTGTGAAGGTCGAACCGCCGACCGTCTTGCCTTGATCGGCCCGGTGCGCGAAGCGTCGCTCAAACCCAAGAAGGGAGACGACGAATGGAGCACATCACATTGCCTTCGGCGAAGACGCTCGGACTGCCGTTCTGCTCGGCGGTGCGGGCGGGCGACTTCCTTTTCCTTTCCGGGGCGATCGGCAACCGGCCGGAAACGATGACGCTGGTTGATGGCGGGCTTCCCGCCCAGGCCCGGCAGGCGATGGAGAACATCGGCGAGGTTCTCGGCGCTTGCGGGCTCGGATTCGCCGACACGGCGAAATTCACCATCATGCTCGCCGACATGCGCCGGTGGGCCGAGTTCAACGCCGTGTATCTGAGCTATTTCGATCCGGACCGGCTCCCGGCGCGTTCGGCCTTCGGCGCGAGCGGGCTGGCGCTCGGCGGCGAAGTCGAGATCGAGTGCGTCGCCTACTGGCCGCGCGAACGATAGGCGCGGGCCGCCTCACGCACCGTGGGTCACGACCTTGACGTCGACGTTGCCGCGCGTGGCGTGGCTATAGGGGCAGATCTTCTCGTGCGCTTCCTCAGCAAGCGACTGAAGCTCCGCCTGCGGCAGGCCCGTATCGGTCACGTCGAGCACGACCGCGAGCCCGAAGCCGCCCTTCTCGCGCGGGCCGATGCTGACCGCGCATTTCACCGTCGCTTTCGAGGCGTCCTTCTTGTGCTGCTTGGCGATGAAGTCGAGCGCCCCTCCGAAACAGGCGGCGTAGCCGGCGGCGAACAGATGCTCGGGCGTCGCCGTGCCTGGCTTGCCGGGCCCGCCCATCTCTTTCGGCACCGACAGATCGAGGTCCACAATGCCGTCGTCGGAGCGGGTATGGCCGTTGCGACCGCCGATCGCGGTTCCATGGGCGGTGTAAAGCGGCTTGATCGCGTCGACCATGTGCATTCCTCCTCTGCGAGCCTTTTCAATTATGGCGGAAGAGGCAAATTTGATCACGCCTTCATTTGTCCGGCAACCACCGCCTCAGTCGCGGCCCGTCTCCCGGACGATATCAGCCATCGCCAGCGCGTCTTCGTCGCCCATCGCCTCGAGCCCGGCCACGACGCAGGCGCGGTCGGCGGCGCTGCGGTTCTGGCTTGTCTTCCACTTGCCCCTTATGTCGACAATCTCGATTTCGAGGCCGACGATCGCCCGGCGCTGCATGGCGATGAAGTCGGGCGGCGCGTCGCCGACCGCCCATGGCCGTTCGCGGCGCTCCTCGAGCGCGCGGGTCAATTCCTCGATCTGCCGGCTGAGCCATGCGTCGTCCATCACCTTCGCCCGGCCCTTCGCCTGGACCATCGTGTAATTCCAGGTCGGCACGACTTTGCCGGTCTCCCGCTTGGTCGCGTACCAGGAGGGCGTGATGTAATGATCGCGGCCCTGGAACACGACGAGCGCGTCCGGCCTCTCCTGAAGATCGCGCCATTGACTGTTGGCGCGTGCGATATGGACTTTCAGCGTGCCAAGCCTCGAGGCGGCGGGATCGAGAACGAACGGAACCGAATTGGCGACGAGCCCCTCGGCGCCGTTGCTGACGAGGAGGCCGAAAACCCGCTCCCTGATCAGGGCGTGCAACTCAGCCAGATTTTCGTTTCGATGGAGCGGGGGTTCGTACACGGCAGCCTCTCGACCTTTCATGTGGGCCATTTCGGCGCGAATGTGAAGGGCAAGGCCGCCCTTGCGAACACACGGGGGATGAGGCGCCAACCGTTCACCATGCGCCAAGGGGAAGACAATGCCGAGTCACATCGCGATACTCATTCCTCTCATCGTGGGACTCGCGGCGACCGTCGCCACGATCGCGATTCACGGCGTCGTCGTGCACGCCATCATCATGAGCTTGCGCCGCGATCTCAAGCGCGGCTTGCTTGGCGTACGGACCTGGATGAACCTGACATTCATCGCGGCCACGATCCTGCTCGCGCTCGGGGGCCATCTCGCGGAGATCGCGTTCTGGGCCGTCGTCCTCGACTTATCTGGCGCGGTCGCCGACATCGGCGCGGCCATTTATTCATCCGCCGGCAGCTATACGACTTCGGGCTCCGACATCATATTGCCGCCGCAATGGAGGCTGCTCGGACCGTTTGAAGCGGTGGTCGGAATGCTGATGTTCGGCGCGTCGACCGCGTTCATTTTCGCGGTCGTCAACCGCCTGATTCATGCGCGGTACGAGGACGCGGACACTTTCCTTCTTTGAACACTTGCTGTCTTTGAGGGTTTGCCGCCGTTGGCGCCGTCCTATTCCGCCGCCCGCCGGCCCGGCCCATATCGTCTCACGATATAATCGTCGACCAGCGCCTTGAACTCTTCGGCGATCCGCGGTCCGCGCAGGGTGACGGTCTTGACGCCGTCGACGAACACCGGCGCGGCCGGCGCCTCGCCCGTTCCAGGCAGCGAGATGCCGATGTCGGCGTGCTTGCTCTCGCCCGGGCCGTTGACGATGCAGCCCATCACCGCGACGTTGAGCTTTTCCACGCCCGGATAGAGCGCGCGCCACTCAGGCATCGACTGGGCGAGATAATCCTGGATTTGCCGCGCCAGCTCCTGAAACACGGTCGAGGTGGTGCGCCCGCAGCCGGGGCAGGCGGCGACCTGGGGCGCGAAACTGCGAAACCCCATGGTCTGCAGGAGTTCCTGCGCCACCCGGACTTCCTGCGTCCGGTCGCCCCCCGGTTCGGGGGTAAGCGAAATGCGGATCGTGTCGCCAAGGCCTTCCTGCAAGAGGACGCCGAGGGCGGCGGCCGAGGCGACGATGCCCTTCGAGCCCATGCCGGCTTCGGTGAGGCCAAGATGGAGCGCGTAGTTCGAACGCTCGCCGAGCATGCGGTAGACGGTGATGAGATCCTGGACCGACGAGACTTTCGCCGACAGGATGATCCGTTCGCGCTCAAGGCCGATCTCTTCCGCCCGCGCGGCCGAGAGGAGCGCCGATCTGATCATCGCCTCGCGCGTGACCGCGCCGGCCTCGAGTGGCGCGGCGCTCGCCGCGTTCTCGTCCATGAGCGAGGTCAGGAGCTCCTGGTCGAGCGAACCCCAGTTGGCGCCGATGCGGACCGGCTTGCCGTTCTTGATCGCGATCTCGATGATCCGGCCGAACTGCAGGTCGCGCTTGTTCTTGAACCCGACATTGCCGGGATTGATGCGATATTTGTCGAGCGCCTCGGCGCAGGCGGGATGCTCGCCGAGGAGCTTGTGGCCGATGTAGTGGAAATCGCCGATCAGCGGCGCCTTGACGCCCATGGCGCGAATCCGGTCGCGGATATAGGGCACGGCGGCGGCGGCCTCGTCGCGGTCGACCGTCAGGCGCACAAGTTCCGAGCCGGCCCGCGCCAGCGCCGCGATCTGACGGGCGGTCGCCTCGATGTCGGCGGTGTCGGTGTTGGTCATCGACTGGACGACGATGGGCGCGCCGCCGCCGACCGTGACCGCCGAATCGCCTTCCCCGACCCGAACGCCGACCGTCGCGTGGCGGGGCCGCGCCCCGCAGGGCGCGTCAGAGATCGCAAGGTTCATTGCCGTAACCCCTTCCTGCCCCGCGCCGATCGAGCTGATCCCTGCGGTGTCTAAGGGCTCGCTCAAGGTTTGTCATCTTGCGGTCAGGCGCTGGTGAGGCCCCTCCGATTGCCGGGGTAAGAGGGGCCTCGAAACGTCCGTCGCGATGCAATATAGAGTGTATCGCACCGCAATATGCCATTCTTGCGCCGACCCTTCCGCCGATAGGAGATCGCTGATGTCCCTCGCCAAACGCCACGCCCTTGTGACCGGCTCGACCAGCGGCATCGGTCTGGCGATCGCCCGCGCGCTCGCCAAGGAGGGGGCGGACGTCGTCATCAATGGATTCGGCGACAAGGCCGCCATCGAAACCGAGCGAGCCAACATCGCCAAGGATTTCGGCGTCAAGGCTTTCTACAACGGGGCCGACATGGCGAAAGTTCCGGAGATCGGGGCGATGATCGCCGACGCCCAGAGCAAGATGGGGTCGCTCGATATTCTGGTCAGTAACGCAGGCATCCAGCATGTCGCGCCGGTCGAGGAATTTCCGCCCGAGAAATGGGACGCGATCATCGCCATCAACCTTTCGGCGGCGTTCCACGCCATCCGCGCCGCGGCTCCGGGAATGAAGGCGCAAAAATGGGGCCGGATCATCAACACCGCCTCGGCTCACTCGCTCGTCGCCTCGCCGTTCAAGTCGGCCTATGTGTCGGCCAAGCACGGCCTCGCCGGGCTCACCAAGACGGTGGCGCTCGAACTTGCCCCATTCGGCATCACCGCCAATTGCATATCCCCCGGCTACGTCTGGACGCCGCTGGTCGAGCGCCAGATCCCCGACACGATGAAGGCCCGCAACATGACGCGCGACCAGGTGATCAGCGATGTGATGCTCGCCGCCCAGCCGACCAAACAATTCGTGACCGTCGAGCAAGTCGCAGCGCTCGCGGTCTATTTGTGCTCGGACGCAGCGGCGCAGATCACCGGCGCCAACCTGTCGATCGACGGCGGATGGACCGCCGCATGAGCCGCGCCGCCCGCAAGACTGCGGCCAAGTCCGCCGCGCCGAAGCCCGCCGCTCGCCGGCAAGGGGTCAAGACCGTCAACCTCGCCCTCCAGGGCGGCGGCTCGCATGGCGCCTACACCTGGGGGGTGCTCGACGCGCTCACCGAGGACCCGCGGATCGAAATTGCCGCGATCAGCGGCGCGAGCGCCGGCACGATGAACGCCGTCGTGTTCGCCTCGGGAATGGACGAGGGGGGCAGGGAGCGCGCCCGCGAGAAGCTGGAAAAATTCTGGCTCTCCGTCTCGTCGGAGGGCTCGCTCTCGCCGTTCGAGCGGAGATGGGTCGATTCCGCGCTCGCGCCTTACGGCGGATTGTGGCCCGGGTCGCGATGGATCGACGCCTGGACCGAGATGTGGTCGCAGGTCTTCAGTCCGTATGAGTTCAACCCTCTCAATCTGAACCCGCTCCGCGCCCATCTCGAAGCGGCGGTCGACTTTGAGCGCCTGCGCAGGGACGACGGCGTCAAGCTGTTCGTCGCCGCGACCAATGTCCGGACCGGACACGGCGAGATCTTTCGCCGCAACATTCTCACCGCCGATCATGCGATGGCTTCGGCGTGCCTGCCTGCATTGTTCCAGGCGGTGGTCATAAACGGCCAGCCCTATTGGGACGGCGGATACGCCGGCAACCCGCCGCTCTGGCCGCTGTTTTACGAGACCCAATGCCGCGACGCGATCATTGTCCAGATCAATCCGATCGAGCGCGACCAGACGCCGCGCCTCCCGGCGGAAATCTCCAACCGGGTCGACGAGCTCACCTTCAACGCGAGTCTCCTGGCCGAGCTCAGGGCCGCCGACTTTGTCGCCCGGCTGATCAAATCGGGGGTGTTGAAAAGCGACCAATACCGGCTCGAGCGGCTGCATCGCATCGGCGGCAGAGGCAAGCTCGAATCGTTCAGCGCCGCGACCAAGAACGACGTGTCGTGGCCGTTCCTGCTGAGACTGCGCGACCTCGGCCGCGACGACGCCAAGGCGTGGCTCGAGGAGAACTTCGATTCGATCGGGGTCGAGAGCACGCTCGACATGGATATCGCGCTCAAGCGCGAACCGCCGACAGCGCCGACCAAGGGCGCGCCTGCCGTGGTCTGAAAGTTGGGCGCCGTGTTCGCTCATCGGTGCTTGAACCTGGCCTCGCGCTTCTCCGCGAAGGCCTTCATGCCCTCCTTCTGGTCTTCGGTGGCGAACAACGAATGGAAGATGCGGCGCTCGAACCGCACGCCCTCGGCGAGCGTCGTCTCATAGGCGCGGTTGACGGCCTCCTTGGCGGCGTAGACCGCCGGCCTCGACAGGGCGGCGATTGCTCCGGCGACTTTGAGCGCCTCCTCGATCAGCGACGCCGCCGGCACGACCCGCGAGACGAGGCCTGAGCGCTCAGCCTCGGCGGCGTCCATCATGCGGCCGGTCAGAATCATCTCCATCGCCTTCGATTTGCCGACCGCGCGGGTCAGCCGCTGGCTGCCGCCGGCGCCTGGGATCACGCCGAGCTTGATCTCCGGCTGGCCGAATTTGGCGTTATCGGCGGCGAGGATGAAATCGCACATCATCGCGATCTCGCAGCCGCCGCCGAGCGCGAAGCCGGCGACCGCGGCGATGATCGGCTTGCGCGCTTTCGACACGTTCTCCCACCGGCCAATGAAATCGCCGAGGAACGCCTCGGCGAAGCTCTTGTTCTGCATCTCCTTGATGTCGGCGCCGGCGGCGAACGCCTTCTCGGAGCCGGTCAGCACGATCGCGCCGATCGCGTCATCGGCCTCGAATGCGGCGAGCGCCGCGTTGAGGTCCTCGATCAACGGCGTCGACAGGGCGTTGAGAACCTGCGGCCGGTTGAGCCTGATGAGGCCGACCGGCCCATGGGTTTCGACGATGACGTTGGCGTAGGTCATGGGGCTCGGAGTCCTCCCTGGGGCGGCGGCGCCGCGCAAAAACGGAGAAAATGGACGAAAGCCCACGAAAATGAAAACGCCGTCATTTGCTTTCTTTTATTTTTCGGAATCGGGACTTTTCAATGGGTTCCGGGCGATTTAAATCCTTTTTTTCTCCCGCCCATATCCTCGCGCCCGCCCTCGTCCCGCCATCGCTCGATCCGCTTTCCCAATGGCTCGATCCGCTTTCCCATCTGCTTGACAGCATAGCCGCGATTTCTGCTTTTAGCAAGAAAATGTTTGTTTTTCTTCTTTCCGACAGCCGGCCGTCCGCCCGCAACACCCAACCCATCAGCGCCTGCACGGAAAGCGCTTGCGCCCAATCTCGTCCGCTATCCGGGCCGCCCGGGCTCCCCGCGCCTTCGAAGATATCCCCCTCAAGGGAACCATCGTTGGTCAGAATTGTCTAAAGCGTGAACGACAATGTCCGACTATTTGCTTCGGTTCCTTGTCGGCGGGATTGCCGTCTCAGCTTTCGCCGCGCTGGGCGATGCGCTTCGCCCCAAGACCTTCGCCGGCCTGTTTGGGGCTGCGCCTTCGATCGCGTTGGCGACGCTCCTCATCGCGTTCGCGCCCACAGCTTGGCGGGACTGTCGATTCCCTTCAGCTGATATTCGCGCCCCGCGCTCTCGGGCAGAGTGGCGGCCGCCCTTTCGCGCAAGGCGGCGGTCCGACCTTTTCGGGCCGAACCCGACGAGTTCGGCAGACTAGGTCTGGCGTTTGTGCTAGTTTTCTTCCCGCGGAGGGGCGCGAATTGAGCGAGACCCGGAAGCTCGCGGCGATTTTGGTCGCGGATGTCGTCGGGTACAGCCGGCTGGCCGGCGCCGACGAGGACCGGACCCTTGCGCGCCTTCGAGGTCTTCGGAGCGACCTCATCGATCCAGCCATCGCCGCTCACCACGGCCGCATCGTCAAGCGCACCGGCGACGGCAGCATTATCGAGTTTCGCAGCGTCGTGGACGCGGTCCGCTGCGCCATCGAGATCCAAAACGGGCTCATCGAGCGCAACGCCGGCGTGCCGGAGGATCGCCGAATCGAATTCCGCGTCGGCATTCATGTCGGCGACGTCGTCGAGGAGAGCGACGGCGACCTGATGGGCGACGGCGTCAATATCGCCGCGCGGCTCGAGGGCGTTGCGAAGCCTGGCGCAATTTGTCTTTCCGAGGACGCCTATCGGCAGGTGAGCGGCAGGCTCGAGATGGAGGTCACCGATCTCGGCCCCACCCAGCTTAAGAACATCGAGAGGCCGATTCGTGCTTATTCGCTGCAGGTGGGGGTCCCTGCAAAGCCGAAGCCCGCGATGAGTGCGAGCCCCTCCGAACCGAAATGGCGTTCGCGGTTCGCGCCGCTCGCCGCCGCGCTCGCGGCGCTCATGGTTGTGATCGCGGGCGGCGCATGGTGGTTCCTGGCTGCGAACCGACAGGCAAGCGTCGCTGCGAAGGCGCCCGCCGAGGCCGCGCGGCTGTCGATCGTCGTGCTGCCGTTCGCCAACCTCTCGGGCGACCCGGGGCAGGACTACCTGGTCGACGCCCTGACCGACGAACTGACCACCGCTCTCGCGCGCCTCCGCGGCATCTTCGTGATCGCGCGCAATACGGCCATGACTTTCAAGGGCAAGCCAATCGACGCCAAGGCGATCGGCAAGGATCTGGGAGTGCGCTACGTTCTCGAAGGCTCGGTGGAGCTGAGCGGCGATCAGACCAGGGTCAACGCCCAGCTCATCGACGCCGAGAGCGGCGCTCAGCTCTGGGCCGAACAATTCGACACGCCCCGCGCCGATCTCTTGCAGACGCAGGACGCGATCATCACGCGTCTGGCGCGCGCAATGGACACCCAGCTCGTTCTGGCCGAGGGCGCACGCGTCAAACGGACGCCCGCGGCCAATCGCGACGCCGAAGATTTGGCTCTCCAATGCACCGCGGGCATGCGGAAGGCCTATATCGGCAAGGAGGCGGATGCGGCATACGCGCTCTGCGAACAGGCGCTCGCCATCGATCCCAACAATGTCCGCGCCCTGAATGTGTTGGGAGTCAAGTTCTACCTGCCGGCGGCTCTTGGCCTTTCCGGCGACCCCAAAGGCGACCTCGAGCGGGCCGACCAATTGGAGTCGAAGGCGCTCGCCCTCGATCCAGATTGGACTTGGCCTCACGACTTGAAGGGCAACATCCTCCGGGCCCAGGGGCGCGCCGAGGAGGCCGTCGCCGAACACGAGCGTGCGCTCGCCCTCGATCCGTCCAACATGGACGCGGCCGCCGAGCTTGGCTACGACTCCCAGCGCCTCGGAGAGTTCGACAAGAGCCTTGAATATATCGACAAGGCGATTCGGGGGAGCCCGTACGATCCGGCGCTCCGCTGGTGGTACCAAGGCAAGGCGGCGAACGATTTCGGCCTGAAGCGTTATGACCAAGCGATTGAACTGGCTCGCCAGGCGATCGCGATCAATCCTGATAACGTCCCGTGGGCGCATGCGTACCTTGTGGCGGCGCTCGCCTTGACCGGTCATGACGCGGAAGCGCGCGAGGGCCTGCAACGCTACCTCGCGCTGCCCTCCACCGGGCCGCTCAGGACGATCGCGGCATGGAAGGCGCTCAATAAGTCCCTGGGCGGCGATCCACGCTTCGTCGAGATGAACGAGCGGATGAACGACGGCCTGCGCAAAGCCGGGATGCCGGAGGAGTAACGGCAAGGCGACATCGCGAGAAAGCGAGGCGACGCGACGATCCGGGAGTCGCAGGGCGCCCAACTCCGGGATCGCTTCCCGCGGACATGATCCGAGGTCGCTCGCAATGACCAATACCCCAACGCGCCGCGAGGCGCGCCTTCACACATGCAGCGGATGCCCCAGCGCCGCGAGCGCCGACTCGTGGAAGGCCTCGCTCATCGTCGGGTGGGCGTGGATGGTGAGCGCGATGTCTTCGAGCCGCGCGCCCATCTCCAGCGCGAGCGAGAAGGCGGCCGAGAGCTCCGAGACTCCGGCGCCGACGGCGTGGATGCCGAGCACGACATGGTTGTCGGCGCGGGCGACGACCCGCACGAAGCCCTCGTCGTCCTGCAGCGTCATCGCGCGGCCGTTGGCGCGGAACGGAAAATGACCGATCCGGATTTCGCCATGCGCGGCCTTGGCGGCCTCGGGCGAAAGTCCGACCGCGACGATCTCCGGGTCGGTGAAGCAGATCGCCGGAATCGCCTTATGGTCGAAGGCGCGCCTCTCGCCGGCGATGATCTCGGCGACCATTGCGCCTTGCGCCATCGCCCGGTGGGCGAGCATCGGCTCGCCGGTCACGTCGCCGATCGCCCAGACGTTGCGCATCGAGGTCGCGCATTTGTCGTCGATGCGGAGGAACGGGCCGCTCATCGCGAGATCGAGAGCTTCAAGGCCGAATCCAGCGGTGCGCGGACGCCTGCCCACGGCCACCAGGACCTTGTCGGCGGGAATTGCGCGCTCCTTGCCGTCCGCCTCCGTCACCCGAAGCAAGCCCTTGTCGAACGAGATCGCCCGCGCGCCGACGAGCGCCTCGACGCCGAGATCGGCGAGGCGGCGCGCGACCGGCTGGGTCAGCTCCTGGTCGTAGAGCGGCAGGATCCTCGGGAGGGCCTCGACGATCGTCACCCTGGCGCCGAGCTTGGCGAAAGCTTGGCCGAGTTCCATCCCGATGTATCCGGCGCCGACGACCGCGAGCGCTTCCGGAACCTCGGTCAGCGCCAGCGCGTCGGTCGAGGACAAAACAGCGCCGCCGAACGGAAGCGCCGGCAATGGCGTCGGCTCCGAGCCGCTCGCGATGACCAGATGCTCGGTCTCGATCCGGCTCTCGCCGGTGTCGGCGCGGACGATGGCGCTCTTGCCGTCGACGATCTGCGCCGAGCCCAAAAGCGTTCGCACTTTCGCCTTCTTGAGCAGCGCGCCGACGCCGCCGGTGAGCCGCGCGACGATCGAATCCTTCCAGCCGATCGTCTTGGCGAAATCGAGCTCAGGCCGCCCGACCGTGAGCCCGATCGCGTTCAACGCCTGCGGCTCGCGCAACGCATGCGCCGCGCCGGCCGCGTGGATGAGCGCTTTCGACGGGATGCAGCCGACCGTGAGGCAGGTTCCTCCGAGCCGGTCGGCCTCGACCAGGATCGTGTCCAGGCCGAGCTGGCCGGCGCGGATCGCCGCGACATAGCCGCCCGGCCCGCCGCCGATGACGAGAACCTTTGAGCGCAGCTCGTTCATGAAGTCTGTCCGGTCAATGAGTTATGCCAAACCGGTCGGGACGATCCGCCCGAAAAGCCGAGTTATTAGGTCGTCGAGCCCGGCAACCGGCTCGAGCATAGTTCTCGGCAGGACTCTATGGTTGGGCTTTTCGAGCTTCACACCTTCGGCATTCGCTTTGGCGTGTTTCGCTATCTTGAGGGCGCCGATGTCCGGTAGCGGCTTACCCGGCAAGCCCCCGAACCATCGATACGATTTCAAGTTCAGCTCGTCGTCGACGCCGATCAAGATCACGCAGCCGCTCGGCTTTTCCATGAGCTTCGCGCTCACATTGAAGTAGGCGGTCTTGCCTTTCTCCTTTACGCTCTTGAACTGAATGTGGCGCACTATCTTCCGGTAGCTCATAACGACATCATAGCCGCCTGCATCGAATTCAGAGCGGAGCACTTCAACATCCTTCACCCCGCGCTGCCACAGTCGGCGCAGGGCTTCACCGACGAAGACATGCTCGACAATCCGCTCGCGCAGAACCGAGTTATGCCAATGTTCCCTTTTGGGTTCGATCTGGTCGTCCAAATTCTCCTCCCGCCTCGCGCGGCCCTTTCAAACTGTCCGATGAAGGAGATTGTCACATGGGCGTGGTCCCGCCTGCCGCCGCGCCTACTCCGCTTCGATGAACAAAGCGGCCGGGGTCTCGATCAGTTCGCGCAGACGCTGAATGAACGTCGCGGCGTCGTGGCCGTCGACGACCCGATGGTCGAACGACGACGACAGGTTCATCACTTTTCGCGGGACAAAGCCGCCGTCGCGCCAGACCGGCCTGACCATGATCTTGTTGACGCCGACGATCGCCACCTCCGGCCGATTGACGATCGGGGTCGAGGCGACGCCGCCGAGCGCGCCAAGCGAAGTCACGGTGATCGTCGAGCCGGCAAGCTCCTCGCGGGCGGCGACGCCCTGGCGCGCCGCCTCGCTCACCCGGCGCATTTCGCGCGCGCATCGGTACAAGGAGAGCGTCTCGGCGTGGCGCACGACCGGAACCATGAGCCCGCTCGAAGTCTGCGTCGCCACGCCCAGATGCACCGCGCCGAAGCGCTGAATGACGTCGTTGTCGTCGTCGTAATGAGCGTTGACTTGCGGAAAGTCGGCGACCGCCTTGACGATCGCCAGCATCAGGAACGGGAGCAGGGTCAGTTTCGGCCGCTGATCGGTCGCGTGGGCGTTGAGGGAAGCGCGCAAGTCCTCAAGCGCGGTGACGTCGGTCTCCTCGACATAGGAAAAATGCGCCACCCGGCGGGCGGATTCGGCCATATTGTGGGCGATGCGCCGGCGCATGCCGACAACCTTGATGGTCTCGACCGCATGATTGGGGGCGCGAACGGATCGCGTCTCCGGCGCTTCGGGCGGGCGGGCGATGAAGGCGTCGAGATCGTCGTGGGTGATGCGTCCCGCCGGTCCTGAGCCGCGCACGAACCTGAGATCGACGCCCGCCTCGCGGGCCTTGAGCCGGACGGCGGGCGAGGCAAGCGGCTTTTCGCCCGGAGGGCGCGGCGCGCCCGTCTGAGCGTCAAGCGGGCGCGGCGGGCGAGCCTGCGGCTCAAGCGCCCGCAGCGACGCCGGCGCCTCGCGCTCGCGCTCGGGCTCGATCCGGGACGGCGCCTCGGCCCTGGGCTCGGGCGCCGCCTCGATTGGCTTCGGCGCGACGCCCGGCGCCGCGGCGGCCTCCTTTTGCGCCGCCCGCGATTTCGGCGCGGGGGGCGCGACCGAATCCGGCATTCCCGGCGCATCGATGCGGATGAGCTCGGAGCCAACCGCGAGCACGTCGCCGACCGCGCCGCCGAGCGCGAGCACGCTGCCCGCCACGGGGGTGGGGATTTCGACCGTCGCCTTGTCCGTCATCACCGCCGCGACAACCTGATCCTCCTTGACGAGATCGCCGACCTTGACCGCCCACTCGACGATTTCCGCCTCCGCCACCCCCTCGCCGACGTCGGGCATCTTGATCGAGCGCACGCCCATCTCAAGTCTCCATCGCGTGGACGAGCGCACGCCCGACGCGGGCGGGACCGGGGAAATAGTCCCATTCCTCGGAGACCGGGTAAGGCGTGTCCCAGCCGGCGACGCGCTCGACCGGCGCCTCGAGCGCGTAGAAGCAGCGCTCGGCCACTTGCGCCGCGAGCTCGGCGCCGAAGCCCGAGGTCAGCGTCGCCTCATGCACGACGACGCAGCGGCCGGTCTTCTCGACCGATGACTGGATCGTTTCGATGTCGAGCGGAAGCAGCGAACGCAGGTCGATGATTTCCGCATCGACCCCGGTCTCCTCGGCCGCCGCCTCGGCGACATGGGTCATCGTGCCGTAGCAGAGCACGGTGACCGCCTTCCCTTCGCGCCTGACCGCGGCCTTGCCGAGCGGCACGACATATCGCCCCGCTGGCACTTCGCTCAACGGATGCTTCGCCCAAGGCACCGCTGGCTGGTCGGGATGGCCCGAGAACGGGCCGTTATAGAGCCGCTTCGGCTCGAGAAAGATGACCGGGTCGTCGTCCTCGATCGCCGCGATCAAGAGGCCCTTGGCGTCGTAGGGATTCGACGGCAGGACGGTCTTCAAGCCGCTCACGTGGGTGAACAGCGCCTCCGGACTCTGGCTGTGGGTCTGCCCGCCATAAATGCCGCCGCCGACCGGCATGCGGATCACGATCGGCGCGAAGAACTCGCCGCCCGACCGGTAGCGGAGCCGCGCCGCCTCGGACACGATCTGGTCGTAGCCGGGATAGACATAGTCGGCGAACTGGATCTCCGCGACCGGCCGAAGCCCGTAGGCGCCCATGCCGATCGCCACGCCGACGATCCCCGACTCGTTGATCGGGGCGTCGAAGCAGCGCGACTTGCCGTATTTGCGCTGGAGCCCATCGGTGCAGCGAAAGACGCCGCCGAAATAGCCGACATCCTCCCCGAACACGACCACGCGCTCGTCCTCGGCCATCTTGCAATCCATGGCGTCGCGGATCGCCTCGACCATCGACATGCGCGCCATTGCCTAGACTCCGAGCTGCTGGCGCTGCTCGCGCAGATGGCGAGGCATGTCCTTGAACACCTGCTCGAACATCGAGGCGGCGCTCGGCCGCGGCCCGTCGTGCAGGGTGCCATGGCTCTCGGCTTGCTTGGCGGCCTCCAGCACTTCCGCCTCGACCTCGGCCTGCATCTGCTTGTGGCGCTCTTCGCTCCAGGCGCCGATCCGGATGAGATGGACTTTCAGCCGCTCGACCGGATCGCCGAGCGGCCAGGCCGCCCATTCGTCCTTCGGCCGGTATTTCGACGGATCGTCGGAAGTCGAGTGCGCGCCGGCGCGGTAGGTCACCCACTCGATCAGGGTCGGGCCGAGATTGGCGCGCGCCCGCTCGACCGCCCAGAGCGAGGCCGCGTGGACCGCGAGATAATCATTGCCGTCGACCCGCAGCGAGGGAATGCCGAACCCATGGGCGCGGGCGGCGAATTTGGCGCTCTCGCCCCCCGCGATGCCCTGATAGGACGAGATCGCCCATTGGTTGTTGACGACGTTGAGAATGACCGGCGGGCGGTAGACGGACGCGAACACGAGCGCCGAATGGAAATCGCTCTCCGCGGTCGCGCCTTCGCCGATCCAGCCCGAGGCGATGCGCGTGTCGCCCGAGATTGCGGACGCCATCGCCCAGCCGACCGCGTGCGGATATTGGGTGCCGAGATTGCCGGAGACGGTGAAGAACCCGGCCTCCTTGGCCGAATAGAGCCCGGGCAGCTGCCGGCCTTTGAGACGGTCGTGCTCGTTGGCGAAGATCTGGCACATCATGTCGACGATCGGCCAGCCGTAGGCGATCAGAAGGCCCTGCTGGCGATAGGTCGGGAAGCACATGTCGCCAGGCTCGAGCGCCCGGCGATGGGCGGTCGCGATCGCCTCCTCGCCGAGGGAGGTGATGTAGAACGAGGTCTTGCCCTGGCGCTGGGAGAGCAGCATGCGGGCGTCGAAGGCGCGGGTCAGCATCATGGCGCGCAAGCCCTGGCGCAAATCGTCGCCGCCGAGCCCGCCCACCCATTCGCCGACCGCCTCGCCATTATCGTCGAGCACGCGGATCATCGTATAGGCGAGGTCGCGGATCTCGGAGGGGTTCATGTCGATCGGCGGCCGCCGGACCTCGCCGGCCGCGGCAAAGCCGACGTGGCTGAAATCCGGCCTGCCACCGGGGCGCACGGTCGGCTCGGGGACATGCAGCGAAAGGCGCGCGGCGCTGGTCATCTCGAACTCCTCCGGCGGGCTGAACCGCGCCTCACGCTGATTTTCGGATGATTTTAGCGCCGCCCGAGCGCCGTTGTCATGGGCGACAGCGAGGGAGGCGCGCAGGCGACGCGGCCGAGCGTTGACATCGGCCCGCCCACGCTCTTAAGACACGCCCCCGTGCCCAGGTGGCGGAATTGGTAGACGCACTGGTTTCAGGTACCAGCGGTGCAAGCCGTGAAGGTTCGAGTCCTTTCCTGGGCACCATCTTGGCGTTCTGAAACGTCCAAGTTGGCCCAAATCATGCACAAGATCACTCAGATAGCGCCATCTGGACGTCCGACGGCGCCCGTCCTGCAATCACGCAAGATGGAAATTAGCTCAGAATGATCAAACCGGTTCAAATATTCGTTCGCAGTATAGCCCAATGGACGAGCTCGTCCAATTTCATTCGTGGATAGCGCAATGAGTATTCGCAGAACACCGCCGTGACGGTACGAATATCGGCTAATGCATTAAGCTTATTTGGCGCCTCTAATCGAGCGAATTCCGATCCGATGCTGTGCAACGTACTTTAGAGTTTCCCCGTGTCCTCCGGACTAGACCCTAAGCACGCGACGACACGACCCATTTTCATGAACGGCCTTCAAGCCTTTCCGAAGGTTTCGTCGAAGGCGTAGCCAGTGCCGCGCACGGTGCGGATCGGATCGCGTTCCCTGCCACGCGAAAGGGCCTTGCGCAGCCGCCCGACGTGAACGTCGACGGTGCGCTCGTCGATCTCCGCCGCCTGTCCCCAAACCCCGTCGAGCAGTTGCGCGCGCGAGAACACCCGGCCAGGCTTTTCGAGCAGATATTCAAGCAGCCGGAACTCGGTCGGGCCGAGGTGGATGTCGCGCGCGCCGCGGCGAACGCGCCGGGTCTCCCGATCGAGGTCGAGGTCGCCGGCATAGAGGCGTTCGGCGATGCGCTCCGGCCGGCTGCGCCTCAAAAGCGCCCGTACCCGCGCCATGAGCTCGGGCACAGAGAAGGGCTTCACGACATAGTCGTCGGCGCCGACCGAAAGACCGCGCACCCGCTCGGCTTCCTCGCCGCGCGCCGTCACCATGATGACCGGCAAGGTGCGGGTAGCTTCGCGCGCCCGCAACCGGCGGCAGATTTCGAGTCCTGACACGCCCGGCAGCATCCAGTCGAGAATAACGAGATCGGGCGCGTTTTCGGCCAGCCTCAGCTCGGCCTCGTCGCCGCGCGCGACGTTCTCGACCACGTAGCCTTCCGACTCGAGGTTATAGCCCAGGAGCAACGCCAAATCGGATTCGTCCTCGACGATGAGAATGCGCGGGGCGGACGCAGCTCCTGGGCGGACGATCTCCTTTCGCGCCTGATTCATCATGACTCCCCTCCGGCGTCTGATTCAATGTCCGACTCCTGGCGTCCCCGAGGCCGCTCGGTCGGCAGGTTCGAGCCGGTCACGAGATAGAATACGGTTTCGGCAATGTTGGTGGCGTGGTCGCCGATCCGCTCGATGTTCTTCGAGCAGAACAGAAGATGGGCGCAGAAGGTGATGTTGCGCGGATCCTCCATCATATGGGTCAGGAGATCGCGAAAGACCGAATCTTCCAGCGCGTCGAGGTCGGCGTCGCGCTCCCAGACGTCGAGCGCCCGCTCGACGTCGCGCTGGGCGTAGGCGTCGAGCACGTCCTTCATCAGTTCGAGCGCGAAGTCGTTCATGTGCTTGATGCCGACGATGGCGCGCGGGACGCGGGATTCGACGCCGATCTTGACCGAGCGCTTGGCGATGTTCTTGGCCAGATCGCCGACCCGCTCGAGATCGCCCGCGACCCGAATGGCGCCGATGATCTCGCGCAAGTCGATCGCGACCGGCTGGCGGCGCGCGATTGTCAGGATCGCCTGCTCCTCGACCTCGCGCTGCAGCATGTCGAGCCGCGAGTCGGTCGAAACGACCTGGTGGGCGAGCGCGGTGTCGGCGGCGGCGAGCGCATCCATCGCGTCGATCACCATTTTCTCGGCGATCCCGCCCATCTCGGCGATCTGGCGCTCGAGCAGATCGAGGTCCTTGTCGTAGGCTCTTATGGTGTGCTGGTCCACCACGGCTTTGCCTCCCTTCAGCCGAAGCGGCCGGTGATGTAATCTTGGGTGCGCTTGTCGCGCGGCGAGGTGAAGACGGCGTTCGTCTCCGCAAATTCAACCATCTCGCCCAGATACATGAAGGCCGTATAGCGCGAGACGCGCGCCGCCTGCTGCATGTTGTGCGTGACGATCGCGATCGTATAGTCGCCGGACAATTCGTCGATCAGCTCCTCGATCTTGGCGGTCGAAATCGGATCGAGAGCGGACGCCGGCTCGTCGAACAGGATCACTTCCGGGCTGATCGCCACCGTGCGGGCGATGCACAGGCGTTGCTGCTGGCCGCCGGAGAGGCTGAGGCCGCTCGCGCTCAATTTGTCCTTGACCTCGGTCCACAGCGCGGCGCGGCGCAGCGCCGATTCGACCCGCGCGTCCATCTCGGACTTCGGCAGTCTCTCATAAAGGCGAACGCCGAAGGCGATGTTCTCGTAGATCGTCATCGGAAACGGCGTCGGCTTCTGGAACACCATGCCGACCCGCGAGCGCAGCAGATTGAGATCGAGGCCGGGAGAGAGGATGTTCTCGCCGTCGAGCATCGCCTCGCCTTCGGCGCGCTGGCCGGGGTAGAGGTCGTACATGCGGTTGAGCACCCTGAGCAGCGTCGACTTGCCGCAGCCAGACGGACCGATGAACGCCGTCACCTGCCCCTCGTATAGCGACAGATCGATATTCTTGAGCGCGTGCACATTGCCGTAATAGAAATTGAGGTTGCGAATGGCGACCTTTTCCCTGGTCGCAGCGGCGGGCTTGAGCGGGTCCGGGGCGGTCACGTCGTTGTTCATCCGCGACACCCTTCGTGGCCCTGCTTCCGTTCGTTCATCTGTCGGCTCCCCTAGTAGAGAGCGCACGGGCCGTTATACTGAGCGCTAAAACCGCGAGCGTGATGATCAATGCGCCAGTCCAAGCGAGCTGTTGCCATTCCTTGTAAGGGCTCAACGCGAACTGAAAGATTACGGTCGGCAAGCTCGACATTGGCTGTGTCAGATCGAGGCTCCAGAACTGGTTGTTCAGCGCGGTGAACAGCAGGGGGGCGGTCTCGCCGCTTATGCGGGCGACAGCGAGCAGAACGCCTGTCAGCAGACCGGCGCTCGCCGCGCGATAGGCGATCCGCTGAATGACGAATGAACGCGGCATGCCGAGCGCGGCTCCGGCCTCGCGCAAGGTGTTGGGGACGAGGTTCAACATGTCCTCTGTCGTTCGGACCACGACCGGCACCACCAGCACGGCGAGCGCAATGGAGCCGGCAATCGCGGAGAAATGGCCCATCGGAACGACGACAATCTCGTAAACGAAGAGCCCGATGACGATCGACGGCGCGCTGAGCAGAATGTCGTTGATGAATCGCACGACAATTGCGAGTTTGGAATAGCGGCCGTATTCCGCGAGATATGTGCCAGCCAACATCCCGAGCGGCGCGCCGACAACTACCCCGATCACGGTCATCATCAGACTGCCGACAATCGCGTTCAGGAGCCCGCCTGAACTGCCGGGGGGCGGCGTCATCTGCGTGAAGACGGCTGGCGAAAGACCTGAGAACCCCTGCCAAAGCAGGACCACGAGAATCATGATCAGCCCCGTCAGGCCAATGCCGGCGGCGATCGCGCTAAGACCCATCCAAATCGCGTTGCTCCTGCGTCGCCTGGCATAGAGAAACGAAATCCTTGGCGCGGCCATGATCCTACCTCCCCGCCTGGGTTTCGAGCCGCATCAACATGAGCCTTGCAAAGGCGAGAACAATAAAGGTGATCATGAACAGGATCAGTCCCAGGGCGATCAGCGATGACGTGTAAAGATCCCCCACCGCCTCGGTGAACTCGTTCGCGATCGAAGCTGAAATGGTCGTTCCGGGCGCGAAAAGCGAAGGGGATATTCTATGCGCGTTGCCGATCACGAAGGTCACCGCCATGGTCTCGCCGAGCGCGCGCCCGAGACCGAGCATGATGCCGCCGATGACGCCAACGCGGGTATATGGGATCACGACATTCCTAACCACCTCCCAGGTTGTGCAACCGATCCCGTAAGCCGACTCCTTAAGCATCGGCGGCACGGTATTAAACACATCGCGCGAAATGGATGAGACGAAAGGCAGAACCATGATCGCGAGAATGAGCGCGGCCGTCAGGATGCCGATGCCATAAGGCGGACCGGCGAAAAGCGAGGAAAGAATCGGCACGTTTCCGAAGAGGGCGATTATGATCGGCTGCACGTATTGTTGGAGAAACGGCGCGAATACGAACAGGCCCCAGATGCCGTAGATGATGCTTGGAATGCCGGCCAACAGTTCGATGGCGATGCCAATCGGGCGGCGCAACGACGGCGGGCAGATTTCGGTGAGGAAGACCGCAACGCCCAGTCCGAGTGGGACTGCAATGAGCATGGCGATGGCTGATGTGACGACCGTTCCGTAAATCGGGGCGAGTGCGCCGAACTTCTTAGTGACGGGGTTCCAGACCTGGTTCACTAAGAAGCCGAAGCCAAATTTCTGAAAGGCGGGGATCGATCCGTCGATCAACGATACGATGACTCCGCCAAGAATCAGGAGAACGAGGAGCGCAGCGCCTTGAGTCACGCGATGAAAAAACGCGTCGCTAAGGGCAAGGCCTCTTATCCTGCCGGCCCGAGCCGTGGCGGTGGATTTTAACGGTCGGCCCTGCGGGATCACGATCTCGGCCATATACGGAACTCTCAAGTGAGCTGCGCAGGAACCCGTCGATCAGAGCATCCGCGGATGCCCTGACAAGTGGAGGAAGAAGCCTTACTTTGCCGCCGCGTAGACCGGCTTGCCGTCAGGAGTCTTGATCTGCGCCGCCCACATGGCCCGAATCTGATCGACGACATTGTTCGGCAGCGGGACGTAGTCGAGGTCCTCCGCCATCTTGCCGCCCTGAGAATAAGCCCAATCGAAGAACTTGAGCGCCGCCGCCGTGTTGTCGACATTCGGCGGCTGCTTGTACGTCAGAATGAACGTCGCTCCCGCGATCGGCCAGCTATCCGGCCCGGGCTCATCGGTCAGAATTACGTAGTAATTGTCTGCCTTCTCCCAGTCCGCGTGGGCGGCCGCGGCCTGGAACGCCGCCGCTTCCGGTTTGACGACCTTGCCGTCTTTGTTGACCATGCTCACCGTCGTCATGTTGTTCTCTTTTGCGTAGGCGTACTCGACGTAGCCAATAGCGCCCTTCGTCTGAATCACATTGTTGGAAACGCCCTCGTTGCCCTTAGCTCCGATGCCAACGGGCCATTCGACGCTGGTGCTTGCGCCAACATTATCAGCCCAATCCTGGCTGACTTTGGAGAGATAGTTGGTGAAGATGAAGGTCGTGCCGGATCCGTCCGAGCGGTGCACGACCGCAATGGCGTTCGAAGGAAGCTTAAGTTTCGGGTTGAGCTTCTGGATCGCCGGATCGTCCCATTTGGTGATCTTGCCGAGAAAAATGTTGGCCAAGGTTGGTCCATCGAGCGCCAGCTCGTTTGGCTTAACGCCGTCCAAATTGACGACAGGGACGTCGCCGCCGACAACCGTTGGGAACTGAACCAAACCGGACTTGGCCAGCTCCTTCGGTTCGAGCGGCATGTCCGAGGCGCCGAACGTCACCGTTTTCTGCTGTATCTGCTTAATGCCGCCGCCCGAACCAATAGACTGGTAGTTCAGCCCGATGCCGGTTTCCTTTTTGTAAGCGTCCGCCCATTTTGCATAGAGCGGATACGGGAATGTCGCGCCTGCTCCCGAAATGTCAGCGGCGTAGGAGAAAGTTGCCGCCATGGCGCTTGCGGCGAACGCGAGCGCGCGTGCAAGGCTGTGTAATTTCATCGGACTTCTCTCTATGCTTGAGATATGTTCGGGCACCGCGCCCGGTGCCTTATAGGCTCGCGCCCTAAGCCAATTACGACAGTTTGATGACAGATTGACGACAACGCCTTGCTCATCAACGACCGCGAGCCGATAGTCGGATCGCCAATTCCAGCAGCAACCCCTCAGCAAGGGCCGCAAACTAGCTGGAGCCGGCGCCGCTGAATCAGGCGCAGCAAGCTCGAGCGGTCGCCTGGGGCCTCGCCCGAGGTTTTGTTGCGCGGACGAATGCGCTCCTGAACTTGCCCTCGATCTGCGGCGCTATGGCATCAAGGTCGATGCCCTTGCCGGCCAGAAACTCGCGCGCGTCTTCGACGTCGTAGATGCGCCTGGGCTCGATGCCGATCGCGCCGAAGCCGGCCGCCACGAGTTTCATCCGATTGTCGTTCTCATCGAGCGCCCCCGCGATGCACCCGGCCCACAGCAGCACATCGCACCGGCGCAGAAGGGCTTGTCACGGCTCGGCGCGGGGCGCGGCTCGCCTTTCCCGCACCTCGCCGAGGTCGCGCTCGAGGAAATAGTTGAGGAAGGTGCGGATGGCCGCGATCGCCGCGAGACGCGCGACCTCGTCCCAGCTGGTGGTGATCGCGGTCGCGAGCACGTCGGCGGCGAGCTGGAAGGTGAGGCCGGCGACAAGCCAGCGGCCGAGCCTGAGCCAGACGTCGCGCTCGTGATGGCCGTCGGGTGAGGCGAACATCGTCCACAAGCCCTGAAAGAAGGCTTCGACCGCGCCGACGACAATCAGAATCAGCGCCAACCAGTCGATCGCGTCGACAGCGACATTGGTGGCGAGGACCAGCCAGTCCTTCAATGGCCAGATGTCCATCTTTGGATATCGTCCCCGCCCAACATTCGCTTCCCTGCCGGGGAGCTTTTTCGGCCCGCGCCCGTCGCGTCGAAGACGATCTGATCGTAGCGCCAGAGCCGCTCGATGAACTCGCGCCCCTGATCGAGGCCGGCCGTCCCCGCCGCGCCGCGCAAAATCTCGTCGACTGTACGCTCGCCGTCAATCGCGGCCAACACGCGATCCTGAGCCGCGTTGATCGGCAAAGCGAGGTCGGGATAGGCATGCGCCCGATTGATAAGAACCGCCGCGGCGCCGGCCGGCAGGCGCTCGCGCACGACGAGGGCCCATGGCAAGCGCATGGGAACATAGTCGAGCCAGCCTTCGCCATCGAAGGCGATGGGCTGGCTCTCGCCCGGGCGGTCATCGCGATAAGCGATGAAATCATGCCTCGTCATCGTCCCGCGCAGGAGTTCGACCGCGGTATGTTGCGCGGGGGCGGGTAGCCCGGCCAGGCGGGCGGCGTGCGGCATGGCGGCGATCGCCCCGCATTGCGGCAGATACGGACCCTGCCCATGCCAGCGCGCGAACTTGAGCCCGCAACGGCCGAGCCACGCGTAGAGCTCAGGGACCGTGAAGGCGCGATCATTCGGGTTGAGCAGCGCATCGGCGAGCGCGTCGGGCTGCCGGAGGTCCCTCGCCCGATTGGCGACCGCGGCGATCGGATGGTCGCGCGGAAGTGCGCCGATCACGGCGCCGAGATCGCGCAACTCGGCCTCGTTGGCGCGGACCCCAAGAAGGCGGCAATAGTCCTGCATCATGTAGACGCCGGCGCGTCCGTAGGCCGCGTAGACCATGATGTGCAGCGCCCCGTCCTGCGCCAGCGCTGCACGCAGCGCCCGCAAGCCGAGGTCCGGGTCGGGCAGGTGGTGGAGGACGCCGGTGCAGACGATCTCGTCGAAGAGCCTTCCCAGGCTCCCGGCCTCTTCGATCGCAAGCCGCTCGAGGGTGAGGTTTTTAAGCCCATATTTTCGCTGAAGCTCGCGGCTGTGGTCGAGGCTCGTTTCGCTGATGTCGATTCCCATCACCGATGCTTCGGGCTCGCGCATGGCGTGAATGACGGCCTGCGAGGTGCCGCAGCCGGCGACCAGGATCTTGCGGTCCGGCCGCGGCCGTTCGGTCGGCCAAAGGAGAAGCGACGCCGCGCGGCGGCGATCGGGATTGCGATAGAGCTCGCGATGCCGGTCGAGGTTATCGAGCGGCGCCGGATACGGATGGCTCTCGTAGAAGGCGCGCACTTCGTCGGCCGGGTTGGCAGGCCCGATCGGCCTCGCGTCCGTAGCCGCGCGCGCCCCCTCGCGCTTCTCTGCAAGCTCGTCGCCAGTCAATTGCGCGTGGCTCCGCCGTTGGGCGGCGGGGAGGAACCCGCCGCCCGGTCAGAAGGGGGGCCGCTCAGTGCATGCCGGCGCCCGCGTCGCGCATCGCTGACAGCGCCTGGTCGAGGGTGAAGGTGTTCGGCTTCTGGATCGGCGGGAAATCCTTGAAGGTCGCCGCCCACTGGGCCCCCGCCGCCTGCGCCCCATAGATCATCGGGATATGGTCGATATACCACTCCCAGTAGGAATTCGACGTTACATCCGCCCGCTCGAAAGGATCCGTGCGGAGATTGAAGATCTTCGGGGCCCGGAGCCGGACAAAAGGCTCGAACCAGACCTGCAACGTGCCTTGGCACCGCTGCTCCATGAACACCATCTTCCAATTGTCGTAGCGCATGCCGAGCACGTCGCCATCGTCGCTCAGATACATGAAGAAGTTGCGCGGACTCTTTTTTGCTTCCCCCGTGAGGTAGGGCAGGAGATTGTAGGCGTCGAGGTGGTTCTTGTAAGTGCGTCCAATCGCCTGATAGCCCTTCTTCAGTTTTTCAATGATGTCCGGCTCGCCGGCCATGGCGAGAAACGTCGGGAACCAGTCGTGGTGCTGGACGATCTCGTTCGAGATCTGACCCGGTTTGATCCTGCCCGGCCAGCGCACGATCAGCGGGATGCGGAACGCGCCTTCCCAATTGGTATTCTTTTCGCTTCGGAATGGTGTCATCGCCCCGTCCGGCCACGAGTTCATATGCGGCCCGTTGTCGGTCGAATACATGACGAACGTGTTGTCGGCGATCTTGAGTTCGTCGAGATAGTCGAGCGCCTGGCCGACATTCTTGTCATGGTCGATCATGGTGTCGTGATAGGGCGATTGCCAGCGTCCCGCCTGCCCTACGCTTCCAGGCTTGGTGTGAGTCTTCAAATGCATGTGGGTGAAGTTGAGCCAAACGAAGAACGGCTGGCCGGCGTCGTTGGCCTTCTTCATGAACTCCTTCGCGCGAGCGACGAAATCGTCGTCGCATGTCTCCATGCGCTTCTTGGTTAACGGCCCGGTGTCCTCGATTTTTTGTTTGCCTACCCGGCCCCAGCGCTCTTGCACGGTCGAGTCGTCGGTGTCGGTCGCCCAGGAGTGCATGACACCGCGCGGGCCGAAGGATTTTTTGAAGTTCGGGAAATCCTTCTCGTTCGGATAGTCGGGCAGCTCCGGCTCTTCCTCGGCGTTGAGGTGATACAGGTTGCCGTAGAATTCGTCGAAGCCGTGGTTGGTCGGCAGCATCGAGTTGAGATCGCCGAGGTGGTTCTTGCCGAACTGGCCGGTGGCGTAGCCCTGGTTCTTGAGAGCGGCGGCGATGGTGATGATCTTTTCATTCATCCCGATCGGCGCGCCCGGGATGCCGACCTTGGAGAGGCCGGTGCGATAGACGCTCTGCCCGGTGATGAAGGACGACCGGCCCGCGGTGCAGGATTGCTCGCCATAGGAATCGGTGAACAGCATCCCTTCCTTGGCGAGCCGATCGATGTTGGGCGTCTGATAGCCCATGAGGCCGTGCGAATAGCAGCTCAGGTTCGCAATGCCGATGTCGTCGCCCCAGATGACGAGGATGTTCGGCTTGTCGGTCTTAGGCATTTTCCCTCTCCTATCCTTGAATTGAATCTCCAATGGGCAAATCGCTCCGGGACGCCGGCCCCGGAAGCGCTCACAGATTCAGCCTTGAGCCTGGCGCCTCCCTATCCGAACGGTCCGACCTGAAACGCCATGCTGAGGATCGCAGCGACGCCGATGACGAGGAGGATGAGCGCGGTAATCAATGTCAGCGACACCGGGAATGTGCTCTCGCCATGGATGAGCCCCTCCGCCCGCATAGACTCCCTCAAGTGGCGCAGCCCGAGCATGAACTGCACATGATAGGCGATGCCGAGAACGAGCATCACGATGCCGAGCCCGACCAGAGCAAGGCCAAAGTTTCGCGGCGCGGCGGCCTTGGTGATGATATCCTGTTCGCGCAGCTTCTGAAATACTTGGGCGATGGTAAAGCCGAAGCCGATCAGCGACAGTGCGGTGCGGATGACCGACATCAGCGTCCGGTCGGCGCTCATGCGCGTCCGCTGAAACGACATGCCCGTGCGGCGCGACGAGAGTTCGGTGTTGGTGTCGAACTTTAGATCGGGGCTCGCCATCGTCCTCTCTTAAGCCAGGCCGCTCAACTGGACGCGGGCCGGGCGACCCAATGGCGCCCGACGCGCTCGAAGGGGCCGCGCAACAGCAAATAGGGAATGAACGCGAGCAGGATCGCGATCACCGCGGCCTGGACCGGATAGAACGTCTTGAACACGACCCATTGGTAGAGCGTGTCCATGACAACGCCAAGGATGATGACCCTCGCTGTGGAGATGATCCCTTCCCAGAGCCGTCCAGCGCGGCCCTGCGGGTCGCGGACGCCGTGGATCAAGGCCCAGAAATATGGCCTGCGGCCGAGGCGCGCGTCGTGCACGCCATCGCGCAGCGCGGCGATAATCGCCATCGCCGGTTGCAGAATGAAGCGGAACGTCATCGGGCCGCCGGGCCGGTCCAAGATGTCGTCCCATAGGCGGTTGAGGCTCTCAAACGAGACGCCGTACCAGACGACACCAAGGATGACCAGTCCGAGCAGGAGCGCAACCGCCACTCGCGCCTGGACGATCTGAGTTGTGGACGGCGCATCGGTCAAAGCGGCGCCGGCCCGCGCACCACGCAGCGGAAGCCGACGTGGCTTGTCGATGTGTCGACCGGCTCGGCGTGGCGGGCGGCGGGCCGGTAGCGGCGACAATAGTTCGGCGCGCACAAATGCGAGCCGCCCTTGAGCACCTTGCGGGGAATGCGAATCTCCGGCTGGCACGGATCGAAGCTCTCGCTCTCCGGACCGCCGCGCGGATTCTGCGGCACGCAACAGGCCTTGGCCGCGTCGGCCGGGTGGCGGGAGGACCAATAGTCGCTCGTCCATTCCCACACATTGCCGATCATGTCGTAGACGCCGTAACCGTTCGGCGGAAACGACCTGACCGGAGAGGTGCGCTCATAGCCGTCGAGCGCCTTGTTCTCGTGCGGGAACGCCCCTTGCCAAGTATTCGCCATTTGTTTCCCTGCGGGCGTCAATTCATCCCCCCAGGCGAATTCCGCCCCTTCGAGACCGCCGCGCGCCGCAAACTCCCACTCGGCTTCGGTCGGCAATTCCTTTCCCGCCCAGCGCGCGTAGGCCTCTGCGTCGCGATAGGCGACATGCACGACGGGGTGATTGTCCATGCCGCTGATCGAACTGCGCGGTCCGTAGGGCCTGCGCCAGTCGGCGCCGAATTTGAACTGCCACCAATTCGACCAATCCTTGAGATCGACCGGTCCTTTGGGGGGCGAAAAGACGAGCGAGCCCGCCTTCAGCATGTGCGGCAGCGCGCCCGGATAGTCCTCCGCCTTCGGGGCGATCTCGGCGAAACTGACATAGTTGGTCGCGTTGACGAACTTGCGGAACTGCCGGTTCGTTACCGGGGCGGCGTCGATCCAGAATCCGTCGACTGCGACGCGATGGACCGGGGCCTCCTCGGGATAATGGCTGTCCGAACCCATGCGGAATTCCCCCGCCGGCACGTAGACCATATCGCTGAGCGGGTCCGGCCGCGGCGCCTCGACGCGTTTGGAGACCTGGATCTGTGAACTCATGGCGCCCTTCTGCTTTGCGGGACGGACCAATGCCATAGATTGCATCCATTCTCAAAATTTCATTCCCCGAAACTGGCGGCTGCCTTGAGGCTCGCACGTCTTACGATGTCGATCGTGGGTCCGTCAGCGCATCGACGGCGGCCGGCGGGTTAGCAAAGGGTAGCGAAAAGCCATGGTTTTTGCCGACAGTCGGAACTTAGTCTTTGGCTCAGGCGTTCTAAGTTGGCAATCACGGATGGAGTCGCAGCGAGGCGCGCCGATGCTAAGTCTTCTGTTGGACCATAGTCCGGCATTCATTGTCGGCGAGTTTATACTCACGCTTTGCCTCGGGACCTTCGGTTTCGCTCTGGTCGAGTCCGTGCGCGAGCGATATTCGGAGAGATATCCGGTCAGAGTTCGGCCCACAAGGCAACGATCCAGCCGTTGACGAAAGGATTCGTCGGCGACTCGGCGACACGCGTACCAAGGCTCTTAGACGCTTTCAAATTTTCCGATTGACGTCGCCGCGCGATTGCAAGATAAACCCTATTAGAACGATCTAAAACGATTTGGTCGTCGGAGGGAGCGCTTGCGCCCGACCGTGAAGGATATCGCCCGTCACGCGGGGGTGTCGGCGGCGACTGTATCTTTAGTGCTGCGCAATAGTCCGCTCGTGGCGGCGGCCACCAGGGCCGGGGTGCAATCGTCCATCGACTCGCTTGGCTACGTCTACCATCGCGCAGCGGCGAATTTGCGCACCCGCCTGACCTACACGGTCGGGCTCGTCATCTGCGAGATTACCAATCCGTTCTATGCCGAACTCGCGGCGGGAATTGACGATGCGCTCGATCAGGCCGGGTGGGTCGCCTTCGTCGCCAACACCGCCGAATCGCCCGCCCGCCAGGGCCGCTTCATCGCCCGCATGCGCGAGCATCGGGTCGATGGAATCCTGCTTGCCCCGGCCGAGGGCTCGGGCGCCGAGGTCATCGACGACTTGAAGCGCCAAGGGATTCCGGTCGTGCAAATGCTGCGCCGCGTCGGCAGACAGAGCGCAGATTACGTCAGCGCCGATTTCCGGCTCGGCATGACGCTCGCGGCGGAACATCTCATCCGGCTTGGTCATAAGCGCATCGCCTTCGTCGGCGGGGCGCGCCGGGTGTCGCCCGCGCGCGATCGAACCGAGGCCTTCCGCGCCGTCCTGCCGAGATTCGGACTGCCGGTCGGGCCGATCGTCAATTGCCTGCCGACCCGGGAAGGCGGCGCCGCCGCGGTCGGCCAGCTCTTTCGGGAAAAATCCAGCGCTCCGACCGCCTTGGTCTGTCACAACGATCTGTGCGCCCTCGGAGTCATGCTGGGTCTTGAAGACCTCGGCCTCAAGGCGGGTCGGGACGCGGCCGTCGTGGGCTTCGACAACATCCCGGAGGGCGCGATGCATCGGCCGTCGCTGACGACCGTCGCTATCGGCGGGCGCGAGATCGGCGAGGAAGCGGCTCGCTTGCTGCTGCGCCGGATCAAGTCGCCCGACGGCTCGTCCGAGACCATCATCCTGCCGCCGAAGCTCGTCATTCGCGAAAGCTGCGGCTCAAGACCGCCAATCTGAGACACGGGAATCCTGTTCGACGCCAAGGCGCGAACTCGAAAATGGGAGGAAAGC
>Ga0335073_10000084_pt1 | contig 103245 bp, 80 predicted proteins | sample Lox_Sample_22_FD_207093 | JGI IMG/M metagenome (GOLD analysis project Ga0335073, IMG submission 207093) | Soil microbial communities from Loxahatchee National Wildlife Refuge, Florida, United States - Lox_Sample_2.2 | ecosystem: Environmental > Terrestrial > Soil > Wetlands | place: USA...
TCCAAGAACAATACTCAGTGCCATCGCCAATGGGATGTTAGGTTCGACCGGCTTGGTCGGCAGCATCGCAGGATCGATGACGTCAATCGTGGCAGCCTTTAAACTGGCAACCACGCCGGCTTCTTTCAACTTCTTCAACAGGTCTTCGTACAGGTCGCTGCCTGATTCCACTTCGCGCTTCAAAATGCCGTACTGACTGAGTCCTTCGCTCATGTCATAGGCTTTCTGTTTTTGCTCGTCAAAGGATGCTTGCAACTGCTTTTCCGCATCAACCGATGTTTCATAGTCTCCGCGAAAGCGTTCCTGGATATCTGCGATTTCCTTATGTAGAGACTTGTCCAGTTGCGCCAACTGGTTCTGCATCTGGACAACTTTCGGGTAGCGTGGGCCAAACTCTGTGTTTGCCTGAGCAAGCTGGTTTTTTAAGTCGGCTTCCTGCCCCCGCAAAACTGGAAGCACGCTGTCAGGAACGATCGTACCAATCAATTCAGGGTTACCAGTTTGCGCTACCCTGTACTTTGCCTCTTTTACTATCCGGTCAGCCTCAGCATCCGTAAGCTCCTTACTGAGATCACTCAGCTTGGAGAGAACTAGGTTGTCGTTTTCGTCGGTTCCGAAGATGCCCGTTTGTTTCTGAAATTGAGCAAGCTTGGATTGTGATTCCTCGACCCTCGATTTGAGCTGATCGAGTTGGCCAGATAACCAATCCGAAGCTTTCATCGTGTCATTGAAGCGTGTCACGAAATTACGCTGTGCATAGGCTCTCGAGAGATGATTTACGATTTCCCGCGCGAGTACAGGGTTTGCATTGCGAAAAGTGATTTCGACGGCTTGTGTTCTAGCGATGCTGTGTACTGTCAACGAGTTTTTGAACAGTGCCAGCAGTTGATTCTTACGCCCTGGGTCGGTTTTTTCGATGTCTTCAGGCGCGACCGGCAACTCATACGGACCGAAAAAAATAAGCTTGCGATGGCCGGCAAATGTGGGCTCCTTGTCGAGCCGGAGTTCGCTGATGACGCTCCAGGCCATGCTGCTGCTCCTGAGGATTCGGACTTGTGTCTCAAGCTTTTCGTCAAAGTCGAGCCCACCGCCCCCGATGCTGGCCGTGATGTCGCCCATGTCCAGCGCATCAGACCCTTCCGGATAGATGGCCAGGTCGGAAGTAGCTTCATATCGGCGGGTCTTTACCACGCAATACAGCGCTCCAAGGAGCACAACCACAATAAGGGAAGCAGCGATAATTCGAATGCGACGGCGCAATATGCGAATCAGATCGCCCAGGCTGATTTCCCCGGATCCGTACGGAGTTCGCGGGGGTCCGCTCATTGGACTGTTGATGGGCGTCATCGTACCTCGCCCCTCAGACCTGCTTTCGGTCAAAAAACTCACGGACATTCCTCTCTCGCCCAGTGCAATGCCTCCGTTGCTAGCGGAGAACATATATAGAGGCGATCGCAGCCGAAATGGCACCCTGCAGGCCAATCGCTCCATACTGCTTTACGTTACTTGTTGGTACAAACACGATATCTTCAGCATGTAATTGAATATCTGGAGCCTCACCCTTGTAAATCTTGTTCAGTTGCAATTCAAACACCAGTGTCCCAGCGTTGGTCCTTCTGAGTACAAGAGTATGCTTCAGCGAAGCAAGTTTCGTTGTGCCTTGTGCGAGCGCAATTGCCTTGAGAAAAGACATGGTAGTGTTGTTCTCCATCAGAAACGCACCTGGCTTGGTCACCTCCCCTACCACGTAAACTACGCCTGTCTTGGAAATAATGATGGTGTCACCCGGATAGATGGTCACATTCTCCTGCTCAAAAGATCCACCTTCAGGAAGGGTGACGATCTCCGGATGGTCCTTTTGGCCCGCATGCACGATGGTTACGGTACGACCAGCTTTCAAGGTCAGCCCGCCCGCCGCGGAGATTGCATCGTAGAGCCGATGCGGACCCATCAATGGATAGATCCCCGGCGTAGTCACCTCTCCGGAAACGGTCACTCCCTGGGTTGCGAATTCGACTATGAGCAGCGAGACCTCCGGCTTTTTCACCATCTCCAGCTCGATCAGCTTGTTTGCAATCAGGAGCTGAGCTTCGCGGACTGTCATTCCGGCAAGCTTTAAATCTCCAATTAATGGGAGATTGACGATACCTTTTGAGTCAACGCGAACCTTCAATATCAATTCCGGCACATCAAAAACACTTAGGTCGAGGAGGTCTCCGGGGCCGATGACGATGGCGCTTTGGTCCGCCATCTTCGAGTCCTGCAAATTATTTGCCGAAGAACTCTGCGCCCTACTGAGTTGAACAACACCCCCCAGAACACAGAGTAGTAGCACGTATGTGAATGATTTGGACACCCTCATCGGTGGGCCACCCTGCTGACTCCCCTGCACCCTGTGGTCATTTCCTGCGACGGCAACATTCCCTGGTCCAAAACATGAATCCTAAATTATGGCCCTCTAGTGAGGCAATGATATGTACCTGTAATCGTTGCGTAGTGATCCTTGAGCAACAGTATCGGAAAGCCTCTCGACAAGCATGGGCAGTAAACCTGGCATCGCTAAAGTATGCCGCCTGAAAATGACCGGACACGACTCGGCTTTCGATCCGACACGATGCTATGACGCTGCTGCAAGTGTGCGTACTCATGGCATATCAAAACGCGCGCTATCTGTTCAAAGGCTCCGTCTGTCGCGCCACCACCTAACCCCGCTTAGCTCCATGTCCGGCCATGTCGGCGAGCATAAACCAGACCTCCGCCAATGAGGCATAGCCTCCGCGCATGCATAACTCGCCGATCAGATATTGAGCATATTGATTCCACTCCAGAGCCTCGGCAAAGACAGCTTTAACGACGCCTAAGTCGAATTCATTCAGCCGATCCATCCAGACAAGATCGGCCAGGATTGCCTCTGTTTCCCTTAGCGCCGAAGTCAATACACGCGGAAAATCTGCACGGCCGTCATTGCGAGTGGCCATTTGTCTGCTCTCCGATGTGTCCTTGCACAGTCAGAAAGCATATCGGCATGTCTTGCACGGTTATGAGGTCATAAGGTTAACCATGTCACGGTTCGACGCTGATCGATAGTTGATAGGCATTTCACGCAACAAATCCTGGATCATCTCGTTACTTTCCCGTTCTCTGCTCGCCTTTTCCAAATCCTGTAAAAGCAAGGAAAAGTTGCTTTGGATTCGAGATGCCTTGACCCGGAACACATGCGGAAAACTGGTCGGGCCAACATCCGCGTCTTCGTTCCAAAGCTGCTCATGAAGTTTTTCTCCAGGACGCATCCCTACTACCTTGATCTCTATATCTTGTCCTGGAGTCAATCCGGACATCTCTATGATTTCCTTGGCGAACTCGATGATTTTCACCGGGTCGCCCATCTCAAGCATATAGATATCTCCCGTGGAGGCCAGCGTTGCTGCCTGCAGTACGAGTTGCACGGACTGCGGAATAGTCATGAAGTAACGAGTCATCTCCTTGTGCGTAATCGTGACAGGTCCACCGGCCGCGATTTGGCGCAGGAAAATTGGAACCACACTGCCGCGGCTTCCAAGCACATTGCCAAATCGCACGCACGCGAACTGCGTGCTGTGGTGCCCCTGCATGGCTTCGGCGGCGCGTTGTTGAATCAGCATTTCAGCGGTCCGTTTTGACGCGCCCATGACGCTGGAAGGACGTACCGCCTTATCCGTCGAGATCATCACCAGTTTTTCTGCGGCGAAGTCGATAGCCGCATCCGCCAGTTCTCGAGTCCCGCAAACGTTGTTCAGGATGGCCTCGCAGCAATTGTCTTCCATGACCGGCACATGTTTGTAGGCAGCGGCGTGCAATATGATGTCCGGCCTGAATCTGGAGAAGAGATGACGAATCGCGTAACGGTCGCGGATATCGCCGACAACGGGAACGACCGCAGTCTCCTTACCATCGTTTTTCAGCTGGTTTATCAATTCGAAAATGGAATTCTCGTCCCGGTCCAGCACGATAAGTTTGTCGACCGGCAAGTCGGCCACTTGTCTTACCAACTCCGAGCCGATCGAGCCGCCGGCCCCGGTAATCAGGGCTATGCGGCCGGTGAAGCATTCTATTACTGCTGGGTGCGCGGCACTGCTCGATTTTCGTTGGCGCACCTGCGAAATCTGATCGATGCCGATGATGCGCCTTACCTGCACTTTTCCTTTAACCAGATCGACGCATGACGGAAGTAGACGGATTTGTAACCCGAACTGAGCCGTTACACGCATGACCTCCTCGGCACCCTGTATGTCCGCGCCTGCGATAATTACCAATTCGATGGGTTGCGAAGCTAGAAGGTTCGGCAACGCTGTTAGATGTCCACGCACTAGAACGCCATCGATTCTGAGCCCCACAAGCCTCTCATCTTCAGTCACCAGGCCCAGGATATTCATGTTGCCCGAGGACCGCAGATGCCGCACTGCGCCCGCTAAAGTGGTCTCACTTCCAACAACGAGCGTATTCGGACCACTTCCAACCCGGTTGATGAATTCGTGTTCATACCGTCTAGCGATTCGAAGTGTGCTTGCGAGCCACAGAAACAATAGCAATTCCATCAGAAGCACAGAAAACGGGACCGCTACGCCATTGTGAACCGCTGCTCTGAACAATAATAGACAAATCGAAACTGGTATAGAGCGCGCTCCCAAGCGTATCGCATCACGAAACGCGAAGAAGCGCCAGGTGGCTCTGTAACCATTTGTCAGGAGTATTGCGGCTGGGCGAGCCACAGCCACGACGATCAACCATCCTGCCATCCCCTTTTGCTGGCTCGCAGGGATGGCAAAATCAAAGCGCAGCAGGTAGGCAATCCAGAGGGATGTTACAGCAATGATGCTGTCCAACAGCATCTGCACATTTCTGTGCAAAAGCCAAGGTGGAATTTTGGTAGAAAGATGCTTGATTTTCCTCAAAAGAGTCAAGCTTTTATCAAAACCAAGCCCACGAAACCCGAAAGATGTCATGCCATCACTCGCTTCGAATTAGCCCCACCCGCGAACCATCCGCATGGAACTTGATCAGCGAGGGGGGAGCGCTAGACCAAATGAAGCGGTCTCGAAAAAACACTCTATGGGAAAATTCTTACATCTTGAACAGGCATCAAGACTAAAGTCCTAAGCACTAATGATTCGTCTCGGATGAGCACCATTCGCTTTTATTTCAGACGACCTCTCGGAGACATTTGTTGACGACTGTGATCGCATCTTCTTGGGACGATTATTTTGTTCACTTTATTGAAATATTAAAAACTTCTTGTTTCGCCAGCTGCAACATATTAAGTGAGAGAATGCGTTTTTGTCATGTGGCCTCTGCTGGCCAGAAGTGAGTCTCCTTCTCACGTAGAATTTTCACAGGAATCCCCTTCGGCTCTCCAGCATATCCGGGAATCATGATCGGAATGGATTTTCCAGCAATACGGCTCATTGAGCATAGATGGGATCACATTTTCTCGATGCCGGGTTGCCCGCAATTCACACTTAAAATGATATGGTGACGGTTCTTGAGAGGCCGGGCGCAAGGGCTGCTTTATTCGCGTGTAGCGGATAGCTCGCTTCCGAACGATGGTTAAACGCCATTTTTTTTGGAAAAATCGATCCCATTCGAGTGTTGCAACACCATTCACTGCCCTGACTCGGCAACAGATATGGCAGCTCGTACGCCGAGCGCGGCCTGCGGCGGGCACCACCGAATGTCATGTTTTTCGCGAAGATCGAGTCGCTGCAGATTTCTCTGACCCTTCGATCCAGCGATTAAATCAGGCGAAGAAAAGGAAGCTTCAAGCGAGCCTATCCGAAGACACCACCTTGCAGTTCGATGGCGAGGTTGTCGAGCCTGCTCGCCAAAACATGATGGCTGAATTCGCCGCACAAGTAAAGATGGAGCCAGCGAAAGGGATGCTCGAAAGTAAGGATCAGCGGCCGCCGCGAATTCACGAAATGAGACATTTCCAGGGCGGCCACCCGATACCAGCACCCAGACCCATTTGTGGAGACTGTGACACAATAGGCGAGCGTCAAAGTGGCACTCGCAAGTGTCATGACGTACAAGAATTGCACGATCCAACGGGAGAAAGATCAACGCGCTGCAGCCAATGCTGATAGGGAATAGCGATGTGTGAGATCAATCTACCGACAGAAGTGGTGAGTCGAAGGAAGAGGCGAATCTTTGGCTGCAGGCGACAACCATGTCTTTTGGAGAATTCTCGATTTTCACTGATGCTCTCGTCGTGTTGACGACATGAGCAGGAATCGATTGTCCCACCGACGAAAGCCAAGCATCTTTGCGGCGCAAAACGTCCTCACATGTATCTTAGTCAATGGATTACATGGCTGCGGACACAGGATAGAGTTAGCTGCTATTAATGATAACGCTTGATAAGTCATATCTAATGTGCTCGTCGATGTAATGGTAACGTTCGCAGTGAATCGTCGCCAGAAAGCTTATAACAGAAGCTACTTTTATCTCTTTCTTTGCTAGTGGATTCAAGAGCAGCTAATGGGTGTTGTTACTATTGCGGGGTAAAAGGTTGCAAGCTACATATTCTTGCACGCATGCTCTAGTGTGATCATGTAAAGAATCCTATTCCTCCATCCGATAAACGCCTCGGATGGATTTCTTTAAGACAACCGCAGCAATAATTTGCGTGTTCACGTTCGGGTGCGGCGCGAACACTTACAGTCCGCCACCGAATCCTAACTGCGTCGTCTGGGATGCCACACTGTATCAAAACAAGCCCGACTTACAGGAATTCGGCATGCATCCTCTGACAGCGCTCTATTCGTCCTCTCTGTGGAGCGGCACAGACTGGACTAATCCTCCCAACCCGCAGAATGTCAATGGGCTTTTGCAAGAGAGCGAGGGCACCGTTTTCCTCGATATAGAGAACTGGTCGACAGATGCGCCGGCAAATGTCCAAAAGTACCTGCAGACCATCCTGTCGTTCGAGCAGTTTGCGCCGACACTTAAATTCGGCTATTACGGCGTGTCTCCCGTCCGCGACTATTGGGACTCAATTAGCGCTCCAGATTCACCGCAGTTCAAAGCCTGGCAGGCGAGAAATGATGCCGTGGCGCCGATCGCTGCACAGGCTGATATCCTATTTCCGTCCATCTACACCTTCTATCCAGACGAAGATGGCTGGAAAACCTACGCCATCGCGCAGATCGAAGAGGCGCGCCGGATCGGGCCGGGAAAGCCCGTTTATGTTTTCCTGTGGCCTCAGTTCGAGGACCCCACCCAAAGTTACATGCCATCTCATTTGTGGCGATTGGAACTGGAGACAGCACGACAACATGCCGATGGGATAGTCATATGGGGAGGATCGCAACAAACCTGGGATAACAATGCACCGTGGTGGTTGGAGACTCAAAAGTTTCTTGAAAACATCAAAGCAGAGAAATAGCTCCGCTGATAAAGTCGTTTTGTCCGCGCTCTCTCACTGTCGAAGGTTGAAGTGCGTGGCTACCCTTATCTGGGCCTATCTCACCCGCTGTTGCGGGTGGTTGCAGAATGTTTTCGCAATATCTTCGGGTTCATGGAATGGCTCAACTGGGCAGCGTTGTTACCATTTATTTGCGCTAATTGTGATCATCTCTAGCCTGTAAATAGGCGATTCGAGCGTAGAATAAGATTGGAGGGCTCCTCCGTGTTCATGTTGACAAGCACACATTCTGCGGTAATCTTGCGAATTGTGTGAGGTTACGGGATATCCATGATCGCAGTGCCATGTAGCGGAAGATTCATGCCAAATGCCAAAATGCTTGCGCCGAGGGTGGAGAGCCAGTGTCGTTCCAAGTTAAGTGTTCTCGAGCTGATTCCGGCAATCGTGGGAGTTGACTTCAAAGTTCGTCGCACACCCTATTGGGGTTTCGGGGCATGCTTTCATTAGGTCACCTACTATTAAAGTATAGGCCGCTTTACTTTAATAATGAGGTCTGCTATTCAAGATCCAATTCGGCAAAGTGCGAGTGAGACCCTCTATCTGTTTAAGATCGCGCCGGATCTCTAGAGGCTAGCTGAGACTCGACGTACCTTACTGGCATCGGAAGTTCCGGGCGTCTTCGCTGTTGCCATCGCCCCTGTATTGGGCGTGCATGGGATAGGCGCAGAGCGGACGGCTCCGGCCCGGAAATGCCGTTCCGGTTGCGATCACCGAGTCCGGCGCGATCCCCTTTTCTACCCAATTCACCATCGCACTCAGCATGTCGAAGTGGTCAAGAGATGGGCCGCCGCCGCAGTGCGCCATTCCCGGAACCAGGAACATCCGGCTCCATTCGGCCACTTTGTCTGCGCCGCCGTTGATAGCCGCCAACGACTGGTAGTACTCAAGGGTGTCCAAGGGTGAAAACCATGGATCGCTGTCTCCATGGAAAAAAATGATCTTGCCGCCACTCAGAGAAAACGTTGACAGGTTCGCCGAGGCCGGCTCGACAAGCGGGTCCGAGGCATGCAGGGCTTCCTTGTCGACATCGATCTCTGTCGCTTTTGTATTAGGGTCCAAAGAGTCCGTTAGGACCCAGAGCCAGCAGGCCCGGCACCGGGCCTTTCATCGCAATCCCTGCGTCATACAGGAATCCCGGATACACCTGCGTGCCGTAGGCATTCCTGGGTCCGCCGAAGGCTTTCTTGATGGCCGCAATCTTTTCCGGAGGGATGCAGCCTTCGCTCTGGCCGGACTTGCAGGCAAGCACAGCAGGATCGAATTTGCAGCCGAGCGGATCGAAGATCATCCCATCCGCTACACCATCCCGCGCATCGCAGCTCTTCATCAGGGTATCCATGAAGAGCTTACGATCTGAATCAGTGAGGAACTTTTCGATCTCTGGCTGCCCGGACGGGTCTTTCGGCGCCGCCTGGTTGTATGCAACTGGAATCCATTTCTGGATGGCAAGGTTAGACAGCCCGGTGCGCATGGCTGGATCACCCGAAACGATGCCGTTGAACACCGTAGGGTAACGCTGCGAGAGGATCATCCCTTCGCGTCCTCCTGTGGAGCAGCCGACAAAGTAGGAGTACACTGCGGGCTTTGTGTAGTAGTGCGCGATAACCTGCTTGGCCACTCCGGCAACCTCGGCGTTCGCCATGTATGCGAAATCGAGGTAGGCTTGCTGGTCGCGCATGAAGGAGAAATCGAACGGACCCGTTTTCGCCTTGTGTCCGGTATCGGTACTGGCCACGGCGAAACCGCGGACCAAAGCAGGCTTGTCGCCAGAGTAGGAAGCACCCGCCGGATAGGCGACAAAGCCATTGCCGCCGCCACCTCCCTGCATCATGAAATCGCCGTTCCACGCATTCTTTTCGGGCAGGGCCAGCGCAAAGCCGATTCCGAACTCCTCGCCACCAACACCCTTGCGTCGATGGATCACGCCGTCAACCCGGCAGTGCGCTGGTAAAGGACCAATGCCGGGAGCACCCGGATAGGGCGGCGGAACAGTCGTTCCCGCAGGAACAAGTGCGGCCTTCGTAATCTCGACGCCGTCGATTTTGATGTGCATCAGATCGGGGCAGACATTCTTTGTCTGACCCATCGCAGTTGCGCAGGAAGCAACCGTCACGAAAACTAGTAGTCGGGATTGCATTGTCTAAGAGCCTCCCGGAAATCCACGTCCAAAAAACTTCTCATGCGTTACCTGCGGCTACTGTGTTGCTATCGGGAACCGATAAATATTGATGCTGATAGGCGCGACCATAAGCGAGTGCGGAGCTTCACCAACAAAAGTCTCTTTTACTTCAACCTCCGATGCATGGCCGACGCGGTCGGCTGCATCCAGACTGTTGCCGGTCATCTGCCAAAGTGTGGACGGCCCTGCGATTCGTGTTCCGGCAACGTTGAGATCGAACGTCTGCTCTGATTCCGTCGCGTTCACCACTGCAAGGGCGAGGAATTTGCGATCCGGGGTTATGGCGGCAAACATGTCGAGCGGGTATGTCGGACTGCCTGAGTTTGTTTTCGGTTGATCGCCGCCGATGGGATACTGGGGCGCCGGCTGAGCCGAATTTCCCGATAGAGCCACCGGGACCGCGCCGACAAGTTGTTCGCCATACAGCTTGAACAGAAGTCCCGTCGTATTCATGGTTGCGGCAGTTGGTTTGTAGTCGAGCGTCGAGACACCCATGGTGTGCGCCGACATTGTCAGAAAATCTGTGTGCCTGAGCATCTCGTTAAAAACCATGGCATAGGCAAGGGCAAGCTTCAGATCGGGCGTTCGATTGAATGTCTCCCCGAAGTAGGCATATTCATCGATCGAAAGGAAGGTCTTGCTTGTCAGCATCGCCGGGAACCGCTGCTGGTATCGCTCCCATGACTCCGCGTTCAGACGTACGATATTGGCCGGATAACGTGCGTACTCAAGCGGAGTCTGCTCAACCTTGTCGTAGCCGGCTGCCGTGGGCGCATCAAGCGGAAGGTTTTTTGCTTTTTGGAGATTGAAGTGTCTTCCGGATTGCGCGTACCAGTGCTGGGTGATGCCGGAGAAGTTTCCCCAGCAGTGCTCGAGGAGTCCGCCAGTCCAGTCCTCGGGTGTTCCTTCTACAGCTTTGAGATTGTCGACATCTTTGGCCCGCATCTCGCCGGTCAAATCCATCGCCTGGGGCATGTTACCCGACGCGAGGAGAGTGATCGACGGGTCGGCTTTGAGCATCGCCTTCGCGAATTCGTTGTGTTTGAGAACGTAGTACTTCAGGTCGGTGCGGCCCAGTTGCCATGCCCCATAGGGCTCGTTGCCAATGTCCCAGAATTTTACGTGGTAAGGCTCGGGATGTCCGTTGTGCGCGCGCAGAGCGCCCAGGCGCATACCAACCGGGCCGTTCATGTACTCGACCTCTTCGGCCGCCGAGTGTGCGTCGCCGAAGCCCGCGTTGACAGTGATGTAGGGCTCTACTCCGATGAGCCTGCAAAGCGTCATGAATTCGTCCATGCCGACATCGTTGGTTTGCATGGCGTTCCACGCGTAGTCGAACATGGGCGGGCGCTTGTCGATGTCGCCGATGGAGTCATACCAGTTCCAGGCGGAAAGGAAATTGCCGCCGGGAAGGCGCCAGAAGCCGGAGTGGATCTGGCGTAAGAGGGAGATAGTATCGGGCCGGAAGCCCTCTACGTTATCGGCCGGCATCAGGGAGACGGTACCGATGTGAAAGTCGCCGGTGCCCGTACCGGTGATCTCGAGGGTTGCATCGCTGGTATCAGATCGAGCAGTGAAGTTGAGCGGGAATTTTCTGTATGCGTTTGTGAGCGCCGGAACCGGGATTACCTGCCGATTGTTTGCGCCGTCACCCCAAATCAGTGAGACCGTAACTTTGCTACCGGGAGTGCCGCGAAGCCAGACGCGGCCGACGTACTTCTTGCCTTTAACCAGGCTAAGCCCGGATTGCCGGATTCCGTGAGGAGTGGAGAGGTCCAGCTGAATACGCGGGCTCTGGTCGCCGACAAACGGGCGCTCTTTGTCCATCACCACCCCATCGTCTGGACCGACGGGACGCCATCTGCGAAGCATGTTTCGTGTTGGGCCGGCCTGCGGTCGGGGCGGAGCTTCCGGCTCCTTGGATGAAATCGGGAAATAGAACTTGCGATCATCAATCATTTCCGACCACAGACTGCGGTAGATGAGTGTACCGATGTGCTCGATGAACATGCCGAACTCGTACTTCGAGACGGGGTCGGCGGTCTGCGCCGCATCGATATTCACTAGAATCGGGTGCGAAGTGGTGGTCTTACCGTTTTTAAGCGAGGCCTCGGTTTTCATCTGTGCAGAGATCTGAGCACATACGAAAACGCTTACCCACAGCGGCAGCAGTCTGGAGGCTCTATTCATCATCTTTGTTTTCCAATTTCGGATACCCAATATAAAAGGTGCTTCCGTTGAGTGGCAAGAAAGTAAAACGCTTTATTCATATGCTCGGCGCGTACGCGCCGTTGTGCGTGGCCCTGAAAACGGATAGCGCGCATGCTATAGATGTAGTAGTTTAGTGAGTCGCAAGATCACTTCCTGTACTTTCATCGTCCGTTCGACTAGGTTTTCGGATAGGTCTGCTTCCTCGGGCCGAGCATGTATCCTCGCCTATGCGCGATCTCCGCCTGGCACTCCGACAGTTCCGGAAAGCACCCGGCTTTTCCATCGTCGTCATTCTTACGCTGACCCTGGGCATCGGAGCCACCACCGCCATCTTCTCGCTCATCGAAGGCGTGCTCCTCCGCCCGCTCCCGTTCCACGACCCCCAGCGCCTCGTCATTCTGGGCGACCACCTCGGCGATGGCCTTCAGCTAGGCGTCACCGCCCCCGAGGTCGCCACCTACCAGCAATCGACACGGGCCTTCTCGTCGATCGGCGGCTACACCAACGCGTCGTGGGAGCTCTCCGGTAGCTCGCTCTCTGAATCCGTCAACGGCGCGCGCCTCACCGCCGATGTCTTCCCCACGCTTGGCGTCGCTCCTGTCATCGGCCGCGTCTTCACCCGGCAGGAGGACGATGCGCACGCTCCTGTCGCTGTCATCAGCTACTCGATGTGGCTCAATCGCTTTCATCGCGACCCAAGCATCGCAGGCACCACCATCTCCCTCGACCGCAAAAACTTCACCATCATCGGCGTCATGCCGCGTGCCTTCGAATTCCCCCTGCTCCCTGGCCGCGTCGGACAGGCGCAGCTCTGGGTGCCCATGAGCTTCACTGCCGATGAGCTCTCCCCATCCACCGGCGCCTGGGGCACTCAACTCGTCGCCCGCCTCAACGACGGTGTCACGGTAGAGCAGGCCGCACAGGACGCAAACCGCGTCGCACAGCAGGTTATGCGCGACTTCCCGCCCGAGCTGGCCGCCATCCGCATCCGCGGCGATGTTCTGCCCCTGCGCGAATTCGTTGTCGCCGGCGCGCGCCCTCTGCTCCGAGCGCTCTTTCTCGCCGTCTGCATTGTGCTGCTCATCGCCTGCGCTAACGTGGCCACCCTGCTGCTTCTCCGCGCCATCCGCCGCCGCCGCGAGCATGCCGTGCGCCTCGCGCTGGGGGCCCACAGCGCAGACATTCTCCGCGCGTGCATAAGCGAAGGGCTCCTGTTGAGCCTTGCCGGAGGCCTGCTCGGCCTGGCTCTCGCCGCACTCGCTCTGCGCGCCGCCGTGCCCCTGCTTCCCGAATCCATGCCGCGCATCAACGCCATCTCCGTCAATGGATGGGTTGCGGCCTTCGCCTTTCTTGTCGCTGTCATCACCGGAGTTCTATGCAGCCTCGCTCCCACTTGGGCCGCTATTCGCACCAACCTGCTCGATGGCCTCAAGGACGATACCCGCGCAGGCACCGGTACCCTGCGCCAGGGCTGGCTGCGCTCCTCTCTCGTCATCGGCGAAATCGCCATCGCCACAGTTCTCCTCACCGCCTCACTCGCCTTCCTGCGCAGCTATCAGCAGATGCTCGCCGTCGATCCCGGCTTCCGCCCCGATCACGTTCTCATCGCCGGATACCAGTTGCCACGCCAGCAATACTCGACCGAATCCTCCATCGCCAACTTCAACCGCGAAGTCATACGCCGCCTCGCTGCGCAACCCGGCGTCGTCGCCGTAGGGGAGGCTAACACCATGCCCGATACCGGCGGAGGAGGGCGTGGCGGCTTCACCATCGAAGGCACCTCCATCGCCGCGTGGAAGCTCAGGTTTGCTCCCTTCATCGAAACCTACGGCGACTATTTCGGCGCTCTCGGAATTCCCGTCATCGCCGGCCGCTCCCTCACAGTCCATGACCGGTCTGACGCGCCGCTCGTCTGCCTCGTCGATGAATCCATGGCTAAACAGGAGTGGCCCGGCCAAAGCCCCATCGGCAAGCGTCTGCACCTCGGCAATCCTAAACGCACCCTGCCCTGGGTTACCGTGGTCGGAGTTGTGCCCGACGTCCGCATCGACGCCCCTGATCAACCCGCCGGTGAGCAATGGTATTTTCCGATGGAACAGCCTGCCATCATCGAGGGCCCCGGCACCGCCAACATGCTCGATCTGTCCGGAGGCTGGATCGCGCTCCGCTCCAAGCTTCCACCCGAGCAGATGATCCACACCATGCGCACCGCCGTCGCCGGCGTCGACCCGCGCCTCGCTCTCGATCCCGTGCAGCCTTTGACCGACGCGATCTTCGCGGTGGAGGCCCCGCGCCGCTTCAACACCGGCCTCATCACAGCCTTCACGCTCGCCGCTCTGCTGCTCGCAGTTATGGGCATCTACGCCGTCATAGCCTTCAGCGTTTCGCAGCGCGCGCAGGAGATCGCTGTCCGCGTCGCCCTTGGCGCACAGCGCGGCAACATCGCGCGCCTTGTGCTCAGCTCCGGAATTAAAATCACAGCCGCCGGATGCGCTCTCGGCCTCCTCGGGTCGCTCGCCGTCTCTCGCATCGTCGGCGCGTTCCTCTTCGAAGTCACCGCTGCCAACCCCATTGTCTACGGCGTGAGCGTCGTCCTCATGCTGGCCCTGGCTCTTCTCGCCTCAGCATTGCCAGCTCTGCGCGCAGCGACCGCCGATCCCGTTCAGGCGCTTCGCTCGGAATAGCCCGGCAGTCATTCGCAGTATGAAAGTGGTTTCATCCTCTCAGGCCAGCAGCCACTCATGGAGGCGGAGTGGAATCTCCGTAAGCGGATCATCGACGAGTATCAAATCGACCGATGTGCGGCTTCCCCCGTCAACGAGCGCATTGGCCTGAAGTCGTCAATTGAGGCGACCAACCCAGGGTTCCTGCTAAAAGCCGGCTTACCGGTACCTTTCCACAGGAGGACTACGATGTGCATGTATCGCGTTGAGATAACTGATTCCGAGCGAGCCAAACGAGAACAGAGAAGGACCAGAAAGCGCAGTCGAACACGATGCTGTGGTTTGCAAGGTTCTGCACCCATCGACCAACTAGGGTCGGGCTGTTCGTCACTCTCTCCATCATCCATGCTATGGATGCGATACCCGCAAAGAGTGCGCCGAAATACCGAAATGCGGTGTAGAGTGTCGTGCGGCTCACCAAGAGCAGGGGCGGAAGCGCGGCTGCGATCACAACGAATTGCATGGCTTCGATGCCAACGTTGAATCCAAGCAGGCTCACCCCTCGATACCATCCAGTGACGCCCAGTTCGTTCAACGCCGAGGCAAAAGCGAGACCGTGGACCAGACCGAAGAACGCCGCAACCAAAGCCTCTCTGCGAGGAAATAGCGGTCGGGCGGCATGAATTGCGGAGATCAGAATCGACACTGCAATCATCACTTCGACAGGGCGACTCGGCAACTGCACAAGGCCAAATGACGACAGCGCGAGCGTTAGCGAGTGTCCCAGTGTGAACGCGGTAACGATTCTCAATATCTGAACAAGGCTTTGCCGGACGGTAGCACGTTGTGCCCACTGTCCTCGGATTGCCAAAAGAGGAGCAGGCAACAAAAGCGTAAGCAGGAAGAGCAGATGGTCTGTTCCCTCGGCGATGTGACGGGCACCGAGGTGAAAAGCACCCGACAGACCGCCCAGTGCCGCGGTGCGAGGCCGTGCCAACTCGGCCCCTCCAAAGGTCACGGTGTACGAAGACTGGTTCTGGCTGCGCGTCTGATGGCCTAGTTGCAGAGTGGCTTCTTCGGGCACAAGACTGTTGACCAGGTATACCGAGATCCTCGGCAGATGATGATTTTCGTAACTCAGTTCATGCCGGCCCTGCTTGCAGGGCAGAGGCGCTGAAAAGGCGAGCTCGATTTCACCGACACCGGCGTTCATCTGCTCGATGGACGGGAATGTAAATGACTCAAGATGCGGTTCAAGGGGTTGGGCATCTTGTTTGAGGAGTAGGTCGCGCAGAACCTCGTTGGCATATTCCTGCTGTTCTTCATCAGAGAGTATGCCGTCGCCGTTCCTGTCGATCTTCGCAATGACGCCGGGCGCCACTGTAACGCCCGGAACCATGCGCAATGTCGCGTGTATCGAACCGGACTGGAACGAGAAGATAGTGGCTTGGAGGTATTCGTCGAGCCGGTGCGCAAAAGCAGGTTTGGCCAAAGAACCAACCACCGCGAGAAAGATCAGCAGGTTTTTCATTGTGCGCCGTTGAACTTGATTCCGTAGTCGTTGGTAGGGTCGCGATAGATCGTGTGAACGTGCATGGTCTTGTCGCCGCCGGTACCCTGCCGCGAAAACTCAATCACAATCCTTGAATCCGGTAATAAGAACTTTCATTCTGTCCGTCTTTGTGGGTTGTCGGTCCACTCCACGCGAAGTACGTGTCGTTCAATCCAGCCTTGATCTCCTTCATGCGAGGCGCCGCATACGCACGGTTGACGATGCCCGCCCACTCCGAGATGACATCCAGCAAAAGCTTCTTCTGCTGTTCATCCATCTCCGAACCTTTCAGTCCTCCGGTTGAATCCGTTCTCCTGCCTGTCCTGGTCCCAGGACGAGGTCGTCGACTTCATAACTCAGGATCGCCTTCTTACGCTGCGCTTCCGTGATCGCATCGAGCAGCGCGAATGCTTTGTCGTTCTCTGCGGCGAGAACGCGCACCGCTTTACCTGAGCCTTGAAACACCGAAGGCTGAGCTCCCGTCAGGGTTGGCGTCATCACTCCATTTTCCCCAGCGATCACTACGTTGAGACCAAGATGATGCCCTCCGAACTCAATCATCCAGGGCTTTGTTTCGCTGCGCTGGCCAAAAATGCCTATCGTGTAGCAGGCGGTTCCGGAGCAGAAGGGTTGACCGGTCTCCGAGAGCGCCGGGTCGGACGCCATGATATCGAGCACTTTTTGATATCCAGCCGGACTCAACATCGTTTGAAGCAAATGCATCACCGCATCGCGCTGGCTGCTGCTCAATGATCCAAGCCGCAGGCCTGGCCGAAGCACATCACTGACCGGGTAGTTCGACCAGACGGCCTGGCCATACTGCTCGCCGACGAAACCTCCCGGTGGCCCCATGCCGAAGCCCGGGCCTCCGGGACCACCACGTCTTCCGCCTTTCGACGGAGGCCCCGTAGGATGATCACTGCCGGGATGTTCCCCGGGCGAAGGCCGCAGCGTGCTAGTCGCAGGCGCTCCCGGGGCTACAGCGCCGTCAGAGGTGCGGTGGAAACGTGCGACTACAGCTGACTTCTTTGGGTCGAAGGAAAACGTGACCTTTTGACGCTGCTCGGGCTGAGGCTATCGAGAAACGCGGCCGCTGCCTTTGCCACTTGTTGAGTCTGCTCGGCCGCATCATGCTGAAGGCTCTGGGACGAAGCAGCATAAACAACCGAGAGGAAGCAGCCCACTCCTCCGACGCTCAAAATCGCTACAAGTAGAAGAGCTTTGTTCAAGTGCTTCCTTTCGTCTTGCTTGAAGCAACCTGCTTACCGAGTGATCCCTGGCCGTAGTCGTCTGTCGGGTCTCTGTAAATGGTGTGTACGTGGTTGGTAGGTTCGTCGCTTTGCGGCGCATACTCGATGACGAGATGAGGTCCCTGGATGCGGTAGTAAGCGTCGATATTGGTTCCCACCTGGAGGTTTGTCGGGCCACTCCATGCAAACCACGTATCATTCAGCTCCGCCTTCAGTTGCGCCACGCGAACGGAAGCCATGGAATCGTTCATCATGCCTGCCCACTCTGCGATCACCTAAGCAGCAGCGCTTTTTGCTTCTCGTTCATCGCAGAAGCTTTTAGACCCTCAGGACTGATCTTCTTGCCGTCCTGACCGGGCCCTAAGACGAGATCGGCCACCTTGTAGCCCAGAACAGCCTGGGATCGCTGCTTTTCATCGAGGGATTGCAACAGCGTGAGAGCTTCGTCGCTTTCCCATCCCAGCGGACGGATCGTCTTGCCATCCGCCTTGAAGACTGCAGGCTGCGCGCCGGTGAGCGACGGCGTCATGATGCCTTTGCTGCCGACGATGGTGATGTTCAATGCCAGGTGATGACCACCAAACTGCAACATCCATGGAGAGGTCGTCGAGGGCTTACCCAGAAAAGAGATGTAGTAAAGGTCGGCACCAAACATGTTGTCGCTATCGAGTTGAGGAGGGCCGCCCGGCGCTCCGTTGCGTGGTGGATCACCTGCTCCCATGGGTGGTAGGCCGCTGGCACCATTCGGCGGAGATCCACCGCTCCCGCCCCGAGGTGGTCCGCCGCCGCGAGGGCCGCGCTTTGAGCCGTTGGCCTTGAAGTCGTCGTCGGCCATTCGTATCTCGCTCACCTTCTCATAGCCGCGAGCACTCAGGACGACCTTCATCAGGTCAAGCGCCGCCGCTTTCTGAGCTGCACTCATTTGCTTCAAACTCATGCCGCCGCGCGGCACAAAGCCAGTAGGAAAGTTCGACCATTTCGCACGCTGAGCGTTGTCGTCGAAGTCGTAGATGACCCTGCTGAGTTGCGTTTCACTGAGAGTCGCAAGGAACTTGTTGGCCGATTGCACCACAAGTTCCACCGGCTGTTGGGCGGCGCAAAAAACCGACAGCGCAGCGGTGGAAGCAACGAGCAAAGCAAAGCGGCGCACAATTGGAAGCTGATGGATAACGCCCATATCAATACTTGTAGACGCCAAATATGCGGATCGGGCCTACGAGTGGGGCGGATAAAGGCGATGCAGCCTCAGGTCGACGGGCGAGCTCCTTCTGCGGCAGCTTCACAACTCCCGACAAACGCTCTTCGCATCAGTAACTGGCTCTCACGTGTCAATCTTTCTTCACGGGCAATCGCCTCTAGGTTGGTGGTGCCGGTAACGCATCTCTCCAAGCCGCAACCTGCTCAGCAGCGCCAGGATGCGTTCTATTCGTCTTCGGTGATCGGCGTTTCTACATTGGCGCTGAGGAAGAGTTCCACCCGGTCCGTAGTCCAAACGACGACTCCCGCTCCGAAGAAATCCGTATCTTCCGTCCAGATGCCACACGCGAGATTGAGCGCCGCGGCCAGGATCGGCCAGTCCTCTTCGTCCCGTCCGCGCAACCGCTGTCTGGCTGCCATCTCATACCCAGCGAATGCGTCGCTGCTCAGCGCCTCGACAAGCGACCGCATGTAGGCGATTGCAGCTGGCAGGTCGTCGGTCGGTTTTCCCCGTTTGCTGAGAAGCACCGGAAGATATTTCTCCGCATCCGCGAATGCCGCCTCAGGCGCGTAAAAGAGAGCTCCTTGGGCGGCGTACTCTCAAGCAACTGCCGGACGCGCTTTCCAAGGATGGCGCGGATGGGGATGTTGGCATCCGAAACAAGCATCAGCGAGCTGCGGCCTCCCCGTTATGTCGTGCCTGTTTGAATTCCGCGACGATCTCCTCCTCATCAGCGTCGGAGAGGGCGGCAGCGAGACGGTCTGCGGCATCGCGCAGTTCGCTGGTCTCGACTTGCCGGTTCTTCCTAATGCGTCGACAATGTAGGGGGTAATCCGACGCTTCGGGTGCAGTCTCGTTTGAAGCGACGGCTATGGCACGGCCGACATCATGTTCGCACTTGGCCGTCAGTGTGTACTCAACTCTCTTGAGCTTGGAAGGATACTCTTGCCTTTCGATCCAGCCGAGTTCTTCAAGCCCATCCAGCCGAGTTCTTCAGGCCCGTAGAGGGTGTCGATGAGCACCTTCTTGCTGCATTCTGGCACTGCACGCCTGAGCTGGCTGAGGCGAACCGGGCCTTTGACGATCTCCTGCAACACCCTCAGTCTCCACTTGCCTTGAAAAACGATGCGCAATAAATCTGTATCAGACGGGCATTCCTGGTTGAGGCTGTCGCGCAGTTCATCCATTTTATCTCCCGTGAGGTGACCCACTCTGAACCTGATTTGTTGAACTCAACTGACTTGGGTGAGTTGGAGGGACGACAGACCGTAGAAAGTGATGTGACTCTCCTGCAGGTAGCGCGCGTAGTGAGTCTCTTAGACCCGTCCCGCAGTTGGATGAAGCTCGGGATAGTGCATGAACGCATTCAGTCAGGCCGACCGCAACAAAACGGAGTCACGAGCGAATTCATCAAACCGTGTTCAATGAAAGCCATCAGCGCGTTGGCTTTCTACTCGCAGTCTCACACTCTCAAGAGTCTGCCAGGCGATCGCCGAAGCTATATGGTCCGGTGTCAGCACCGTCTACATCGCAGCGGTACAGAAACTCGTTTACAGCCTTAATCGTCGGCTATCGTAGCATGGGTTCGCGGTACGCGAGTGACATCAGAGTGTTGTCCGGTCTGCCGCATAACTGTGGGCGAAGAAACATAGGACGTTCCAGCAGCGAAAACTGGGCGCTGTAGATCCTAGTCCATAACGCGTCAAACGAGCCGGATAGGACTGGCAGCCTGCACCAGCGAAGCCGGATCTGCGTCTCACCGCGGACTCAGCGCTACATGGTAGCGCAGTCGTGCTACTATCGATTCAATTTTATGTTGATCAAGGTTGCAAACCCACACTGTTGTTATTCCTGTCAACGTCGGCTCGCATGAGCCTCTGCCGCCGGTTCTTTCGGTGGCCGACTTGTACTCTCAAATGCATAAATCTCACCTGACCAACGATGAGAAATAAAAAGCGTAGTAAAGCAGTGCTCGTAAATGCTGTGTTCGGTTAACTCCCGGGCTATATATCTGCACACTACAACTTTCGGCAACTGCTGCAGCTAAATGCACGCAGGGTGCCGGGAGCCTATTTCATTCGTGACGAGGTTTCAATGAAATCGAATAGACGACTGGTGCCGGTTTTTCCGGCTACCCTCGCCCTCCTGTTTTTGATGTCCATTCCTACGCTGGCGCAGACCTTCCGCGGCAGCATCAACGGCACAATCACCGATCCCTCGGGCGCAGTCGTTGCCGGCGCAAAAGTGACCGCCATCGACGTGGCGACCGCGGTTACCCGCGAGACCGTTTCGTCCGGCGCCGGCGAATTCTCGTTTAGTGACCTTCCACTTGATACCTACACGGTCAAGTTTCAAGCCCTCGGCTTCCAGAGCACCGAGGTCACTGGCGTGCAGGTGCTTGCAGGCAAGATCTACACCCTCCCGGTCAAGCTGACGGTTGCCCAGCAAGCCTCTACCGTCGAGGTTTCTGCCGAAGCTGTTTCGCTCGACACCACCACCGTCACGCAGACCACCACCCTCGATTCGAAGGCCTTGCAGGATGTGCCGCTGAATGGCCGTGATTTCACACAGCTACTCGGCACCTCGGCGTCCTTCGCCGGCTACAACAACTCTGGTTCGGTCAACGGTACGCGTGGCAACCAGATTAACTACACCATCGACGGCACGGACAATAACGATCTCTACCTGAACGTGGACGCCGTCAACCAGGGCGGCATCAGCGGCATCGCCGGCGTCATTTATCCCATTGACGCGCTCGACGAGTATTCGCTACAGACGACGGGCAACAGCGAATCCGGCCGCAGCCCTGGGGGCAACCTGAACATCACTACCAAGTCCGGCACCAATCACTTCCACGGCTCTGCTTATTACTTCAACAGGAATGAGGCGCTGGCTGTAACTTCGCCCTTCTTGGCTCCCGGCTCTCCGGAGCAGCCGCTGCGCAACCAGAACTGGGGTGGTTCGCTCGGAGGCCCCATCTGGCGCGACCATACCTTCTTCTTTCTGACTTACGAGGAGCAAAAGTTCGTCATCGGAGAGCCCAATACCGTCACCGAGCCCTCACCGGCCTATCAGGCTGTGGCACTGGCGGAACTAAGCAAATACAACGTACAGCCCAGTCAGGTCTCGCAGAACATCCTGAATACGCTGTGGGATCCGAGCCAGATTGCCAATCTTCCTGCTCAACCGGGCAACTATTCCAGCACCGCACCACAAAACGGTTACAGCCATAACATCGTCGCTAAGATAGACCACAACTTCAGCGATAGGAGTCACCTGTCGGGGCGCTGGTATTTCGGCCAAGGCTATGCCCAGGCTCCTTCCTGCATCTTCGTTTGCTCTTACCTGCCAGAGTATTTCCAGACCGTCCCCTCGCACATCCAGAACTACGATGCGGTCTGGAATTACAGCCTTCGACCCACCATGGTGAACCAGGTTGCCGCCGGCGTCAGCTACTTCACGCAATCCTTTGCCGACGCGAACCACGGCCAAAACCCCCTCACACTCGCCGGTCTCAACACGGGTGCCAGCCTGTCAGGCTCTCCGCAACTCGCCATCAACGGCTTCGACTCGATTGGTGTCACGCCGACTTCGGGCCGCAACGACATCACCGGCCATATCTCGGACACGCTTTCGTGGACCTTCGGCAGGCACCAGATTCGCCTCGGTCTCGAGTATCGCCGCGCTTACATCGACCTCTACTACAACTGGGGTGCCCGCGGCGCCTTCAACTTCGGCACGGGCGGAGTACTCGGGCCCTGGGCGAACGATGCCTCGGTCACAGACTCCAACGTGCTAAACCTGGCCGACTTCATGGCCGGCTACTCTTTCCAGTCAACCATTACCCTCGGCACCCAGGAGCGCTTTATCTACTCTCACACAGGAGCCGCGTTTGCAGAGGACTCCTGGCAGATCACGCCCAAACTGAACATCAACCTTGGACTGCGTTATGACTATCAGCAGCCCTTCTACACCAACGACCCGAACCTCTCCATCTTTGACCCCACCAGCTCCACCGGTCTGGTGGTAGCCAGCGGGGGCTCAGGAACGCCGAAGTACATCTACAACAGCAATGGCCTTAACTTCTCGCCCCGCGTCGGACTTGCATACCAGCTGCGTAGTGGCACAGTCATCCGCGCCAACTATGGCATCTACTTTGACCAGCCTGCCGGCCAAGCTTTCTTTGGAAATATCGGCATTCCCAACGGCGGCGCCGGCGGCGTCAACAATAACCCGGTCGGCACTGAACCGAACGAGTCCATCGTTCTCAATGCGGCCAACCCTCCGCAACCAATCTGGACGTATAACCAAGCAACGCCGATCTTCACGCCCAGTCAGGGCCTGCCCACAGGCGGCAATGTGGTCTCCATCTACTCGGCCAGCCGCAACTTCAAGACGCCCTACGCCCAGCTCTTCGGTCTGAACGTCGAAGAGAGCCTGGGCAAAGCATGGCAGTTAAATGTCGGCTACGTGGGTTCAGTCAGCCGGCATAACCTCGTCCTGCAGGACATCAATCAGGCAGGCTTGGGCAGCCAGTATGCAGCCGTGCCCTACACTTCAACTACCTGCGCGCCAGCCTTCAGTGGCGCGACACCGGGTACTCCCGGAAACAACCTGCAGTGCTCACGCCCCTACTTCAGCCAGTTTCCCAACTTCGGCATCATCAACCAGATCAATTCCGCCGCGTCGTCCAGCTACAACGCATTGCAGATAACGCTGCGCAGCAGTGCGTGGCACGGGCTTACCAGCCAGTTCGCCTATGCCTGGAGCCACAATCTGGACGACTCCAGCGTCTTTAACACCATTCCGCAGGACTCGAGCAACCTGTTCGGGGACTGGGGCAACGCGAACGCTGACATCCGAAATCACTTCGTCGCATATCTCAACTATGAGATTCCTGCTCTCGACCGCGGACCAAAGGCTCTGACCCACGGTTGGGAGCTGAACAGTATCCTCAAGTTCCAGAACGGCGAGCCAGTCAACATCCTCACCGGGCAAAACAACAGCGGAACCGGCGAGAACGAGGATCGTGCCAGCATCACTGGCCCAGCCATCAACGGCAACCGCTCGGTTCAGCAGCACTCCTTTGCGCAGTACCTCAACCCAAACAGCTTCACCGTACCGGCAAATGGCGCCTACGGCAATCTGGGCCGGAATCAGGTCATCGGACCCGGCTTCGGAGACGTCGACCTATCGTTGGTTAAGAACCTGCCCCTCTACAAGGAACTCGTTCGCGCGCAGTTCCGCGTAGAGATGTTCAACATCTTCAACCGCACCAACCTCGCGCAGCCGCTAAATAACCTTGGCTACGGTTCTGCATTTGGCTGGAGCACCTCAACTATCGGCGTCTCCTACGGCGCGCCGGGCATCGGCTCCGGCGAACCCTACAACACCCAACTCGCCCTGAAGATTATCTTCTAGAAACCTTCAGGCAAACCGAGGAGCCGGCCCGACTTCGGCCGGCTCGCTTTTTGTAAGAACCAGAAGGTTGGCCGACCATCCGGGAGTTGAGCGCTGTCGAGGTGCCGTCGTCCTTGTCTACGCTAGCATTTCCTTCGCTTGGGTTGACATCTTACCCCAAGATGATGTGACACTCGGGTCGCCTGCATCGACTCGCACGCTGCCAGGACGCAGGTGGGCATAGTGAGCATAGACGCCGGGCGCAATGTTTAGGATGACGAAGTTTCCGTAGAGCCCACGTGGCGACAGATCGCTCGACTCCACATGCTGCGCAAAGGGCTGGCCGTGGTGACGTCATCGCACATTTGGGCGACAGTGGCAACTCCTCGGTACCGCATCTGCACTTCCATCTCAGCGACAAGCCCGTATATATAGGCTCTGAAGGACTGCCATTCCGTTTCGCGCAGTTCACACTTGAAGGTAAGGCGGGACCAAAAGTGTCAGGGCGAGGCACTCACCGAGATAGTAAGTGTGCGTCGGCAGTCAAATTGATGTTCGGCGATTTCGTAACCACGGGTGTGAGACGAACCGCTGAAATCGCTGCTGTTGTCAAGGTTGGTAAAGCCGGGCATGATTCACTCCCACGCCTCCGGTCTTGACATAGCCTCCGGCGAGTAGCACTCGGCCATCACTCAACAATGTAGCCGTGGAAAACAAAAATCCATCGAGCGTTGCACCCCTCACCGGAACAACTACGCCCGAGTTCGGATCATACACCTCTGGTTGTTCAGCACCTCCCGCAATCAACACTCGGCCGTCTTTGAGCGCAACCAAGGGGTTGGAGAGTTTGGAGCGATTTTCGTTTAATTCCGGCCCCCGGGGCGGATCTGCCGGTTCGCGGATTGTAGATCTGTGTGCTTGTGACGCGGGGTCCATAAGGACCACCGGCCTGTCCACCGGCGATGAGTACGCGGCCATCCGGCAACAAGGCGCCTCCGAATTTGTTGCGCGGAACCGTTAGTGCACTGGTTGTCACGAAATGCTGCATTGCGGGGTCGTACCAATCAGTTTCCAGTATTAAGCAGCGACGGCGATGAACCAAACAGCGGCTGCGCTTAGCCTATGCCGCTCGTTTCCTACGAGCCTTTTTAGGCGCAGTCTTTCGGGACTTGTTTTCCTCCTTCAGGCTGTTGCGTAGAGCATCCATAATGTTGACGACCTTCGGTTTGCTTGGTGCGGCCTCGGGCTCCGGCAGCGGTTGGCCTTTCTTCTTCGCCTCGATCAGCTTTTTCACTGCTGCCTCGTAATCATTTTTGTAGGCGGAAAGATCAAACTTCGACTTGCTCCCTTCAATCAGTTGCTTTGCCAGGGACAATTCATCTGAACCCACAGACGGTTCTTTTGCGCCCGCAAGGACGGAGCTCGGCTCACGCAACTCATCCTCATAGCGGAGCAGATACAACATTAGTCCCTTCTGCTTGGGGTCATGAGGGGCGGCGATTGCCACCAAATGTTCCCGCCCACTGAAGGCGATCTCTCCAATTCCCCATGTCTTCGTTTCTGCCAGCCCTTTTCGCATGATGCTGAGCGCTTTGGCCTGGACCTCATCCTTGGGAGCAACAAAGTACGGTCTTTCCAGCAACTCCGGCGGCAGATCCTCCGCGTTGACAAACTGTTTGATTGGCATGGTTGTCGCCGTTGGGAGTTGCAAAGACTTCAATTCCTGCGGATCGATCTCGATGTACTTGCCTTTGGCGAACTCATAGCCTTTGACAATATCGGCCTTCTCGACAACACCGCCTTCATCCACGCTTTGATGATGAATCCGTCTGTTGGTATTGCGGTCGATCTGATGAAATTCAACCTGTCGGGCCGGATTGGTTGCAGGAAAGATTTTTACTGCGATCGATACGAGAGAAATCTGAATCGATCCAGACCATGTCGGGCGTGTCGGCATCGGATGCTCCTCATGAAGGTCACCTTTTTAGGATGCGTGAAACGGCTCAGGCAGCATTCAATGCAGCCATGCCGGCCTCGCACCGCTGCAATCAGAGCCAGGAAAAGTCCAGGTGACTTCAGTAGAAGCTGCAGTTTGCATCCAATAGCAAGTAGATAAGCACTCCCGAAAGATGCAACGACAAGCGACTGCTCCTGATCCTATTCAATCTGCCCAAGACACCGCCTCCGATATGTAACCGACTCTCGGCCGGGCATTCTGCGCAAGCGTTCTGGCAGAGGTTTTCGCCACATCGGAGCTGATGGAAGGCAGTGCACGATCCTGAAGTCATCGCCCGGATTAAGTCGCTTGTGATCCCACCAGCATGGACACATGAGTGGATCTGTACAAGTCAGAGGGGGCACCTGCGAAGGCGAAGCTCAACCCATCGATTCTACAGATGTAAAATGACTATTTACGTGAGATCATCCGTGAAGACTTCACGGCCAGGGATACTCGCACCTGGGAGGGAACCGTGCTAGCGTGTATGGAACTGCGAGAATTTGAGAGTTTTGAATCGGAAACCCAGGCTAAGAAGAATGTAGCGCAGGCAATCAAGACCGTCGCAGCCCGTCTCGGGAATACTCACTCTATTTGTCGGAAGTGTTATGTGCATCCAGCGGTACTGGAGTGCCATATGAGCGGAAAGATGAAACTTCCTCAAAAGCGCAAAGGTCAAGCTCTGATATAGCCAAGGCCTTCGAGCACGTCCGCCGGGTTAAACACAAGCCGACACATCAGGACTGATTAGCTTGTTCGGCCACGACAGACTCTGTTTGCGAAACATACGGGAGTGCAACGCTGTCGAAGTTAGTTACCGCTATCACTTTGGAATGGGGAGCCCGACCCGACGCCGGAGTCCGTCAAAGCGCGGATCAGAATGCAGCTTGTCCAAACGTTCATCCACTGTCAGATACGTGAGTAAATAGGATCGCTCCTGATAAGCGCGATTCAGCCATACAAATGCCTCATCCTTTTCTCCCAGTCCCGCATAAATAACTGCGATGTTGTAAGGAGCGACGTATTCGTGAACCGACAGTTCTCTGAGATGTTCGATGACCTTTTGCGCCTCTTCCCTTTTGCCTGACGTCGCGTAGGCGTGTCCAAGACTGGACCATACTTCAGTTGTGCCCCCAAGCGATATCGCCTGCTTAAGGGCAGCAATAGCCTCAGGAAATCTCCCCTTTTGCTCATACGCCCTGCCCAGGAAATAGTGATCGAACCAATAATTTGGATCGAGATCGATGGATGAACGCAGTTGCTCGATCGCTTGGTCCCACTGATGCGTGAATACAAAAACAGAACCCAGGTTGCCATTGAGCCCGGTATTGAGTGGGTCGATTTGCAATCCACGCTTGGCTTCGGCGATTGCTTCATCGCCGCGACCGATGATCGGCAGGAACCATGAATAATATCCGCGCGCGTCCCCACTATCCGGATTGAGTTCAATGGCTCGTTTGAACTCGCGCTCCGCACCGGCCCAGTCCCACTCGTACCATTGCGATTCGATAGCCAGCGCGACATGTGCTTCCGCGTTGCTCTCGTCCAGCTCGAGCGCCCTTTGGGCGGCTTCTTTGGCTCTTGGTCCGGCTATCTTCGGAGCCATAAACCAATCGGCCTGATTGATGTAGTTATTAGCAAGGGCACTGTAGGCCAGCGAATAGTTGGGATCAATGGCAATGGCTTGATTGAGGTAATCGATGCCTTTGTCAAAGCCATCTTTGGTAAATTTTGATGTGTAATGTACACCCTTGAGATAGAGCTGATACGCCTCGGGGTTTTGTGTTGAGCCCAAGGCCAGTTTCTGCCGGTCGGGGGAGTGATTGGAGCGAAGCCGCTGAGAAACCTCCATGGCAATATCGCTTTCCACTCTCAACAGATCGCCAACCTTGCCTGAGTATTGCTGGCCCCAGAGTTGCTGCCCATTGCGAACGTCATCGAGTTCAACGCCGATGCTGAGGTTATCCCCATGTTGCGCAACACGGCCTGTAAGCAATGTCTCAACTCGCAGCGCGTCGCCTGTCTTCTGGATGTCGACTGGCTTGCCTTTGTAACGGAGGGCTACGCTGTAAGGAATAACCTTGAGGCTCGGTATCTGCGCCAGGCTGTTGTTAATGCTTTCCGCAATGCCATCCGAAATGTAATCCGCTTCAGGATCGGTGCTGCGCATACCGAGCGGCAGAACGGCGATTGATTCAATCTGTGCGGATTTATACCTCCTCAAATACATACCGCCTAAGACAGCAATAACCCCCACCACCGCCAGCAGAGCGACGGAAATCATCACCCGCTTCGAGTGAGATCTGATTCGATCAGCGGCGCTGGAATTACCTGCTGTTGAGGCCTTCGTTAACGCCGCCATGAGTTCGGTTGCGGTCTGATAACGCGCGCCGGGCGACTTGGACAGGCACTTGAAGACAATTGAATTCAGCGCAGGCGGTGCGTTCAGCGGTTCCGGGGCCTTATTCAGGATTGCGCCGAGAGTGGAAGCAATGGAACCGCCCGAAAAGGCACGATGTCCGGCGAGCACTTCGTAAAGCACAGCCCCAAACGAGAAGATGTCAGATCGGGGGTCGGCAGGTCGACCTTCGGCTTGCTCTGGAGACATGTAAGCTGGGGAGCCCATGATCGTTCCCACCTGGGTAACACTCGTCGCCTCGGCTGCGTCCTGGGCCGAGTGCCCATCGTGGCTTTGCTTTGCAAGTCCGAAATCTAGGAGCTTTACCTGACCTCCGGCCGTCACCAGGATGTTCGCCGGTTTCAGATCGCGGTGAATGATGTCTTTTGCGTGCGCGGCCTCAAGAGCAGACGCCATTTGCAGAGCGAGTGCGAGAGCTTTCGGCGGCGGAATGGGAAGATTGTCATGCTGTTCAGTCGAGACGATCGGACAGCCGTCGACAAACTCCATCACGATGTAGTTCGGGCCGACGTCATAAATTTGGCAGATGTTGGGATGGTTGAGCGCGGCAATCGCTTTCGCTTCGCGTCCAAAACGCTCGGTGAACTGTGCGGCGGAGACCTTGATTGCAACCGGCCGATTCAAGCGCGTGTCTGTTGCCCGATACACCTCGCCCATGCCGCCGGCGCCCACTCTGGCTTCTATACGATACGGTCCGAGTTGCTCACCCGGAGCGATTTGCGCGGCCGGTTGAACCTGGAAGGTGATGCCTGCCTGCGCCCACGCGGGACGATCCAGCACCTTATCACCCGAAGTTCCTTGCGCGAGCAACGCTTCAACGCCGCGTCTTAACTCGGGATCAGATTTCGCCAACAGCGCTTCACGCTCTTCGCCGGATTTTTCCAGCGCGGCGTGATACAGTTCCTCCATTTTCTGCCAATATTCGCGGTTCGTTTGGAGACCCTCGGGGGCGGGTCAATGTTATCGCGAGATCAGAGCCGCACTCAACGAGAAGTACCACAACGGCGCCGGCAGCGGTTCCAGACTGCGGAACTACGCACGAAACGCACGAAAGAAGGGCAGCCATAATCGGCTGCCCGCAATTATTTGTCAGCGTCGCGAGACTTACTTTGGGGCTTGCACGACGATCCGCGTGGCTCTGATGGTGAAGGTTCCACTGATGCTGGGAATGGGATTGCCATCCAGATCGTAATAGGTGTAATCGCCAGAGCCGGTGTAGGAGTTTCCATTCTTGCTGATCGTAGTAGTCTGGCGGACTTTCAACGTTCCAGTCGGATTGCCGCTGCTGAAGGCATCGAAAGTGAGATTGAGATAGGTGAGATTGAATGTCCGTTCACCTGTCATCTTCCATGCGCCGTGACCGGCGCTCGCCACCGCAACGGGGTTGAAGGATAGCTGGTCGGCTTCCGTGTAGCCTCCTCCAGCGGAGTATGTCTCAATTCCCTGGAAGGTGTATCCCGGAATGGTTACGATGTAGAGCCACGACCCTTCCGGTCCCTGCGGAAAGCTTCCAATCCACTGGGCTTTCAATTCAGCCGCGTTTTGAGCTGCTGCTGCGGCGGGAACTCCCAATGGGATGAGAGCCGCCAGAGCGGTCAAGGCTACTACGGAAAGTTTCCGGAACTGGCAAGTGTTCTTGTTCATCCATTTGGCTTTCATGAGACCTCCTAATGGTCTGGGTTGGAGTCTGAGTTCGAGAACTGAGGACTGTTTGCCGACCATTCCCGGTCGGTTTCATCCTGGTAAGCGAGAAACATCGCCAAGAACTACAACAAGGGCGAAAAATTCTCGGCTTTCGTCACGAAATCGTAAGATCGAGATATCGGGGGGTTGATGGGCGAAGAGACGACAAGCGTCACCCTTCTTTTAAAGGCTTGGAGCGGCGGCAACCACGAAGCCCTGGGGGACCTCACTTCGAGGGTCTACCTCGAGCTGCGCGAAATGGCAGCAAAATATATGCGTAAAGAGCGGTCAGGCGACAGCCTTCAGGCAACTGCGCTAGTCCACGAAGTCTTTCTGCGGCTGGTGGAAGTGGACAATGTCAGCTGGCAGGATCGCGCACATTTCTTCGCCGTTTCGGCAAACCTGATGAGGCGGATTCTGGTGGATCGAGCCCGCGCAAAGAACATGGCCAAACGGGGGCACGGTGCGGTCCATGTAAACTTCGATGACGTGTCGGAGATCGCGTCAGACTCGAGACACCGGGAGATGGTTGCCATCGACGACGCGTTGAATGAGCTCGCTGAAATCGATCCACGCAAAGCAAGAGTCATCGAGCTTCGATTCTTCGGAGGATTAAGCGTCGAGGAAACGGCGGAAGTGCTGAAGATCTCTCCCCAGAGCGTGATGCGAGATTGGAAGATGGCCAGGGCTTGGCTTCTCGCCGAACTCACTCGCTGAGCTAGGGCTTCCGCAACGGGCGACATGCCGGCGCTTCCGAAATTAGGATCCGCTGCGTATGAAACCGGACGTTCCCCAAAAGCGCACAGTGAGCCGGTTTAGAACAGCAGAACTGAATAGGTCCTGAATAATGGGTAAGGATCTAGGAATGCCATTGGGTGTGCTCGCTCCACTTGAGCGCGAAGTCAGCTTTGCGGACAGTGACCCTTGGCTCAACTGTTGCCTTCAGGGTGAGCACTCATCGAGTGAGTTGTCGATGATGCACCCGTTTACAAGTTGCAAGAAATCGGGGTTGAGGGCCTCTTCCATTTGCTTACCGGGTAGAAGCGAGCTGTTTATGCAGAAACGGAATCTTGAGGCAGTTGGGAACCATGAAGACAACCAATCTCACTATTCGGTCCTTAACGCCCGCACCGGATCCACCGATGACGCACGCCGCGCCGGAATCACGCCTGCCACGCAGGCCGCCGCTAGCAGGATCCCCACAGCCACCACCAATGCGCCGCTGCTCACCGTCGTTAGCTCATAGAGCTGGGATTTCACGAGCGTAACTCCATAGAACGCGACAGGAATTCCGATCGCCAGCCCTAGCAGGGTCTGCAACAAGGCGCTGCGAAGGATCATTGCTGCGACGCCTCTGCGATCCGCACCCAGTGCCATGCGGATGCCAATCTCGCTCGTCCTCCGCACCACCGTGTATGAAGTCACCCCATACAGCCCCACCGTCGCCAACAGCAGCGCCAGGCCGCCGAACAGCGTCATCAGCGTCGCCAGCATCCGCTCGTGTGTAAATCTGCCTGCGATCTGCGCATCGAAGGTCTCGAATTTCTGGATCGCGAGATTTGAGTTGATTCCCATTAATGTCTGCCGGGTGATCGACTCCATATTCCTGACCGGATGTGACGTCTCAATCACGATGGCGCCGGCATAGCCCGCTTCAGACGGCTGTGTCAGAGGGCCAAAGTACATGGCCCGCTTTCCGTTCCTGCGCAGATCGGTGTAAGACGTTCCCTCCACTACGCCTACGATTTCATAAGGCAGGGGAGAATCTTCAGCAGTGAAGCGGTGTCCTATCGGATTCTCTCCCGGCTTGAAGAGCGCTTTGACGAAGTCCTCGTTCACCACCGCAATGTGCGGCGAAGCAGCGGTGTCGTGCTCGGTGATGCTACGTCCCATCAGAACATGGGTTCCGACCGAATCGAAGTACTCCGGATTCATAATGATGTTCGTAGCTTCGGTATGTACGTTGGGCTCTCCAACGAGTTTGATCCCATAGCCATTATTGTTGCCTTCCATCGGCGTGAAGGTGCTGACCCCGACTTTCACGACTCCCGGAATCGCGTGAAACCGTTCCTCGATGGTCGGGTAGAGCGCGTTCACCTGCTCATCCTTATAGCCGGCCGCCTGTGCGTTGAAATGAACGATGTAACGGTTTTCCGACTCCAGCTTCATGTTTATGTGGTGCAGCTTGCCCAGGCTTTGCGAAAATAGCCCCGCTCCCACCAGCAATACGACTGACAACGCCGCCTGCAGCACCACCAGGCCACGTTGCAGCAGGGATGCGCCACCCGCCGTCGCCCGTGTGCCGCTGCGCAGGGCATCTGCCGGCGGAGCCTTCGCCCCCAGCATCGCAGGAGCCACGCCGAACAGCACTCCCGTCACTACCGACACCAGCAGCGCAAACCCCAGCACCTCCGCCGACGGGCTCGCGCTGATCGGCACATGCTGCTCTCCCGGAAACGCCAGTATCAGCAGCATCCGAGCGCCGCTATAAGAAGCCGCCAGCGCCGCCGCCCCGCCGATCCCCGCCAGCAACAGGCTCTCGGTCAGCAACTGCCTCACAATCCGCCCACGCATCGCACCCAGCGCCGCTCTGACTGAAAGCTCCGCCTTACGTTGCATGCCGCGCACCAGCAGGAGATTGGCGATGTTGGCGCACGCAATCATCAGCACAAGTCCTGCGATCCACATCAGCAGCTTGAGGTTGGAAGCATAATCGTCCTGCATGGACTGCGTGCCGGCACCGCCCGGAGTGAGCACGAGATGTACCTTTGCGATATCAGCCGCTGAAAAGTGTGGATCCGGTGCAAATAGCGGCTTCAGCTCCGCGCTCAACTTCTGCTGCAGAGGAACCATGGCAGTTCCAGGCTTGACCCGCCCGATAATGTCCAGCCAATTCTGTGATGGGTCACGAAAACCCTTTCCACCCATTTCGTCAGGAGCGGTTGCAATCGGCATGTAGAAATCCGGTGGCGTACTCGACATGCGGTCGCCATAGAAACCCTCGGGAGCCACACCGATCACGCTCACCGGCTTGGTGTTCATCCAGAAGGTCTCGCCGATCACGGAATGATCCCCGTTGTAGACGTTCTTCCAAGTTGCATAGCTCATCACCGCCACGAGTGGCGCACCAGCGACATCATCCGAATCAGAAATCAGGCGCCCCTTTGCGGGCTGCAGACCAAACATGCGGAAGTAGTTTCCAGAGACAAACTCTCCCATTCGCGGCTTTGCAGCCTCCTGAATTGCATCGCGCCGAACCACAATGGCCCGATACTCAAACCCGGCCTGCATCGCTGCCAGCTCTTCAAACTCCGGCGTGGTCTTCTTCAGCTGTTGATAGGTTGCGGTTGAGAACATGCTGTAGTCTCCGTCCGATTTCGGACCGGAGTTCTGGCAGCAGTCAGCCCAATCCCCCAGCCGCACCAGGGATTTCGGATCGACCACAGGCAGGTTTCTCAGCAGTACTGCATTGACGAGCGTGAAGATGGCCGCATTCGCGCCAATGCCCAGGGCCAGTGTCAGCACTGCTGTGAGCGTAAACCCCGGCGCCCTGCGAAGCTGACGAAGGCCGTAGCGGACATCCTGCAGCAACGACTCAAGCCACATGGTGCCACGGCTCTCACGGCAGTCTTCCTTGATTTGATCGATGCCGCCGAATTCGAGGCGTGCAAGGCGGCGGGCTTCATTCTCGGGGATGCCGGAGCGCATTTTGTCGGCGATTTGTGTTTCAAAATGAAAGCGCAGTTCCTTGTCCAGGTCGCGCTCCAATTGCTTGCGGGATAGCAGCCGACGGAGCCAGATCATGAGACTCCCTCCACGGTTCCCTTGAGAATGAGGCCGACGACATCCGTGAGGCGCTTCCAGTTCTCGGTTTCGTCTCTGAGATAGGCCCGGCCCCGGGCGGTGAGCTCATAGAATTTGGCTTCGCGGCCGGTCTCGGTGGGCTGCCACCTGGACATCAGGAGCTTCTTGTACTCAAGGCGATGAAGCGCGGGGTAGAGCGATCCCTGCTGGACCTGAAGGGCCTCGCGAGACATTTGCTGAATTCGTTGGGCGATGGCGTAACCGTGAATGGGAGCAAGCGCGACAACCCTCATGATGAGGAGGTCGAGGGTCCCCTGGGGCAGATCGAATTTGTTTTCGCTTTTCATGCCGATGGCTTCTACCTATACACTTCACATGTGTAGAAGGTCAAGGTATCAAAAAGACTTTATCTATGCAGCGAGCTCCGATCATTGTCTGCTAGTCCAGCGGACAGACGAACCTAAGTTGTTGCCTTCAGGCGGCCTTACCAATCATTGAGGCTGAGACGAGACACCTTCTGTAAGCCGTCATCTCAGCACCCCACTCCCAGACCTCAAATCGGTATCCCCGCCGATACGGGTTGGGGGAGAGTCCGTGCCCGATAAAATCGGGCATTGTGGCACTTTTAGCACTTCATTCCCCTCATGGAATCTGCAAATTACAGGATCTACATGATGTGGAAAAGTTCGACTCCCGTCGCCTCCAATAACCTATTTATTATCATCGCTTTATGTGTGCTTTCCTAAAGTCTCTTCGATGACCAACAATCGGGCAAAGCGTGATTCAGCGATATCAGACCCATTGAGGAGCGCACTTGTCTACAACACCAGCGCTTTGACCTTTGATAATCCAAGATTGAATCCGACCTCTGCCGTGCAAAGGCAGAGCTCTAGTTGCATCTGTACTGCATACTCACCTCAAAGCAAAAACGTCCGGTTTGCCGGTAAGACGCCAAGTTCGAACAAATTGACCGCATCATTTTCACAGAATCGCGCACACAACGCACGCAAGCAGTCAACTCCTCCGAAATCCGTTTAGTATTTCCCGCAGACCACTATCTCTGATTTTCAGCCATGATCGCTTTTCGGCCATAATAGCTGACCAGATAGAACGCAACCCCGAAAGAGATAATGTCCTTGAAGAGAAACAGGCCGAGATTGTTCATGTAATGGATGCCATGAACCACGACGGTGTCATCCGGAGTTGTGATCAACATCCTCGCCACCCTGTTCCATCACGGCATCCGAGGAGTTGTGCCCGCTCCGGCTACGTGATATATAGAGCCACCAGGGCGTGATGCATTGTCGTGTCAAGGGTAAGCTCGACAAAATCTACTTCATGGCTATCGTTCCACGTTGATGCAATTTATCGGGGAATACCTGCAGATGGCGGCGGGGGCGTGGTCGACGGAGCAGGTTTTGACGGTGGGGCAGGCTGAGACGATGGCTCCGGTGCTGCATCCTGGGCAGCGGGGGCTGCATCGGGGGCCGGCACTGCAATCTGACCGGCCGGTGCGGTAGACGGTGTCGGTTTCCGAATCGGCGTGGGTAGAGTTACAGTAGCGACGGCATTGGGATCATCACGGAGCTTGAGGTACAGCGTTTCTCCGTCGGCCGGCGTCGGTACGCTGAAATTGTCTTCGGCGAAGCCGGTGGGTACGTCGGCTGGCTTGGCGAAGTCTTTTGCCGCGGCGAAGGATTGTACGAGGAAGAATTCGCTGCCGTCGACAGTGCACGTAGGAGTGTCTGCGCTGGTGCAGTGGATGGCGGTGATCTGCGGCACTCGGACGAGGGTGCCAAGGGGTGTCCAATCCCCTGGCGTATCATCTCCCGTGACCGGACGCATTTGCAATCTGCCAAAACCTGATTGACCGAACGCCTTCAAGGGATCCAGCGTGGCGACGGCGGTGTGGTCGTCCTGAAGGACGAGGTTGTTCGTTGCGAGAGAAAGTGACGTGTGGATTGATCCATTGGCGGTGGCGACTTCAATGGTCTGTGTGCGGGGGAATACGTCCTTCGTTTGCACGACAAAGGTGACCTTGCCATCGAGAGGAATATCGTCCTTCGCACCGAGATTGACAGGCAGGACGCCATCCTTCTGCGTGGGTGTTGCCTTGAATGAGAGTAGTTTCAGACCCGGGCGCGCCGCTTCGGCGGAAATCTTGACGGTCATCGTGCGGCCGTCCTTCAGCTTGACCGTAGCATCAGACCCGTCGCCGGGTGAGACGCCCGTGTTGGCGTGAAGATGCACGGTGTTGTCGTTGTCGCCTTCGCCGGTGGGTGTAAAGGTTTGCCTGTCGATTTCGACGGACACCACATCCTTGAGGCCCTTGCCATTCAGTACGGCTGCGTTGTCGCCGGCGTGAATTTTGACGTCATCGAGATGAATGCCGGCGGTGTACGCGGTGAGTGGGACTTTGTCACGATCTGGGTTGCCGTACTGCTGAATGGCAAGTGAATAGCCGCCGGGTTGAACTGTCTTGAGCGGAACATCCAAAGCAAGAGTGTTCTTCGCATCTTTGCCCGAAGCAGGTTTAAAGGTGACGTCTACATCTTTCTCCTTGTCGTCTCCAGCAAGGACAATGTGCTGGACGCAGGCTGCCCCTTCGCCTTTAAGAGTAAGGTGATTATCCTGACCGGCGAGCAATTGGGTACTGCTGACTATCTTCCAGTTCTTGCCATCGACCTGTTGGAGGGTGATCGTAGGGCCCTCGAAGGAATCAAAGCCCCAGTAGCCCCGCACCGTGCCCGTGATGGTCAAATCGGTTGTCGCACCGATCTTTACGTCAGGCTTCGCGGCCGTAGCGGTGCTGTCCTGAAGTTTCAGATCGCGAAGCGGCTCGCGCTTCTCTTCTTTCGACGCAACGAGCCCACCTTCGAAGGCGTCAGGCGTGAGTGGTATATCCGTTGGCGCGCCTGTTCGGTTGAGGTGCAGTACAAGATCATGCGCGAAGCTGCTCGAAAAGACCAGTGGCGCGCCTTCGAGCGGAAGGATCATCTTCGGCTGCAAGAGGCACGAGACCTGGTTGGGATCATGGGGACGAAGCGGCGGCAGTTTGGCTGTCTGAATGGCCGGCAGACCGATAACGATCACCGATTCGGGTTTGTGGAAGGAGGGCGGAGCGTTAAGCCTCAAGTTGAGGGAGGCGCCTTGTGGGAAGCTCAGTCCAGGAATGTATAGGTACTGCGCTGTGCGCAGCATACCGACAAGGTGAACGAGATCCACAACCGCGCCGACATAGGCTGAGTAGAGCCCGCCTCCGGCAGGCTGTGTATAGGAAGCAGCATTGATAAAGTCCGAAGAAGGCCCAGTAGATAGCGCCTCGGCGACACTTTGACCATGACCGTCCTCAAGGAGAACGGGGGCGCTGGACTGAGTGAGGCAGTTCACCTGCTGATCTACAGGCTGTTTGAAGCAGTCGGCATTCGGCTTGAGGCCGAGGGTAGCAGCAAGCTTGGCGGAGTGATCCTGAATGGCCTTTGGATCGTCTTGAGGTACGGTTTTCATCGCAGCCAGGTAGCGCTCGATGCGCTGCTGCTCGAAGGATGCTTCATTGAGATCGGCATCCGCGCGAATAAACAGACCTGGTTTACCCTTCACGGCGGAGCGAAGAGTTTTGAAGTCGCCGCCGGTCTCAGGCGCGATAAAGAGCAGGGCCTCTTGCGCTTCGTTGGGAACAATGACGGTTGTGCCTTCAGCCGTCTTCTTTTCCCAGGTGTCGATCTCCGTGAACCAATTATCAGGAGGCTCATTTGTCGTGCCACGAAGGAAGGCGACTATGAGCAGCAGATGGTTCGACTGAGTCGGCGGAAGGTCAGCCTTGACCCATATTTTGTCGCCGGGCTGCAGGTTTGGGACTTCAGCGATGGGAAGCGTAGAACTCCCGCGGCTGACGCGAATATCGATCGTAGGACCGACCAGGTCGAAACGTGCTTTATCGTCAGCACGAAGGGCTGCCATAAAACACATGGCGAGAAGACAGGCTGCAACTTTCAGCACTCTCATCTCGCTTCTTAGACGCGAGGAACATTGAGTAGGGTTGTGAAACCCTATCCGAAAAGACTAGTACCTAGCGCTTTCCAGTTTATTCGTCGACTCAAACGCTCCACCTCAAAGGCGTCGATTGGCTCGGGAATCTCCAAGAATATCTGAACGTGCACGTCCCAGATGGCAAATAAATGTGATGGGACTTCGATCATAGGGTGTCCATGGCATCCCTTTGGAGACTTCTTAGCCTGTGCCCAAGATGATGCCAGCCGATTCGCCGGACACTAGCGGTCTGTGGGGATCGGCTGACGATATTGTCGCTCTTCGCTCCCCGCAACCAGCTGATCCCGTTAGAAAGAGTTGGCGACCTTCAAGAATGTCACGACACTTCGAACAAACAGCAGATCCTTCGCACTTCGTTTCGGCCCGGATCAATTCTTCAAGACTGTGCTCGCTGGAACTCAGGCGACCATCATCATAGCTCGATTCTGATTTCGCCAGTGCCGAGAACCCGGCAGGTCGTGCTCGTCACCCTTGGTCGCGTTTGATGCTATTGCAGCAGGTGTGGCTTCGTGCGTTGAAGGTTTTGACGTCCTCCATTCGGCAGACACGCATGTCGGCACCCTGCTACAGTCCTCGGTGATGAAAAACTATGGTGTATGGGCTGCGCTCAACAATCTTCGACGATTTTTGCCGCTCGCAACTTTGGCTTTCACTACTCCTGTGATGTTGTGTGGACAGGCGACCCCGATAGTTCCGGATTGGGCTTTGCCTGGTTCCGCAACACATAAGCAGGTCCCACCTCCCGCAGATTTCCATCGAGCGAGCAGGGTTTTTCCCACCCCAATCGGCATCTTTGACGGACAGGCCGATGTCGGAGGGGCGCTCGTGCCGGGCAGCGCCAGCTATGATCCAGCGACGAACCAGTATACGGTTACCTCGGCCGGATACAACATCTGGTATCAGCGCGATGAGTTTCGCTTCCTCTGGAAAAAGATGTCCGGCGACGTTTCCCTCGCCGCGGACGCCAGTTTTCCCGATCCCAAGGGGTACAACGACCGCAAGGTAGTTCTGATCCTCAGGCAGAACCTGGACGATGACTCGAAAGAAGCGATGGTGGGAGAGCACGGCTCTGGCATGATTCATCTGGCGCAGCGCTCGGAACAGGGAGCGCAGATGACCGATATGCAGTTCCGCTTTGGCGGGACCCTGAACGGAGTGATGGCTAAACGCATCGGGATCGAGAAGCATGGGGATGAGGTCGTGATTTTCGTCAGCCTGAAAGGTGAAGCTCTGCATCAGTTCGGACCACCGATCACGCTGCATTTTGAGGCGCCGTTCTATGTCGGCATCGGTTTTTGTTCCCATCTCCCGATTACGACCGATACGACGGTTTTCTCAAACGTGGTGCTTAAGAACGCGCCCGGCAAAGTCGAATAACAACACTTTGATCGTTTCAGCCTAAATGAGAGTGTTCCTTTTATGAAGATTTCTGCGTCGTCCCCGCGATCCTGCTCCAAACTCCTGGGGCCCGGATTCGATGCGCTTTGCCCACTTCATCTGTGAGGCATTGCCGCAAAGTCCGGTTTCTATAGCCACGTCATTCATTGAGCATTGGACTTTGACGTGTAGAGATTCGAGGACATTTCTATATTGCTTTAGCGACCGATAAAATCCATTATCGCGGTTTACCCGGGATCGCTGTGCCTTGGTGTTGTCGGTTCGAACGCCGCAACATCATTTTCGCATTCTGAGGCGTTCCGATTTTTCCTGGAAACGTGTGCGAACAATCATCGGCTTTGTCTTGAGGGATTGGCTTCGTAGCCGGGTCGGCGACGCTGAATCCGGAAACAATGCCACCAGCTCCACGAGGACCTCTTCAGCGCCGTGTTCGGGCAAGACCCGCCGTATCGCTAAAAACGCTCACCGCCTCATCCGGTATTACAAAATCCTCGAAAACAGCCCCGGTAAACCCCACTGAATCAATGGCCGGATCTCACCGATTTGGCCGTTCCAGAAGCTGTGGCTTTAGGACATATGCCGCCTTTCATTTCGCATTCCTGGTTTTGCATTCCCTTTCGCATTCTAGGTCGACTTCAGCTTCCTCTCAATGTGCTCAATCGCAATTCGATACTCCTGACCCTTCAGCCATTCCATCTCAGGCTCGCTGTATAGCTCCTTGACGATCGCCTGCACCAGCATGCAATCGAAGCTGACCAGGTGCGCCGCCAGCCAGCAAGCCGCGTGGTGCCGGAGATTCCCCTGTGTGCCCTTCGCCCTCTTGTAGAGGTAATTGCCCGCGCCTCGTATCGACTCGATCGAACCGATAATCGGAATGGCGCCGACCGCTCTGCGCTTGAATTTGCGGTCCTTCTGATAGATCACGTACGGCAGCACCTGGTTGGCAATCATGTCGTGCTGGATATAAGCCTCCCGCGGCTTTGGCGATCCGCTTCTGCCGGCCACCTGGCAGTACGTCTCGTTGTTGAACGGATGCTGATCCCGCTGCTCGTAAATCTCGATCAGGGCATCGCGGTGATTCGCCGACTTCCACGCCGCCCTCGCCGACAGAACCGACGTGCCGACAGTCACTGCGACGCTTGCGGCGATCAATCCCACGCCGGTTGCCGATACCGCTACCGCGGTGCCCAGGGCCAGCCCTGTCGCAACCGTTCCCAAGCCCTGTCCGAGCACTGTTCCAGCAGCACTCACACCGGCGCTCGCCCCCGCCATGCCCAACTTGCCGCCTAACTTGGCGTTGTATCTCCAGTTGTTGATCACTGCCCTCGGAGGATCGGGCAAGGCGAATACCTGCGGAGGCGGCACCGCATCCGGATCCACCTTGATCCCGCGCATCCGGTACTCGGTCAGCATCTCCGCCTCGAATACTGTGCGAATCTCTTCGCCCTTCCGGCCAAATTCATGGGGCTTCTGAATCTTCCACGCTACCCAGCAGAACTTCACATCGCGGATGCGCACCGCTGTCGGCTCGACAAGATACGTCTTCACCGCCTTAATCGTGGACGTCAGCTGCGGGCTATTGCCCTCCCGGAAGGTGTTCATCCTGGCTTCAAATCGGTTTTCTGCTCTTCCTATTAGGTATGGCATCGTAGTTTCCTCGCTCTCGCAGGTCGCCATCGGCCGCCTTACGACAGCTTGTTTTCCTTTCGGTTGTAGGTAATAGCCCCGGTGCTTTTCAGAAGGCCCTTGTCGTCCTGGACCTTGTATTCGATCGCGACCTGCTCGAAAGCGAAGGAAAGTGACACCCCAGGAATCTCAAAATCACCACTCGTGGAAAGAGCCGTGATAAATACGTTGTTGAAAGTCATCGTGAGCCAGGGGCCGTCCAGCATATCTCCCGCTTTTCGTGCGCTGAAGATTGCGCTGCTTACGTGTGCACCCTGCCAGATGCGCTTGAAGAGTTGGCTCGTGGACCTATCCAGATAAGTGGTGCAGGTGAAGTCCTCGAGACTTACCTTGCCCGCGCCTGACCCACCACCGGCCGCCACCGACGATAGATTGTGAGCTTGCCAGGCCCAGGTAAGGAGGTGGATTTGCTTCAAGCTGCGAGTGTCGGCGGATTCGCCCTGGACTCCATCGAATTTCAGATAATAATCCACTGCCATTTTTCGGTTCCTTTCGAGTTCGCAGGTGCCTGCGGAAAATTGCCCGGCAACTGGGTTGGAATTTCGGAGCGGAGGACCCTGCGATCGCCGGGCCTTCTGTCGGGGTGCTCTCGCCCCTCAGACGAGTGCGGCTCACACCGCTATTTCTCGACCTTGTTTTCCTTCGCGCTGTAGCTCACCGGGCCGGTGTTCGTGATGTTGCCGTCCCCACCCTGTACGCCGTACTCGATCTTGATCTCGTTGTAGCTGAACGACAGATTGACGGACGGGATCTCGTCTTGAGCAGTCACGGTGAGGCCGGTGACGAACAGTTCACCCATATCCACTGTCAGATAAGGCTTGCTGTCCTTGGCTCCCGCCTTGACTGCGCTCAGTGTTGCCGTTTTGAAGTGGGTTCCGGCGCAGATGTTTTTGAAGAACTTCGGTGTGGCTTTGTCGAAGTAAGTGCTAACTGAGATATCACTGAGGTTCACCTTTCCGGCACCCGATCCGCCGTTGGCTTCCACGGACGAAACCTGAGACGCGCCCCAGTTCCAGCTCAAAAGCTGGATTTGATTTTTGAATTTCGCATTGGCGGATTCACCTTCGATTCCGTCGAGTTTCAGATAGTAGTCAACTGCCATGGCTGGCTCCTTTTCGCGTCTTGCCCGAGAGTCCAGCTCTCAGCAGCGCAACCCCACCGTAGAAAAGTCGCCCGCCCAATGTCGTTTGGAATCAATAAGATTTATGTTGGTTCGCGGCGCGTTAACGGTGAACGCCGCAGCCGGCAGTGAAGGTTAACCGTGAATGCCGGGGCAGAACTCGAAGCCCATCATCCGGATGCGCCGTTACCGCCCCTTGAAGTCCAGCGCGTAGATCTCCTCGATGCTGGCATCGCGGAGAACCATCGGTGAGCCATCTGGAGTCAAGCCCATCCACCAGCCCATTTCGCCAAAGGCGCGGCGTACGCTCTTCAGGCTGGCTACGCGTTCGATCTGGCGGTCCCGCATGCGGATTCGGTAGATGGCTGGATCATCCGTCATGAGCTTGTCAAAGTAGAAGTACTCGCCGTCTGCAGACCACCACTTGTTGTCGATCGGATCCTTCTCCAACCCTGACCACTGCCCGGTCTTGAAGTCAAAGATGCGAACTGCCGGGTCGGCCCATCTTCCCTGCGAGATTGCTGTCGCCATCACAAATCTTCCGTCAGGGGACCATCGCGGAGCCGAAAGCCCCCGCGAACCAGGCAGCGTCGACAGCTGATGGTTCTTCAGGTCGAGTATCTGAATCACCGGCTGACCCGCGTCTATATCAGTTCCACCCGGCAGCGCCGCAAACATTATCGAGTTTCCGTCCGGCGACCAGTTGGGATCTATCTGCGGAGAGTCGCCCGGCAACATCGGCTCTGGAGCACCCCCATTCGCAGGCACCAGATAGATCCTCACCGGCTTGCCCGGCAGCGATCCCATAAACGCAATCCGGCTGCCATTCGGAGACCATCGCGGAAAGATCGCCAGCATTGGAGCCGAACTGAGCTGCAGACGCTCGCTGCCGTCTGCCCGGCTCCTCCATATCGTCTGTTCAGGAAAGCGCGCGTATGCAACCCATTGGCCGTCGCGCGAAAACTCGACGTGATCTGCTGATATTCCCGAAAGATAACTGACGAATCTCTGCAGTGTTGGATCCCAGCGGACCAGTTCTCCGCGGCGCTGCTGCACCACTGCGAAAACCTTGCTTCCGTCGCGGTTGAACGCGGGTGCCCACACATTCACGGGCCCTTGAGTCAGCTCGGTAGGCGAGGCGGGAGTGCCCAGGCTCCACGTTCGCTCACGAAACGCCCAGAGGCCCGTTCGGCCCTGCCGCGTCGATTGAAAGACAAAGTACTGCCCGTCAGGGGTCCAGCTTCCGCAGCACTCGGCCGGATGTTCGTTCCACCCCGCCAGAATTGGGCGGGCGTCGCCACCACTCGCCGATACCTCCCACAGAGCGGTGTTGTCGCTTGCATCCTGCACCGTAAACCGAACACGGCTTCCGTCGGGCGACCATCGAGGCCACGAGGCGACACCCGGCAGCGTCGCCACCACTTTCGAATCAGCACCATCCTTACGCGCTATATAAAGATGATTCTCGTCTGCGTAACAAATCTGCTCGCCATCGGGCGACCACGCGCCATCGTGACCGACTAGGCTTCCGACGGGATGCGCCTCTCCATCCGGCAGAGGGAGGATCTGCAACGGCGCATCCGGAATTGCGCGGAAGAATTCGGTGGCGAGCAATTCGGTGTGATCCGGTGAAATATCCATTACGACCAGTGGATTCTTCAGTTCGCGCATCAGCGGGGCCGTCTGCCCGCCCGCAGCCGGCACCTGCCTCAGGACCACCTGCGACCCTGAAACCTCCGTGAAGTAAATGCGCGCTCCATCGGTTACCAACGGTGCCGGAGTTCCCACGGCAAACGCTCCCAGCTTGCCCTGTCCGTCATCGGTCAGCTGTGCATATTTCAAAATTCGTGGAGCAGGTCCGGGTCGAATGAGAAAATAAATCGCAACGATGAGCGCAGCCAGCGCAGTCAGGCCCGCGGCGATCCACCATTCCATTCGGCCCCGACGCCGGTCTGCTTTTGTTGGGACGCGCGCCTTTTCGCCAGCCTCGACTGGCTGTGCGCTACTGGCTCCGTCGGCCGGGGCAATGACGGGAGTTTCTTTTTTCCGGTGCGGCTCAAACGACGGGACATAACTGCCCTTCTCAAGCACAATGAGGACCGGATCGTCTCTGCCCTCGGACCGGTAGTACTCGGCAAGGCGATCGCGTACGCGCCGGGCCACCACCCGCACAACCGAGTCGAGGCGCGGATCAAAATCTTGACCTCGACCGAATGCCTCAGCGCCAATTGCATATTCCTTGATTCCATCCGCCGAGCCATCCAGTGTCTTCTCGACCACGAAAGACAGAAACCGCTGCTGCAGTTCCGATGACTTGAACTGGCCCGACTGGAGAATCCTCTGCAATTGCGCGCGGACGGCGTTACCAGGCACAGTCATTTCTTCCTCAAAGGCATCACTAAGCCTCACGTTCAATGCTCGTCAAGACGCAAATCCGGCCCAGGGCTTTGCGTCCTACTGAAAAGGGGGGCCGCCGGTGATTCTTTAAAACGCAAAACATTTTGTGAACGCCGAAAAATGGCTGTTTCGAAGATATTCAAGCAAGGCGAAGTCACCCTAGCCAAAGATTGTCCCTTTCCGCAGCTAATGTGTTGGGGCAGCCCGGGGAGGTACGATGTTGAGCCGTCGCATATGTTCAAAAGCCACACCTTCTGGAACAGCTCTGGAGCCCCACTTCATCCAATAATTTCAATGATCTACGCACCGCGTTCCAAAGTCTTTTTGAAAAATAGCGGCTTGGAGTCAAGGGCATGAGTCTTTCAAAAGGGCCTGGCATCCGCTGCGGTGGCAGATGCCCCTACGCAACACCCGCTGCGAGGAATTTCCCAGCACATCGGAGGCACACCGTTGGAAGTCGAACAGAAGGATATGGCAGATGTTCTGCCGCAAGGGCACCGACCAGGTGGAATTTCGCAGAATTGGAGTTGAGGGCATGCCAGACTCAAAGGTCGGTTCGGCTAAACCGTAGACGAAAGAAGCTAACGAATCTTTTGATCTTTACCTTCCCGAGCATCGCGTTGAGAGTCGAAGGATTATGGGGCCCGATAAACCGGATTATCAGGCCGATCGTCCTAAACTTCTTAAGCTGCATTGTTGGAGGGCGAGATTCGAAACCGATCGTTGACCGCTTCTCTGAGGTTCTGCCTGCATCCGATGTACCGTTCGGTCGTTTGCACGGACGCATGACCGAGGAGAAACTGAATCTGTTCGAGCTCGCCTCCGGCCTCATGGCAGAGGCGAGCGCACGTGCGACGAAGGTCGTGGGGTGCCAGGTGGCCAATTCCGATTCGTTTGGCGTATCGCTTCACGGCATACCAGACTACGTCGGTTGTCACTCCTTCATCCTGCCGAGTCCCATTCTTCGAAACTCGTCTAAACACCTTGCCTTCAGTCACTGCTGTGTCGCCGATCCAGACATCTATGAGACCTTTGCACCACGCCGGCATGGGGACTGTTCGGAGCCGTCCACCCTTCCCAACCATATCGACGATCACCCAGTGGCCTTCCCGCAATTGCAACTGATCCAATCGTAAGTTCACGGTTTCCGAGCGTCGCAGGCCACATCCGAGCAGCAGTCCGATCACTGCTGCATCTCTTCTGCCGCGCACGGTTTCTTGGGAAACAGCATTCAATAGCTCTTGCGCCTGATCGCCAGTTAGCCAATTGCCGATCCTCCGGCCGAGGCGCTTGACACCTTTTACTCGTCGGATTCCAATCGCCTGCTCGGGGCTCAACCAACCGCTCTCCGCGGCCTCATCTGCTAGCCGCCGGATCGCGGAAAGATGAAGGTTGATCGTAGCAGCTGACAGAGAGAGCCCCTCAAGGAACGATCGGTATCGCACGACGACGGATCGGTTAAAGCCTAGTCGAGGCTCGGAGCAATACCAGTCGATGAACTTTTCGATAGCGTATTCATAGCTGCGTCGGGAATGTCCAGACGCCAGCATATTGAGCACGGTAGTCTTCGATTGTTTTAGTTCGGGGACGGTGAGGCTCGCTGAACGACTTACAGCCTTGCGTGGCTGCTTTTGGGAGGACATAGGAAGCGGCTCCTTCCACCGCGTCCCAATGGTGCGTGCAACGGATCTCGGCGCGAAATCTAAGCAATTCGAAAATCAACTCTGCCAGTCGGGATGATAGAGGAGGTTATCACGCCTCACTGGCGATCTCGACGTGAACAACACTAACTGCGACGAAACGGTCGTGAGCCCTCTTGGGGTTACTCACTCAGATGTCGCAGTATTGGCTGGCATTCGCATAGACCACCCCAGGATCCCGCAGTTTCCGTTTCAAAGTCTGGTCATGACCGGATACTGGGGTGGTGCTCAGTCAAAGTCTCGCCATTATGAGCAAACAGCTGCAGAAGCCGGGCCAGCAGTTGCCGAGATCGAAAGGATCAAAATGCACCCGCAGGACTTGAGGTCAGCATCATTCCTTTTGCGATATTGTGCGGCCAGTGCGATCTCGTGCTCCTCTTACTTTCCGCTGCATTTGTCTTTGATAATTCTGAACGTGTTGCGTTGCCTGCTAATAGTTTTCGGCAAAGAACAAACCTAAGTCGATTGCCTGCCCCATGGCCTTGTAACCGGCATCGTTGGGATGAGTGTGATCGCCGCTGTCGAATGCTGGAAGGATGCGCGCCGGATGAGTCGGATCGCGCACCACCTTGTCAAAATCAATCACTGCATCGTACGCACCACTGTCTCTGATCCAACGATTGATTTTTTGGCGCTTCGCTTCCTTGTCCGGCGTATAAAATCCGGGCGCGATTAAAGAGTCTTCAAAGGGCGTGAGGGTACATCCGTAGGCCACAACGCCCTTTTCGTGAGCCCTTTCGATGAATTGCTGCAGGCCGGCGATGACATCTTCGGCGCTGACGTCCTCCGAGGGAGGCGCAATCACTCCTGACTGAGCGATATCGTTCAGGCCGAGAAATACGATCAGATATTTCACTCCGGCTTGTCCAAGCACGTCCCGGTCGAAGCGCGCTAGAGCTGCAGGCCCGAAGATGCTGATACCGTCAGGCGCTGGATGAAGTATGCGGTCTCCAGTGAGTGCCTCATTCAGTACAGAAACGTTGCGGCTGCGATCGGATAGTAACCGCTTGGCCAGAACGTCGGTCCAGCGCCGATTGGCATCGGATGTCGACCCGATGCCATCTGTTACCGAGTCACCCATCACAACGATCGCGGCGGCATGCTCGTCGTCGAGTACATCTACGCCGGTTAGGAAGTCCCATTCAAAGGTCTGGGCGGCGCCCGGCAGGTCAACTGCTCCGGTAAAGTCACCGGGATTTGGCGCCACGAAGCTGGTCTGAAATGCGAACACGTGGCTGGTATCAGCGGTTGACATCTCCGGAAGGTATACGCTCACCGAAATGTCGACAAGCGGGGGCACCACGAGATAAACGGGGTCGCTGATGACCAGGGCACCAACGGGGACTTCAATAAAGGATCTTCCGCTGAAGGTAAGCAAACGGTCGCTATTAACGACGATTTTTGCGCCGGTGTCGCGCAACGCAAGGTGAGCGGCGCCGATCTTCAGAGGTTGTGAACCGAAGGCATTTGAGAATCTTACTCTAACCTGGCTGCCTCCCAGGCTGGTGTGCACGATAAATCTAAGCGTTTGGTCCGTATACTGCGTGTTCCCTTGGGCAAAGGCAGGCGCTGCAGACCATGTGCCCGTCCAGTGTCCTTCCCGTCCGTCACCTGCGAAGGCGGGAACTAAGACTGCACCTGCAAACGCAACGATGGCGACCATCCGTAAAAGCAAGTGATGGCTGCGTCTAACTGCAACGGTCAGCTGGTCAAAACGTTGTTCCTGATTTACCTGAACAGTCAGCAGGAGGCGAACGTTGTGAACTAAATCGCTAGTATTCATTAGCTTCTCCTTTTCTTGTGTACCCGAGCCCTTGCGAACTTGGTCTCACAGTGGAAAGCGAGCAAACCGCCCAATCCCGCCACCTTTGCAACAAAATTTCCCGGCCTGAAGGCAGACCGTTAAAGGTCCTCAATTCGACGCGAATTGCGCCTATAATCGCGCACAACTGAAAGTAGACCGGTTATGGAACCCGATCCGGGCGAAATCACGCAATTGCTGCGGCAATGGGGAAAAGGCGACCGGCAAGTGGAGGACAGGTTGTTTAGTCTTCTGATGCCGGATCTTCATCAGATTGCCGAACGCTGTTTCCGTCGCGAGCGGCCCGACAATACCCTCCGGCCAACTGCGCTGGTGAACGAAGCGTTCCTTCGCCTGGCGAAGTCAAAGGACCTTGACTGGCAGGATCGAGGTCATTTCCTCGCGATATCGGCGAGGGTGATGCGTCGTTACTTAATCGACCATGCGCGGGCCCGGCCCGACATTTTATTTCTGCCCATGGAAGGAGTTCCAGAGAGCTTCCTGGGCACCCGCACCCCGTCGGAGCTGGTGATTGCGGTTGACCAACTGCTCGATGATCTGGAGCGGGAATCCCCCTCGAGACGAGCGTTGGTGGAACTCAAGTTCTTCCTGGGGGCAACCGATCAGGAGACCGCCGCCGCGCTGGGTATTAAGTTGCACACCATGCAGCGGGAGTGGTACCGGGCTCGCCGATGGCTCTTCGAACGACTGACTGGGGAGCCATGACAAGAAGCCGAGAAGAAGACGAACGGGTGATCGAGATACTGGTGGCCGCTCGCCGAAAACCGACGGTGGAACGCGAAGCCTACCTGGTGTCGGCCTGTGCAGGGGACGAGAACCTGCGCCGCGAGTTGGTGGATGCGCTCTCCTGGGAAGAGCGCATGGGCGGATTCCTGCAGCAGCCGGTTGCCGTGATCGCGGACGGAAATCCTCCCGACTTCGGACATATGGCGACGGTGCAATTTCCCGTCGGGCTGGCGATAGGGCAATACCGCATCGAGTCGAAGTTGGGTGAGGGCGGCATGAGCACGGTTTGGCTCGCCCGCGATACCCGGCTTGGCCGCCCGGTCGCGATCAAGTTTCTCTCCGACGATCTGGCCGATGCGGAGGCACGCCGCCGTTTTCAGCGGGAGGCGCAGATGGCTTCTTCGCTGAATCATCCACACATCGTTACGGTGTATGACATCGGGGAATTCGAGGGACGGCATTACTTAGTTACGGAATATGTCGACGGTGGGACGCTGAAGGAGTGGACAAAAGACAAGCGGAGGACGCCGAAGGAAGTCGCCGAGTTGTTGACCGGCGTGGCCGACGGTCTGGCTGCCGCGCATCACGCGGGCATCCTGCACCGGGATATCAAGCCGCTGAACATTCTGATTGCCAGAAACGGCTATGCCAAGCTGGCCGACTTTGGCCTGGCGAAGCTCGCCGAAAACGGCACGATCGATCTCGCGGCAAGGTTGCCGGAAGGGTCGACGCGCCCGGGAGTACTCCTGGGCACGATCGCCTATATGTCTCCGGAGCAGGCTTCTGGTCAGCCGCTGGATGCGCGCAGCGACATTTTTTCTTTCGGCGTCGTGCTCTACGAAATGTTCACCGGTAGGCGCCCATTTGGCGGACGGACGGACCTGGAGACCCTAAAGACCATCATCGAGGGCGAATTGCCGCCGTTGAGGGAAGAGATCCCCGAGGCTTACCGAAACGTGGTTGAGAAGGCGTTGGAGAAAAGTCCGGCGGAGAGATACCAGTCCATGCGGGAGATGGTTGTGGATCTGCGGCGATGTCAGCGCTCGCAGCGTTTGCTTGCTCCGGGTGTGGAAGAAGCGCACGTCGAGCCGGAAGACAGGTCGCTCTCTCGCAAAACCTGGTTGAAGATCGGAATAGGAGTTCTCGCCATCGTGATCGTTGCCGTGGCAGTGGTCGTCGCCTATCAATGGCGTCGCCAACAACTTCCTCAGGAGCAGGCGGTCCTGACTTCCGTTCCGTTTACGGCTCTGCCCGGACAGGCGACTTCTCCGGCCTTTTCTCCCGATGGTTCCAGAATCGCCTTCGCATGGAATGGCGATCCAAAGGGTGGGGGTACAGGCTTCGACCTATACGTAAAGGCCCTTGGGAGCGAAACACTTCTCCGCCTAACGCAACATCCCTCGGAATGGATTAGTTCCGCATGGTCCCCGGACGGGACGCAGATCGCCTTTCATCGCATGGCTGGCGCAGACACAGGCATTTACGTTGTTTCCGCGCTTGGCGGCCCGGAAAGAAAGCTGCGCTCCACTCAAATGCCTTGGGATCCGTTCTCTATTATCAGTTGGTCGCCGGACGGAAAGTGGATCGCATTCGCCAATGTATTGCCAGGAGAGGACCACGCAAGTATTCACCTTCTCTCCGTCGAAACATTGGAAACTAGGCAGATCCCAATGAGTCCCAAGTGCTTTGGCGAAGGTCTGCCTGCGTTCTCCCACAGCGGCGAGCATCTCGCTTACTGGTGTTTTCGAAGCGTGGCTGAGACTGTTCTGTATTCCCTACCAACTCCGGAGGGAAAACCGAAGTTGATTGCGATATTTCGCGAGTTTCCTGAAGGGCTGACGTGGTCGGCTGACGACAAGAGACTCATTTATTCCCTTCATCCCTTTGGGGATGATGGCTCACCTGAACTCGGCGAAGTCAATGTCGCGGATGGTTCAACTAAACGGCTTGCCTTTGCAGGAAGTGCATTTCGGCCTACGGTTTCGCGCAAAGGCGACAAGCTAGCCTATAGCTCTTCATCCACAAATGTAAAAATCTGGCGAAGAAATCTGCTTCATCCAGAAGCTCCAGCCGTTGAACTCGTTCCTTCTTCGCGGGCACAGTACGACCCTGAATACTCGCCCGACGGAAAGCGCATTGCCTTTGTGTCGGAACGCTCTGGTGTGCCAGGAATCTGGATAAGCAGCGATGATGGAAGCGACCTGGTACAGATCTCAAACTCTCACGATCGGAGTGGCAACCCGCAATGGTCGCCGGACGGGAAAAGGGTAGCGTTTGACTCGCGCCCCCGGGATCGCTGGGAAATATATGTGGCCGACATATCCGAAGGAATTCCCAAAAGGCTGGTCACCAATATCTCCGACATAGTTCGACCTCACTGGTCCCGCGATGGAAAGTGGATGTATTTCACATCCGACGAACCTGACAGGTGGGGAGTTTATCGTTGCCCTTCGTCCGGCGGGAACGCCGTTCTGATATCCAAAGATCCCTTCGGAGGCGCTCCGCAGGAGTCCTTCGATGGGGGGACTGTTTACTTTGACGGCGGAGTGGGAAAAGCGGTGCTGAAGAAAGTAGCTTTGTTAGGGGACCAGTTCGGCGCCGAATCAGAAGTGGAGGGGTTCCCGCAGGGGAGCTGGCCTTGGACCCTCTCTCGAGCGGGTATCTACTTCGTTCCCGCCGAGGCGCCAAAATCTCTACGCTACTTTGATTTCGCCACCAGGCAAATAGTCCCAATCTTTGCAGTGAACAAATACTTCGGTGGCGGCCTGTCAGTCTCCCCAGATGGCCGGTGGATCCTCTATTCACAAGCTGACAATATGAACAGCGACATCATGCTCGTCGACCACTTCCACTAGCATCGCGAGGATAGTCTGCGATGGCAGTATCCCCTGCAGAGGAACATTTTCAGACACTGTACGTGCTGGGTCTGTTCACTCTTCGAGAGCGCTGGCCTAGGGTTATGAAGGTGGAGATGTGCCCCAAATGGAGCTGTTTTAGCTAAGTAGTTTCTTATGGATATTAGATATTAAGAGCCTCAGCGCAGGAGGTCTCGTAGTGGCTGACGTGTGTGTCATTCCAGCTCATGCGCAAAAACTATTGTTCAGAGCGTACGTTGTTTGGCCAGCGCGCTGGTCTGGTCAACCGAATCAGTTGGGAGACCTTTGACGGCTATGCTACCGGGTCTGAGGGGGCAAAACTGACGGTTCAGCGTCTTCCCACAACTTTACCCACGCATTTTAAGGATCAGGGCGACTTCTCTAGGTTGGGGCGGCTCTCGATGTCGTTGTAAAAGCTTCTGGAATCGGTTACCGGAAGCCTGTCACGGCAGAGGTCGTTAGTGACCGGAGCGGATTGGCAACGACATACGGGAAGCCCGCTCTTGGATCGTATTGAGGGCACAATCGCCGCTCACTCATGCGACGCTTTCCCCGTTGCTTTGCCGTTGATAAAATCCATTATCGCGACTAAAGAGATGCTCTGATCATCTCGCACAACGTCGGTGACCGGTCTACGCTTATTTGCAGGACATGTTTAGGCTTTTGTTCCCCTTGAAGCGGTTCTCTTCTGCCATGTGGCGAGGTTCATGAGGTGGAAGCTAGCTGGCGCCGACGAAACTGTCGCCATCCAATGATGGGAGTCTGCTCATAGCGAATGGACCGGCCCAGAACATTGGAGAGAATTTCTGCCATCTCGTTCGGAGAAACGTCTTCTGGATCGAGCACCGGCATGTCCTCCTAATCTGCCCATGTGGTGTCCATCAGGAATTTTGCAGCCACTGCGGCGATACCGGACCCGGCCTAGATCAGACACACCTTGGCCATGGAGATGTGGAAAGAGCGGCTCTTCCCACATCCGCTCGACTACGATGGCGGCGAGATATGCTCGCCATCACACTTGAACCGAAACTCTCCAGTTATGAAACGAATGAGAAAAACGGGGAGGTCAGGCAGATGCTCGACTGTACGTGGCTTCAGCGCGAATCCCTCGCGTCAATCAGTTAGCGGGGGGTTTCGGCGCTTGGAAATCTCCAAGCCGCGCCTTCTGTGCCTGCAAAGCCACATCGCGTTGCTTCTGCAGAAGCACCTGCGTCTCTGCCGCCATTTCCCTCGATTTTGTCGTCTCTCCCAGCCGCGCATAAACCCGGCTGAGTTGGTAATGTGCATTGGCGTGTTCAGGCGCGAGAGCGAGGACGCGCTCATACTGCTCGCGCGCCCGCGGAATTTGCCCCAGCTGAAAGTACAGCTTGCCTAGCTCGTAGTGTGATTCTGCCACGTTGGGATCAAGCGCCACCGATCGCTGAAACGCAGCAATCGCCTCGTCATTCTGAGACAGATGCGACAAGGCCAGCCCATAGATGTACTCAAACATCGCATCGGGAGGTAGTTTGCCCAGCGTGTCTGCCAGCAGCTTAGCAGCATCTGCATCCTTGCCGTCGCGCATGTACGCCTGCGCGAGAGCGACGTAGCCAAGCGTGATGTCGGGATGCTGATCGATTGCCTTCTGAAATAACTGGCGTGCCTGGTCATACTGGCCCAACGTCATGTCGATTGATCCAAGTCGGAGATCTAGCGCGTACGCATCTGGAGCATTCTTCATTCCCTGCTGCACGATTTGCGCTGCTTCCCCATATCGGTCCAGGTCCATCAGCAGTCGTGTGTAATCGAGGTAGAGGTCAGAATTGTCAGGATCATTGCGTACCGCTGAAGCATAGGCCTTGAGCGCCTTGGGATAATCACCATTGGCTTCGTATGCCGCGCCCAGCAATGTAAATAATCTTGGATCGTTGCTGCGTTCGCCCGTCAGAGGTTCGAGGACCGCTATCGCCTCCGGCAGTTCGTTGGCATCGATCAGGGCAACCGCAAGATCAAACTTGCCCGTCCAGGATGACGGCTGCATCTGAACGATCCGCCGGAACCTCTCGATGGCATCCGAATACATTTTCTTTTGCGCCAGCAAGACACCTAGACGGTATTCCTGCTCGACGTCGAGCCCGGGTCCGTTTTCGAGACCGCTGATAAGCTTCACGGCCTCAGTTCTCATGTCGAGGCGTAGGCACGCTGCCGCAATCCGAGAGCTCAGCTCCGGATCTTTCTCGATCAGTGCTCGCGCCGGTTCCAGTTGCGTTACCGCCTCACGGTCGCGCGAAGTATCCAGATAAAGCTCCGCCAGATAGTAATGGACAAATGAGTCCTGCGGCGCCACGGCATCGGCCTGCTTCAGAACCTGCTCCGCCAAATCGTAATGTGAACCGGAAAGATAGTTAACTGCGAGGTTCTTATATGGCCCAGCCAGCTTTGGATCAAGATCGATCGCCAGCTTGTAGTATCGGTTCGCTTCGTCTATCTGCCCAAGCCTGGTATTCGTGATGCCGATCAGGTTGTCGACTGAAGCATCATTGGGCTGTGTCGCGTGGGCCTGCTGAAATTCCTCAAGCGCCTTGCCATACTGTTCCTGCTGGAAATAAGTCACGCCCTGTCGGACATGAGCATCCTGTGCCGACGCAATGCTGGCGGTGAGCAAACATATCACTACCCAGCGTGTCTTCACTGAGCCTGCGTCCCCTGCTGGTCGGGCTCGTCCAGTCGGTCTTCTTTGATCTTCCTGACCGTCTCGAATTCCGCCGCCGCCTCGGTCCGTCGCCCTTCAGCACGATAGACCAACGCCAGTTGATAGTGGGCCGAACCGTAGGGGTCATCCTGTACTGCCTTCTTCAGTTCTGCCTCGGCCTTGGGATAGTCTCTCTGCTGAAGATAGGCGGAACCTAATTGCTCATGAATGAATCCCGCATCGGGGCTAAGACGAAGCGCAGTTTCAAGGTAAGGAACTGCCTTTCCGGGCTCATGATCTGCGACCAGAATGGTGCCCACCTCGCCATTCGCTTCCGGATGATCCGGATTCAGCTGTAATTCTCTGCGAAGCTCCTCGAGTGCGCCTTCTGGGTCTGCGTGATTGTTCTTCCACAAGAGCCGCCCTATCTCGAAGTGAATGCCAGGCAAGGTCGGATCCATCTGCTCGACAATTCTGTACTCCGCCAGCGCCTTGTCATCCTGTTCCTGATTCTCATAAGTTTGCGCCAGAAGCTGATGAGAGCGATAAGAATCAGGATCATCCTTCATAAGGCGGGTAAGTACCTCAAGTGAAAGCATGCGATATGTCTTCGCCAGAAGATACTGTGCTGCGACGTCGTGAGGATGTCCAGTCAGGTAAACCTCAAGTACCTTCTTCGCCTCAGTGAACTCGCGTCGGTCGTACAGTAGCTTTCCTCGTTGGACGGCATTCACTGGCTCGGCCGAGCGCATGACCGCGGACCGGAACGCCGTCCAATCCTCTGCGAAGCTTTGATCGCCCAGTTCGTTGTCCACAAATGCCAGCGCCAGCCATCTCGAAGCAGTGGGCGCAGCGGCGCGCAATTCTGCAGACACGGGGCGCAGTTTCTCTGTGGTGCCCGCCGTAGACCGGTCGCCGGGAGTAGCCGGCGTTGGAGGCAGACCAAGCGCGGCGCTGGCTTCATCTGGAGAGACGCGGATCGCCGCGTCGAGTGACTGCAGGGCCGCTTGCAGGTTTCCGTCGAGAAGGGCCGCCTCCGCCAGCAACGCGTGCGCCGCAGCAGACGAAGGATCGACGGAAAGCTCACTTTGAAACTCGCTCTGCGCCTCACTTAGCTTTCCCTGCGCAAGATAAATCTCGCCAATGCCGAGGTGAGCGCCTTTCCATCTGGCATCTTTCTTAAGCGCCAGCTGATAATGCGCTATAGCCTTGGGCCATGAATGCTGCTCGGTATAGATGTCGCCGTAGATCTGGTTGAGCATCGGCATTCCTGCCGATGCCGCGAGAATGGTCTCGATGCCCTGGTCCGCAGCTTTACGATATGCCTCCCCCAATACAAACAGGAGATCGGGGTCGGAGGGGAAGAGCGTGTTTACTTTGATCAACTGATCGATGGCCGCAGTGGTGTGGCCGGCATTCCACAAGGCCGTCCCCAGCCAACTCTGTGCCTGCTTGTCTTTCGGATCGAGTGCAACCGCCTCGCGCAACAGAGGAATCGCCCGCGCCGCCTGGTTCAGCTTCAGGTAATCGATACCCAGCCAGAGACTAACGCCACGCATGTGCGGCCTCAGTTCATTCGCCTGGGCGAGCGCCGTTGCAGAATCTTCGAAGTTCGCCTGGGCGTAATAAACCAGCCCGAGGTTGGCGTACGCTTCCGGCAGTCGCGGATCAAGTTTGAGTACAGCCTGATACTCCCGGGCTGCTGCATCGAGTTGCCCAGCCTGCTGATCCTGCTGAGCAGCGCGAAAATGCTCCTCAATGCCCTGCACGGCTTGCTGTGCTCCGCATGGGGATAACAACACGCATCCTGCAAAGGAAGCAGCGGCAACCCGCAGCAGGCGTCGGCGCAGAATGGCAAACATAGTTTCTAAGACTTCAATGATAGCTCCCGAATCCCCGAAAGCAGGGACCCGGGAGCATAGACTTTAAAAGCTTACGCGCAGATTTGCCTGAATACTTCGTCCAGCGGTTGTCGTCGAGGCCTGTCCGAATCCTGGCTGGCCAGCCGAGGTATTGAAGCCCGTGAATCGGTGTCGATTGAATGCGTTGAAAAACTCCATGCGAAAGATGGTGCTCACTCGTTCTGTGAACATCGGTATTCGCTTGGAGAAGTTGAGGTCTTCATCGAGGTTTGCAAATTCTCTTATGTTCAACGCACGCGGCGCATCGCCAAAGGTAAAGTTCGGAGCAGGCGCAAACGCCGCCGGATTCAGTTTGCGGCTCTGACCGTAAACAAAAGAGCCGCGAAAACCGTTGGGATCCTGCCCGGGAACCACGTTTGGACGGCTGCAGCCCGAGCAGAGATTTCCGGCAAATATTCCGGAATCCCAGTTCGGCGACGATGCCGCCAATGGAGTGCCACCCTCATAGGTCTGCACGCCAGCCACTTGCCAGCCGCCAACCAGGGCATTCGTCACGCGGCCTTTATTCGCAAATGCCTTACCTTTGCCGAACGGTAGTTCGTAGGTATAGCTGAGAACTACACGGTTGGTCATGTCAAACTGACTTAGCGCCTTCTCGACTTTCAGGTTATAAGTGTTCAAAGCGCCGGATGTTCCATTGCCTTCCCATGCCGCCTGGAGGGGATACTCCGAGTCGGCATTGGTGATGTTCTTCGACCATGTGTAGTTCGCCAGGACCGTCAACCCGTGCGAATAACGCTTCTGTAACTGCACCTGTAAGGCGTTGTAGGTGTATACCCCGAACGGATCGGACATGGTCACGGAGTCGACTTGCGCATTGGAGTATTGGGGAAATGGCCTGAGGGCTTGCGCCACTGTACCATTGAAGCCTGGATATGGTGCCGCTACCGGAACCTGCCCGGCACACGCTGGATTTCCGGCCTGGGCAGCAACATTTACTTCCAGGCATGCTCCTCGGACCTGGTCCGCAGGATTGCCCTGGTTCGGATCATGCATGAATGCCTGCAGGTGATCGCCGTGATCGCCGACATAGGCTATGTCCAGAACTGTCTGCCCCGGAAGCTGCTGCTGAACGTCGAGTGTCCACGTCTGCAGCGTTCCCGGCCGAGCCGTTTTCGACAGAATAAATGTTGGCTGTTGGCCATTCTGTACGGTCGGATCAATGAAAGGAGGCGTAGGTCCCGGGTACGCCTGTATTTGCGACATGATGACGGTGGGAGTCTGCTGGCTGGCAGGAACTGGATAGTTATAGCTGCCAAAGAATCCTGCGCTGTCGTTCTCACCGAAGCCGCCGATCTTCAGGTTTGAGTAATAAATGCCGTATCCAGCCCGTACTACGGTATCCGGCCGAACCTGGTAGGCAAATCCAACCCGCGGTCCCCAGGAGTTATGGAAGGTATTCTGAGGAGTATTTATACCGAGCCTGCCAGGACCATGACCGGCGAATACGTAGGCGCCCGGGAGACCTCCCGCACCGGGATTGGGAAGAGTGGGATCGATGAACGATTGTTGCTGGTGGGCTTCCGTTACCGGTGTCGGAACCTCGTATCTGAAGCCGAGATTGAGAGTAAGTTTCGGGTCCACCTTCCAGTCATCCTGCACGAAGCCGGCGTAGTACTTCACTCGCCATCCCAAAACTTCTGGCAAAGCGATAAATCCGTTGGAAGCGGCGCCAAGATAGAAACTGGCATAACCAAAGCCGGAGTTGGGATCTATGTTGGCGGGCGATGGTCCGCTCGTCGGTCCGGTAGTGAAGTTAAACTCGCCCGATGTTCCGGTCAGAATGCTGATGTTGAATTGTTGCAGGCGCGCCTCCCCGCCGAACTTGAAGCTATGCCGGCCGTGCTGCCAGGAGACGATATCGTTGTACTGGTAGGTGTTATCGATGAAGGTATTAGCGCCGTCGCTTGGCAGGTTGATGCCATTCGGGTAGTTATAAGAAACCCGCGGAAAAGTGGTATCCATGACTCCCTTCAGGCCGAGTTTGCTGGGCCAATTACCGCCGTAACTGCCTATGCCGCTGAACTCCTGGCGGTGGCGGCGGCTGAAACCAAAGTTGAAGTGGTTGAGGACGTTCGGCGTGAAGACATAGTCATAACCAAGACGCGCATAGTTCGTCCATTGGTTGGTGGCGCTGGTCTCAAGAGGGCTGTCAGCGTAATAAACCGTGTTCGGCCGGTTGTCATGGTCATAGCTGCCCGACAGCTTCTGCTTCGTGCCAAAGTTCTGGTCAATTCGAATTTCCCAGAGGTTCGCATCCACCGGATTCGTCGCCCTTTGGACGAAATTCAGGTAGGGCGAATTCGATGTGGCATGGGGCAGTTGTGCGGCCATCGCCATGTATACCGGATCAGGCGCCTGGGTGATCTTGTTGTCCGGGTACGGCTGGCACACCTGTCCCTGGTTCGCGCCCGTGCAGGTCGAGTAATCGTAGAGGATATGTGCCGGGAAAGTGTTGCCGTTGATCGTTACAGGTTGTAGAAGCGCGGAAAAGTCGCCGTTCAACATGGCAGGCGTCGGTGCCGAGAGCAGGCTGTTTCCGCCGGTGTTGAACCGGAAGCCTTCGTAATTGAACATGAAGAAGGTCTTGTTGCGGCCATCGTAGAGCTTGGGAATATAGACCGGGCCGGAGATGATGCCGCCGAAGTCGTTCTGGGTATCGATCGGCTTGGGGACGCCGTTGTAGTCGTTAATCCAGCTATTGGCATCGAGCGCCCGGTTCTTGAAAAAGTCATAAACGGAGCCGTGCAGGTCATTGCCTCCGGACTTGGTCACCAGATTGACCAGGCCCCCACTCATGCGCCCGAATTCAGCGTCGAAGGTGTTCGTCATCACTTTGAATTCCTGCACCGCTTCGACGCTCACGCCGTAGTTCATCTGCAGGTTGGCCGAAGCAAGCTCGATGGTTGCGCCATCCAGAAGGATGTCAGTCCCGGCCTGCTGACCGCCGTTCAGCTTGAAACCGCCCTGCACCGTCGGCGAGTTGGTGTCGATACCTGAGTAACCCGGAGTCAGCTGAACAAACTGCAGTGGGTTGCGCACTGTGCCGTTGAACTGCAGGGGCAGATCTTCGATCAACTTTGTCGGCACAGTGGTTCCGATGTCGGACGACTCTGTCTGCAGCTGCGACGCGTCGGACCTGACGGTTACCGATTGAGTCTCCGCTCCCACGGTGACCGCTACGTTAACGCTCGCCGTCGTGCCGACAGTTACGTTGATGCCTGTCTGCTCGAAGCGGGAGAAGCCAGCAGAAGTCACCGAGAGGTTGTAGAGTCCGGGCGGGAGTTCCGGAAAGTTGTAAATTCCAGCCGCGTTTGTCTGAGCGCGGTATTCGGCGCCGGTATTCGCGTCAGTGAGGGTCAGGGACGCATTTGGGACAACCGCTCCGGTACTGTCCTTCACCGATCCAGTCAACCCACCTCGTCCTGATTGTGCCCACGATAGGCCTGCTCCCAACAGGCAGATCGCAGCCAACATGAATACACATATATGCTTTGTACTTTGTGTGAGTGATCGCATCTTTTCACCTCCTCAGATGTGGTGCAGTTAGATCTCTTCTAGTTCTCGGCATAGAAAACTATTCAAAGCGGGTTACAACCTCTACGATTTCTGCGTGGTTCCGGACCGGCTCGGTGGTGACTCTGGCGGCCGAGGAGAGCGTGTCGCGAGCTACCCAGATCGACGCCAGCTGTAGCACGGCAATGGTAGGCAACGCATACTTCAGGGCAGCCACGCGTGACACATAGACGGCCATCAGGATGAACAGGCCACACCCAAAGAGCCGGCCAGCGAACAAGCCCAATTCGTGGTTGAAGATGTACGCATACTCGTTCCGGCCTTCAATTGCCGAGACGGTGTCGATGATCAGCATCTGGATCGGAAAGTAGGCCAGGTCGAGAACCGGCTTGGCCAGAACCAGGCACGCCATGAAGATCAGCACGCCTTTCGCATCGAACAGAATGGTGTTGACGATGGATCCGGCCGCAAAGAGCAGAAGGCCGACAGTAAATACGGGAACGCGGTGCTCCGGCCTCGACGCCCGGCCAACGACATACAGCATGAACGAGGAAACGATGCCTCCGGCCGCCTGAATCAGGCCGAGCGTGCCTTCCTGGCCGACCAGCATCATGATGAGCATCGCGGGAGCAGTTACCAGGTAGCCCTGCGCAAGCCCTTTGAGGGCGGCAAGTGACAGCATCTTCTTCCACAACGAATGGAAATGGAAGAAGACAAAGCGGGTTTTCGGCGGATTTCGATACGATCCGGTGTTGATCACGATGGACGCGGCGATGGTCAGCACTAAGGCGCACACCGCAATGATTCGATAGCTGTTGTTTCGGTCCCCGCCCACCCATCCGTACTTCCCGGTGGCGGCGATGAACCACCCAATCGCAGCGGGAACGAGCACAGAAGTGATGGTCAGAAAAAAGGTCTCTACGCCGTAGTAGTAGTTACGGTTTTCGTCGGTGGTGGTGGAGAGGGCGAGAAAGCCGCGGTTTGCCCAGAAGAGCCCGGAAGCAATTCCCATAAGCAGCCCCGACACCGCAATCGCCACAGGTGTGATGACGTTAGATGCCATCATGACCAGCATCGCAACGGCGCTGAGGATCATTCCCGCGGCGTAAAGCCGCTTTGTGCTGAGCCGCCCCAGCATGACGCCATTGAGCCAGAAAGCGACGGGGTCGCCAGCGTAGATGGCCAGCTGATACGTCACAACTTTGCTCACATCGTGCGAATTCCTCATGACGTATGCCGCGACAAAGATCTCAATGACGGGCAGCACGAACGCGTAGATCATGTTCGTGATCAGCAAGATCCGCATGTCTCGCGGACATGCTCGGAAGATGGCGTACTCCCTCGCCAAGCGGTTCATAGCCCACGCCTCCGGCAGCGTACCGAGTCCAGCAGTTCTCCGATCGAGAAGCGGGCCCCGCAAACAACGCTGTCCGAGGCACCGTAATAGATGGTTACCTCATCGCCATCAATCACATGGCCGTTGGTGAAGATGACCTCGCCGAAGAAGCCATCGCGCTCGTAGGACTCGAGCGGTTCCATCACAGGCTCTTCCGAGCGAGCAATTACCCTCCAAGGCTGTTCCAGGTCAAGCAGGAGCACTCCCAGACAGTAGCGATTCTTATGATTCGCGCCGTGATAGATCTCCAACCATCCGTCGTCGGTTTTGATTGGAGAGGCCCCGGCACCGACCCGTGCGCTATCCCAGAGGCCCTCACGCGAATGGGCTATGCATCGGTGGTTTCCCCAGTGTTCCAGATCGGGCGATTCCGCGATCCATATATAGTTGCCGCCCAACTCCGGGCTGCTGGGCCGATGCAGAGCGTAGTATCTGTCGCCGATCTTCTCCTCAAACAGCGCGCAGTCCTTGTTATGGGGGGAAAAGATCATCCCGCGCCTGGTTAAGCTCTTCCAGTCGCGAGTGGTAATCAGTCCTACGCCCACCCCGTGCTCGGAGACTTGGGTGTACGTCAGGCAATACTGACCCTCCATCTCCGCGACACGGCAGTCTTCGATGCCAAAGGTCTCAAGATCCCCCTGGCCGAGAATCGGGGAGCCGCCCTCAGGCTCCGAAAAGTGTACGCCGTCGTCACTCGACACCAGACACAGGTGTGACATGGTGGTGAGGTAATCGCGCCCGTCGTAGCTGATCACTCGAGGGTCGGAAAGATCCAGCCGCGGGTCAGAGTTATCGAATTCCAGGATCTTCACGCCTGCTTCCGGATCGAGAACGGGAAACGAAGTCTTTCCCGGCTTCTGCGCGGGACGCTCCGCGACGCGCAACAGCAGCCACGTCTTATCTCTGAAGCGGAAGGCGCCGGGATTGAGCAGGCATGTGACTTCCATGCCGTCCGTGCTGGGCCGGATGCCGGACGGCGTCAGCAGCGGATTCTGACTGAATCTTCTTGCGATGTCTGCCATGAACGTCTACGTGCACTCACCGGGACTTTGGCCGTTCAGCGCTGTCTGTAAGGAAAGAGCCTTGAACCGGGACTCAGCATCCTCGCCGGTTTCAACGGTTCGCAAGGGACATACAAGCTAAATCCGGAAAATCAAACGCTAATTACATGTGAAGCACCGCGTAGGACCCGGTTCGGAGCCATATTCAGACGTTTCACCGATGTGCTATCTTTGGTGTTTCATATTCAGCCTCTTGCAGCGAAGGAGGCGCAGGAAATGCAGGGCGGTAAGGGTGTCCCCCTCTTTACAAGCAACTGAAGTGGATAATGATCTGAAAGAAGATGCGCGATGGCAGTTAATCGAGCGCATCCTGGCCACTGGGCCGTTTCAAAAATCAGGACGCCTGCGTGAACTCCTGCCGCATATGGCCGAGCGAGCCATCCACGGCCACAGTCATGAATTGACCGAACACAACATTGGCATCGCCGTCTTCGGCAAATCTCCCGACTATAGTCCCGTAGAAGACAGCTCCGTGCGCGTGCACGCGCGCCAGCTTCGCCTCAAGCTCCACGAATATTTCGACGGAGAAGGCCGTGGCGAGAGCATGATCGTCGAGATACCAAAGGGCTCGTATGCTCCGGTCTTTCGCAGCGTGAAACCGGCTCCCGCGGAACCCGTTCCGATCATTGCTCCGGTGCCCGTGGTCTCCACCCCGGAAAGGACGCGCGGCGTTCCGGCATTCATTCCGTGGACTATCGCGGCTTTGTTTGCGATCGCATGCGTTGTTCTTTCCATCCGCCTGCTAAATGCGCCACCAAAACCAGTGCCGGCGCCGTGGCCGCTTTCCGATGTCTTCGACGGAACCAACCACACGCAGATCGTGATTGCCGACGTGAACTATGGAATGTTGCGGATCGCCAGCCAGCAGGAGGGATCGCTCGAAGAGTATCTCCGGCCGGACATGCAGCGGAGTCTTACTCCCGAACATTTGAGCGCGCGCGAAGCCCGCATCATGAATTACATTGCCAGTTCCAACCTGACTTCGTACGCGGACGTCGTGGTTGCAACGACTTTGTCGAACATGGTGCCCGGCAACCACGGACTCATTTCGGTCCGCTCGGCGCGCGATGTGCGCTTGCGTGACCTGGAAGATGGCAACTACATCTTCGTTGGGAGCCCAAGTTCGAATCCATGGGTCGCCCTTTACCAGAACCGGCTCAACTTCAAGGAGGGCGAGGGCATCGTAGGCGAAAGCATGAAGTATTTCGTCAACGAGCACCCCAACCCTGGCGAGCAAAAAACCTATCAGGGGCTGGAGTTTACGGGTTCGGCAGGACAGGACTTCGCAACTATCTCCTTGCTGCCGACGGCAAACGGGCGTGGATCAGTTCTGATCCTTCAGGGACTCCAGCAGGAAGGCACCGAAGCCGCCGGTCTTTTCCTCGCCAACGAAGAGTCGCGCGCACAGCTTAGAAAGGCTCTCGGCATTCACGGCAACCCCGCCAAGCCGGTCCATTTCGAAGTGCTTATCAGCACACGCGCAGTCGCAGGCGCTCCCAATGCCACCAGCATAGTCGCCGCGCGCCTTCTTCCCTGAGAATGGTCATTATTTAGTACCCCGCTGATAATCGACGGGCACTCCATCGCAGAGCAGTGAACCCTTCTCCATGTGTCGCCGCGCGCCTGAAGGAACAACCACGATCACACGCGAACTGTTCGCCGGAATCGTTAGCGCAGCCCGTCCGCTCTTTTGCTTGCCGATAAAGGCATGCAGCGAAAGATCGTAGAGGTCGAAACTCCCACCTTCCAGCGCCAGCGTTACCTGCTTCGATTCGCCCCACGGATTGTAGTAAAGGTAGGATGGGTATGCCTTCGCACACAGAAAATCGCTGCGTGAGAGATTCATCTCCAAGATGTATGGATCCTCGGTGACCTTCACCAACTCTCCCCACCACAGCGCATAAGCGCCACCATAGATGGAACGATGGCTTCCGTAATCGCCGGACGCATACGGCGACCTTCCGTTTACTTCCTTAGTCAGGCGCTCATAAGGAATCGCCGAGGTCAGCTCCGGCCGGCTCTGATTGTCGCGCGGAATGCAGTCGGAATAGAACAGCCGCATATTCGCAGCCGTATTAAGCAGATACCTTCCGATGTCTGTGGCGAACTCGGGCCGATATCGCAGTACTGGCAACAGATACGGCAATGTCACCAGTGATTCCATGCTGTATGCCTCGCCGGCCGGCTCGGTACTGAAGCCTGCCATCAGGCCATTCACCTCCTGGCCACCCCAGTTGCCACTCTGCATGGGATGACCATCTGTCTCGAGCGCAAAGCTGACAATCTTGCGGACGTCGATCTGCGGCTCATGCACCGAGAGCCTCGCGGCAGCCAGACACGCCATCGCGCCACTCGGTATCTCATACCAAGGATTCTTCGCAAACGACTGGTAGAGGCTGATGCCCTTCTTCGCCTCAGCGAGATATTTCGCATTGCCAAACATCTCGTAGGCAAACAGCATCAGGTAAGCGTAGCCGCCGATCGCATCCGGCTGACGGTAGATGTCCTGGTTAGTGAACGGAACGCGGGTATTGAAGCGGTAGCCCTGGTCGTTAAAGTTGTAGTCGATCTGGTGTGCCAGCTCGATGAGCCTGTCCGCACTTTTGCGCACGCGGCCAGTCCACACCGGATCATGTGACAGATGCAACCGCACAATTCCATCGGCCAACGCATTCACGTTCATCAGATACCAGTACTCGCACAGATCGGCGTGCGTCCCGTCCAGAAAGATTCCAGCCTCGTCGCTGAAGTACGCCGCCATCGAAGGTACCAGTGAATCTACCGTGTCGCCGCGAAGAATCTTGCCCAAAACCAGAGGACCGAACGTCGTCATGCCGCCGTCGCCAGTACCCTCCAGGGCCGACGCGAAATATCGGGAGCTATCGGCACGCGTCTGCAGAATTTTGTTCGCCGGGTCCATCACATACTTGTCGAATGCGTCTCCGCGCTCTCGCCAGGCGAGAGGCCTTTCGACTGGACGCGCCGGCAGGCCAGCCGTGAGCGCCTCATAGCCTTCAGGTAGGGCGGCGAAGGACCATCTTGAAAATGCCGCGCATGAAGATAGATAAATGAACTCTCGCCGTCCCAGCCTCGTAAGCCCCATGATTTTCTCCGCTGTTTCTTATTGTCTCAACCCTTTTGCTCACTGACCTTTCATCGCGATGGCACAGGACAACGCCGTCCTAAGCGTCTGGCTTCCGCCCGTGAGAGCCCTTGATTCTTCTTCTCACGCGTCAGGGCCTCTACGGCGAACCTGATCTCATCATCCAGGTCCTTCTCGACCGCATGTTTGCGCAACAGGTTTCGAATCAAACTCAGAATTCGCCTTGGCATGTTGCCTCCCATCTTGAATCACGTAGCCTGAACGACCGCCGACATAATCATCATTGTCAGGGGCTGAGGTGAGTTCCGGTTCGGTCTCTTCGGTTTCAGAGATTCCGTCCGAAGCGACCGGATTAGATGGTCGCTATGCCACGCGACGGGGCTCTTGACGATCTGCCGGTCCACGGCTGTATCCCTGTGGAGTTGATCAGCGGCGGCCCATTCTTCAAGATTGAAAAGGTAGCTGAAAAATTGAAAGGAGCTGTTCTTGCCGAGCACGCGCAAGCCCAACAAGTCGCCAAGGTGACCTTCAAGAATCGTGGCCGTCTTCTGGAGGTCGGCGAGCATCCGCGAGGTGTCAACGGCCGTCTGCTCCGGTTTATGTCGAAAAGGCCTCGCCGCGGACGGTTCCAGCGTAAGGCACCAATGCAGATCGACTCGCCGGAACCCGGCCGTTTTTCCAAGGAGCTTGGTCATGGGGGCAGCTCACATCGTCTGGCCGGTAAGAGACCCGATCCAGCCAGCGCCCCAACCGAGAACGCCTGCTCCGAATAGCGCGCCAAAGAGACCAGGAATGGCATCCTGGAAACGGCCGCTGAGCATAAGGATTCCGGCGAAGATAAGACCGCCGAAGCAGATAACAGCACCGGCATAGATAGCGAACGTCTTGAAAGTTGCCATGAGCGTCTGTGCGCCTGAGAAGTCCATCGTTCCCCTGAGCGTGCGCGAGGCTCGAGAAACTCAGCACGATGAGTGTGGGGCTCATCACACGCGACGCCTGGATGATGTTTCGATACGGGAGAAGTTGCGCCAATTGCTTGGCGAGGCGGGGTTTGTTGCTCGCTCGATCGAGAGTGTTTCTGCGGTACATCGGCACCTCCGTCGACTGGATCTCAGTCAGGAATATGCCGTGATGATGTGTCAGGTCTCGGAACTCGTCCAATACATGGGACGCGTGGTTAATTCCTCGTCAAGAACTGTCCCCTTTCGAATAAGCGTGAAACCGTGTCCGTCTTTCACGAGCGCTTGCATCTCGGATGGATGAGAAGCATGCGAGTACTCCTCGATCTCAATTCCGATATCTGACAGAAGTTCAAGGAGCCGGGCGTGCGCGTCGGGGTGACGGGTAGGGTGGTAAAGGACTCCGAGATTTTCCTGCAGATCGGCTGGCTCCAGCGCAGGTTTGGTTGCTAAGGGATTGTCCCGTCGTAAACAGACAACGAGCCGGTCTCGGGACAGCTCTTCGATATGTAAATCCGGATGCCGCAAAGGCAGAGTGACCAGGGCGGCATCGACCGCTCCACTCGCAATTTCTTCGGCGAGTTGGGCGGTGTCACCATGCGTCGGTCGAATCGAGCATGTCGGTAGAATTTCCTTATGCGTCTCACACAGCCGGCGAAATAAATTCGGATCGACTAGAGGAGATGACCCGAATCGCATCGCGCCAATTTCACCTCGCTCGATCGCGATCAACGCATTGATGACCTCTTCCCGGGTATCCAGCAACAAATGGGCCAATGAGATAAATGCCAGGCCGGTCTCCGTAGGCCGGATGCTTCCACTTTTCATCTTTCGGAAGAGGCGAACGGAAGCATAATCCTGAAACTGCCGGGCTTGCACTGTCAAATTGGGCTGGGAAGTGTGCAGCTCTTCTGCCGCGATGCGAAAACCTTGCTTCTCCAAAATGCCAAGCAAGTATCGAAAGTGGCGAAATTCAGCCCAATCATACATTAGCGCAATGGTCGGCAAAAGAGACGTGAGTTTCACTGCGTTACTAAGTTTGGACAGCACTAACGAGGAGTCTCTCATCAATGGTTATCGCTTTTTTGCTCGAGTGCGCTCTCGTGGGCATTCTAAGCACATCTCGGCACCTTCCGAATGCCTGCAGCTCAGTGCACGGAGGCGCGGTAAGAGGGCCGCTCCGGACAGCCGGCGGTTAGTCGTTCCTCACGATCTTGGACTCTGGACTTTGGCGGTCTCGTATTGGACAGCGCGATCTCCGCCGTCCATGTCACGCAACTCCACTTGAAGAACTGCTCGGGAGTCAGCCGCCGCGGCTCGCCGATCGGCCTGAAGCTGTTATCAAGTGCCACCACGTAGCCGTTCGCTCCCCACTGGCCGGCGGCATTCGCGCGCCGGAACGCTAGAACCTTGCCATCGGGAGACACCGCCGCGCAATGATCACCCATTGCGCCCGTCGGCGGAAAGGTCAATTGCCGCCGTTCGCCGGTGAGAACCGACAAAAGAAACAACGCCGTGGGGCTATCCTGTGAAGGACGATCGGTAATAATCAGCGATTTGCTGTCAGGCAGCCATTCCAGATAAGGCGGGGCAAAAAAGCTCGTATCGGGAATCGAAACATCCGCCAGTTTTCTCTCCGGACCTCCCAGCGCCGGCATCATGAGAACCTCAAAGTGGTTCGCCGCCCTCATTTTTCTCAGGAACGCGATCGAGCTTCCATCTGGCGACCACACAGGATTGATATTGTCAGCTGGATCTTCGGTTAGGCGCAGCGGCGGACCTGCCCCCGTGGTCTTCACATAGATATCGAAATTCTTCTGGTCCGGCCCGTTCCACGAGAAGGCCACCTGGCTCCGGTCCGGCGAGAGCGATGGCTGCTGCTCAATGCCCGGATACGTAGTAAGCGGAATCAGCTTGACCGGAGTAGCCGATTGGTTCTGCTCGCGATGCGTCCACCAAAGCCACCCCAGCCCGGCGATGATCACCAGTAAGGCTAGCGATCCCGCTAGAACAAGACCCCTTCGCTTCCGTATCGATGGGATCGTTGGCTTCGCGGCCGGCGGCGAGGTCAGGCTTTTCTCGATCCATTCGATCTCCAGCTTCACGTCAGCGGCTGAGTGCCACCGGCTCGCAGGATCCTTTGCCAGGCATCGCTCCACGAGGTGAGCAAACTGCGGAGGCGCCAGATCGCCCAGGTCTGGCTCACAACGCATCGTCTGAGCGATCACTTCGGCGTGCGTCGAGCCGCCAAAAGCCCGTTTGCCGGTCGCCATCTCATACAACACAAGCCCGAAAGCGAAAATGTCCGTCCGTCCATCACACTCCCGGCCTTCGAGCTGCTCAGGAGCCATATAAGCTGGCGTGCCGACAACCGCGCCTGTTGCGGTCGACGTCGCATCGAAGCCTTCTTCTGTGCCCGGCATGCATTTCGCCAGTCCAAAGTCGAGGACCTTCACGCCCTTCCCAGTAAGCATGATGTTGCCGGGCTTCAGATCGCGGTGAGTGATTCCCCGCTCATGCGCCGCGATCAGCGCATCGGCGATTTGAGCACCGTACCGCAGCACCTGCTCGATGGGGAGACGGCCCTTGCGCAAACGCTCTGCGAGCGTCGGGCCCTCAATATACTCCATTACGAGAAAGTCAGGCCCAACGTCGTAAAGCGTGCAAATGTGCGAATGATTCAGCGCCGAGATCGCTTTGGCCTCGCGCTCGAAGCGTCCGCTCAAAAGTCCGCCGGACATCTTGATCGCTACCTTTCGCCCAAGCCTCGTGTCCCGGGCGCTGTACACCACACCCATGCCGCCTCGCCCGAGAGTGCCTAGAATCTCGTAAGGCCCCAGGCGCGAGCCGGCTTCGAGCCTGCCGGAGTCTCGCGATCCTTCTGCCGGTAGGGTCGGGGCATCGCTTTGTAAGAGAAGAGTCTCTACCTCGCGGCACAGCTCTTCATCCCCGGCGCTGCTTACGAGCAGGAACGCGTGGCGGTGCGCGACATCGAGTTCAAGGGCCGCGTGATAAAGCCTTTCGACTTGCCGTTGACGTTCCGGGGTACGGCTCATGCCGGAATCCCTTTCATCCGACCTGCAAGCAATAATGGCACTGTCCGCGGCGGCCCGTCACGGGAAACCTGTCTCAGGCGATGAACATGCGGATAGCTGGCTCCTCACATTAGCATCGCCTGCTATAAACTATTCCCCATGGCAAGCAAAGACAAAGGTCGCAAGGAAGAAAAGAAAAAGCCCAAGCCGAAACCCAAGGTTGAGCCCGGCCGCAAGCGCGAGGAATGGATTTCCAACGCCAAACCCCCAGCCCAGAGCTGAGTTCCAGTGCTGACATCCAAAAGAAAAGCCCGGGAACGAATCCCGGGCTATTTCTGGCTCAATCTCTGAGCGTTACGACTGTGCCTCTTCCGTCGCCTTCACCTGCGCGACGGTCCAGTTGGGATCGCCAACCTTGAAGCGCGCGAAACGGCGAACAGTGATGTTCTCGCCCAGCTTGCCGACCTTGGTTGCAATCAGATCCTTGATGGCCAGCGTCTGCTCCTTGATGAAGGGCTGCTCAAGCAGGCAGACCTCCTCGTAGAACTTGCTCATCTTGCCCTCGACGATCTTCTCGATCACCGGAGCCGGCTTGCCGGTCTGCGCAGCCTGCGCGCGATACACGTCCTTCTCGCGCTCCAGGTCTTCGGCTGTCACGTCTTCCTTGCGGATGTAGCGCGGATCGGTCGCCGCGATGTGCATGGCGATGTCCTTCAGCAGCTCCTGGAAGTCCGGCGTTCGCGCCACGAAATCGCTCTCGCAGTTGACCTCGAGCAGCACACCGATCTTGCCGCCGGCGTGGATGTAGGTTCCCACCGCACCCTCGTTGGTGGTGCGCGAAGCCTTCTTTGCCGCCGACGCCATGCCGCGCTTACGCAGGATCACGAAGGCCTCTTCCATATCGCCCTTGGACTCCTGCAGAGCCTTGAGGCAATCGCCCATGGGCGCGCCCGAGCTGTCACGCAGTTGCTTTACCTGCTTTGCATCGATCTTCTCAGTCACCGTTGACATTTCCTCTACCTGTTCCTTCTCTCTTTAGAATCCCACAAACGCCGCCGGCCGGCCTGTGAATAGCCCGTAAAAGCGGGGCCCGAAGTGCGTATGCCGTGGCGTTCATTTCCGACGGCCAGCCCCTAAACGAAAAGAAAGCGTGGCCGTTTCTTGTACGCAGCCACGCTTCCCGAAACTTCCAGCGGTGGCGTTGCCACCCGTAAAGTCTTAATAGCTGCTTTCAGCCGCCTCGGCCTCTTCAAGCGCCGCAACCACTGCGGGAGCCTTGCGGATTCCGCCGCCCAGCGCCGCTTCGAGGTCGACCACTTCGCCCTCGGCTGCTGCTTCATCCGGAGCCGTCGCGCCTTCCTCACCCTCGGCACCGGCAGCCTGCAGATCCACCTGGCCGTCAGCCGTAACGCCGGCAACCTCGATGTGCTGCTTGTCGCCCGCCATGTGCACGCCTTCGATCACCGAGTCGGAGATCTTCGACGTGAACAGCCGGATCGCGCGCAGAGCGTCATCGTTGCCCGGAATCACCATGTCGACCACAGTCGGATCGCAGTTGGTATCGACCACAGCGACCACAGGGATACCCAGCTTGCGGGCTTCCTTCACGGCAATAGCTTCGTTGTTCGAATCCACCACGAAGAGTGCATCGGGCAGGCGGCGCATGTTCTTGATGCCGGCCAGGTTGGCCTGCAGGTGCTTGCGCTCGCGCTCCAGCTTGATGACTTCCTTCTTGGTCAGCAGCTCGTAGCGGCCGTCTGTCGCCATCTCATCGAGTTCCTGAAGGCGCTTCACCGACTTCTGCACCGTCACCCAGTTGGTCAGCAGCCCACCCAGCCAGCGCTGGTTAATGTAGAACATGCCGCACCGGGTCGCTTCTTCAGCGATGGCATCCTGCGCCTGGCGCTTGGTGCCGACGAACAGAATCACCTTGCCCGAAGCCGTCAGGTCAGTGACGTACTTGCTGGCTTCCTTGAACATCTTCAAGGTCTTCTGCAGGTCGATGATGTAAATGCCGTTGCGCTCGCCGAAGATGTATTCCTTCATCCGCGGATCCCAGCGCTTCGTCTGATGCCCGAAGTGGACTCCCGCTTCGAGCAGCTCCTTCATAGTGATAGTGGCCAAACAGCCTCCTCTGTGGATTGCATCCCGGCGGCTTCTGGTGCCGGGATTGATTCCCTCTTGGGAAATTTAACTACCTGGAACCATTCCAAAAACGGGTGCCCCACATCTCGCATTTGAGATGTGGGATACCAACTACCGCTTCGAGAACTGGAACCGCTTGCGGGCGCCCTTCTGTCCGTACTTCTTGCGCTCCTTGGCGCGAGCGTCACGCGACAGCAGGCCTTCGCCCTTCAGCGTCTTGCGCAGCTCGGCGTTGAACTCAATCAGCGCGCGGGCAATGCCCATCTTCACCGCGTCGGCCTGAGCGCTCACGCCGCCGCCCTTGACGGTGGTAACCACGTCGAAGGTCGAGCCGAGCTCGGTGAGCACCAGCGGACGAGCCGCCGATACGCGCTGCTGCTCGGTGACGAAGTAGACATCAAGGTTCTTGTCATTGACCTTGAAGTTGCCGCTGCCGGGGCGCAGAAACACGCGAGCGATCGCCGACTTGCGCCGTCCCGTTCCGTAATACTGAACCAAATCTGCCATTCTGTTCTGGTCTCTCTTCTCGGGTTAATTGATTTCGAGCGGCTGCGGCTGCTGCGCCTGGTGAGGATGCTTGTCGCCGCGGTAAACATTCAGCTTGGTCGCCATCTTGCGGCCCAGCTTGGTCTTGGGCAGCATACCCTTGACCGCTTCTTCAACAATCTTTTCCGGCTTCCGCTCGAGCAGCCGCACAAACGACTCTTCGCGCAGGCCGCCCGGAAATCCGGTATACCGGCGATACACCTTCTGCTGGCTCTTCAGCCCGGTCAGGCGCACCTTCTCGGCATTCACGATGACAACATGGTCGCCCATATCGATAAAGGGCACGTACTTCGGATTCCTCTTGCCGGCCAGCACGCTGGCGACTTCGGTGGCCAGGCGGCCCAGCGTTTTGCCGCTGGCATCCACCACGAACCACTTGCGGTCAATCTCGTGCGCGCTCGGAATATATGTAGACATCTTTCTTCCTTCTCCTCAGCCCTGCTGGCGAGGCGCAACCTCGCTGAAACATAAGTGCCCGCGCGCAAATAGCAGCCGCGGAACCGAAATCCCCGCAGCTTACAGAATGCTGTTCGCGTGAGGCTGGCGCAGACTCAAATCTATCGATCTTCTACGTTCACTTCCCGGCAAGCCAGACTAACCACAGCCGGGCAGACGCAGACTGCGCAACCAGTTTAGATTACGTGAATTTCGGACGGACGTCAATAATTCCGGCCGTTGACAGCGGGCCCGCATCGGAACCGTACATGCTCAATAAGTCTTTCTACCATCCAGGGCCATCCAAGCCCTTTATTACCCCGAAGCCTTTTATTTCTTGCTCTTCTCTTGCTTCGGCGCAAAGTAACCTTGGCGTGCCTGTATCTGCATTCCTTCTCGATCCACCTTCACAGAAACGCGATGATACAAGCCGTCTGGCTTCACGCCGTCGAGCGAAAGGGCAAGCACGTAAACAACCTCCGGCCCGTCGGTCACGCTCTTGAGTCCTGCCCGCAGGTCATTATTGTTGTGAAAGAAAGCTCCGCCCGTCCCGTTGGCGAATTCCGACATCACGCCCTCGGAACGGGTCATCGCCGCGAGGCGGGTTGGATCGATGATATGCCCCGCGCCTCTCTCACTGATATCCGTTACGCCCGTGTACAGCCCGCGCGCATCCAGGGCATTGATCGTTATATTGGATTGGACCGCCAAATCGATGATTTGCGATTCCCAGCCCAGGGCCTCCGGCGCGATGGACAGGAAGCCGGGCGACACAAGAATCAGGCTACGCTGCCCCGGCAATTTGGCCGTCGCGCGCACAAACTCTTTGATCGCGGCAAGAGTTACCTGGACGTCCTGCTCGCCAATCATCAAAACTCGCCTTGCGGCCGACTCAACCATCCCTTTGGCTAGTTCGACATCGCGTTGCGGGTCCAGAGCCGGATCACAAGCGAATACCTGCGCTAACGCTTTTGCGAAGGCGGGGCTGTCGTGCTTGTTCTCGATCAGGTCGGCGTCGTAATACTCAATTTTCGGACATTCTCCCGCACTCGACGTGTAGAGGCTGCGGAGTTGCAGGCTCATAATTGCGTCATGGAGTTTTGCACGATCGCGCGTCAGACCGCTGTTAACTTTTCCAGAAGTCGATAGCACGGCAGCCATGCCAGAATCGCCCAGTGCCCCGTCCAGCGCTTCCGCATCGATCTTCTTGAGATATCCCAGGTCCGCGGCGCTCAGATGCAAGTCATCGAAAACGTACACCGTGAATCGCTTCGGAGGGACCGTTACCTGAGGTGGAGCACTCACTAGTTCAGCAGTTCCCGACCCACTCTTAATCACCTCGCGCTTCTCAATTGTGAATCCAGAGATAGCATGCGCTTTTCCACCGTCGAAGATTTGGAAATCTTCTCTCTTAAGATCGCCCACCGTATGACCTTGCTTATCGCGGACTACCACCGGCACAAATACCCGATTCACGTTCACTACGATCCTGGCAGGTGCGCCCTGAGAAACCTGCGCTTGAGTAATCTGAGCTTGTTGAGGAGGCTCCCCCACGGGTGGAATATCGGGCAACAGAGCAGGAAGATCGGGTGCACTTGCCTGGTTGTCTGCCTCAGGAGTTTCCTCCTTCTGCTTCGAAACCACGTCGCTCTCAGCGGGTGGAGGAGCTTCCTGTACGCGTCCCGGCTGCACCCCGAGATCTTGTGGTGGCGGCGTCTCCGTATCCTTGACGATCCTCGTCGTGCTGCCAAACCGGTGATAGCCCGTAAACAGGCTCTCATTCAGCCATACGGTTGGCGCGCCTCCCGGTACGCGGGTGATCGGATCGAGATCAACGCTGCCCGTGGCTACGGAAAGTGCCAGGCTGCGCACTGGACAAGTGAACTTGCTCTCGCCGATCTGAACCGGACCGTACTGCACCATGATCGCGGCCTTCTTGAACTGAACGCTACCCTTCGTGTCGGCCTCCATGGTCGTGCGCAGGATGGTCCCAGTGACCGGATCCACCCAAAGCGCACCGTGATAGCCGGGCCTGGTGACCACGGTCGACATGTTGGAGCCGCCGGTGGGTTTTACATTAGCGGCTCCTGACCCCTGGCGGGAGGCCATATTAGGCGTCGCTGTGCCTTCAAGCGAGGTCTGCCGCTGAAGTGAGTTGATGACCTCGAAGTGCGAGGCGGAGCCCGGTACCGAATAATGGAAGACCGCGACCTGCCCGGTTGGCATCAGTTCCCAGTGGCTCCAGGCCACCTTGCCATGAACCGTGTCGCTCAGGATCATGTTCAGCGTCGATCCGAATTCTCCCCCGGAAACCAATCCTGACTGTTCCTGCCATTTGGCAGAAGAGCCATTCGCAGAAGACCCAGACTCATTCGTCCGCTCATTGAAGATGGAGCTTTCCTGCCGGGAAGTATTGACCATGTGCAGCCCCGCGCGAACTGGCCAACTGCCTTCCTTGACTGCATAAGGACTGTCATCGTAGCGGTTCGTGGTCCGCACGGCAAAAAGGTTAGGTAGTTGCAGCAGGGTTTGCGACACATAGTTTCGGGCCGCCTGGATCATGCGCTCCTGCGTAGCCTCGTCGGGAGCCGCCGCGGATGGCAGCTCGTTCGCTGGCGGATCCAGAAAAACTGACTGATCGGCGAGCAATTGCAAAGCCAGCGCTGCCTGCGAGGCCGCGCCCACAGACGCTATGAGTCGGACCAGCGTAGCCTCAGTCAGCCGTTCGGAAAGCTCCAAGCCCCCAATCTGGCGCGCAATATCCGCGTTGGATTTGTGCGCGGCATGGGCACTCATCAGAGCCTGCTCCAATTGCGCAACGGTCACACGCCTGGATGCACCAGCGGTAGACGCCAGCGATGCTAAAAACACTAGCAGAATCAATCGCCGCATCGGCACTGTCCCAATTTCATGCGCAACTTGTCTTCGGTGTTCATGACACGCGGGTGGGTGAACGGAAGTTACACCTTCCAGGCACACGGTTGCAAACCTGAAGCTGGGTTACGCTGACGGCTCTCGATTGGAAGCGGCTTGTCATCGTTTGGATGAAGGCCTCGTTTGACAGATCACCACGGTTACCTTAGCTTGACCCTGTTCCTGTGGGGCACATCGGCACGTCTCGCCGAAAGGGCCAGGACCCGCCCGCTGAGAAGCCGCGAATTCTCAGCTACATGGAACCATCCCCTCCGGTCCGTCGTAAGATTTTGAAGGCTATCGCGCTTCACCAATTTGGCCCGAATTTAGAATTGCCGTCCATTTCACTTCTTGAGAGCTCTCCGTGTGGAAACCCTTGTGTCTCGCACTTTGTTTGCTGGCAAGCACCTTCGCGCAAGCTGCTGACGCGCCAAATTTCACGTTCCTGGATAAGCCAGGCCCGCACCCCGTCGGCCTTCGCATCGTGCTGCAATACGACTACACCCGCACCTACCTGTACAAAACAGATCCTGCAGGACAACCAACTCATAGCGAGCTTGCGCGTCCCATCGAAACGCTGATCTGGTATCCCGCGCAGAAGAGTTCGGCAGCACCTGTTACCTACGGTGACTACCTGGCGCTGTTTGCTACCGAAGAGAATTTCTCTCCTACGCCCGCGCAAGCACAACAGACCGTCCATGGTGCGGAGAAAGATCACGATGCCAGCCCGTCGCCCGTAATGTTGGCGGTGAAGGATGCGAAGCCCGAAAGCGGCAAATTCCCTGTCGTAATTTATGCCCCGAGTTTCAGCGCCGCGGCTTTCGAAAATGCCGACCTCTGCGAATATCTGGCGAGCCATGGTTACGTCGTAATCTCCAGCCCGGATATGGGCGCACACACCCGTGACATGACCCAGGATCTGGATGGCATCAACGCGCAAGCCCGCGACATTTCTTTCCTCATCGGCTTTGCGCACACGCTTCCCGACGCAGATCCTTCGCAAGTCGCTGTGGCCGGTTTCAGCTGGGGCGGCATATCGAACTTTTTCGCTGCTGCTCAGGACAGCCGCATTACCGCTCTGGTCGCACTCGACGGCTCAGTTCGCTATTACCCAAAGCTGGTTGAAGAATCGAAGTCTGTCTATCCGCAAAACATGAGCCTGCCGGTGCTCTTCTTCACCCAGAGGGATATAAGCCTGGAAGACATCAACAAATACAAGCTCGATATTTCAGGAAATGTTCCGAACGAGATGAAGCACAGCGATGTGTACATCGTGCGCATGCGCGAGATGCGGCACGGAGATTTCGCTTCGCTGTTTCTGCGCTCCCCGCAACACTGGAAGAACAACCCAGCCACTGAATTTTCGCCACAGGACATTTCTACAAGTTATGGCTGGATGGCTCAGTACTTCCTGCAATTTCTCGATGCATATCTGAAGCATGACGCAGCATCGATGACATTCTTGAAGAACCCTCCAACAAAAAATGGTGTCCCACCGCACCTGCTCACAGTGGATTTCCGTCCGGCGAAGGGTTTCCCACCCACCATTGAGGGCCTGGCTACCGAGCTGAACAAGCGCGGCTTCAGTCATGCGAGCGAGGTCTATGCGGAGGCCAAGAAGCAGGACCCGGACATAAAGATAGACAATGACGCCCTGAACAGCTGGGGATATGCATTGATGAACCAGGATCATCTCCCCGAAGCCATTGAAATATTCAAGTTGAACATCGAGCTTCACCCCGATTCATCGCATATCCACGTGAGCCTGGGTGAGGCATACGAGAAGAGCGGGCAGAAGGATCTCGCCATCATCAACTACAAAAAGGCGCTGGAAATCAATCCTGACAACAAGGACGCCGCGGAAAGGCTGAAAGCCCTTCAGCCTGTGGATGCCGCTCCTACCGCCAAATAGCACGGTCCCTTATGCCGGCCGAAGCAGCTCCGTTCGATAGGCCGGAGCCAGCGCCTCAGCTTTAGCCCTGAATTCTCCCTCTCCCGCTTCGTCAAGCCGGGGCGGAGGCGTGGTGCGAGTCGCGACGGGCACTCCGACCTTCATAAAGAACTCTTCCTGGCCCGCGGGAGAGCAGATGCAATGCAATCTCGCCGGCTTTGTCGAAGAATTTCGAAACTGGTGCGGAGCGTTCGCCGGAATGTGGATTGTCGCGCCAGATCCGAGCGTCTTTTCAGCGCCGCGGAACGTGAATTCCAGTTCGCCCTCAAGAATCGTGAAGGTCTCCTCGAAATCGTGGCGATGCGGAGGTGGGCCTCCTCTCGGCGGGATATGCATATCGATGAGGCAATACCGCCCTGCTGTATCTTTTCCGGTTAGAAGGATGGTGTACGTATCCCCAACAAGTCCGATGTGGGAAGATTGCCGTCAACGTCGGGCCGAGCCGTCACCAAAGCGCGATTCAAATCGTCTGCGGGGATCGGCGTGCTAGGCTGCGTGAACTGATCTGACTCTCCAGGCATGGCAGACTCCTTCCGGTATCCAATCATTTCGTTCGATGCGAAGCAGAGGCCGGGTGAACGTCGGCATCTTGCCTTCGACACATTCTGGCTGCTCACGAACTGCTCTTCACTGCCCGGGACACTTACCACTCAGCGAATCGTTCAGCCCCTGTTGTTCCACGCTGAACGTCAGATCCTTCTTTCCACCGGCATCCCTGATCCGGAAGACATAAATCCGGTCGTAATCCTCGTTCGGCCAGTCCGGAACAACCGACGGATCCTTGCCATAAGCCTTCAGCATTCGCTTCGCAAATTCGTTCAGGTAGTTGTGCTCCCAGGCCAGATAAATGACCGAATTCGCGTTTTCCGGCGCCAGCAGCTCCTTCCTCAACTGGCCGACATTCTTGAAGCCGATCAGCGCGTTCACCGGCATCTCCAACTGGATGGCCGTGGGCTCAATCGTCATCAGCGGGCGTACATAGGAGTAGCTCAGGTTCCCCAGTTGCCCGATCCGCGTCCCCGGATCAGGCGCGTAAATCCGGTCCGGCTTGCCATAGCGCGGAATCAGCACCGCGGGCAGCGCCAAAGCCCGGTTCAAACCCTTGCAGGTCAGTTGCCCGAGACTTGTCGGAGGCTTCTCCGCGTGGCGGATAGCCACAATGGTCTCCTGCGCCCTGGCGCAATTGATAACAAGCAGCAGACAGACTACGTTCAGCAGCGACCACATACCCCTTGATTTCATCCATGAAGTTTCTCAAATGTCAGCCGAATCTGGCGCATACTAATCCCATTCCACCTCTCATGCTCGTTTCGCGGTGAAAGAGGATCGAAAGGTTCGCCGCCATGACCCCTAAGTCTAAGAAGACTCCCGCATCCGCTCGCCCCTTCGACGCCTTCCTGAGCCACGCCTCACAAGACGAAGCGTTCGCCAACACCGTTTCCGCCGCGCTCACGAAGGAACGCCTTAAACCCTGGCTCGACAACTCGTCTCTTGTCTTCGGCAGCCTGCTACGAGACGAGCTCCAGAAGGCCATTGGAAGCAGCCGCGTCCTTATCCTTATCTGGTCGAAGCCTGCGTCAGAATCGCGCTGGGTGACGGCGGAGATCTTTACCGCCTTTCACCTCGACCGCTTTATCATCCCGTGCGTACTCGACGACACGCCTCTCCCGCAATTTCTCCAGAATGCTGCCTACCTTAACCGCCAGCGCGATGCTGAGGACATAGGTCCGAAGCTGGCCCGCGCCATCCAGTCGGCTCCTCGAGCAGCCAATAAGGTCGCTCCATGGCTGGGCTCGCGCCCTTCAGATATCCAGTCGCTCATCAGCGATCTTGGTCAAGCGCAGATCCAGATCATCCTGGCCATGGACAAGAACTTCACTGCGGCCGCCGAGGCCAACGCCTCTATCCGGACGGCCCTTGAGAGCGCCATGAAAATCGCCCCGTACGATCCCATGATCCTCAACCTCGCCGGCTATCAGTGCAAGAACGACTATATGTTTGCTCACTGGGATCAGATTCAGGCGGGGAGAGCTCCCAGGGACCCGCTGCTTGTTCAGGGAGAACGCCACTTCTTCGACGCGCTCTGCGTTGATCCCTCCGATCCGAGCGCGCTGAACGGCCTTGGCAGCATTCTGTTCTTCGAGCGGGAACTCGACGCAGCCGAATTCTTCCAGCGTCGCGCCATCGAGATCGGCAGGCGCAGCGGAGGCAACTACGAAGCGGCTGAGATTGACCTGCAGCAGATACTCACCCTGAAACAGCGGGCGCTCTGAAGCCTCGAAGGGCTGGTTCTTCTCAGCAACACCCTTCCGGCCGGCGGAGCTACTTCACCCATCGACGTCCCCCTTTGTGAGCAGGTGGAGGCTGCTCACACCGTCGGGATCGAGGTAGCTCCGGTCGGCACGGAGTCACTTCTCAACAAGTATCGCCGCCAGCGCGATTCGATGCATGTTGATTAGTGTCACGAACCAGATGATGAGCAACATTATCGTCATCAGCCAGTACGTGGTAGAACCTGCATGGGCCTGAAGAACCAGTGATAAGGAAAGAGTGACTGCGGATGCCCCAAAGAACGTCGCAAGAAAGCAAACGCAGCAGAGAACCATGGCATGAACTGACAATTGTTGCGGGCGCCTGGGGATGATCGCCTGACTCACCGGAGCAGGCATAGCTCCTCCTTACAAATGCAAAGCACTTTCTGTGCTTAGTCCGTTTCGGCAGTGGGTTAGACCACAAGGCCTAAACTCGCATCAGCACAAGCAGACTTTAGCACCGCCGCAGCATTTAACAAGTCACAAGAGGATGTACTCAGAGCGGCCTACTGAGCAAGCACTAATCCAACGGACTAAGGCGGGGGCGCGAGAACCTGATAACCCTGTCAGAATGCAGCAGCTGGAGGGCGCCAATGAGCGTCATCCGTGGAGATCTCTCCAACAGAAAATCTCCCGCTCAAATTCCGGCGAGTGACTGGTTGACGACAAATTCGGCGAATTTCACAACTCCCGCTCTGCTGCGAAAAGGTAGCCGGCCGGCTGTCGCCAATTTCGCGACACCGTGAACGATGCTCCATGCGAACAGGGCCTGCTGCTGCGCATCGCCCTGCGCCATATGCCCCTCTTCCTGCGCTGCCTCCACCAGTTTTACGAGCATCGCAAAGGCCTCTTTTGCTGACCCGGCAGCTTCCGCACTTTCTCGCTCGGAATCGGGGGCATCGAACATCACGGCGAAGTGTTCAGGCCTGCGCAAGGCAAATTCAATGTACGCCACTCCCGCGTTCTTCAAACGATCCAGAGCATTGCCCTGCTTATCTGCGGCAGCCCGCATTCCCCGGATCAGTTCCCGAAACCCCTCGCCGGCAACCGCCGCGATGACGTCATCCTTGTTTCGAAAATGCCGGTAGGGCGCGTTATGCGACACGCCCGCACGCCTCGCCACCTCCCGCAGAGTGAACGCGGCAGGACCAACTTCCGCGATCAATGAAATCGCGGCGCGCAGCAAAGCCTCCTGCAGGTTTTCGTGATGATAAGGTTTCGACCGTTTCACTTTGACTCGGTCAATTCTAGCTCTGGGGAATCCTGGCAACAACCACGAGCCGGCTGAGATTAAAGGAGTTGACGGCAGATGTTGACATCAGCAACATTGCATGCGAGAATCCGAGGCACTGATGTTGCTTGTGTCAACATAATTGGGTCCGGGTGGGGATTTCCCCATTTATTCCTCGAAGGAGGCAGATCGCTATGACTCGCACGTTCCTCTCAACTTCAGCCAATCCTTTTCTTCGCACTGCACTAGGCCGGCTTGCCTTGGTTCTCGGTCTGGCTGGAGTTGCTCTCGCTGTCACCGGATTTGCCTGGCGAACCGATGCGGATGATGCGCACGATGAAGGCCGGGAGGCAATCAGGCATTTCTGGGCCGTCTATCACGGCAACAACTACGCGGCTATTCCCCAGGTGCAGGCAGAGCTGCAACATGCGGTGGATCGTGATCCGGCTGACCCCACGCTCCACGCGCTGCTCGGAGCTGCGCACTTCTGGCACATCGGCGAGGCGTCTCGTGATCCCAACCAGAAAGACCCTGCCCTGGCACAGGACATGCCGGAGCCGGTGGATAACTTCGGCAAGGCTTTGGAGCTTGACTACTACACTAAACACTTCATTGGTTACATCAATGACGACCACCTTCCGGGTTATCTGGGCATTACAACTGTGCATCTCGGCCAGATGACAAACGATCCGGACCTCATTGCGAAGGGCGACCAGATGCTTGATTTCGCAGTGTATGAGTTTCCCGAATTCAACACTTTCAATCGCTGGGCAGCGCACAATACAGATTTCAAGGACAGCCCAACCTACCAGAAGGCGCTGGATTCTCTTTGGCAGGGCATCGACGCTTGCATCGAAGGAAAGATCGATCGCGAAAACCCAGACCTCAAGCCATATCTGCAGCTCGCCACCTTTGCGGGACGGAAGAAGGCTTGCTGGTGGGGTGGAGAACTCGCTCCATACAGCTTTGAAGGTTACATGCTCAATCTGGGGAATGGGCTGGTGAAAGCAGGTCAGGTACAGGCGGCCCGAGTCGTCTACCACGACGCTCACTACGCCGCCAACTACAACACCTGGCCGTATCGCGGTGTGCTTGAGGCGATCGAAGCCTCGGACCTCAATGCCCGCGCCGCGCTTTACTCAGATGGAGATTCCACGAATGATCCGCCGATGGGCGTTCCAGATCGAGGTTGCTCCTACTGTCATGCAACGGTTCCCGAAAGGAGTGGCGGAGCCCATCAACGCTATTGAAGGTTGGGGGGAGGGGTCCGATGAACCTCGCCTCTTACATCCCTTTCAGCAGCGTCTTCCAGCGGCTCCACGCCTCGTCGCGAGCCTTCACGTTCGCCTCGTTGCCCTCGGTGCGCGTGGGGTCTTCGCCCGCCCGCATGAAACCGTGTCCCGCACCGTCATAGACCACCGGATCATACTTCTTTCCCGCCTTCTTCATCGCTTCGGTCGTGGCCGGAACAGTCGAGGTGATCCGCGCATCGTTCCCCGCGTAGAATCCGTACACCGGAGCTGTAATCGCGCTCAGGTTTTGCGGCGTAACTCCATAAAACACGAATGCGGCGCTCAGATCGTGGCGGTTTGTCGCAAACCGGAACGACTGCCCGCCGCCCCAGCAGAATCCCGTCACCGCCAGCTTGCCATTCACCGCCGGAAGCTTCTTGACGTAATCCGCCGTTGCATTCAAATCTGCCGTGATCACATCAGGATTCAACGCCGAAACCGCCTTCACCCGGTCATCGTCGCCTGAAAATTCGTCTGAGCCGCCACCCTTGGGCCCGAAGCCTGAAAGAAGGTCCGGAGCAATCGCCACATATCCCGCGGCGGCGACCTCATCCGTAACCTCGCGTGCCCAATCAGTCAGCCCGAAGATCTCGTGGATCACCAGTACCGCCGGGGCCTTTGACTTCACCTCGGGATACACCACGAACGCATGCACCGTTCGGTTGCCATACTTAATGTCCACCCACTCCCGGTGGCGCGGCGACTTCTCCAGCCGCTGCTTGGCCCAGTCCTGGGCCAGCGCGTGCTCTGAGAGAAACGAAGAACAACACAGAAGGGCGATCACTGCGAAAGCAATCTTTTTCATACTGGTAACTTATACTCCCGCCGGTCGAATCAGTTGTCTCAGCTCAGTTGTCTTTCGATGACTCCGTCTGGCTCTTCTCCTGCGGCTTCACCGTGTTCCGCACCACCATAATCTTGTTCAGCATGTCGAACCAGAACGACGCGCCCAGTGACAGTGCGCCGGCCGTGATCAACCATCCAGCCAGAACCACCAGAGCTTCGACCGCCATCTCGCGAGGGTCATCCGCCCACCACCCCAGGTACTCTGCACGGCTATGCCGCCAGCCCACCGGCAGCATGTACTTGGTGGTTACCGCGTTCACAGCGTTGACCGAGGATTCCATGCGCTCGACAAGCGCCTTCTCGGTTGCCGGCTGTCCTGTCTGACCCCTCGCCGACTCCACATTCGGATGGTCTTTGAGGTAATCGGTCGCCGCAGCCACCATGCCATCGCGGATGTCCCGATCCACCCAAAGCAGATGCGCAATGCTGATCGAGTTCACGTTGAAGGCGATTGCCAGTATCAGGCCCACGATCATCAGGACTCGTTGCGTATATCGCTTGTACCAGCCCGAGACCCGATCCATCGCGTCGTTGTACCAGTCTTCTAAATTGCTCTGGAGCTTCTGAAGTCTCTTCGCCTCATCCTTAACATCGTTCTCGGCATCGATGGTCAGCGCGAGCATCGCCTGAACCGCCTTGTTCTTTGCGAATTGCTGTTGATGGCTGGAGAGAAAGCCCTCAATGTTCTGGATCGCCGTCTTGCCGTTGAACTTGTCTTTGTTCAGGATGTCGATCAGTGCCAGCGCAAAGGTCCGCGCCGGAATGTACGACGGCAGCAGGAGCGGATTCTTGACTCCGGCGATGTCCTTGCCGGGAGCGACTCCGACGCGCTTCTGCAGCCAAAGCCGGAGTCTGGTCAACCACCCCAGTGGGCTGTTGTCGTTCAGGTCCTTCACCGGATCGGGATAGAGTCCCCGGATCAGGCCATGGTTATAGAGATTGTCCACCAGCGTGAGTGAGCCCGCCTCGATTGAGTCGCCCGAAAACAGGCTATGCAAACCGCGCTGAAGATTCGCCGCGCGCGATTGAACAATGCTGGCCAGAATTTCGTTGACACCCGACGCCACCAGGCTCAGCAGCAGGTAGATGAACACCATGCCCACGGCCACGTCGAGAATGAATGATCCGAACAATCCTACCTCCCGTTGAGGCCAGGCCCTTAGCCCTGCAAGCGGCCAGCATAGGATTCGGTTAACAGAGTGTCAACAGCTTCTTTCCAAAAGAAAAATGCCCGCCGAAGCGGGCATTGAAGAACCACATCCGGGCGGGAGCGGGAAACTCACCGCTCTTCCCGGAAGCAACGAGGACCGTGGCAGATTAGTTCGTCTGAATCGGAGGCTTGGGCTTTGGCAACGGTAGCTGCTCGGCATTGACCGGCGACATCTGCGGGCCGTCATATCCCGTCAGATTGCCCATACCCGCGAGCTGTTGTTCCTGCACCTGGAGAGGACGCTGCATCACCATCACTACCGTGGTGCCCTCCGGGAAGACAATGTCCTGGCCATGCTTCATCATCACGGCAATGATGCCTGCCGCGGCACCCACGCCCGCGCCGATGCCGGTGGCCATTCCGGGACTATCACTGCCATATCCGGCAAGCCCGCCAACGCCGGCGCCAAGCAGACTCGTCTCGCCGACCGTCTTCGCATCTGCGCCCTTGGTGCTCTGTGCCTCAATCAGGCCTTCCTTGTCCTTCACGTCGGCGCCGTTCGCACCCGGAACTCTGTCAACCGCACCGGGAAGCGCGATCACCACGCCGTTCGGAAAGGCCATCGAGACAAAATGCATCATCAACTGAGCCCGGCCCTTGGTTTTGCCCGGTCGCTGCAGGCCATCGACATATCCCTGGACGAAAACGCCGGCGGGAATTACTACCCGCGACCCAACCACCACGGGAAAGCTGCTGACCAGGTAAACCGCGTCGCCCGGCTTGGCCGTCTTGGTGCTCAGCGCGCTGCGAAGCGTGAGCGGAATCTTGGTGCCCGCCGGAACAACAAAGACCGGGCCGGACGTGGCTGCTGCAGTCGTTGCTGGTGCAGTCGTGGCCGGCGTGGCCGTCGCCGCTACGGGCTGTGCGGCCGGCTGCGCAGCCGGTGCCGGGGCAGGAGTTGAAGCTGCATCCTGCGAAGCCTGTGCAGCGGCCGAGCCAGCCGCTGCCAGTGAGAAACCAAGCAGAAGAGAAGTAACACTACGAAGAGCCATTCATATCTCCATTCCGTGCGCGTGAGTGAGTTGCTTCGCCGGAAACCTGCTGCCGGCGCCCATCGCCGCTCCTCGGGGGAAGTCCGATCAGTCCCGCCTCGGGGTAAGTCAACAACATTCTGTCATTTGATTGCCGAACTGGCTCTGCCTCTTTCGTCGCGGTAATCTGACGCTTTGGTACCGCAACTTTGGTTACCCTGTCCTGACCATCGTTGTCGCAGCCAAGCGGACGCTGGCTACGTTCGCGCCAGGCTCTCAATCAGCGCGTCACGACGCCGCGCCGCCATGCCGTCTGCGCGCGCCAGCCCGCGCAGCCACGCCGTCACGCTGCCCGCAGCCAGAACCAGAAACACCGGCCCGGCCAGTTGGGCTTGTCCAAAGTGAAGCAGCGCAAAAAATATGCCGGCTCCGATGGCAAAGACCACCAGCTGGATGAGCAGGCTCAGCAACCCGTTCCCCGTCGCTCCCTGCTCCCGGCTCATGCGTGTCAGCGTCATGCGATACGCCATGGTGATGGAAAGCGCATTGCCCGCCGCCAGTTGCGTCGGCAGTGCAAACAGCAGCCAGCATGTCGTCGCTGCCAACATCTGCGCGTCCGGCAGCCCGAACCGGAAGACCACAATCGTGCAGACAATCGCCAGCTCCACTGAGAACAGCATGAGTTGGACGATGTTCTTCGCCAGCATCACCGTCCGCATCGGCGTCGGCGACATGAAGTACAACTGGATCCCCGCGCCTTCGCCACCCAGGCTGTTATAGACAAGGCGCGTCAGCCCGAGAAAGCCGTACGCCACTCCGATTGGCAGCGCATAGCGCGCTCCAAAGCTCTCGCCGCTGCTCCCGCCTCGCCCCAGAATGAACAGCATCACCAGCGGAGCCACCAGGCTGTAAAGCATGATGCCGCTGCGCGCGAGATACCGCAGCTCCTTTTCGACCACGGCTCCGATCGGACCGCTCAGGTCAAAGCTGCGCCGCGTTCCCGCTTCCGACTTCGCAACACGCTGCGGCGCTTCGCCCAGGCTCTCGCCGCGATACTGCGCGCGCAGCCGTACGCACAGCAGCGATCCCGCCGCCAGCGCGTATAGCGCAAGGCCTCCCAAAGCTCCTGCGGCTAATGACCCGTGTCCGTGCTCTGCCGCGCCAACCGCGACCGCTGCCAGCCCCGGAGGCGAGACGGTCTGAACCCGGTTCGCAATGTGTGCGGCATGCAGCATGGTCGCCAATGTTTCGCGCGACGGCTGGCGATGGTGCGTGTACAGAGTCGGATTCAGCGCCTGTGCCGCCAGAATCACAAACAGGAACACCATGCCCAGCACTTCGCGGGTCTTTCTTTGCGCCAGCCAGCGGTCGAGCCACGCAAACACCATCCGCGTCAGCAACACGTTGAACGTGGCAAACAGAATCGCTGCCACCGCCACCCATCCGGCCAACCCCGGCCGCGCCCAGACAATCCCCGTCGAGATGCCCAGCAGGCAGAACCCGCCAAGAATCGACGAGGCATCGAACAGCCCGAAGACCAGGTAATCCAGCACATATGACCCGAAGCTCACCGGAAAGCGCAGCAGAAGGCTCAGATCCACGGGCTCCTGAAACGAAGCCAGCGCCACGGGAGCAAACTGCCACAGCATCATCACCGGCCAGAACAGCAGCGGAAGCAGCCACATCTCCTTATCGACGGTGATCTGGTATGCCCCGAATCCCAGCCCGGCACCGATGACGAAGCCGATCACCAGAAAAAAGGTGATGCGAATGATGCGCGCCGCCAGATCGAAACTGCCCCGCTTCGACCGCAATGAATTGACCAGCATCTGCAGACGCATCCGCGCCAGCGCCGCATACTGCGCCCTTGCCAGCGGTGAAGTCATAAGCCCCGGCTTTAAAGCCACGACAGCTCCTGCGTGGGCTCGCCCGCACCCGCACCCACTACATTCAGAAAGATCTCCTCTAGCGTCAGCTTCTCTCCCGACTCGGGCATCCCCGCTCCCGCCAGCGTTGTCTCCACGCCCGCGCGCAGCTCGGCGAGTGACCCATTCGCCACCAGACGGCCCTTGTGGATAATCGCCACGTGGCTGCAAAGCCGCTCCACAATTTCCAGCACGTGCGACGTAAGAAAAATCGTTGCTCCGCGATGGATCATCCCCTGCAGCATCGCCTTCAGCGTGCCCGCTGCAATCGCATCCACACCTTCAAAGGGCTCATCGAGAAACAGCACCTTCGGTCCGTGAATCACCGCCGCCGCCAGCGCCAGCTTTTTCTGCATGCCGTGGGAGAAATCCGTGACCAGCTTCTTCGGCTCATTAGCCAGCTGCATGAAGTCCAGCAGCTCTTCAGTCCGCCGGTTCGTCGTGTCGCGATCGAGCCCATACATTCGTCCCACAAAGCGCAGATACTCCGACGCCGTCAAGCGCCCCAGCAGCGCCATCCCTTCCGGAACCACGCCCATCTGCCGCTTCAGGTCCAGCGAGCCCGCGGTAAACCTCTGCCCCAGAATCTCGATCTCGCCCGACGTCGGCTCCAGCAGGCCGGTGAGCATCTTGATGGTCGTCGACTTCCCTGCCCCGTTCGGCCCCAGAAATCCGAAGAACTGTCCCGGCGCCACGCTGAACGTCACGTCGTCGACAGCCGTGAAATCGCCGAACCGCCGCGTCAACCCGCGCGTCGAAATCGCCGGTGTATCCATGCTTCGCAGCATAAAAGGAAAGCCGCTGGGAAACAAAGTCCCACTAACAAAGGCGCCGAAGAGAAGAGAAAAGATTCGTTGCTATTATCGAGGTTGGTATTCACAACGGAGAAGCAATGGAGTTCGTAGAAGGAGTGATCGCAAACAAACCTGCACTGGATGCGTACTTCCAGTCCATTACAGATGCGTTCAACGCAAACTTATCCGTTGAGGAATCACGCAGAAATGCGTATGACGGCTTTTCAGTTACAATCACTTTCTTCCTTTTCTCGTTGTTCAGCGTAATTCCGGCCATTCCAGCGTTGGCATACTTCCTGACACGTTGGTTCTTAAGACCGCTAACTCTGAATATCCGAGGCATACATCTCTCTTCAAACTCGTTCCTATTTTGGTATCTGACCATCTCGGCTCTTTCGGCCATCTGTTTCGGCATCCGACTCAAGTACTCATCTATCCGACAAAAGAGGAGCACGCCGACAATTAATCGCGCTGATACGCTAAGCGAACCCCAAATGCGCTTTGCGCTTTGTTATTCCGTCATATCCGAGATCGAATCTTATAGAACCAACAAGCGGACAACCCACATGACGAAAGCTCGCGAATTGTGGCGCAAGCTGATGTCCTCACTCCAGCAATCTTTGGGCATGGGATCCGAATATTGGTTCGACCCATCAATTGAGATTGTTCACGAGATCAGAGGCCATGTGCCACCTCCAGGGTTGACTAACTCGGAGCGACGGGTCTTCAAGCACAGATTCTTTCCTCAAGTACACGGCCTGCTTTCCAAATATTCTTGGTTCAAACTGGAGTCCCACACCGAAGCAATAATATTTGCTTTCGACGGCCTTCGATCCCGAGTTAGCAGCCGCATACGCGCCAATAAAGATCTATTTCAAGTGTCTAATTGTCTCCTGCCCCTGTGTCTTTATCTTTATACCGAGATCCCGGATATCGCCGATACTGAAGAAGAGAAGCAGCGACTCGCCGATCTGCAAATAGTGGCACTCGATTCCTTTGTACGCGAGATGAGTTCGTTGAACGAATACCGACCTGAGTCGCCGCGTAGGCCAAAAAAGGAAAAATTAGCGGTTAAGAGAGCCCGAATTAGTAACTTTTTATCGGCGACTGTCGGAAACCCCGCGCCGTTTCTCAGATTTCTGAGCATGTGGGTTCTCCTCCAAATCTTTGTGGCGATCGCGGTTTCGGTCTTTCTGACGACTATACGAACCTTGAGGTTCGATAGTACGCTCATAGCCCTGCTGATCGGCTCGCCTTTCGCAATCGCAGCCGCTCTAACCGCTATCCCTCCACGAGGACGCGTCGATGACATAAAAACACCTTAAACAATCGGAGAATGCCTCGGGTATTAGGCTCCAGTCTCCAGCACCACCCTGAACCGCGCCTTCCCGCTCATCATGCGCTCGAAGGCTTCAGCCGCCTTGTCCAACGGATATTTCTCGATCATCGCCTTCACCCCGAAGAGGGAGCTGAACTTCAGCGTGTCTTCGGAGTCGATCGACGTACCACTCGGCCAGCCCGCCACGACACGCTTCTGCATGATCAGGGGAATGGCTGGAACCTTGAGCGGATCGCCCGGTACACCCAGAATCACTAGCTTGCTTTGGTGCCCCAGGCCGCCAATCGACGCCGACATTGCGTCGGCATCGGTTAGCGTGGCGATAATCGCCTTCGCCCCACCGAGTTTCTGCAGTTCCGCGGAAACGTCTTGTGCCGCGTTATCAATGTAGTGGTGCGCGCCCAGTTCGTGCGCGAACTTCTCCTTGTCTGCGCCGCGTGCAATGGCGACAGTGGTGTAACCCATCTTCGCCGCATACTGCACGCCCAGATGGCCAAGGCCGCCCAGCCCGAAAATCGCCACCACGTCGGGCGGCTTTGCTCCGCTGTTCCGAATAGCATTGAAGGTCGTGATACCCGCGCACAGCAGCGGACCCGCCTCCGCGCCCGACAGCGAATCCGGCACGGCCGCCAACGCCATCGCCGGAGCGATAATGTAGTCCGCATATCCGCCGTCATAAATAATGCCCGGGATCTGCAATATCTGGCAGCAAATGTGATCGCCCCTCCGGCAGGGCTCGCACTTTCCGCAGTGCCCGCCATACCAGCCGACACCGACGCGCTGGCCGGTCTTCCACTGCGTCACGCCCTCGCCAAGTGCGTCCACGGTTCCAACCACTTCGTGTCCCGGCACGCGCGGATACTCAATCCCCGGAAACAACCCGTACATCGTGATGGAATCGCTGTGGCAGACGCCGCATGCCTGCACTCGCACACGCACCTGCCCCTGTCCTGGCTCCGGAACCTCGCGCGTCACCAACTCCAGCGGACCACCCGACTTCACCACCTGCGCATATCTGCCCGTCTTCTTCTCAGCCATAACCGACATTCCTCCTCTGCTGTTGAATTTACGCGACTATGAGATGGGCCCTTAGAGCGAAGCGATTCATTACAATTTGCGCGACGACAGGGCAAATTCTTCTCGCCCGATCCACAACGCTTATGGCACCTTAGCAGTAACAATGATCAACATTTGCCGTGCGTTTGCCTGCCTGGTTTTCTGCTTGCCTGCCATCATCGCCGCTCAACCCGCTTCACCCGACGCTGTCGTCCAGAATCTGAATGGAAAAGTTGTCTACCTGCGCTCGTTGTACGTCGAAAACGAACTCACCTTCGATTCGCAGGGTAACGTAACCGGAACAGCCACTCCCGGACCTTTCTCTGTCAGCCTCATCAAAATCGAGAGGGTTCATCTCACCGGCTCTGCGCTTGATATCACAGGTCACAGAGGAACTTTGATTCCCCGCGAAGCGACGGCATTAACGGTATTCGATTTCCTGAAATTTCGGGAAAAGATCCGCATTCAGATCGCTGTCGATCCCACACATCCTGAAGCTCTTCAGCCGCTCGTGAACAAAGTCCTTGCCACAAGCTTCGCAGATGCACTCGTAGGCAGGACCCCGGAGGAACAGAAATCTGCCATGGACAGCCTGCCTTCGCTGCTTCCGCTCGGTCTGACATCGCCAGCCCAACCTCCATCACAGAGTACCGTCGCCTTTGGCAAGAAGGTCGATGTGATGAAGCCGGGGTCAGGGGTCCAGCCCCCGAAGGTCCTTTACGCTGTAAATCCAGATTTCACCCAGAAGGCGCGGGATGAAAGAACGGGCGGCATCGTCGTCTTAAATCTCATCGTCGACAGATCCGGCTACCCTACCCATATCCGCGTTCGTCGGACACTTAATACCGGTCTCGACCGGAATGCCATCATCGCAGTAAGCCAATATCGCTTTGCCCCGGCCATATACCAGAATCAGCCCGTTCCGGTAGAGGTCAACATCGAAGTGAATTTCAGGATTCGTTAGCCTCAGGTTCAGGTCTCAAGGTACCTGCACACCTCCTCCACCACTCCATCCACTCCCTCCGTCGTATCCACGTCCAGCTTCGGATACGTAATCGGCTCGAAGTTTGCCTTCACCCGTCGGTACAACGCCACATCGCGATTCTTTGCCGGATTCTCCGGATCGCGCCGGCTCAGCCGCGCTTCGGCGACCGCATCCGAGCACGTCACATGCAGGATTCGCCACCGCGCACCGGCCCGCTCCGCCGACGCGATCACTTCATCAATCTGAGAACGCTTTGAGAATGTCCTGCCGTCGATGAAGATGTACGCGACCCTGCGATACGCCGTCAGATACGTCGCTGCCTCAAGCATTGCCCGCACGCACAGGTCATCCTGCTCGCGCGTGTAGTCCGTCATCGCGCCGGGAAAGAGCGCCTCCCGCACCCGGTCCTTATCCAGAATCGTGCCGCCCATCCGTGACGACAGCGCGCCCGCCAGCGTGCTCTTGCCCGTGCCGGGCAATCCGGCCAGCATCACCCATGTAACCGGCATAGTTACTTAAACAGCAGAGGTACCAGATTGCTCAAGTTGTCCCGCCACACCATCCACACGTGCATCATCCCGGGAACGGTAACCGCTCTGGGCTGCATGCCCTGCTCTTTCAGCCACGCGATCAACTTCTGGTTCGCCGGATAAAGTCCGTCCTGCTCGCCGCACGAGATCCACAACAGCTTCAGCTTTGACTGAACCTGTGCCCCGGTCTGCGGAGTGATCGCCGGAAACAGCGGCGCAAAGTTGGACTCGCCAATTCCTCCCGCGCTGAATGCTCCGATATACGCAAAGTCGTCGGTGTGATTCAGCCCCACCAGCAGCGTCTCCGCACCGCCCATCGAGAGCCCGGCGATCGCATGCTCTTCCCTCTTGTCTGACAATGGATACTCCGCCTTCACCCGCGGCATCACTTCCTCATACAGCACGCGCTCGTAATCCTTGAAGTTGCGCGCCGTCGTCTCGGGATCGCGCCACACCGCCCATCCCTTCGTGATCATGTCCATCGTGCCGTAGCCCAGCGGCATCACAACGATCATCGGCTTCGCTTTGCCCTGCGCAATCAGGTTGTCCAGAATCACATTCGCCTTGCCCATCCACGTCCACGCGCTGGCGTCGTCGCTGTAGCCATGCAGCAGATACAGCACCGGATACTTCTTCCCGCTCTTCGCATCGAAGCCGGGCGGCGTGTACACGTAATACTCGCTGTTATAGTCAACGATCTTCGACCTGTAGAAGTGGTGGTGCACCTCGCCGTGCGGCACATCCGCATCCTCCCACGGCATCGGCGGCTGCCCCGGCACCAGGAACACGCTCTGCTTGTTGAAGAAGCTTGTCTTCACCAGTGTGTTATGCGGATCGGTGATGTTCGTCCCGTCGACGTCATACGCATAGCTGTAATATTCCGGAGCCAGCTTCGGAACCGTCACCGTCCATGTGCCATCCGCACCTTTGGTCATCGGGAACGGAGCCTTCACGTTTTCCAGATGCAGCTCGACCTTTTCCGCATTGGGCATCGCCAGCGTGAACGTGGCGTTGCCCTCCGCGTCCACCTGCGGACTCTTGGGCGGCGCGGCCACGAGCGCCGTTGGCGCGGACGACTGCTGTACAGGCCGGGCGGGAGCAGCGGTCTGCTGCGCAAGCGCCGCAAAAGTGAATGCACCGGCGAGAAGCACCGTTGCAGCAAGACGAAGGTGGCTGGACTTGGTGCCCGAGCGAGGGAATCTCAACATGAAAGGAGTCTCCAGAACAGTGAAATCACCGCGTCCCAAAGTGTACAGCTTAAGACGCATAATCCGGGGTCGAGTGGCTATGGCACGTATCACAGCCCAACAACTACGATCGGACCACTCGGTTGCGCGACCGCCGTGCGCGGACGTGTGTCTCCGCGGGAAGAGGTGACCTTGTTTACCCATTACATATTCTGGCCGTGGTTTGCCGGGGTCGTATTCCTCCTGATGGGCTTCATCTCCGTGCGGGGAGAATTCTTCGCGGCTCCCAGGCTTGAAAGAGTCATCGTCCTCGGCCGGGTCTTCGCCGCTTCTGCCCTCGCCTGCTTCGGAGCCGAGCACATGGTCAACATCGGCCCCTTTTCCCAGGCGGTCCCGCACTGGCTTCCCTTCCATGCCTTCTGGATTGTCTTTTTCGGACTCGCGCTGTTCGCAAGCGCCCTTAGCCTTGTCTTGAATAAGTGGGTCCGGCTCTCCGCGACGCTGACGGCGATCATGTTCGTGATCTTCGTCCTCACACTTCACATCCCTGGAGCCGTCGCCAGCCCGCACGACCGCTTTCGCTGGACGGTAGTTCTCCGCGAAACCTCTTTCGCCGCAGGTTTCCTCGCCTTCGCCGGAGCGCACAGCCCGCGCTCGAAACCGCTCATCTTCATCGGGCGCATCGGCGCAGCATTGCCATATCTCTTCTTCGCCGTCATGCACATCCTGCACCCGCAGAACGCCCCTGGTGTCCCGCTCGCAAAGCTCACCCCCGCGTGGATGCCCTGGCCGCATGTTCTCGCCACCATCACAGCTCTCTTCCTGGTAGGCGCCGCAGGCGCCATCCTTGTAGATAGGCACGCGCGCACCGCCACCACATGGCTCGGCCTGTGGATGGTCTACCTGACGCTTGTTCTTTATTTGCCCATTCTGCTCAGCGCCTCAGGCGGCATGGCTCTCATCGAGGGCGTCAACTACGTCTTCGACACGCTGCTCTTCGCGGGAACCATCCTGCTGCTGGCCTCTGCCCTGCCCCAGAGTCAGCCATCCCGGATCGCACTTGTAGATAGCGTGCACAGCCACGTCACCACCTGACTCGGCTGTATAAAAAAGAAGGCATGCTCACCGAGTCTCAGGTCAGACAATTTGCGGACGATTGGGTCCATGCATGGAATTCGCACGATCTCGATGCCATCATGTCTCACTACGCGCCCGAGATCGTCCTGACATCGCCGGTGGCCGCGAGGCTTCTGAACGATCCCTCAGGAGCGGTCCGCGGCCATTTGGCATTGCGGAGCTATTTGCACGAGGACTCGAAGCCTACCCCAACCTCGCCTTTGAACTCCTGGACGTGATGTGGGGACTTTCGAGCATCATTCTCTATTACAAGAATCAAAATGGCACCAAGACCGGCGAATTCATGGAGCTCGACGCTGACCTCAAGGTCATCAGGGTCGTCGCCAATTACAGCGCCTGACCGCCGCAGCGCCAGACCTGCAACCAACCCTGTACCCTGATCGAGACCTGACCAAAATTGAAGCACTTTTTCCGGGAACGAGAGCATCCACCTCTTGTGAGCACAGCCCCCGTTCCAAAGTCCCCCGTTTTGCCGCCCTGCACGCAGGCGGTTTCCGCGACTGCGGACGCACCGTGCGCTCCAGCGAATCGCAAGTGGATCCTGATCGCCACCATTCTGGGTTCGTCTATCGCATTCATGGACGGCTCGGTCGTCAACGTCGCCCTGCCCACACTGCAAGCCAGATTCTCCGCCACCTCGGGCGGCATCCAGTGGATTGTTCAGAGCTACGCCCTGTTTGGCGCCGCGCTCCTGCTGCCCGGCGGCTCCATAGGAGATCGCTACGGGCGCCGGCGGACATACCTATGGGGAGTGGCACTGTTCGCACTGGCCTCGGCGGCGTGTGCCGCCTCCGCTTCGCTCGGCCAGCTTATCGCTGCTCGCGCCGTGCAGGGAGTCGGAGCGGCGTTGCTGATCCCACAAGGCCTCTCGATCCTCTCCGCATCGTTTCCAACCGCAGAACGTGGACGCGCCATCGGCACCTGGTCCGCGTGGACCAGCGTCTTCGCCTCACTGGGACCAGTGGCGGGCGGCTGGCTCATCCAGGTCTGGTCCTGGCGGCTGATTTTTCTGGTGAACCTGCCCCTCGCTCTTCTTGTTTTTATGCTGGCACCGCGAATCCCGGAAAGCCGTGCTGTAAGTGGCGGACCCGCACGCCCTCTTGACCGTCTCGGCGCCACACTTGCCACTTTGAGCTTCGCCGCCATCATCTACTCGCTCTCGTTCGGCGCGCAGCTCGGCTGGAGCAACCCTCGTGTCCTCTGGCCGCTTGTCCTCGGGCTGGCTCTTCTGGCCGGGTTCCTTCGATCTCAATCGAGTCGAAGCAATGCCATGATGCCTCTTTGGCTCTTTGGCATTCCTCGTTTTCTCGCCGCCAACCTCCTCACCTTCCTGCTTTATGGAGCGTTGTACGGCGCGCTTTTCGTGATCCCGTTCTATCTGATCCAGGTGAGGCATTACCCTACCTCGGCCGCAGGCGCGGTCTTCGTTCCGCTGATGGCAATCATGTTCTTCTTCTCTGCTCGTGTTGGAGGACTCATTCCTAAAGTAGGTGAACGCGTTCTGCTCTTCACCGGCGCAACATTCGCAGGTGCGGGCTTTACGGCACTCGCACTCCTCGACAACCTGCACGGATATGTCCTTTCCGTCCTGCCCGGCGTTCTGCTTCTCGGCGTTGGAATGACCCTGGCCGTTTCGCCGCTCACCAACGCCGTCATGTCCTCTGTGCCGGAGAGCGACACAGGCATAGCGTCGGCGGTGAACAATACGCTGTCCCGGCTTGCTGGACTTCTGGCTGTATCGCTGCTTTCTCTTCTGCTGGCCCACGGATTCGCAGCGGCTTTAGGGACACAGCTTCGAGTCTCCAGCCTGCCCGTCGAGACTCGCGACCAATTGATCGCCAACCGGTCCCGCCTCCGCGACACACCCATTCCCGCCAGCCTCACCCGGGAGCAGCAAACCGAGGCCGCATCCATCCTTGATCGCGCGTTTCTCTCAGGGTTTCGGTTGGTGATGCTCGCCAGCGCGACCGCTGCATGGTCTGGAGCGCTGGCTGTGCTTGTGCTGCTGCGCAAACGCCCCAGCTCAAATCTGCCTGCTCCGTAGACACCGCCCGCGCCAGTCCTGACGAAAAGTGCGCCTCGCGGCACCCGATACTCGTAATCGAGTCTTACCGCATAATTGGAGAATTATTGACGACAGAGTTTTCTGATCGCTGATAATTTTGTCTCGGATAATTTGTCTCGACCGAGGTAAGCGATGCCGGATGTAAGCAGTCTTCGCCTTCGAATATTTGATGGCAGTCGTCAGCCCTTTTCAGCCCCAGCTCAGTTCCTCGTCAGAATTGTTGACGGCAATCAGACCCAGCGAATCTGGCAAAATTATTCCGCAAACGATCTCAGGTTCGATGGCCTTCCTTTTTTTGACAACCTTTTCGACAACTATAGTGTCGTCGTCTCTGCCGACGGCTATCAGCAGGCCGGCTTCGTCCCGGTCAAGCTCTCGAATCGATATCTCACCACGCAGGACATCATGCTTGTCCCCCGGGATCCGGGATTCAGCTTCGTCAACGCCCGATGGCCCGCTGCAAGCTTCAAGTATCCATTTATCGCAGCGGGTGCGGACAACGCGGCTGGAGAGCAGAGATACGATGACCTGCTGGAAGCCGAAAAGCCCCTCGCCTGTCTTCTCAATCTGTGCGAGGCAATGAGCCAGATCTCGCTTCCGCAGGGCACGCCGCTCGATTACATCAAGCAACTCCGCTGGGACGCCCCTTTTGCTCCCGCCCACGATCGCTTTTTTGCCTGGTGTGATGTTGCTCTCATCGATCAGGTCAAGGCCGCTGCAGCCAAAGGCCTGTTCGCCGTCGAGACTGACCCGGCAATTTTCCACCCCGGCGCAACCTCAAGCTGGAAACAGATTCAGTTCGGCGAAGCCAACGTTCAACTCACGTTTCATGAAGCCGAGAAGATGGTGGTCCACGGTGTCAATTGCGTAACGGTTGAGCCCGACATCGACTATTACCGCGACCTCGGAGCCCACACAATCCTGGAAGTAGTTCCCAACGGCCTGACCCACTCCCTTACGGATCCAGCGCAGGTCTATGTTCTGCGCTGGATTGCCGGACGCACAGCAGGAGTGCCGGAATTTGCGCCGCTCTACACGATCACCTGAGAGTCCGCCCCAGCCATATCACTCGGTCCTCAGCGCCTTCGCCGGATCCGTAGACGCCGCGCGCCTCGCCGGAATCAGGCCCGCCACGCATGCTGCCACTGCCAGCGTGATAATCGCAATCGCCATGACCCTCGCATCCACGGCTTTGATCTCATAGAGCTGCGCCTTGACAAAGCGCACGCACACGAGCGCGGTCGGAATGCCGATCGCCAGTCCAAGCGCCACCTGAATCAACGCCCCCCGCATCACCATCGCAATCACTCCACCACGCTCCGCACCCAGCGCCATGCGAATCCCGATCTCGCTTGTGCGTCGCGCGACGGTATACGCCGTCACACCGTAGAGCCCGATCGTGGCCAGCAGCAGCGCCAGTGCCCCGAATAGCATCGTAAGCCGGGCGATCATGCGCTCGTTAACAAAATTGCCCCAGATCTGCTCGTCAAACGTCTGGAAGTTCACGACAGTGAGATTCGGATTGATGGCCGACAAAGTCTGTCGCGCAAGCGCTTCCATATTGTTCATGGGGTGGTCGGTTTGCAACACAATTGCGCCCGCGTATAGCGATCCGTCGTCCTCAATTCGACCTTTGTCACTCGGCGGCCGCCGCATCAGCGGCATGAAGTACATCATGTGATCCTTCCAATACACACTTTGATAGACCGTGTCTTCGACCACGCCGACAATCTCGAAGTCTCCCGGTGAGACATTGCCCGGTTCACCAAAGTGCTGCCCGATCGGATTCTCGCCCGGCTTGAAAAACTGTTCCACGAAGGCCTGGTTCACTACCGCCACCGCCGGAGCCGTCGACGTATCCTTCTCGGTGATTCCGCGGCCACTCACCACGCGCGTTCCCACCGAGTCGAAGTAGTCGCCATTCACCCTCACCACCGAGGCAACCTCATTCTTATTTGGCTGCCCCTGCACCTGAATGCCGTTGCCCCAGTTGTCGTCCTCCATCGGAGTGTAGGAGCTGATGCCCACCTTCACCACTCCCGGAATCGCATGGAAGCGATCCTCGATCAATCGATACAGCGCCTCGAGCTGCGTCTGCGAGTACCCCGCAGCCTGCGGATTGATGTGCACAATGTAGCGGTTCGTCGCGTCCAGATGAAAATTTAGGTTCTCCAGCTTGTTCAAGCTTTGTGTAAACAGTCCCGCGCCCACCAGCAGGATCAGCGACAGCGCAGCCTGCAACACCACCAGCCCGCGCTGCAGCAGCGATACGCCCGTCGCCGTCGTCCTTGCGCCACTCCGCAGAGCATCGGCCGGGTCGGCCTGCGCCGCAATCCATGCAGGAGCGATACCGAACAGCACGCCGGTCAGCAGCGAGACCCCGCACGCAAAGGCCAGCACCTCGGGCGAGGGACTCGCCTGAATGGGAACGCTATGAGACCAGGGGAAGGCGAGCGCCAGCAGCATGCGGGTGCCCGCGTAGGCAACGATAAGTCCGGCAATGCCGCTGAGGAACGCAAGCACCAGGCTCTCGGTGAGCAGCTGGCGAATGATTCTTCCGCGCCCCGCGCCCAGCGCCGTCCGCACCGACATTTCTGCCTTGCGCGACATCCCCCGCGCCAGCAGCAGGTTCGCAATGTTGGCACACGCAATCAGCAGCACCAGGCCGGAGATGGTCATCAGCATTTTCAGATTCGAGGAATATTGCTCCTGCATCTGCTGAATTCCGCCACCGCCCGGCGAGAGCACCACGTGCACCTTCGGAAGCTGCTCCTTTCCAGATCCTCCGGAAAAGGTCTGCGTCTCTCCGAATGACTGCCTTACCAGCGCGCTCAGCTTCTGCTGCAGCGCCGGCAGATTCGTGCCCGGCTTCACCCGTCCCACAATGTACAGCCAGCGCACTCGGGGATCATCCACATAGGTAGCATTTGCCAGCACCGGCATCGACTCAATCGGCAGATAGAAATCCGGAGGTGAGGTCGCCATTCTGTCGCCATAGAATCCCTCCGGAGCGATTCCCGTAATCGTCACCGGCTTCGTGTTCACCCAGAAGGTGCTGCCCACAACAGCTGGATCGCCCGCGTAGTCGCGCTGCCAGGTTGCGTAGCTCATCACCGCCACCATCGGCGCGCCCTCCCTATCGTCGCTGTCGGTGAACAGACGGCCTGTGTTCGCCTTCAGCCCGAAGGTCCGGAAGTAATTCCCCGAGACAAACTCGCCCATCACCGACCGTGCGCCGGTCTGGTCGCCATCGCGCCGCACCGTCACAGGCCGGTATCCAAAGCCGGCCTGCATCGCCGCCAGTTCCTCAAACTCCGGAGCATTCTTTCTCAGTAGCTCCCAGGTCGCTGTCGGGAAGTAGCTGTAATCCCCTTCGTCCTCGCGATCGTGCTGGATTCCTCCGCCCACGCAGCAATCGTTGTGATTGCCAATGCGCACCAGCATCTTCGGGTCGGCCACCGGCAGATTCCTCATCAGCACGGCGTTCACCAGCGTGAAGATCGCCGCATTCGCTCCGATGCCCAGAGCCAGCGTCAGCACCGCCGTAGCCGTAAATCCCGGAGTCTTTCGCAACTGCCGCAGCGCATAGCGCACGTCCTGAATCAGAGTCGTCACCATTTCTATCCTGTAACCTCTCGAAGCGGGCTGTTACTCTTGACTTCCCGGCACGTCACCGCCCAAATGCTGCATCCTCTAAGCCTATATTTATCAATGTGGTAATAGACGCGATTACCGGTCACAGCGTCCACACACGATCCTTACCGTCCAAAACAGGACACGCCCCACCTATTGCTCAGCTTCCACTGGCATGGACCCCACCCCACCGCGCATCACCAAGTGGATATGTCACCTCCTGCCTCCACGGCGATATAGTCCAGCCATGCAGGCATCCCCTCGCAGGACTGGCTTCCCCGCGGCCCGTTTCTATTTCACCCTCATCCTGATCCTCAGCTTCGTCGCTCTCCTCTTCGTCGCGCCTCGAGTTCGGGCCGCGCAACAGAAGAACATGAGCAGCATGCCGGGAATGGACGAGAACCACTCCGACCCCAATCGCACCTGCGACGACATGGGCAGCAACATGAAAGATATGAGCGTCATGGGAGAGAGCATGGCCGCCATGACCAACCACATGTGCATTACCCCGCTTCGCCCCATGCAGCCCGGCGACAAGGAAAAAGTGGAAGCCATGCTCGCCCAGATCAGAGCGGCCATCGACAAGTACAAGGACTATAAGAAAGCCCTCGCCGACGGATACGTCATCGCTAACCCCAAGGTCGAGCAGCCTCAGTTTCACTTCACCAATAAAGCCTACGTTCGTATTGCCGACACCCGGTTCGATCCGACCAGGCCGTCCTCGCTGCTCTACTATCACACTCCCACCCAGCGCTACCGCCTCGAAGGCGTCATGTTCACCGACAGCACCAGCGCCAATCTGGACGAGCTCAACCAGCGCATCCCCCTCAGCATTGCCCGCTGGCACGAGCACATCAATTTCTGTGCCGCCCCGGCCAAGAAGGTCGATGAATATCATGGCGAAAACCCCAAATTCGGCATGTTCGGTTCTATCCATACAGCCGAGGCCTGCAAAGCCGAGGGCGGCACCTTTTTTCCCGTTATCTTCAGCTGGATGATCCACGTCTTTCCCTACGAAACCGACCTCAAAGATGTATTTTCGATGAACGACGACATCCCGCACGTCCATTGATGACCCGCCGATTCGGCCTGACCCACCCCGCCGTCCGCCCTGCGAAATTTCCATTGGCTTATTGCGCTAAATCGTCTATAAGTGATCGCTGACTTACGAACGGTGCCGGGATGTGGTTTCCGGCATCCGGCCGGCACGGCGACCTGCCAGGCTTGAAACTTCCGATTTCGCAGTCATTCCGATCTCCCACCGCTCCGGAGATCCCTCACAGTTCTCCCCGGCTTTCGCGGCGCTGATGCTTCGCAAAGGAGAAAAGCTATGCCGAGTAACCCTACCGCACCTGATGCGTGGAGCCTGACCTTCGCTTATGACGGCGACGAGGTCCACCTTGAGCGAAAGGAACGATTAAGGATGGTGGTTCCGGGCTCCGATCCCACCGAAGGCTATGCAGGAAACACCGGCTATTGGATTGAACTTCGCGACGCATCCGGCAAGGTGGTCTATCGCAGGATCCTGCACGACCCCATGCCGCAGTACCACGAGGTACATGACCGCAGTGGCAGACCTACCCATGTACCGGTCAAAGAGCGCAAGGGGACCTTCACCGTCGTCGTCCCGGCGCTTCCCCAAACCTCAACCATCGTCTTTTTTGGTACGGATCAACCACCGGTTCAGGCAGTCGGCAGCCGCCTGGCAGAGCAGGCGCGCCCAGCGACTCCACGGATCGGCACAGGTGCCGCCCGGGAACTGACGGCCTCGCTGCTGGCGGGGAGACAGCCATGAGCACGTCCGACGGAACAGTCAAAGGCATCACCAAACTTGTCGATCATGGCGACGATTCGCTTCGCTTTAATATCGTAATTCTCGGCGATGGCTACAAGGATGCGGAACTGCCGACCTTCGAAACGGACGCCCAGTCATTCTGCAACACTTTGTCGACCACTGCTCCGTTCGACACTTTGTGGAGCGGTATCAACGTCCATCGGGTGAATGTTTCATCCACCGACAGCGGCGCGGACGATCCGGCAACCTGCGGAGACGGCAGCACGGGCAGCGGCACGACTGCCAGGACGTATTTTGACGCGAAGTTTTGCGGTGATGGCCAGATCAGGCGGTTGCTCACCGCTGACACAACCTCAGCGCGCTCGGTAGCCAAGACACAACTGAAGAACATTGAGCCCGGGCTGGTCTTTATCATCGTCAACACCACGCAGTATGGCGGCTCGGGAGGCACAAATGCGGCTGTGTTCTCGAAAGCCCCCGGCGCAGGCTCGCAGGTAGGCATGCACGAGATGGGGCATAGCGCCTTCGGGCTGGCGGATGAGTATGAGTATTACACCGGCTGCGGGAGCGGTGAGACAGGTCACGACAGCTATACCGGCGGAGAGCCCGCCGAGCCAAACGTGACCAAGACAAACACAGCAGCCACTCTGAAGTGGAAGTCGCTGATCACTCCAGGCACTTCGGTACCCACGACCACCAACGCTGATTGCTCAAAGTGCGATCCGCAGGCTTCTCCCGTGACAGCGGGTACCGTAGGAGCTTTCGCAGGCGCGCGGTACTTTCATTGCGGCCTGTACCGCCCCGAGTTCGACTGCCGGATGCGTCACGTCGACACCAGCGTAGGCTTTTGTGCGGTGTGCCGTAGTGTCATCATCAACCGGATCAAGCCCTACGTTCCCACCACCCCGACCCCAACACCTACTCCCACTCCAACCCCAACGCCTACTCCCACTCCAACCCCAACCCCAACACCTACGCCGACTCCGACTCCCACACCCACCCCCACGCCTCACCCAACCCCCACACCTACGCCAACACCCACACCTACGCCAACACCCACACCTCATCCGACTCCCACGCCAACCCCAACACCTCACCCAACCCCAACGCCAACCCCTCACCCAACCCCAACGCCGACTCCCACGCCAACACCGACACCTACGCCAACCCCGACGCCGACACCGACGCCAACGCCGAGTACCGGCAGCGTCGCGTTCTTCCCGCCGTTACCGCCCTATCCGACACCCGCGCCGGCGATCCCCGCGCAGCCAAGTCCCGCTCCTGCGGCAGCACCCGCGCCTGGAGGGAACGCTGTTGCGATCGTCGGACTGGTCGGGCTCGCGGCACTCATGGGTATGGTCGCGACTGCCGGATTAGTTGCCGTCGTCGCCATCGCCAAGGACAAGGATGGGTAGCCGGCGATTGGATTCACACTGACTGGCGGGCGCTGTGCCGGCCCGCCGAAGACACATCAGAGCGGTCCCTGGAAGGTCGGAGCACGATCATGGCAGCCAGGGTTGTTCACTTCGGATGCGACGTCTGCAGGCGCCTGTTGGTCCTGCACATGGCGGGCTATGCCGTCGACGATTGCCCGTCCATTCTGAACCTTCGCTCCGCCCTGCTGGACAGCCGCCAGACTGACGCCGTCGTCTTCTCCACGCAGGACGAAGCGGAGCGCAAAGAAGCGATTACGTT
>Ga0335073_10000085_pt1 | contig 102999 bp, 87 predicted proteins | sample Lox_Sample_22_FD_207093 | JGI IMG/M metagenome (GOLD analysis project Ga0335073, IMG submission 207093) | Soil microbial communities from Loxahatchee National Wildlife Refuge, Florida, United States - Lox_Sample_2.2 | ecosystem: Environmental > Terrestrial > Soil > Wetlands | place: USA...
CGCTGGCAGATGAGGGGCCCGATGTAATTCTTGGGGGGATACAGTCCTCTTCGTGGGTAGAGAGTTGGCGTCAATCTTGCGATCGCTTCGCGTAAACCGCGAAGGTATCACTCACTTAATACAGTAGTCAAACGTTTTAGCTGTAATTCCAGAATGCTACGAGCTAGTCGCCTGCGTGAATAGCTTCAGAGTACAGCAGATGAAAATGATGCACGCCCTTTTCCTGCTTTACGCTGTAGCGTCCCGTGTCATAAGACTGCGACTTCAGATTACGATGCACCACTTCGCAAATGTGTCCGTCTTCGATCTGGATCTCGTCGCTGAAGCGCATTGTTTCGTCGATGGCTCCGCTCTGGTCGGGCAGAAAATACCACTCGAAGATTGCCACGCACGTTTCGGTTCCAGTGGGCAGAACGATATTCAACGAAACATTGTCCGGATAACAGTTGAGCATCCAGTTCGGGAAAATCCAGAAGTACTCGGCGCTCAGATCGCCTTCGGCCTGCTTATAACGCCGATCGGTGGTCGACTCATTCTCCGGTCCTCGGATCGGACTGAACTGTAGCGAATGATTCGCAAACAGCGTTGTCGTGTAGCTTCCGTAGTCGAGTTCACGATTCAGTGAAGGATGCACGCTCGGCAGATGGTATCCCTCAAGATAGTTGTCAATGTAAACCTTCCAGTTGCACTGCATGTGATATTCGCGCCGGCCGCTAAGCCGCATCTCGCCGAAACGGTACTTCCCTGCCTGCTCGGGCAATTCACGCAGCGCATTGAGCAGCGGTGAAGCGTGAGGATCCAGATTCACAAAGACCTGTCCCTCCCACTCACCCACCTGAACTGGCCGCAACCGAAGCTCCTCCGCGCAGAAGCTCTCCACGCCTTCCATCTCCGGAGCATTCACCAGGCGCCCGTCCAGCGCATAGGTCCATCCGTGATAGCCGCAGCGGAAAACTTTGCGCGAACCGCATCCTTCCGCGGCTGGTCCAGCCCGATGACGGCAGACATTGTAGAAACCGCGTAGCACCTCGTCCGACCCGCGCACCACCACGAGCGGCTCGCCGAGCAGATCCGCCGTAATGTAATCACCCGCATTACGCACCTGCTCGGAGCGGCCGACAATCTGCCATGTTCTCCAGAAGATTCTGTGCTTCTCCACCGTAAGGAGATCCGGATTGACGTAATAATTTGATGGCAGCGTACTCGCGCACTCGATCGCCGGACTGACCGGATCTACAACTGCGTTGGAGAGTATGGGAAGACTTTGCGCCATCATTTCCTACTTGTTCGGAGAACGAAATGGATTATATCCAAGCTATCAGCACCACCCCGTAGCCGACCGGCCCCAAACACAAAACCCGCCGGTAAGGCGGGTCCTGTGTTACTCGGTTGGTGGGATGGAAACTTACATTCCGTTCTGGCTGTTGCCGTTCTCGTCGGTATGAAGCACGCGGTACGTCGCGTTTCCGTGCGACCACACGAGTAGGAGCAAGTCTTTGCCGGACGGGCTCGCATGAACGTCGCCAACAAACTGCTGCGCTGAAGAAACGGGCTGCCGATCGACCTCAACGATCACGTCTCCGGGAGCGAGGCCGGCGTCGTCCGCCGGGCTGCCTGGCCTCACGTTCTCCACGACCGCACCCTTCACCTGCGACGGAATATTCATCTGCTGCCGGGCGTCCTGCGTCAGATCATCGACCGCCAGACCCAGTTTTCCGGTCCTGCCGGGTCCGCCATTGCCCTCGTCATTGCTCGCGACCTGTGATCCGCCATGGAACTCGCCAACCTTGACATCCACCGTTTGCGGCTGTCCATCGCGAATGATGCCCAGCGAGATGGTCGAGCCCGGAGCATCCTCACTGACTGCGACCTGCAGCGCACCGCCGTTCAGGATCTTCTTGCCGTTAAGCGAATCGATCACGTCGCCCGCCTTCAGCCCGGCACGGCTGGCCGGCGAGTCAGGAGTTACCTGGGAGATGATTGCCCCGGTTGTATCCTTCAGCTTGAAGAAGCTGTAGTTATCCGGTGTGACGTCATTCATGCTGATGCCGAGATATCCGTGATGCACTGTGCCGGTCTTTATCAGCGACTCAGCGACATTGCGTGCAATCTGCGACGGAATCGCGAAACCCGCGCCTGCAAATGAACCGCTGTTCGAGATGATGAAAGTGTTGATGCCGATCAGTTCGCCATGCGCGTCTACCAGTGCTCCGCCCGAGTTGCCGGGATTGATCGCCGCATCCGTCTGAATAAATCCGCCCGGCTTGCGAGCATCATCCGAATAAGGATTCGGCCGGTCAAGTGCGCTCACAATTCCGCGGGTAACCGAGAACTGGAAATACCCAAACGGGCTGCCGAAGGCCAGCACCGTCTGTCCCGGGTGCAGCTTGGTTGAGTCACCCCAGGGAATGTTTGGCAGTCCGTGCCCGTCGATCTTGATGACCGCCAGATCAGTCAGCTTGTCCGTTCCGATTACCTTCGCATTGAAGGTGCGCCGGTCATTCATGGTGACGCGAATCTGAGTCGCTCCGTCGACTACGTGATTGTTGGTGACGATGTAGCCATCGGGAGAGATGATCACACCGCTACCGATTCCGTGCTCGATCTGCGGCTGCTGCGGCATCTGGCCACCGCCGAATCCGCCGAACGGTCCGCCCGGCCCGAAGAACTGTGAGAATCCCGGTGGCAGGTTCTGCTGGCCCTGGCCGCCGTCCTCGCTGGCATTTCTCTCCGACGATCCCTTCGAGGTCACGGCTACGTTGACCACAGCCGGTGTCACCCGCGCGGCGACCGTCTCCACCGCGTGATCCAGATCAACCAGGGACGACACGCTGCTGTCATCGAGGGGGGCCATATACCCGTCCGCAGCATGCACTCCGTTGTGATGAATGAAAAATGCAGCTCCGAGAACCAGGGCAGCCGCAGTACCAGCAGGAACAGCGACCCGCGCGGTCTTGCCGATTAATTTATTAGTTGTTCCAGGCATAGCAAGTCCTCATACGTGATTGAAATGGTTAGAGTTGAATGACGAGCCAACCGTCTTCGGTTGGCAGAGCGGCATAGGCGTGCTCGGGGCTTACCGCAAGCACCATGCCAGGACGACCGGATGGATCAACGGGCGCCGACGTAAGGACAACGAAGCGCTGCATTCCGGTAGAAGCTTGTCTTGTCCGCGACATCGCGGGAACCGGCGACACTGCCGGGATTACGGTTGCCGGTCGGGGAGCCGGTACCTTGTGGAGTTTCGCACGCGCTGGCTTCATCGGCGAGCGCGAAGGGAGTGAAGCCTTCAGCAGCGTCTCATGCGGAGTGGCTGAGGGATGAAATACTGCCGGTTGGAGGGTCGCCGCCGGCAAGTTCTTCGCCGATACGGGCAGAACCCTGCCTCCCAACCCAGCTGGCGCCGACAACTGCGCCAGAGGCGCGGCGGCTTCCGTAAACGAAACCAGATGCGGGCACTGCGACATGCCGATCCCGGCGCCCAGCAAAGCAACCACCATCCCGCCCGAAGCCAGCCGCATCTGGAGCGGACTCATATTCTCCCTGCGCCGCAAGATGCTATGCACCCGCCGCGTCAGCTCCGACTGACGCCCCCACGCTCCGAGCGACAACGACACGGCGCGGCGATCCTTTGCGCGTTCCGCCAGGCTCACCAGGCAGCTCGCATACGCGCCCGGAGCGTGCGTCGACTGCAGCACGCTATCGTCACACGCCAGCTCGCGCTCGAAGCAAAGCCGCTGGTCGATCCACATCAGCACCGGATTCAGCGGAAACAGCACCAGCCCGATCTTCTGAAAGAGATTGATCCAGTCGTCCGCCCGGCTGATGTGTCCGGCTTCATGCAACACAATCTGCTCAAGTTCTGCCGGCGTCAGCTTCTCGAACAGCCAGGCAGGAATAAGGATTCGCGGCGAAAGAAATCCGATCACGCTAGGCCGATCGATCTCGGTTGACGTGCAAAGCTCCACGCCACGCGAGCTGGACGGCACAGAGCCCAGATCCGTCGCCACAGGCGTTGCTCTCTTCCACATCCCGTGAAGCCGCAGGCCGCTGATCGCAAGCTTCGTCCCCCGCATCAACGAGAAAGCCAGCCACGTGCCGGCGATCGCATAACTCCAGCGGACGTCCAATTGAATTGCCGCGCCCGAGTAGCCAATCCCCGCGTGCGACCGGCTTACCCAGGTTTCCAGTAAAGGCAGCAGCAGGATAACCACGAACACCGCGCTCCACACCGCGAACCGTACCGCGGCCGTCATCTTCGGCAAAAGCCGCAGACCCAGCGCGACGGCGGCCGCCAGCAGCACACCCTGCCACAAGCTCGAAACAAACGCCGCTGCCGCGAGTTGTGAAAGGCTTTCGAACGATTGAAGAATATTCATTCCCACGATCACTGAACACTCTCCGTCTTCTCTTGTTCCGCGCCGGCGATCGCTTCCTTAAGCCGCTCCAGTTCCTCGGGAGTCACTTCGTCATCGCGCAGCAGCGAAAGCAGCAGCCGCTCCCGCGAGTCGCCGAAGAAACGCTGCATGATGTGGCGAATCTCTGTCCTGCTCGCCTCATGCTCGCCGACACACGCGCTGTAGATAAAAGCACGCCCCTCCTGCCGGTGCTGGACGTATCCCTTTTGCTCGAGAATGCGGATCGTAGTGAGGACCGAGTTATAGGCGAGAGTCGCGCCATCGGGCATCGCCGCGACCAGATCTCCCACCGCCGATTCCCCACGGCGCCAGAGAATCTTCATGAGCCGTAACTCAGCTTCCGTCAGCGTGATGGACTTCTTTGGTGGCATAGCACACGGAGCGTTTCCCCGAAATATCGGCTCGCTCTAATTCTTTCGACGAACAACTAATCGATTAGTTAGCAGAATCTCTTGAAAATTTCCAGCGGCAAATTGCAGTGACCAAGGATAAGTGCGGACTGCAATGTGACGAGCCGGACTTCCTCGCGGCAGCGTTATCCAATAGCCTGATGCGGAATGAAATTGCTGATCCTGATCATTGCACTGGCTTTAAGCAACGGATTTGGCCAAACGAGCCCGGGGCCAGACGCCAGCGAACAACTCCAACAAATCAGGAAAGATCTGAAGCGAACACACGCCGCCAATGAGTCGCGGGATATATCGCAAATGCGCAGAAAATGAAGGTCTTGCTCAACGGCTCGCCCACTTCCCTCCTGCAACTGATGAGCGCGCAGTCTTTCGCCGGCGATACAAACGCTGCCCTGAACACATTCAGTGAGCTAGTCCGCATGGGACAGTCCAACGAAAACCTGCTCCAACTCTCGCAGTTCGGCGCCCTTCGCGAGGATCCCAGGTTTCCGGCAATTCACTCGCAAATGGTTGCGAACACTCGCAGCGTATCCCACGCCATGATCGCCTTCAGCCTCAAAGACTCCGGACTCAATCCCGAAGACATCGACTTCGATCCAGCAACCAGGCTCTTCTACATCACCAGCGTGCTTGAAAAGAAAATCCTCGCGGTTGACATGTCGGGGAGCGCTCGGGTCTTTGCGCTCGCTCCGGATGCATGGCCGATGATGGCGATTAAAGTCGACCGACCGCATCATGTTCTGTGGGCCACTGAAGTCGCGCTGGAGGGCTACGACCTCGCACCGAAAGAACACTGGGGCAAATCGGCGATCCTCATTTATGACCTGAAGACCCACAAGCTGCTCCATCGCATTGCGGGCCCGGCCAAGTCAGCTCTCGGTGACATGACGCTCACCGCTGACGGCGACGCCATCGTTTCGGATGGCGATGGTGGCGGCGTTTACCGAGTCAATTGCAAGACCCTAACCATCGAGCGCCTCGACGCCGGAGAGTTCATCTCTCCGCAGACACCCGCCATGTCCACACAGGGGAACAGCGTCTTCACTCCCGATTACGTCCGCGGCATCGGCATTCTCGACCTTGGGACCAGGCATGTCGCGTGGATTCCGATGAGGGGCACCTATGCTCTGAGCGGAATCGACGGACTCTATCTTGATGGCCACACCCTGATCGCCACGCAGAACGGCACATCTCCCGAGCGAGTCATTCAATTTGGACTCGACGCCTCTCTGGCACAGGTCACATCCGAGTCCATCATCGAGCGCTCGACGCCAACGCTGGGTGATCCCACCCACGGCGTCATCGTCGACGGCACCTTCTATTACATCGCCAACTCCGGCTGGGACACCCTCGACGATCATGGTCATCGCAAGCCGAATGCCAAGCCAACTCCTGCGCTGATCATGAAAGTCCGGCTACACAATTAGCGTTGGGGAAATTGCCGCCACCCTTATACTCGTCTGCATGTCTCGCACGCCCGCTCTCATTGCTCTTGTCTGTGCGGCTTTCGTGGCCGCTCCTGTGCCGGCACAGACGCCGCCGCCGGCTTCGCCCCATGCGATGACCCTGGATGACATCTTCCGCTTTCAGGACGTCGGCGATCCCCAGGTCTCCCCGGACGGCCAGTGGGTCGCGTACACCCTAAGCCACATCGACACCACCGCCGACAAGCGCATCACCGATATCTGGATGGTGAGCTGGGGCGGCACTCAGGATATCGAGCTCACCTACAACGTCGACCAATCCGCGAGCAGCCCACGTTGGAGCCCCGATGGCAAGTACCTCTCATTTAAGGCCGACCGCCCCGGCAAGGCGAAGGGGACCCAGGTCTGGGTGTTGGATCGCCGGGGTGGTGAGGCGCGCCAGCTCACCGAAGTGAAGGGACATCTCGGTGCGTACGCATGGTCGCCCGATGGCAAGAAGCTGCTTCTGACCATCAAGGCAGATGACGAGCCCGAGAACAACGACAAGAAGGGCGAGAAGAAGGAGGAGAAACCCAAGCCGATCGTCATCGACCGCTACCACTTCAAGCAGGACGTTCAGGGATATCTGTCCGGTACCAACCGGAATCTCCTCTACATCTACACGATCGACACGCAAAAGCTGGACAAGCTGACCAACGACAGCGCTCACGACGAGAACAATGCCGTGTGGTCTCCGGACGGGTCGAAGGTCGCCTATGTCAGCAACCACGACGCCGATTGGGATCGGACCATTAACACTGACGTCTTTGTCGTGGATGCCACGCCGAACTCCACGCCGAAAAAGCTCACCGACTTCAAGGGCGAAGACGGCGGCCGCATTGCGTGGAGCCCGGACAGCAAGTGGATCGCTTACACCCAGGGGAGCGATCCGAAGTATGAGGAATACAACCTCAACGAGCTGGCCATCGTTGGCGCGGACGGAAGCGGACAGCGCGTTCTGACTACCAAGCTCGACCGCGGGGTCTCCACGCCGCGCTGGGCGCCTGACGGCGGGAGCATCACGGTGCTCTGTGAAGACGACCGGTCGGAATATCCTCTGTCGGTTATCGTCGCTGACGGCACAACCAAGCGGCTGATTGACGATCCCGGCGTGGCGATGGCCATTAACAACGCGGGCGAACATCATGTGTTGATCTGGACCACCGATTCCACACCAGCCAATATCTTCGCCTTTGAAGATGGCAAGCTACGCAAGCTCACCGGCCACAACGATGCGCTGATGGCGCAGTTGAAGTTGGGCACCACCCATGACCTGACCGCGAAGGCCAAGGATGGGACCGAGGTCCACGGCCTCATCACTCTGCCGCCCGATGCCGTGGCCGGGCAGAAGTATCCCATGCTGCTCAGGATTCACGGCGGGCCGAATGGGCAGGACGCGCACAGCTTCGTCATCGAGCGACAGCTCTTTGCTGCGCGCGGCTTCGCGGTGCTCAACGTGAACTACCGTGGCAGCGCGGGCCGGGGGCGGGACTACTCGCAGGCCATCTTCGCCGACTGGGGCCATCATGAGGTCGAAGACCTGCTTGCGTCCGTCGATGAGGCCGTCAAGGAAGGCTATGCCGATCCGGATCGGCTTGGCGTGGGCGGCTGGAGCTACGGCGGCATCCTTACCGATTACACCATCGCCAGCACCACCCGCTTCAAAGGAGCGACCAGCGGAGCGGGCGTCGGCAACCCCGTCATGCTCTACGGAGTCGACCAATATATCCACCAGTATGACAACGAGTTGCAGCCACCGTGGAAAGCGCAGGAGACTTACATCAAGCTGGCGTATCCGCTCTACCACGCCGATCGTATCAAGACGCCGACGCTGTTCATGGGCGGCGACAAGGACTTCAATGTGCCGCTCGTCGGGGGTGAGCAGATGTACCAGGCTCTGCGCAGCCTGAACGTCCCGGCCGAGCTGATCGTTTATCCGGGCCAGTTCCACGGCTTCACCCGGCCCAGCTTCATCCGCGACCGGTACCAGCGCTATTTCGACTGGTACGACAAGTGGGTTCTGGGCAAGACCCCGGCACCGCCGGCAACGGCTCCAGCCAAGGGGGAGTGAAAGGTCGGGCCACCCTCCCCCTCCCCCCTTGATTTTGGAACTGATTGATTCTAAAAGGGTAGGACCGCAACCGTTTCATTCTAAAGGATTAATCCGGAACTGTTTCATTCAAAACGGCTTACGGGGCTGCTTTGTCCAAGTGGCTGTAAGCGTTTCATTCTAAAAAAGAAAGCTGTAACCGTTTCATTTCAGGACGTTTGCTCTAACCGAACCTACGGCAAAACAAGAAAGCCCGAGCGGACAGCGCCCGGGCTTTTTCTATCTCTACTTCCAGTATAGCGAGTTGCGGGAAATTCTCGGCCAAGTAGCTGCGGAGTGAGAGAGTCGGCAATATTTAGCTCGATATCGAGAATCTTTTTGTCGAGATATTCATTCTTATCTTATGTGATGAGTCAGCAACAACAGATAACAGCCGCGAGACTCTGGCTGGTCTTCGCCAAGGCGCACCGGGCGTTGAGCGCCCATGTTGAGGAGAGTGTCGCACGGCACGGATTGTGCCTGAGCGACTTCATGGCGCTTGAGGCGCTGCTGCATAAGGGTCCGCTGACGGTGGGCGAAATCAGGGCTCGGGTTCTGCTGGCCAGCGGATCGATGACCGCGGCCGTAGACCGTCTGGAAAAGATGGGGCTAGTGCGGCGGGAATTCACTGAGAAGGATCGCCGGGCACGGGTGATCCACCTGACGACTGAGGGCAAAGGGCTGGTGGAGCGGGTTTTCGAAGCGCACTCGCGGGATCTGGAGGGCCTGATGGTCGTTCTGGATGACGGCGAGCGGGATGAGTTCTACCGGTTGCTGAAGAAGGTGGGGCTGGCTGCGGCGGCCGCAGCGAAGAGTTCGGATTTATCGAAGAAGGGAAGGAAGAAACACAATGCTGCAGATACGGAGAAGTGAAGAACGGGGACACGCAGATCACGGATGGCTGGATTCGCACCACACGTTTTCATTCGCGGGGTATTACGACCCGAAACACATGGGCTTTCGCAGCCTGCGCGTGATCAATGAAGACCGGGTGGCGCCGGGGCGGGGCTTTGGAGCGCATCCGCACCGCGACATGGAGATCCTGAGCTACGTGCTCGAGGGCAAGCTGGCGCACAAGGACAGCATGGGTCACGAGGAGGTGCTGGGACCGAACGAGATCCAGCGGATGTCGGCGGGCACGGGTGTAGTGCACAGCGAATACAACGGATCGAAGACCGAGCCGGTGCATTTTCTGCAGATCTGGATCGAGCCGGCGAAGGATGGCGTTCCGGCGACCTATGAGCAGCTGGCTTTCGCGCCGGAAGAGAAGCGCGGCCAGTGGAAGCAGCTGGCCGGACCGGTGAAGGCTCCGGGGGTCTCGGTGATCAACCAGGACGTGAAGGTGTATGTCTCGGAGCTGGCGGCTGGCGAGGAGATCGGCCACGAGTTCGCGCCGAAACGGTATGGCTGGCTGCACGTGATCCGCGGCGGCGTAACGGTGAATGGGAAGCAGCTCTCGACGGGTGATGCACTCGCCGTGAGCGAAGAACCATCAATCTCAATCACGGGTCAAGAAGCGAGCGAGGTTCTACTGTTCGATCTCGCGTAAGCATACGAGTCGTTGAGTTATTTCGAGGCCCATCCCGAATTTCCGGGATGGGCTTTTCTGTCTCCAATCCCGGAGTACGAAGATTTTCGTTGATAATCTACGAATTGCTTCGTATATCCTTCCGTGAATGAAGGCGTTAAACACTCAAATACTCGTGTCAGCGGTGCTGCTCAGCTTCAGCGCTGCTGTGTGGCCGCAGAAGGCCACCTCAGAGCAAGTGGACGCGTATGTGAAAGAACGGATGCAGGGAATGCATATACCCGGCTTGTCGCTGGCGGTAGTTAAAGACGGCCAGGTCATCAAGGCCAGCGGCTATGGAATAGCAAACCTTGAGACGAACACTCCAGCGACTCCCGAGACGATGTACAAAACAGCTTCACTAAGCAAGTCAGTTATTGCCGCTGCGATTCTGCTGCTTGTTCAGGACGGAAAGCTCAGACTGGACGACAAAGTCAGCGAATATCTGGACGGCACTCCGACGAGCTGGCAAGAGATCACGATAAGGCACTTGCTTACCCATACCTCGGGAATCGTCCGCGATCCGGCCGACTATCACCCTTATGAAGACAAGCCGATCGCCGAAATTGTTCAGTCCGTGTATCCGGTTCCGCTTGTCTTCCAGCCCGGCGAAAAGTGGTTGTATTCGAACGTCGGCTATTACGTGTTGGCGGAGATCATCAGCAAGGTCAGCGGCGAGGCCTGGGACAAATTTATTGCTGAGCGCCTGTTTGCGCCAGGCGAGATGAAGTCAACACGAACCACCAGCACCACGGCGATCGTTTCCTATCGCGCGGCCGGATACCACTGGACCGAGAGTGGAATGGTCAATGCGGAGAACTGGATTGCTGTGCGTCCGAGCGGCGCCTTCCTGTCGACCGTCACCGACCAAGCAAAGTGGGACGCGCTGCTGGATAGCGACAATATCCTGAGTGCGGAGAGTCACAAACTCATGTGGACGCCCGCAATTCTCAACGACAAAAGCACGGTGGACTATGGATTCGGGTGGTATGTCGACTCTTTTCTTGGCCGTGCACGCATTCATCATGACGGCCAATTTCCGGGTTTCCGCGCAGACTACGAACGCTTCCCAGATGACAAGCTCGCAGTGATTGTTCTCGCAAATTCCGACGACGCCGGCCTGGAATCTCTGGCTTTAAAGATTGCGGGATTTTATGCGCCGCGGCTTGCAGCGCCGCCGTTCGTGCTAGGAGCAAGGGTTGCGGGCGAGGGGGCAATCGTGGGGAGGCCAGTCGAAATCCAGATTACGGCAAAAGACGATGGTCAGGCGGATCCCGACAGCCTGCTGGAGATGGAGATCTGGGACGCAGCGGGCAAGGCCGTTTACAAAGAGAACAAGGCCAATGAGAGCTTCGCGGCGGGACAGGAGAGAACTTACGGATTCACCTGGACTCCTGTGAAGAGCGGCGTATACACGGTCAACGTTGGCGCATACGGTCCGAAATGGGTGATGAGTCTTGCCTGGAAGGAGAAAGCTGCGGTAATTGAGGTGGCGTCGGGTCCCACTCCAGTAAAATAAAGGCATTACTAACTGGACAAACTAAATGCCAACACAATTAGAAAATGCTTTGACTGCCATGCTCGAGACGGCTGCCCGCGAGGCGGGGCTGACCGTAATTTCGGCTGAGGGCGGAACGGACTTCAATCAGCACCCTACAGCCAAGTTTCGCCTGGGGTTGGCTGCCGACGCTCCTGCGGAAAAGACATTGCAGCTTGAACTGAGCGAGGCCTTCGATTTTCGCAGGTCGGACCTGCTTCCGGAGATGACTGCGTACCTGCGCGACGCGGCAAAACGGCTGAGGAATCCGCGGCCGGACGCATACGTCACCCTGGCCGGGCTGCCGGTGAGCTTTGCCGGCTTCGGCTGGCCGTTTCACCGCTCGACGTCGGGCGCGGATACGTACATCGTGCACGGCCAGGTGCATCTTGAAGACGGGCAGGCGTCACCGCTGCATGCGAAGGTTTCGGCGAGCATGACGGTAACCTTTGCCGAGATTGTGCCCGCGCCGGAGCAGCCCTATGCGGAAAGCTTTATCTATAACGCCATCCGCAAGACCCTGGACCAGGGCCAGCTGGAGTTGCTCAAGAGCGGCAACCGCCAGCCGGTTCCGGTGACGACGCGCTACTATTCGCGCTGGCAGAAGAAGTTTTTCTTTGCAGATACGACGGATGAGAGCCGAGCGGATTTCCTGTCGCTGAAGGTCTACTGGCTGTCGGGCGTGCTGGGCGGAAATCAGCCGGTGTGGATCAGCGATCCGCAGGACGCGCAGTATCTGAACACGACTCCCGAAGAGCTGGCACGCGTGGCTGCAGATCTTTCACGGCAGGGACTGGTGAGCCTGAACGGAGATACGGCGGCGGCGACTCCCATGCTGCTGGGAAGGGCAGAGCAGTATCATGCCCGGTTGAACGAGGCTCTTGCGGCGACCAAGCCGGAGTTCAACGAAGAGATGCGCCACGGGCACACGAATATGTAGAAGCAGCCATTAGGGATTAGCGATTAGCGATTAGAAAATCATCTAATTCCTCAGGGCTGATTACTGGTCCCTGTTCTAGCTCCGCAGCGGCCGCAGAAGTTTGCTCCTGCGGGAATGGGCGCGCCGCAGGCTGGGCAGGACTGCGTTGGGGCGATCGCCGTCGGAATCGTGGCTGGCGTTGTGGCTGCTAGTTGAGACGCAAAGTAGGTGGCCAGCGCCAGGTTGAATTGGCGAACGCGGCCGGGCATAAAGAAGCATTCGACGATGCTGATGATGGTAGGGATACCTGTCCAGCAGAAAAGAATGTAGATGATGCCGAGGCCGGGACGCCGAAGATAAAACTGGTGAGCTCCGAAGGTTCCCAGGAACAGGGCGAGAAGAACTCCGACTACTTCGTCCTTCTGCCAGGCAGACATCTGCGCCTGAAAAATGGCACGCTGCTCGTCGGTCCAATCCGACGCCATTCCCGGAGTTGCGGCGATCATCGGCTCTCCTTTCGAGGGCATCCGGGGGCCAGATAGCTGCCTGGTCGGAAAACGGTCACCAAAGAGAATACGCAACTTAGCCGGAATCTGTTCATCTTTCTCGGCAAAACCAGGGAAAGTCTACCTTGTTTACCTTGTTCAGGGTCGCCGCTCCGTTCACCCCGCGAACCAAGACCGGTCCGTGGGGACCCCGATCCTTCACCCCACGGACCAAGACCTGTCCGTGGGGACCCCGATCCGATGGTCGCGTCGACTTAAATGCTGTGGCTTCGAGATACAGCATCTCTGGATTTGCGATAGCCAATTGGTTTTGAGTCGCGCTATGGTGGTTCATTCAGAAGTCGCATCTACAGGAATGAATTGTTGACTGCATGACCTCGGCCTCCATCACCCGATCACGGCGTGGCCTTCTCACGAATGAGCCGCTGATCCTGCTTGCTCTGGTGTTGCTGGGACTTTATTTTGCGCGCGAAGTCCTGATTCCGCTGGCCATGGCGCTGACGCTGAATTTTCTCCTGACGCCGGCAGTGATGTTCTTTGAGAAGCTGCGGCTCAAGCGGATCTCTTCGGTTGTGCTGGTGGTGTTCATGGCCTCGGCCGTCGTGGGCGGCGTGGGCTTCATTGTGGCCCGGCAACTGATCGATGTGGTGAACGACCTGCCGAACTACCGGGACAATATCAGGGACAAGCTGTCCGCCCTTAATGTGCCGACAACCGGGCGGCTGGGTCAGACCGTAAACAGCATTCATGAGATCGAGAAGACAATTTCCAAAGAAGAGAACGGCCCGGAGCAGGCGGAGACCGGCCAGACTGAGAATGGCCTGCGGTCCCATGAGCGGGCCCGACTGAGAGCAGAGGAAAACACCCCGACGCCGGTCAGAGTGGTGACTCCGCCAGAGCCGACTGGCCGGTATTTGAGCGACCTGCTCAAGCCGATCATGAAGCCCCTGGCCACTCTCGGCATGGTGCTGATCTTCACCATTTACATGCTGCTCAAGCGGGAAGACCTGCGCAACCGGCTGCTCCTGCTGGCTGGTGTCGGGCGGTTGAACCTGATGACTCAGGCCTTGAGCGATGCGGCAGACCGCATCAGCCGCTATCTGGTGATGAACGCTCTGGTGAACGCCAGCTACGGCGTCATCTTCGCAATCGGGCTCTACCTGCTGCATGTACCCAATGCCACTCTGTGGGGAGCGCTGCTGGCGCTGCTGCGCATGGTGCCGTACGCGGGCACGATGATTGCCGGAGTCGCGACACTCGGCTACACGCTGGCGGTGTTCCCGACGTGGTGGCATCCGCTGTGGGTCTTCCTGTTGTTTGGGGCGCTCGAAATAGCGATCAGCAATTTCGTAGAACCGCACTTGTACGGGAGCCACACTGGAATTTCCGCGCTGGCGCTGGTGACGATGGCGATCGTCTGGACATTGCTGTGGGGATGGGCCGGACTGGTGGTGTCGACACCGCTTACGGTCTGCCTGATCGTCTTCGGGCGTTATGTCCCACAAATGTCGTTTCTGCATATTCTGCTCGGCGAAGAGGCAGAGCTGGCTCCTGAAGCGCACTTCTACGAGCGGCTTCTGGCGACGGACCAGACGGAGGCGCACAATATCGCCGATAAATTTCTTGAAAGCCGCGGGATTGTCGATCTCTATGACGAAGTTGTCATGCCGGCCCTGATCATGACCGAGCAGGACAGGCACAAGGGCGTTCTGGATGACGTGCGCAGCTCGTACCTCTTCCAGAGCGCGACGGAATTGATTGCCGAGCTTACCGACTATAAATCTCCGTTGGGGGTTGAGCCGTCGTGCGATCCGCAGGGTGTGTCGGCGCGAGCCAATCCGATCGTCTGTGTGCCGGCAAACGACCTGGCCGACGAGATCGCCGCAACGATGCTGGCTCAGTTGCTGGAGCAGTGCGGCCACAAGACGCTTCTGCTGCCGGGAACGGCGTTGTCGCAAGAGATCCTGGCTCGGCTGGCAGAGGAGGCGGGGACAATTTTGTGCATTTCGGCGGTGCCTCCGTTTGCCTTCGCTCACGCGCGCACGCTGGCGCTCAGGCTGCGGCAAAGCGTACCCGGCAACCGTATCCTGATCGGCCTGTGGAACACCAACGGAGACAAGGATGTGCTGCGTGAGCGCTTCGGTCAGGCACGACCGGATTTTGTAGTCGCTACGTTGCGCGAGGCTCTCGCCCAGATCAAGGAATGCGAACAGGCGCAGGCCTCCGCTGTCCGCTGGACTCCGACGACGGTCGAAGCGGGCACCGACTGACGCGTTTTGAACAGCTAGAGTAGTTGGATGAATCTCTATTTGAGCGGCATCGTCGGCTTCTTTTTCGGCTTTTTTCTGGGAGCAGGCTGCGCGCTGGCTCTGATGTACGCGATCTACTCCGGGGGATACAGGCGGGCGGTGGCTGACTCGCTGCGCGAGGAGAAATCGGACCTGTATAGAAGGTGGCTTCCGCACGCCAGAAAGCAACTGGAGAAAGAGCGGTTGAAGGCGGAGAGCGGCCTTCCACGGTCGGAATAATTCATCACACGTTCGTGTGACGGAATTACCCTTGTGTGGCATCCAAGACAAGCAGAAGTAGCATGGTCAGTCGTGCAATTGCGCCGATACCTTGCCTTTGTCTTAGAAAATCAACTGCCGAAAATGGATGGTCGGGGGAAGCAAATTGCAAGTTCTGTGCATGGCCACTGAAGAGAGTGGAGAAGTTATCTGCAGCGTCTGCGGGCAGAGTTACAAGGTTTATTTTGAACGGCCATCCCAGGGCGACCGCGAGCATGCGATCGCGATGGTGATGCAGACTCTCGCGAATCATCATCTGACAGATGACGCACCCTCCGCACACCCGCAGAGACCCTTCAATGTGCCTGAGTGGTCGGGGTCTCCGGAGTGGTCAGCAGCGGCGCTGTTGGGCGGGGCGCCACTGCGCGCCTGAAGGTCTGGGTTGGCAGAGCGATCTCCGGATCGCAATGCACTCGGTCAGACGTGCATGACCTCGGCTTCCTTACGCTTGCTCATCTCTTCCATGCGACGGATCTCGTCGTCAGTGAGCTTCTGCATCTCTTCAAGAGCGCGCTTCTCTTCGTCGCCTGATATCAGCTTCTCTTTGGCAGCCTTCTTGATGGCCTCATTGCCGTCACGGCGGATGTTGCGGATGGCGGTGCGGTGTTCTTCTAGGACCTTGTTGAGGTGCTTTACGACGTCGCGGCGGCGATCCTCGGTCATAGGAGGAACGGGAATGCGGACAATCTTGCCATCGTTCTGGGGATTGAAGCCAAGGTCAGAGCTGCGGATGGCCTTCTCGATTTCCCCAATGATGCTCGTGTCCCAGGGCGTGATCTGGATCATGTTGGCGTCAGGCGTCGCAAGCTGCCCCACCTGGTTGAGGGGAGTGGGCGTGCCGTAGTAGTCGACCTTGATCTGATCGAGCATCTGAATCGATGCACGGCCGGTGCGCGTGGAAGCGAGGTTCGCCTGAAAGTCCTGTACAGCCTTGTCCATGCGCGACTTGAGCTGCTGGAAGGTTTCTTTGAGCGCGGGGATGCCCGCCATTACTGAGACTGCCATGGCTTTATCTTCCTTCTGCTGCGAGGTTCAAGCTTTGTATTGTAATTGGGAGCGCCGGGTCTAGACCAACAGGCGGACGCTTCCGGCTGCGTCGGCCTGTTCGTGCGCGTGATACGAAGAGCGGACCAGCGGGCCGGACTCGACGTGGCGAAAGCCCATGTTGAGCGCTTCGTGCTTCATGAACTCGAACTCCGCGGGGGTGTAGTAACGCGCCATCGGCAAATGGTCGCGCGAGGGGCGAAGGTATTGGCCGATGGTGAGCACATTCACGCCGACGCCGGCGAGGTCGCGATAGACATCGAGGAGTTCATGCATCTCTTCGCCGAGGCCGACCATGACTCCGGACTTGGTGACGACCGTCGAGTCGTGCTGCTTGGAAAATTCGAGGAGGCGAAGGGTGCGCTCGTAGCGCGCTCCGGAGCGTACGGCACGGTAGAGGCGCGGGACGGACTCGGTGTTGTGATTGAGGATCTCGGGATGGGCGTCGACGACAATGCGAATGGCTTCTTCGTCGCCTTGAAAGTCGGGGATCAGGACTTCGACCTGACAGCCGGGCCCCTGCTTGCGGATTTCATTGATGACCATGGCGAAGGCACGGGCTCCGCCGAGGATGTCGTCGTCACGGTTGACGCTGGTGATGACGGCGAACTTGAGGCCGAGCGAGGCGACGGCTTCAGCCACACGGCGCGGCTCGTCGAAGTCGATGGCGTCGGGACGGCCTTTGGGCACGGCGCAGAATCCGCAGCGGCGCGTGCAGGTGTTGCCTAGCATCATGAAGGTGGCGGTCTTGTGGTTCCAGCACTCGCCGATGTTGGGGCAGTGGGCGGATTCGCAGACGGTGTGCAGGTTCAGGTCGCGGGCGAGCTTCTTGAGGTTGTGGTAATTCTCACCCACAGGCGCCCGGGCCTTGAGCCAATCGGGCTTCGAGACGGGCCGCTTTGGGGAAAGGTCGATCTGGATGAGGTCAGACTGGACTGGAGCGGTAGCCATGAAATTTCTATTGTAAATGGCGACCGGGCTGCCGCAGACGCACCGCGGCCATTCTTGTTGGCCGCGGAATCAGTGAACGATGGGAGTAACCGACTACTTGGCGAAGAGATCCGTGAGGCTGGTGAGCTTGAGCAGTTCGGCCACGCGGGGCGAGAGGTTTACGAGCTCGAGCGTCACGAGTCCCTTGTTGATAGCCGATACCTTGAGGCCGACCAGCGTGCCGAGTCCCGAGCTGTCGACGTGCTGCAAATCCGCGCAGTCAATTACGATCTTTTTGCCGCCCGCCTCGATCAGAGGTTTGACGATTTTTTTTATCTCTTCTGTGTTGCCGCTTACCAGCCGGCCATGACATTTAATGGTTACCAGGGGCAAATCAGCATATTCGCCCGCCGACTCCTCGACATCAAAGTGAATTCCCTGCTCTGGGGCCATCGATGGAATCTCCTTTAATTGAACGCGGACAAGATTAATGCCCAATCGCAAGAAGAATCGATGAATTTCTCGTGAATGGGATTCGTCAGCCGAGATTTCAGAGTGCCAGAAATGCGGCAACAGAATCCGATATCATTTTGATCGATTTACACAGCTTGGCAAGCTGACTCCAATACGGAGATTCCCGGAGCACTGGATTGGTATCGCTCGGCCGAGGAGATTTGCATGAACCTGCAGGAACAAATTAAGGAGTATATCGCCACTCAACCGGAACCAAAACGCAGCGAAATGCAGCAGTTGCATCAAATTATTTTGGCGTTGATGCCAACCTGTAAGTTGTGGTTCTTAGATGGAAAAGACGAGAAGGGAAAAACCGTTTCCAACCCAAACATTGGGTACGGATCTCAAACCATCAAATATGCCGATGGAAAAACCAAGGAATTCTATCAAATCGGTATCAGTGCGAACACAGCAGGCATTTCCGTCTACATTATGGGAATCAATGACAAGAAGTACCTAACCCAGACATTTGGGAAGGAACTCGGCAAGGCAAGCGTCACAGGGTATTGCATCAAATTCAAAACGCTATCCGATATAAAAATTGACGTACTTAAAACAGCCATAGAATACGGAGTTAAACAGACAAGCATTCAACATTGATTTCAACTTGAGTAAACGGACTGCTCTTCGTAGCAATCGATGTGCTTCCGCCGTTCGCAGTCCGGCTCCGCCATTGCAGATCCGTCAGCGTTCGCTGATCATGCCATGCATCGAATCGGCATTGCCCGCTCTTTCGTTGCGCACCTAACTTGTAGCTGAAGCGGAGGTCGGCAACCAAGCCGGTCCCTTCGCATCGCTCAACGCCAATTAGCCCTGGGTTCGGCTGGCTTCGTCTAACGCGCGTTTGCCGGGAATGACTCTGGATTGATGCCAAATCGCAAGTCACTCTCAAGAGCCTCATAGGTACTCACAATTTGGCTCTCGTCAGCAACCGATTCGAATCGAAGGTTCCTGAGTTTCGTAACAGGCTCGTTACTTCACTCTTTCCAGAATCTCGGGCCGGACGAGGTAGAGAAAGATCACCAAGTTCACTGCCACCATCACGATCATCGGCAACTGATGGAAGTGGAACAGCACGTAGACCCCGTAGCACATGGACAGGAAGGCGGCGCCGAGCGTGAGCGCCCATCCCCAGCGGCGCAGCTTGAGCAGGCCGTTGGCAGCGACGGCATAGACGACGCAGAGGATCATCACCGCAGGCGGCAGATTGTGGGTGATAACTCCGATAAGGCCGATGGCGCAGAGGAGCAGCATCCAGATGCAGATGAAAGCCATGCCGGGCAGCAGGTTAGGCTGTTTTGCCGGTTGAGGGTTGGGGCTTTGCGGGTCGGTCATTAATTCAAGGCTACAGCGTGTGCAGGTAGGCGAGCAGGTCCTGGAGCTGCTGTTCGTCGATCTTGTCGCCGAAGGCAGGCATCAGGTTGTGTCCGCGCAGGATGACGGCGGTGACGCGGTCGTCATTCGCGGGTGCGCCGCTGGGCAGGTATTTCTGCTTGTAGAGCGCCTGCAGGCCGGGACCGTGCAGCGAGTGATCGCTGTTGGCGTAATGGCAGCGAGCGCAGTGGGCTGCGTAGACCTGGTGTCCGGCGGCTTCCTGCGGAGTGAGTTCGCTCAAAGGCTTAGATGGGGGCAATGGCGGCCCGCAGCCGGCGAGGAGAGCTGCGAAGGCTCCGGAGAGGAGAATAAATCCCAAATATTTGGACTGGCTTTGTTTCCCGGAATAGAACAAGATTAATTCGATGATACTGAACCTCACCCCCGTCATGACCGACATGACGGAGGTGAGATCTGGCCCTGGTCCAAGATGGCGGCAGTCCCCCACCAAAACATGAATCCACGGCGCCCCCAGCCGAATGCAAGGATGCGTTGCATTTATGGGAGCGTCTCGCAAGTCCGGCTATATCCCTACCCTTGATGGCTGGCGCGCGATCGCCATCCTGCTGGTGATCGGAGCGCATTGCTCTCCTGCGCTGCTGCGCACCGGGACTGCGGTGGGAAGGGGTCTGGCAGCCCTTTTCGTGCACGCCGGCTATGGCGTGGATGTCTTCTTTGCCATCAGCGGATACCTGATAGGGACTTTGCTGCTGAGGGAAAAGAGCGCCAACGGTACGATCAGTCTGGGCAGGTTCTACACGCGGCGCGTTTTCCGGATCTTGCCGCCGATACTCGTGTACCTGGCTACGATCTATGCGCTGCATCGGTTCAATGTTCTGCCGGTGCTGACGACATCGGAAATCGTGGCTGTCCTTGCCTTCGTCAGAAACTACACAGCGGGCGGGTGGTACACCGGCCATTTCTGGTCGCTGGCCATTGAAGAACAGTTCTATCTGGTAATTCCCTGCCTATTGTTGATGCTGCGCTGGCGTCTTGCGCTCAAAGTCACCACCACCATCGCGATCGTGAGCGCGATCGTCCGGGCAATCGAATACGGCCGGCACATGTTCTTTATCGACACGATGCAGTTCCGCACCGAGAACCGAATTGACGCCCTGATGTGCGGCGTGATTCTTGCACTGCTGTTGCAGAAGGAAGAGGTGCGGGAATGGATGCGCCGAAGGCTTTCGCCGTTAACGATGCTCCTTCTTTTGCTGGTGACTGCGTCGGGAGCACTGCTACTGAACGCTCCGCCGGCACGGCGGTCGATCATCTCGATTGCGCTACCTCTGCTCATCGCTCACACTGTCCTTCATCCGGAGCGGTGGTGGACCCGGTGGCTGGAGTACGCGCCGCTGCGGTGGATCGGAAGGCTTTCCTACAGCATTTACATCTGGCAAATGCTGTTTCTGGTTCCCAATGTGCGGCGGCTGGGATGGCTGCAGGGCTTTCCGCAGGCATTCCTCTGCATCGTGGTGATAGCGGCTCTGAGCTACTATTTCGTCGAGAAACCGATGCTGCGTATCGGTCACAGGCTGGCATCAGTAAGGACGGGCGGCAGGAGGCGATCAACGCCGGTTGAGGAACCACTACCGGTGGCTCAGGTTCTCTGAATCGCCCGGCCGCCTAGTTTGCCGCTGCGATCGCGGCAACGACTTTATCCAGAGCGACGCGTGCGGCTTCTCCGGACGGATTGTGATTGTTGCACAGGACGGAGAACGCGACGGTGCGGCCGCTGGCGGCGACGAGATATCCGCTGAGGGCGTTTACCTCGCCGAGAGTTCCGGTCTTGGCGAAAATCCTGCCCTTGTGCGCGGGTTCGGCGAAGCGGGCGGAGAGGGTGCCGTCAATGCCGCCGACGGGAAGGCTGTCGCGCCACGTGGCTCCCCAAGGTTGGCGGCTGGCGTAGGTAAGCAGACGGGTCATCGCGCGAGGCGTGACCATGTCTTGGGCGGAAAGTCCTGAGCCGTCATAGAGGACGAAATCTCCGGGGTCGACTCCCGCACTGATGAGGAATTGCCGGACGACGCGGACGCCCTGGGCAATGGAGCCATCCCCGCCTTCAAGGCGGCCGAGGATGCGCAGGTACAACTCGGCGTGGAGGTTCTGGCTGACTTTGTTGGTGACAGTGATGTCCTGCTCGAATGGCGGCGAGACGTGCGTGGCGAGAATGCGGAGCCCGGTGGTGGGCGGCTGGATGGTGCTGACGGTAAGCGGGTGCAGGGCGAGCGGCTGATCGACCTCAACGTGGAAGTCCTGCGTGTCGACGGAGAGACGGTGTTGCGCGCGGGCGGTCCCCTTTACGTCGATGCCTTTGGCGAGCAGCATCTGGCGGAGAGCGACGGCGGCATATTCGGCGGGGTCTTCAAGAGCGAGGGCGACGTGCAAGCCGTTCTGATTGGCGGTGCCGTAGACGCGGACGATTTTTGAGCCTGGCTGGCGGTCAATGCCGGGGCTCATGGGCCCGGTTCCGGGGACCGTGGTCAGGGAGTTCTCGAGGGTGTAGTAGGGCGTGTCGGGATTCCATTCCGAGAGTTGGCCGCTGTTGGGCGGCAAATTCAGATAGACGACGTTGTCATTGACGGTAAGAGCGGAGACCGCCGCACCGTAGCTCCACTCGAGGTCGTCCCATCCCCAACCTGCTCCATAACGCTCCCAGGCAAACCAAGTGTCGTCGCCCAGGATATTTCCGTCGATGGACTTCACGCCTGCGGCGGCGATCTGGTCGGCAATGCTCTGCAGTGCCATGAGCGGCGGATTCGGCCGTTCTGTCTTCTGCTGGAAGGGATAGCTGCGGCCCGACATCGTCGGATCGCCCGCGCCGAGCAGGATGACATTGCCATGCAAGCGTCCCGCTTCGTCGAGGGTCCCGTCGGTTACGGCGTTCGTCGTCCAGGTGGTGTTCGGCGGTAGCAGGGCAAGCGCGGTTGCGGTGGTCAGCAGCTTGGCATTCGATGCGGGTTGGAAGAATTGGGCATCGTTGAGGGAGTAGATCGGGGATTCATCGAGGTTGACAACGGAGATTCCCCAGTGGGCGCGTGAAACGGCAGGCTCCGAGACGATGGCGTTGATGGTTGCAGAAAGATTCCCCGGTTTAGCTTTGTGCTTGCTCGATGGATGGTGCTGGGCGATGAGCGGGGTGGATGCGAGCAGGACGATGATGAAGAGGCGAAGGCGCTGGCGGGTTTTCATCCTTGGGCGGAGTGTAGCATTGAAACGCGATGGCCTTTGCCCGACGCGATGAGTTCACGTGGCGCCTGTGCACGCGCAGCCTCAACCTTGGCCGGCGGACCCTGATCATGTGCGTGCTGAATGTGACCCCTGATTCGTTTTCAGACGGCAATCTCTTTCTGGATCCACGGGCGGCTGCAGATCAGGCGCTGCGCATGATGGATGAAGGCGCGGACATCGTCGATATCGGTGGCGAGTCGACGCGGCCGGGCAGGTATGAGCCGATAGACGGCGGGGAAGAACAACGGCGAGTGCTTCCGGTAATTGAAGCCGTACTCAAAGCAAGGCCCGAGGCGCTGCTCTCGATCGACACATATAAGGCGGAGACAGCGCGACTGGCTGTTGAGGCGGGCGCAGAGATCGTCAACGATATAAGCGCGTTGAGCTGGGACGTAGAGATGGCAGCGACCTGCGCGGAGCTGGCTTGCGGCGTGGTGATGATGCACACGCGAGGGAAGCCTGCAGAGTGGCGGAATCTGCCGCGGCTGGCTCAGCACGAAGTGGTACCGCTGGTGAAGTACGAGCTTGCTCTAAGCATGCGGACGGCGCTAGAAGTGGGGATCAATCGCGACCGGATTGTGCTTGATCCGGGCTATGGATTTGGCAAGTCATTTGACGAGAACTATCCGCTGCTGGCGCATCAGGACGAGTTGCGGGGGCTGGGTCAGCCGATCCTGGCAGGAGTGTCGAGAAAGTCGTTCCTGGGTCGAAGGCTTGCGGAGTTTCACGGCGGGGAGGATGCTCCGGTGACGGCGCGCGGAAACGCGACCATTGCGGCGACGGTCGCGGCGATTCTGGCTGGGGCGCATATTGTGCGGGTGCATGAGGTTCGCGCGGCTGCGGAGGCGGCGCGCATCGCAGACGCGATCCTTGGTGCCGTATGATGTCGGCACTATGAGAAAGCGCGCCGTCGTACTGATTGCCAGCCTTGTCATTGCTATTTGTGCCCTGCCGAGTCCTGAGCAGTCTCTGCTCTCCGCACAAACGAGGAAACGCGCCGCGGCGGCCGCCGCGGTCTATCCCATCCAGGAAGGATACGTGGATGCGAACGGCGTTCTGATCTACTACACGTCGTTCGGGCGGGGCGAGCCGCTAGTGGTTGTGCATGGGGGCCCGGGAGCATCGCACGATTATTTTCTGCCATATTTGTTGCCGCTGGCGCGGACGAACAGGCTGGTGTTCATCGACGAGCGCGGGTCAGGACGCTCGGAGAAGCTGGAAGACGTGAAGCAGTACACGGTCGAAAACATGGTCGCCGATCTTGAGGCCGTGCGCGTGGCTCTGGATCTGGGGAAGATCAGCCTGCTGGGGCACTCATATGGAGGGGTGCTGGCCGAGGCCTACGCGCTGAAATATCCCGAGCATCTGTCGCACCTGGTACTGGCGAGCACGTTCGCGAGCACGAAGGAGATGAATCAGGTGCTGCAGCGTATCAAGAACAGAATGCCTCCCGACAAGCTGGCTTTGACGAATGCGTTTGAGAAAGCGGGACTCTTCGGCAAGGGAGCGGCGTGGGAGCGCGGGCGCTATCCGTCGCAGTACGCGACACTGGCCTGGGGCGACGGATACTTTCCGCGGCTTTATGGGGCGCGGCCCGATCCAAATTATGATCCGCAGGCGCAGAACACATCGACTGCGTGGGATCTGTATCGCGAGATGTGGGGATCGCACGGCGAATTTGTGATCGACGGCAACCTGACCAGCGTGGAGTATGTGGACAAACTGCCGACGATCAAAGTTCCTACGCTGATTCTGGTAGGGGATCACGACGAGTGCGATCCTTCGATGTCGAAAGAGATGAACGCGAAGATCAAGGGGTCGAAGCTGGTGATTCTGCCTAACAGCGGCCACATGGCGTTCGTGGATCAGCCGAATCTGTGGAACAAGAGCGTGGCGGAGTTTGTGAATGGGAGCGCGTCGACGGCTGCTGCCAAGCGGTCACAGAAGTAGGCTCAGCCTTTGCTGGCCGACTGGCTTGCCGTTCCTAGAAACGCGCTTTTTGCATGCCTTCCTGAGGCCTTCCAGCGTTTTACGTTCTCGTAGACGATCACGGTGGCGTAGGTCACTGCGACCCAGATGAAGACCTCTTCGATGGGCAGGCGAGCCCAGGCGGTGATGCGCAGGCCGAGCATCGCGTCATCCTGAAAGTTCCACCAGCCATAAGGGAGAGCCAGGGTGACCTCCCACAACAAACTGATGAGGAGGATCATGAACATGGTCAGGCTGAGGGCGCGCCAGTTGATGACCGGCCGCGCGCTGGGAAAGAGGATGCTGGACGGCAGAAGCGCTCCGATGACCAGAAAGAGAAAATATTCGGGGAAGCCGGGCAACGTGGGAGCGAAGATCCTGCGGTAGAGGAACGCACCCGCGATGAGCACGGCGGCCACGATAAGGGATTCCGAATGGAAGCGCAGAAGCCGGTCGAAGTCGGTACGGCCTTCTGCAGATCCCGGCACCGTATAAGCGGAGAGCCAGTATTCGTCGAGCCAGATGTAGAGCAGCAGGACGGCGACGAATCCTGTGAAGTAAAAGATGTATTCCTCGACCGGCACCCAGTTTACGAGCGCAGGCGCTTTGATTCCCAGCGTGGCGCCGGGATTGGGAAATAGAAAGAAGCGGGATGCAAAGAGAAAATCGAGCAGGGCGCCGAGTGGAAAGAGGATCGCGATGGTCCACCAGAAGGCTTTGCGCGAGATCTGTATTTCCTCACGCGGAACAAACCAGAAGGCGATGACGACAATCGGAATGATGAAGAGTAGAAGGCTGACGGTGTATCCGTAAGGCGAAGGATTGGGCGAGATCGGGATGCCGGGGCTCGATACGCGCGCGGTGTGAAGGGTGAAATAGGCCGGCACCGCGATCATCCCGAACATGGCGGCGACAATCCAGGAGCTTACGCGCGGTGATGGTGCCGCGATGCGTCGCTTGTTGTTCTCCGGCATGAAGCACCGCTTTCTCCGTCGATAGAAATTTAACTCAGGCAGTTCGCAGGGGCTTGCGCTGCATCATAGTTCTGGGCGTCTGAATTGGCCGGTTGAAATGGCTTTAGACGAGAACGATGATGAGGCGAAAGTATAACGCGATCAATATTTTGCTGGTGGGAATTTGCGTTTTCGGAACGTGCGCTGCGATGCGGGCGCAACAAGGGGACGAGCCAGGGGACGCGAAGGAACAGCGCATATTCGAATTGACCAATCAGGATCGAACGGCGCAGGGATTGCAGCCATTGCGGTGGGACCGTTCACTGGCGGCGGCCGCCGACGTTCACATTGACAAGATGAAGGACGAGAAAACGCTGTCGCATCAGTATCCCGGAGAACAGGATTTACAGGCACGCGCGGCGCAGGCGGGAGCACATTTTCAGGCGATTGCCGAGAACATTGCCATGGGGCCAAGTGCAGAGGCTATTGAGAAGCAGTGGATGAATTCGGTGCCACATCGGCAGAACATCCTCGACCCGCAAATGAATGCGATTGGCATTGCGGTGATCGAAAAGGATGGATATTTGTATGCCGTCGAGGACTTCGCGAATGCAAATCAGTCGATGACGCGCGAACAGGTCGAGCAGAAGGTCGGCGATCTGCTGCGGGCGCAAAAGATTGACCCATCCGCTCCGAACAAGATTGGCGAAGAGGCGTGCGAAATGCAGGACGGAACACCTCCGGATGCCTCACAGGCAGGCCGGGTGAAGGCGGTGACACGCTTTCAGACTCCGGATCTGAACAAACTGCCTGATCAGGTAGCGCAACAACTGAGTAGCGGACAATTCACAAAAGCTGCGGTGGGTGCGTGCCGGTCCGGCGGGACGTTTACGACGTATCGCGTCGCGCTGGTTCTGTACTAAAGGAAAAAGGCGCGATTGCTCGCGCCTCTTCTTCTGTCAGAGGGAAAATTCAGGCTGCAGCGGAGTTGCTGAGAGCGGCCTTGGCCTGCGCGACGAGCGCGGTGAATCCGGCTGCGTCGTTCACTGCGATGTCGGCGAGGATCTTGCGGTCGAGCTCGACGCCCGCGGCCTTGAGGCCGTGGATGAGCTGCGAATAGCTGATGCCGTTGATCTTGGCGGCGGCGTTGATGCGCACGATCCAGAGAGAGCGGTACTGGCGCTTCTTCTGCTTGCGGCCGCTGTAGGCGAACTTGAGTCCGCGCTCGACGGCTTCCTGCGCTGCCTGGTAGAGCTTTGATTTGGTGAGGAAATATCCACTCGCGCGCTTGAGAATCTTCTTGCGGCGATCATTGCGTTTTGTTCCGCGTTTTACACGGGGCATGGTTGGTTCTCCTTTAGTGTTTCGTTATGCGGTTGGAGGCAGGATGCGCTCGCGCGCTGACCTCTTCACTCGCTTGCTTCCTGATCGCTCGGCTTGAAGCCGGGGGCCTTGCGGCCCGTGCACTAGTGCAGATCAGGCGTAGGGAATCATGCGCGCAACCTTCGCGTGGTCGGCGTCAGAGACCAGCGCGCTGTGAGCCAGCTTACGCTTGGTCTTCGTCTCCTTCGACGTGAGGATGTGGCGCATCTTGGACTGGCCGCGCAATATTTTGCCCGTGCCGGTCTTCTTGAAGCGCTTGGCTGCGCCCTTATGTGTCTTTAGTTTGGGCATGGTTTTCCTGCTTGGAATCTGCTTGTTTACACCATCTCCAAGTATACGGGATCGGGCGGGGATTGGCCAGCGGGATGGACTAGCGAGCCCTCAGCGATGATTTTTGGCGACCCCTGGGATGCTTACATGTACAAGGGTCGTGACCGGCACCCTATGCATACGTGTTCCGCGCGACGCTGTTGCGTTTTCTCGTAAGCAGGGCATGGATGCTTTGATCCCTTGAAGAGATTCCAGTGCCGGAACTTGCCTGAGCGAGGATCGCCATTCGGTGGCTCCTTGCTTTTCATTAGCGTATAGTCTCATGCCTAACGTCGAACCGACTATGCTATTCTCGGCTCGCCTATGGCTGACGCTATTGGAGCAGCTTCGCCCGCAGAACTCACACTTGGACGCCTTGAGGACCAGCGCAGGTGGTACAGCGCCAGAAGCAAGCGCGCGCAGCGCCTCTATAAGTGGATCAAGGGAATAGAGATCGTTGCGGCTGCGCTGATTCCCTTCTTTTCAGGCCTGAAGTTCCTGCATTTCGCATTCGTGGTGGGAGCGCTGGGCGTGTTGATCACTATTCTTGAAGGCATCCTGCAACTGAACCAGTATCAGCAGGTATGGACCATGTACCGGGCGACTTCGGAGGCGCTGACGCATGAGAAGTATCTCTTTCTCGCGTTAGCGGGTCCTTATGCCGCCGCCGGTGTGAACGCCCCTGTTCTGCTCGCTGAGAGGATTGAGACGATCATGTCGCAGGAGAATACGAAGTGGGTTTCCGTGCAGGAACAGAGCGGCAAATCGCAGGGCGCGAATGGTCAGAGTTAATGCTGGCGTTCGAAGACAAAAGAAACGCTGCTGGTTCGGGGGGTGGAGCTTCCGTCGGGCCACCACGTGTTCGTGACCTTGACGTTCAATCTGCCGCTCACGGGTTGAATGATCAAGGTAACTGTTCTCTTCTGCTTGATCTCAACAGGAGTGTTTTGCGGAGTCCAGACGGCGGTTGCCTGACCACCCTGGAGCACTACTGTTCGTACGCCCCAACTGCATTGTCCCGTCGGACATTGACCGATGGGCTCAACGTTATAGGCGGGACCGGAGCCATTGACTTTCAATTCAATGAGCGCATCGGAACCGTTGCGAGTGTCGGTATTGCGCCAGAAACCAGTAAGGACATTCGCGCCGTCGCTCCCCTGTTGTGGTGCCAGGTGAGGCAAGTCTTTGTTGTCGCGGTTCTGTTCCCGAGTGGCGAAAAAATATCCGAGTACGGCGAGCAGCAGAACGGCAACCGCTCCACCAATTGCCAGCAGAAGGCGCGATGACGGCGCGGGTGTGGATGGACGGGGATCGGAGGAAATCGGCGGCGGGAGCTGAACGGGAACGGTTGCATGCACGGGCTGAGTCGCGTTCGCTCTTGAGATGGTGACGTACTGCTTAAGGGCATCGATCAGCAGCTGCACGTCGGAGTTCCAACGGGCGTGCGAGATCTCGACGCTGTTGCGGAAAGCGAAGTCCCTGATGTTTTCGGGGAGCTGCTCGGGATGGGGCATGCGCGCATCGTGCACCAGAACCGGGATGACGGCGATGTTGCGGGCCAAGGCCGAAGCGATCTCCAGCCGCACGAAGTCGTTGTCGTCATCGAGCCGGCGATGCCCATCTGTGCCGGTGATTGTGGCCCATTGCGATCCGATGATGGCCAAGAAAACGCCGCAGCCGGCGACGTTGTCATCGATGGCTTTGCGGAAGTCGAGACCCGGAGCGATTCCCGCGACATCCATGAAGACCGCATCATTGCCGTAGGCCCGCACCAGATCGTCGTAGAGCCTGCCCGCCTCACCCTCCGCGTCATCGCGGCGGTAGCTGATAAAGATCGAATGCTTCACCGGGGATTCTTCCTTCGCCAAGGCACAAATCAGTGATGTGCAGCCGTGGTAAGGATAGGCAAAGAAAGATGATTGGGCAATACACGAAAGGCGATTCGCTGATGCAAAACAAAAGAGGCTGCCGGAATGGCAGCCTCTCTGGTGAGTTTAAAAGCCGCTTACTCTGTCACCGCGTCGACAAACGCCTTCAGCTTCCGTGAACGCGAGGGATGGCGCAGCTTGCGGAGTGCCTTGGCCTCGATCTGCCGGATGCGCTCGCGGGTGACCTGGAAGCTCTGGCCGACCTCTTCGAGGGTGTGCTCGGAGCCGTCTTCAAGGCCGAAGCGCATCTTGATGACCCGCTCTTCGCGCGGCGTGAGCGTGCGCAGAACCTGCGAGGTGTATTCCTTCAGGTTCACGCTGATCACAGCGTCGGAGGGCGAGACAGCCTGGCGGTCTTCGATAAAGTCGCCGAGGTGCGAATCTTCCTCTTCGCCGATTGGAGTCTCGAGCGAGATGGGCTCCTGCGCGATCTTGAGGACCTTGCGGACCTTGGCAACCGGGATGTCCATGCGCCGGGCGATCTCTTCCGAGGTAGGCTCGCGGCCAAGCTCCTGCACCAGCTGACGCGAGGTGCGGATGAGCTTGTTGATGGTCTCGATCATGTGCACCGGGATGCGGATCGTTCTTGCCTGATCGGCGATGGCGCGAGTGATGGCCTGACGGATCCACCAGGTGGCATAAGTCGAGAATTTGTAACCGCGGCGGTACTCGAACTTGTCGACCGCCTTCATCAGGCCGATGTTTCCTTCCTGAATGAGGTCGAGGAACTGGAGTCCACGGTTCGTGTACTTCTTCGCGATCGAGACGACGAGGCGAAGGTTGGCTTCGATGAGCTCGCGCTTGGCGTGCTCGGCGTCCATGTCGCCCTGAATCATCTCGCGCTGGGTGCGCTTGAGGTCGGCGATGGAGACGCCGGCATCCTGCTCGAGCTTCTCGAGGTCGATCTTGCAGTTCTTCTGCTGGCGGCGATATTCCTTCTTCAGCTCTTCGCTCTTCGACTGGTCGAACTTCTGGTCGAGGGTGCGAATCTGCCGCTCGAGCGTGCGCATGACGTCGACGGTCTTGTTTACCTTGTCGAGAAGGCGCTTGCGCTCCTGGTTGGTGTACTTGAGCTCGCGAACAATGCGAGATACCAGCACCTTTTCGCGGGCGATGGCCCAGCGCGTCTTGCGGTATTCGCGGGCCTTGGCCTTGGGATTGATGGTGGCCAGCTTTTCCTCGAGCGCAGCACCTTTTTTCTGGTGCTTCACCAGCGCGTCGATACGGCCAACGGTCTGGCGGACACGGGCCTGCAGCACCTCTTCGGTGATCTCTTCCTCGTCGAAGATGACCACTTCCTTGATGTTGCGCACGCCGCGCTTGAGATCCTCGCCGAGGCCGACGATTTCGCGGATAACAATGGACGATCGCGAGATGGCCTTCATCACGCGCATCTGACCGCGCTCGATACGCTTGGCGATTTCGACTTCGCCCTCGCGCGTGAGCAGCGGCACGGTTCCCATCTCGCGCAGATACATGCGGACAGGGTCGTTGGTTTTTTCGAGTGTGCCCGGGGTGAGGTCGAGCTCTACATCCTCGCCCTCTTCGCCTTCACTCTCAAAGGCATCCCCGCCGATCTTCGGACCACCCTCGAGCAGGTCGATTCCCTGGGTCCCGATGGTGGTGATAAGATCGTCAAGATCGTCGGGCGACTGCATGTCCCCGGGGAGCAGGTCATTCACCTCACCGTAGGTGAGATAGCCCTTCTCCTTGCCCGTATCGATCAGTTTCTGAATGTCGTCTTCGTACTTGTCTTCAATCGCCAAGCGCGTCACGTCTCCCGCGTCAAAAGTGTTCGGATCTGTCTGCTTGGGTCGGACAAAATGCGGTCGAGGCCGTTGAGGCATTATCCCCGAAGCGAAGCTATGTCGCCGGGCGGTAGGCGCACGTCCACCAAAGAGTTACAGAATATCATGCCTAGGCGCAGAACTGGGGCAGAAAAAGTGCGCCGCGAGCCGAATTTCGGTTGATTTCTGGGCAGATCCTCAAATTCTTAGATGTGGCACAGGGCGTTTTTGTTTCAGCGATCTGGCCGAATGCGATTGGACCAAGTCTCGCCGATCCAGTCTCGCCTATCTGGTTGAAATCATGAATACCAGAAATCCGATGACTCCGAAGACGAGGATGAGGAAGCTAAGCAGGAGGCCACCGATGATGATGTTGGCCATCCGCTCCTGCTCGGGGCGGGGGTGGGTGATGCCAAATGTCGCAATGAAGGTTTCGGTCAGCCAGGCAAGGAGTTTCATGGTTACCGCCGTTCGTGTGCTTCGATAATGCTGGCGGGCGTCCCGCCTATCAAGACTATTTTTATCTATAGTTTACGCTACAAAAGGCCGCGCGCCTAGCGGGTCGCAGGTTCCGAGTCCTTAAGGAGTTCGGCCAGGTAGCTTTGCCAGATAGCGGGCAGGGTGTGCGTGCCGTGGCCTCGTGTCTGGTCGGTGATCGGCAACAGGATGAATTTCCCATGGGGGACTAGTCTGATTGCATCCGGCATGATGTTCAGTTCGGGCGGATTGATAAAGTCGTCGGCAGAGTTGATCGCCACGACAGGCACGGTGATCGTGGCCAGCTTTACCGATGGATCGTAATTCCGGGACGAATTGAACTGATAGAGGAAATCGTTAGCATCTGTGTCGGCAAAGCGGGTGCGGATGAATTTTTCGAGGTACGCGTCCGCCTGCTCGCGCGTGGGGAACTGTTTCTGCATCTGAAGCGGGCTTGAGCCCATGATGAGGAGCATGTCGAGCGAAGTTTTCAGTCCGGGGGGCTGCGCAGTGTACTCGCCGTTGTTCCAGGCTGGGTCGTTGCGAATCGCATCCATAGCCATTTTGCGCATCATGCGATTGCGCCCGGCGATCTGGACCGGCAGGCAGGCCAGCGGCATAAGAGCATCGCTGAAACCGGGGTACGTTTCACCCCAGACCCAGCTGTGCATGCAGCCCATCGATGTGCCCATGATCAGGCGCAGATGGTCGACGTGGAGCCCTTCGGTCAAGAGCAGGTGCTGGGCAGCCACCATGTCGTCGTAGTCGTAGCTGGGGAAATGCGCGTGCATGCCGTCGCTGGGCTTGGAGGAGCCTCCGTGGCCGATGCCGTCGGGAAGGATGATGTAGTACTTTGTGGCGTCGAGCAACTGGCCGGGTTCGAAGAGGACCCCTGCAAATTGCGGCCCGAGGAATTGCGCACCCGTGCCTCCTGTGCCATGCAGAATGAGTACCGCATTCGAAACATGGCCGTTTGCGTCACGCTTTGGCTGGCCGATGGTGCGGTAGTGAAGCCGGAGTTCGGGTAGAGTCTCGCCTGTGCCGAACTTGAAGTCGTGAGCGGTGTAATCGCCTTGCTGCACCGGCAGATCGAGTCTGGACTGTTGGGCGAGGGCGGCAGAGGATGCGGAAAAGGCCAGCAGAGCGGCCAGGGCTGACTTCAGAATGCGCATGGTGAGGTCCATCAGTCCAGGTCGCGGAGTCTCCGCGCAATTTCATGGATTTGCCGGGATAAGGTTAGCACTTCATCGGTGCGGCCCTGGCGCTCGGCATCGTTTAGAGCAGTGCGCGCGGTTCGTTGCTGCTGTTCGAGAGAGTTTCGACGGATGGTAGCGACCGCTTCCTCGACGTTTTCGGGCTCAGGTTCGGCTCCGTGGACTGAAACGAAGACACCAGCGAGCAAGCGGCGATGTTCGGGGTCGGCGAGGGACTGCAGCGGGTCAGAATGTTCTTCACGATTGCGCAGTTTGATGAGGATGTCGTGCACATCAGAGCGCATCTTCGCGAAGTCGGACTCATGCCGGTGATACGCAGCGTCGGCGACCCGGTAGGTTTCGCTGGAATGCGGTGAGGAGAAAGCCTGGAGGAGGATTTGTTCGGCGCGGGTAAGAGGGGAACTATGCGGAGCGATGGACTCGCGGCGCTTCGATGCTGCCTCCTTCAGTTCTTCGCGAACGAGTGCTGAATCGATGCCGAGCTTCTGCGCGGAGTCGGCGGCGAATTCGTCGCGCGCAATGCGGCTGGGCATGCGCCGGATATGGGGCAGCAGGAAGTTGAGAGCCTTGATCTTGGCTTCGGGTGTCCGCGGCGGAAAAAGCTGGCGGGCGCGGTCGAGGAGATGGTCCTGGTGGCGTCGGGCGCCGCGCAGGGCGGCGGCGTATTCTTTGGCTCCGCGCTCGCGAATGTAGCGATCGGGATCGAGGCCGCCCTCGAGCGCGACAACCTTTACCTCGAAGCCTTCTTCGGTGAGCAAGGCAATGGATTTTTCGGCTGCGTTGGCTCCCGCAGTATCGGGATCGAAGTTGACAATGACGCGCGTGGTATAGCGGCTGAGCAGACGGACCTGGGCCTCGGTGAAGGCGGTTCCACTGGTGGCGAGGACGTTGGTAATGCCGGCAAGGTAGGCCGAGATGCAGTCCATTTGGCCTTCGACGAGCACGGCGAAGTTGGCCTCGCGGATCGGCTGGCGGGCCTTGTCGAGATTGAAGAGGACATTGCCCTTCGTATAAAGCGATGTTTCGGGAGAGTTGAGGTATTTGGGGCCGGCTTTTTCGCCACTTTCGAGTGCACGGGCGGTGAAGGCGATGATCCGGCCGGATTCGTTGGCGATGGGGAAAGTGATGCGTTTGCGGAAACGCGAATAGAGCGGGCCCGGCGTGCCGTCTTCCTGCGGCTTGAAGGAGAAGAGACCGGAGGCGCGCAGGGTTTCGGTGTCGGCAACGGACTGGAGGCGATCGCGGAGGGCGTGGAAGGACTCGGGCGCGTAGCCGATGCGGAATTTGGCGATGCCCTCATCGGTGAGTCCGCGTCCAGTGAGATATTCGCGGGCAAGCGCGCCCTCGGGCGAGCGGAGCTGCTGCTCAAACCAGGCTGTGGCGATTTCGTGCAGTTCGATCAGCTTTGCGCGCTGGCGTCCCTCGGCGGCTTCTTCGGGCGAAGAGAATTCGCGCTTGGGCAGCGGGATGCCGCATTTAATGGCGACGGCTTTGACGGCTTCGGGGAAACTGACGTTCTCGATCTTCTGGATGAAGGTGAAGACGTCGCCGGTTTCGTGGCAGCCGAAGCAGTAGAAGAACTGCCGTGTCGCGTTGACGGAGAACGAAGGCGTCTTTTCGGAGTGAAAGGGGCAAAGTCCGGAGTAGTTCTGGGCACCGGCTTTCTTGAGCCGCACATAATCGCCGACGATCTTGAGGATGTCCGCCTGCTGCTTTACGGTCTGGGCGAAGTTGTCGGCCATTGGTCAGATGAACCCGAAATTACTCCATGCGCAGTCGCCGAGCAAAACCTGCGACGACTTCGGCTGACTGCCGCGGCATGAGCTGGAGCAGAATGTGTGCGCCGTTGAGAACCACGACTTCCATTTCTGGCTTCGCATGGCGCATTTCTTCCAAACATACCGGATGCACGAGACGATCGTGAGCGGCCTGCAGGTAAAGGACTGGCAGGTTGATGCGACGGAGATCATCGAGTACATCGCAGGCAAGAACAGAACCGGCGCGATCGACCAAAACCGAGGGCCGCACGGAGTTGATGGCACTGCGGAGTCGGCCCAGGATTGAGTGGGGAGCGTGCGATCCGGAGACCATGATGGCTCCGGCGACTCCTGCGGGCACGAAGGGAAGAAAAGGAGACAGATATCGACCGAGGATGCGCGTAGCTCCGCGCAGTGGTGAGGTTGCGAAGCCGGCGCAGAGGATCAGTCCCCTGAGGTTGGGTGGATTCGCCGCTGCGAACTGGATAGAAAGCGGCGTGGAGAATGACTCAGCGAGAAGGATGAAAGGTTGGGACGCTGGAACGAAAGATCGAATGAGGTCGAGAAGTTCCGAGTTCGAGAAGAGGATATCGTTCGGATAGCTGAGAACGCGGGTTTCAAACGATGCTGGCAGCGCGGAAATGAAGTCAGCGAATAGCTCACTGCTCCCATGCATTCCGGGGAGAAGGACGAGGTTAATACGAGGGCTCCGGCGCGGGGGTCATTTGCGCTTCCAGCGAACCCCGTCCTTGGAGTCCTCGATGAGGATGCCCTTTTCGGCCAGCTCGTTGCGGATCTGGTCGGCGAGCGAGAAGTTGCGGGCGCGCTTGGCCTGGGTGCGCTTGTCGACCAGAGCCTGAATCTTTTCGTCGCTGAAGTCCCGCTGCGCGAGCAGTTCGGGGGAGGCTTCGTTGAGGCGGCCTTCGCGCTCAGCCCAGTCGAGGGCGAAGCGCGTCCACTCGGCATCGTGGTCTTCAAGGACGGCGAAGACCTGATCGAAGCGGTTGAGGACCTCGAGGATTTGCAGGACGTTGTCTACGCCCAGCGTTCCGGCGTCGATGGCGGCGTTGCCGGCGCGGACGAGGTCGAAGATGGCCGCCCGGGCTTCGGCGGTGTTGAGGTCGTTGGCGAGGGCTTCGCAGAAGGCCTTGCCGGAGGCCGCAGTTGCGGCGGCAAGTTCGGGGTTCAGCGCGGGAACCGTAGGGGCGGTGCGAACGCGCTGCTGGAAGGTTCGGAGGCGGTCGATGGCACCGGTCTCAGCGGCGAGTCCCTCGAAGGTGAAGTTAAGCTGCTGGCGGTAGGGGACGGAGATCAACAACATCCTGATCGCGGATGCCTTGTAGCCCTTCAACAGCAGGTCACGAAGGGTGTAGAAGTTGCCCTCGGACTTCGACATCTTGTGCCCTTCGACCAGCAGGAAGCGCACGTGGAACCAGTGGCGGGCGAAGGTGGTGTGCGAGGCCGACTCCGACTGGGCGATTTCGTTCTCGTGGTGGGGGAACATGAGGTCCTCCCCCCCGGCGTGGAGGTCGAAGTCATCGCCGAGGTATTCGGTGGCCATGGCGGAGCATTCGATGTGCCAGCCGGGGCGGCCGGGGCCGAGTTCGGTCTGCCAGTGATACTCGCCGGGCTTGGGGGACTTCCAGAGAGCGAAGTCGCGGGCGGAGTCCTTGTCGTACTCGTCGACGTCGACGCGGGCGCCGTCGGTGATGCCGGTAAAGTCCTTCTTGGAGAGCTTGCCGTAGTCGGGGAATGAGGCGATGCGGAAGTACCAGGAGCCATCGTCGGTGCGGTAGGCGGAGTCCTGCGCGGCCAGCTTCTCGATGAGGGCAACCATCGAGGGGATGTGCTCGGTGGCGCGGGCGACGATCTCCGGCTTCTCGACCTGGAGGGCGTCGAGGTCCTCGAAGAAGGCCTTTTCGAAGCGGGGGGTGTATTCGCCGATGGGCACCCCGGCGGCGGCGGCGTTGCGGATGATCTTGTCGTCGACGTCGGTGATGTTCATGACGTGGCGGGGGGTGATTCCCTGCAGCCGGAGGAAGCGGCGGAGCACGTCGACCTGGAGAAACGTTCGGAAGTTGCCGATGTGGCCGTAGTCATAGACCGTCGGCCCGCAGGCGTACATGCGGAGTGTCTGGCCGTCGGCGGGCGTGAGATCCTCGACGCGGCCGGAGAGAGTGTTGAAGAGTCGGATGGTCATTCGTACGGCGGGGGCGGTGTTCAGCTCAAGTTCCCTGCCGATTGTAGCCGTTTCCTGTTTGTGGCGTCTGCGGGAGGGTACCCCCCTCCCCGCGGTGGGATATTGTCATTCATTCCAAATGAGTTAGGCGAACGTCCGCTCTATCTCCCATGTTGTCAAACGATTACGGCTTGTTCATACAAAATAAAGGGCTTATCGACAGGCCGTTGACCATTTAACACATTTATTTCCTGAATCTATTATGGCGGTTTTGCGGAAATTCCCGGCCAACTTTCACGCTGCTGGAATTTCCTCGATGTCGTAGTAAACCGGAAGTCCGCGTTCTTTCGCGAGCCGGACATCCTGATCCGCGCCCGTTGATTCGCCGGGTACGCGGAGGACGGCATCGCAGCGTTCGAGGAGGCGGCTGGCCACCGGGTAGAGGTACTGCTGATGGACGGCGTCGCCGATCTGCTTCCCGCCTGCGTCACGGATAATGGGCAGAGCAACCCATTCCCCGATGAGAGGAATATGGCCAGCGCGATAGAGCGGCAGGGCATAGGATTCGAGCGCCTTCAGATTAGCTGCGATCAGCGCGGGATCATCGTTGGTGCCCGAGCGATAGGGACCTGCGATAAGGACGATAAGAGGCTTCTGGTTCATTGGATTTCCCTCACATTCGTGATAATACGTGCAACTTCGTGCAATATCAAGCTATTTTGCGAGCAATAGATGGCAATTAACGCATATTCGTGAAATAACAAGAGGAATCATGCTGACCAGCCAGAGACGGCGCCTCATCCTCGATAAGCTCGACAGCGAGGGGCAGATCGTGGCCAAGACGCTAAGTCAGAGCCTCGGTCTGTCGGAGGACACGATCCGGCGGGATCTTCGGGAACTGGCGCAGGAAGGGCTACTGCAGCGGGTTCATGGAGGTGCGCTGCCCGCTTCGCCGGCGGTGGTGAATTTTGCCGGCCGGCAGAATCTCGCGACCGACGAAAAGGTCGCTTTGGGGCAGGCGGGCGCGCGGATGATCCGGCCGGGACAAGTGGTGATCCTCGATGGCGGGACGACAGCGCTTCAAGTGGCACGCCACCTGCCTGCGGACCTGCGGGCAACGGTTGTGACGCACAGCCCGACGATCGCGGTTGAACTGGTCGAGCATCCGCTGGTCGAGGTAGTGCTGCTGGGCGGGCACCTTTTCAAACATTCGGTGGTCGCGGTGGGCGCGGCGACGATCGAAGCCATCAGCCGCATCCGTGCCGATGTGTACTTCATGGGTGTAACCGGCATTCACCCGGTGGTTGGACTGAGCACAGGCGATCTGGAAGAGGCTCATGTCAAGCGAGCTCTGAGCGCAAGCGCTGCGGAGACAGTCATCCTCGCTTCCGCGGAGAAACTGAATGCGGCTTCTCCTTTTGTAATCGCGCCAGTTACAGAAGCGAGCGAGATCGTGGTCGTCCGCCGAGTGCCGGAAGAAGCAACGGCGGAGTTCGAGCGGCTGGGTATCACGATTACGCGGATTTAGGGATAGAGGCGAAGCTCAAAGCAGGCCCCTCGACTTCCCCTTCGCTACGCTCAGGATCCGCTCGGGATGACAATTAGGTTGAAAGAATACAAAGGGCGAGCACGAATGCTCGCCCTTTTGATTTCGAACAGAGAACCGGCTCAGTCGGCGCCGACGGGCTTCGGTTCCTTCTCGGTGAGTTCGGCGACGCGCTGGGCCAGCAGCAACTCGAGGGTTTCGAGGGCCTTGGTGAAACCTTCGATGCCTTCCTTCAGCTTGTCGTGTGCCATGCGGTCGGCGGCGTGCATCTTGTCGAAGGTTGCCTTGTCGATGGTGAGCTTCTCAATCTGCTCCGACTTCGCCTTTTCCGGATCGAGCTTGCGCGGCAGGTCTTCCTGCACGGAGTCGAGCTCATGGAGCAGATGCGGCGAGATGGTGAGCAGGTCGCATCCGGCGAGCTCGCGGATTTCGCCGATGTTGCGGAAGCTCGCGCCCATGACCACAGTCTTGTATCCGAAGTGCTTGAAGTAGCTGTAAATCTTGGTGACGGACTGCACGCCGGGATCGTCGGCACCCTGGTAGTCCTTGCCGGTGTCTTTCTTGTACCAGTCGAGAATGCGGCCGACGAAAGGCGAGATCAGGGTGACCTTGGCTTCGGCGCAGGCGATGGCCTGGTGAAGGCCGAAGAGCAGAGTCAGATTGCAGTGGATGCCTTCCTTCTCCAACTGTTCGGCTGCCTTGATGCCTTCCCAGGTGGAGGCGATCTTGATGAGAATGCGCTCCTTCGAGATGCCCTGGTCGGCGTAGAGCCCGATGATGGTGCGCGCCATCTTCATGGTGCCTTCGGTGTCGTAGGAGAGGCGGGCGTCGACTTCGGTGGAGACGCGGCCGGGCACGATGGCGAGGATCTGTTTGCCGAAGGCGATGGCCAGATGCTTAAAGGCCTCCTTGGCAACATCCTTGTCGCTGGCGCTATCGCCGAGCTTCTTCTTGGCATCCTGCAATACGCCGTCGACGATGGATTGATACTGCGGCATCTGCGCGGCGGCGGTAATTAGGGACGGGTTGGTGGTGGCGTCTTGCGGCTTTACCTGCTCGATCGCTTCGATGTCACCGGTATCGGCAACCACCGTGGTCATGGTGCGCAACTGCTGCAGCAGAGACTTCGGCATCTTTCCTCCTTGCCACTATTCGCTCTCATTATCCGCCAATGGCGGGCGGAATGGAATGGAGAGAGGGCGTGGTTTGTTTACAGTTCGATGAGAACTTCCGGCTTCTATTGCTCAGGTCTTTACTGGTATTAGATGCGATGAGGGCGGCTGATAGTGGCATGTTCATTTTTGGCGAGGGCCGTGATGATTTAGCCGCCCGCGCCGCGGCCGGCCGGCTAAATCACTGGATTTGTCAGGGTTCCGATGCCGGAGATGGAAACCTCGACGCGGTCGCCGGGCTGCATGGGTCCGACGCCGGCGGGGGTTCCGGTGGGTATCAGGTCGCCGGGATAGAGGGTCATGGCGGCGGTGATGTAGCGCAGCAGGTCGTCGATCGGGAAGATAAGGTCGCGAGTGTGTCCGTGCTGCTTGAGGTCGCCGTTGAGATGTGTTTCGAGGGTGACGCCTGCGGTGAGGTCGATTTCATCAGTGACGAGCGGGCCGACTGGGCAGAAGGTGTCGAAGCCCTTGGCGCGCGACCACTGGCCGTCGGACTTCTGCAGGTCGCGGGCGGTGACGTCGTTCACGATGGTGTATCCGCGGATATACGGCGCAACGGGCTCGTCAGGGCCGATCTTCGAGGCGCGCCGCCCGATGACGACGGCCAGTTCACCTTCGAAGTCGACGCGCTGGGACTGTTCAGGGATGCGGATGGTCTCTTCGGGTGCGATGACGGCAGACGGCGCCTTAAGAAAAAGCAGCGGCTCTTTGGGAACTTCGTTGCCAAGTTCCGCGGCGTGCTCGCGATAGTTGCGACCGATGCAGACGATCTTGGACGGCACGACGGGCGCGAGAAGCTTTGCCGTTGTCAGCGGGATCGGATCGATGGCGTCGGTCGAAGCTTTAGCCCAGGGATCTTCTTCGAATGCGGGCAGCAGGCGCTCGATCCAGAGGGTGCCAGCGCGGTCGGCGACTTCTCCGTATTGCGGTCCGGCGCTGGTTTCAAAACGGCAATACTTCATGAGCGATTCCTTTCTTACTGCTGAGGCAAACTCTCTTCGGTCTCGGGCGAACGCGGACTTTCGTTGCCGTCGTGGTCGATGGCGCTTACCGAATAGGCGTAGCGGTGTCCGGGAAGCGCGTTGGCGTCGCGGAATGCGGGCGCAACTTCGTTTGGCGGCGAGACGCGGACGGCGGCTGCGGTCGAGGCCAGATCGCGGCGATAGACGATGTAACCGGCCAATTCCCGCTCGGTGTTGGGGGCCCATGACAGGTCGATGGCACGAGCTTCGGGATCGGCCACGGCCTGAAGATCGCGAGGCGTTGCCGGCGGGAAGACATCGCGCGCGTTAATGGTGATGGTTTCACTGGGCTGGCTAAAAACCTCGAAGCTCCTGCCGTCGAGGGTGAGGCGCAGCACCCGTTCGGCTGAATAACGGTAGGTGTGGTCTAGGGCGGCGTCACGGTCGAGGGCTTGTCCCTTATCGACACCGGTCACTTCAAGGGTCTGTTCTGGTGGCGCGGGGACACCGGCGGTCCGTGAAGATTTCGGTGCGCCTGGAGTGGGTACAAGAACGCGATGAATGCGGAGGAGTTGCTCTGCGCCGGTAGAGTGCCATCGCAGAACCACGCCGTCGGGCTGCGCGGTCGCCGTGAGGCCATCGACGCCCGGCGGCGCGGCTCCGGCGGCGGTGTCCGCGGTATTCGAAGGGCCGGCGCTGTGTCCGGCGTGGTTGACGAGATCGACGGTGTAGCTCAGGAGCTTTGGGGATCCGGTGGCTATTGCGGGCGGCAGATGGTCGACGAACTCGGCTGGAGAGTCAGGGTTGAAGGCCTGGCTGGCGACGGTATCACACGGGCCGGTTTCGACTCGACGACAGAGGTGTGCCTGCTGGGCTCCTTTAAGGAGGACTTTATCGGTGGTTCGTTTTGGCATCGTCCAGCTAAGGCAGACCTGGTCGCCATGACGGATGGCGGTGAGATCGGTCACTGGCTCGGGAAGTTTCAGGCTCGGCGGCTGCGGCGCCGCGGGCAGGCCACAACCGGCCAACATCAGAAGAGACGGCAGCACCAATGCGGCCGCCACGCGCGATTCAACGTTCATGCCAAGCTCAGGTTAGCAGGATCAGGCTGTGGGGTTCAGGGTAGGGTGCAGGACGCCGTTCAATGCCGAAGCTATGTCGGGCAGTTCGAAAGTAAAGCCGCTGCCCAGGAGGCGAGCGGGAATGGCGCGGGTAGAGGCCAGCAAGACTTCGTCGGCCACTTCGCCGAATGCAATGCTCAGAGCGAAGGCGGGAGCGGAGATAATGGCAGGCCGGTGCAGCGCGTGGCCCAGAGCGCGGGTAAATTCGGCGTTGGTCACCGGATTGGGCGCAACGAGATTGGCCGGACCGTCGATTGTGGAGTCGAGCAGGTGGAAAATGGCGCGGACCGCATCGCTCAGTGCGATCCAATTCATCCACTGGCGTCCGCTGCCCAGATTGCCTCCGAGCCCGAGCCGGAAAATCGGCAGCATCTTTTTGAACGCACCTCCCTCGCGGGCGAGGACGACTCCGAAGCGGAGATGCACGACGCGGATTCCCAGGGGACGAGCCTGCGCAGCTTCTACCTCCCAGGCGACGCAGGTGTCAGCAATAAAACCTCGGCCGGGACTCGACTCTTCGGTAAGGATCTCGTCGCCGCGGTTGCCATAGATACCCGTCGCGGAGGCGCACAGTAGAACCGACGGGCGCTGCTTGAGAGACTTCAACGTGTTTACCAGAGCCCGGGTGCTGTTCACGCGGCTCTCGACAATCTGGCGCTTGTAGTCGGCGGTCCACCGATGGCCAGACAGATTCGCGCCGGAAAGGTGAATTGCGGCGCCGATGCCCTCGAGCTGTGCAGCATCAGAAACAGGCAGGGCGGCATCGGGGTTCCACTGGATTTCCGACGGGCTGGCGGGATCGTGCCGAACGAGTCGCAGCGCCTGAATCCGGTTTGCCTCCGCGGCTCGTACCAATGCTGAGCCGATCATGCCGGTGGCCCCGCTAAACAGGATTTTCCCAGGTGTAGTGGTCATGGACTAACTCGAACAAATGGATCACTTTCGATCAGGAATTGTTGTGCAACTCGTAGGTTATGGTCCCAGGAGCCTGGATGACGCATTGCTCGAACATGGCGGGAATTTGCGAATCATCATTATAAGTAGTGCGGACGAAGTAGAGGCAGCGGACGTTTTCTTTCGCAAGTTGGCGAACCCTCTTTTCGATCTTCCGGAATTGTCCGATATTCAGTTTGCCGAGTTGAGGGACGAGATTGATGTCTGTCCCTCCGCCGATGGAGTGCGCCATCAGATGGCCGCGGTGGTACTGCGAACCCGCCGAAAGAGGGTGACCGGCCATTCGGGAGGCGTCGCGCCGGTGGCTCGCGAAGGTGGGAATGCCCCAGGCAACAATGTTGCGCTGCCGATCGATGTCAAAAAGGTACGAAAAGCAGGCCGGCGAATCGCTGACATCGACCTCAACGAGTTGAGCGTCGGGATTGGTCCGGTAGTAGTCATCGCACCAGAGCGGGACAAGTTGTCGTGGAATCTTCGAGACGATGTTGCGACCGCGCCAGGAGGCCACAAGCTTCCGGTAGGTATGCTCGGTCACAGACATAGGAGGCCCCGGGGCCGGATTCTACCCCAGTGCAGCGCGCACGGGCCAGTTCGTCGAACACAGAGGAGTAAGGCCTGCAGGGGCAAACGTGGTTTCACACAATAAAAAAACATTGTGATGTGATAACATTTTCCACAGAGACGAATCTAAACAGGGTAAGGCGCCAAGACCGGGGGGTTGAGATGGCCACCAAGCATGGGAAAACGCAAGAGAAGGCAGTGAGCCGGGTGAAGGAACCGGACGCAACAAAAGCAGAGCACGAGGCTGGGAGGGCGGAGCCGTTATCGAGAATGGAACTGTCCAACACCCAGATAGATCCGGCAACAGCCGAAGCGTTTATTGCAGAACGCCGGATCGGCGAGCGCATCAAGAAGCTGCGGCTGAAGAAGTCGATGGGCCTGGTGGAGCTGGGCAAGCACACCGGACTATCGGCAAGCTTCCTGTCGCAACTCGAAACTGGCCGCGTGGTGCCGACGCTGCGCAACCTGGCGCGCATCGCCATGGTCTTCAGCAAAGACCTTTCGCATTTCTTCGAGCCTGAACCGCACACCCTGTTTCGCGTTCACAAGAAGCATGAGCGAGTGCGTCTGCCGCAGACGGGCGTTGACGACCCAACCTACTATTTCGAGAGCCTGGGTTATATGGTGCCCGACCGGCATCTCGATCCCTACTATGCCGAATTCATTCCGCTCAAGGCGGCGACGGATGTCCGGCCACACGTGCATCCCGGCTATGAATTTCTCTACATGCTCGAGGGTGAACTGGACATTCGCCACGGAGACAAGGTCCACACGGTGCAAGCCGGCGACGGAGTCTACTTCGACGCCAGCACGCCCCACTCCTACCGCTGCGCTGGCAAGACTTCAGCGGTGGCGCTGATCGTGACCATGCATCAGCAGCACCTCCCTCAGCCGGCAATGAACCTGCGCCCGCTGGGAGCGGCGCTCGGCTCACGCGTTCCGGCGGGCACCCAGGTGAGCACAGCGACGCCGTTGCGGCCTGCGGAGCAGAACGCGGGGATGGTGAAGCCGAGGCCTGCCAGTTCTCCGAGCGGGATGCGGAAGAATTAAGACCGCGAAAGCTCGGATAATTTGATTCGCAATATCAAGTTCGCGTCCCGACCTTGAAAATCGTGATTGCCTTAGCATCGCGAGCGGTTATTCTTGTGTGCTGATGGGTAAGGACCGGAAACCGCAGGGACGCGCCGCCCGAGGCATGCGGCGCGTTGACCTAAGCTCGATTGAACTCGCCTCAAGCGAAACCGCCCGCAACATCAACCGCGACATTGTGCTGGAGATGATCCGCTCGCGGCAACCGATCTCCCGCGCTGAACTGGCGCGCCTTTCGGGACTGCAGCGCAGCACGGTCTCGCTGATTATCGAACAACTGATCGAAGAGAAATGGGTGCAGGAGGGCGCGGTGGCACGCAGGCCGCGCGGACGCAGACCCACTCTGCTCGGCCTGAATGAAGACCTGGTGGTGATTGCCGCCGATGTTCACCCGGCGCAGTCATCGGTTGCGGTGGTTGACCTGAATGGCCGCCTGCTTACCCGGTCGCTGATTCCCCTCGGTGCCGATCCGGCGGCGGCGGTGGATCTGCTCATCGACTGCATTTTGCGGCTCAAGGCAAATTTCCCGCGCAAGTCAGTGGAAGGCATCGGGATCAGCCTGCCGGGGCGAGTCGATCCCGAAAGCGAGCGACTGATCTTTGCGCCGAATCTTCACTGGCCCCCGTTCGACATCAAGAAGGCGATTGAGAAGCGTACCGGCCTGCCGGTGGCGCTGGAGAACGCCGCCAATGCCTGCCTGCTGGCCGAGCTGTGGTTTGGCGGAATGGAAGGCGTACGCAACGCGGTGCTGATCACCGTTTCTGAAGGCATCGGGACCGGGGTATTTGCCAATGGGCACCTGGTTACCGGCCAGCACGGAATGGCAGGCGAGTTTGGGCATGCTCCCCTCGAGCCCGATGGACCGCTGTGCGCGTGTGGCATGAAGGGCTGCTGGGAAACCTTCGGATCCTGCCGCGCTGCCCTCCACTACTACAGCGACCTCGCACATCCGGGCAAGGCCCTGACGTTTCAGCAACTGTTGAGCGCAGCTGAAGGTGGCGACGCGGACGCGGTAGAGGCGCTAAAGCGCCAGGCATCGGCAATCGGACGGGGGATGCGGCTGATTCTGGCCGGCCTCTCGCCGGAGGTGATTCTGGTTGCCGGCGATGTCACGTCGGCGTGGCATCGCTTCGGTCCCATCATTGAGGAGCACATCGCGAGGCTAACGCTGGCCGGCGCTCCTCCGCGCCTGATGCCGACCCACGAGGGAGAGGTAGCGCGGCTGCGCGGAGCCGCTGCGCTGGTGCTGCAACGGCGCTCAAGCCAGGAGGCGGAGCAGGAGGGGGCACGCAGCGTCGCCAGCAGGCGTCCGCGCGCCCGTAAGGCGGCGAAGACGCGCCAGGCGCGGAAGTGAGTCGCGCAGCCCTGAGACGCCGTTGACACCGTTAAGCAGTGACAACTATAGTTTGGGTCTCATACTAAAGATGAAGATGCGGATGCCGCGCGAAGTGGATTCTGTGGGAGCCGCTCATCGAACAGGAAGAAACATCAGGAGGGATTGTGCGGAATAGCGCAGGTTGCAGGCGTCTCGGGAAGGCGGCGGCGGTGGCCTTCGCCGCGTTGCTGGCCGTGAGTGGGCGAAGTGCGGTTGGTCAGGAGACGGATCCTTACATGAACGCTGCTCTTCCCATCGATCAGCGGGTGGATGACCTGGTCTCGAAGATGACGCTCGAGGAAAAGGTGTCGCAGATGATGAACGGTTCGGCGGCGATTCCGAGGCTGGGCGTTCCGAAGTACGACTGGTGGAGTGAGGGACTGCACGGAATCGCGCGGTCGGGATACGCGACGGTGTTTCCGCAGGCGATTGGGATGGCGGCGACGTGGGATACCGATCTGATTGGGCAGATTTCGACGACGATCTCGACTGAGGCACGCGCCAAGTACAACCAGGCGATGCGCGACAACGTGCACAGCATTTATTTCGGACTGACGATCTGGTCGCCGAACATCAATATCTTTCGCGATCCGCGCTGGGGGCGGGGCCAAGAGACTTATGGAGAAGATCCGTTTCTGACCAGCCGTCTGGGCGTTGCATTCGTGAAGGGACTGCAGGGCGACGATCCGACCTATTTGAAGACGGTCGCGACACCGAAACACTTTGCTGTTCACAGCGGACCGGAGTCGGAGCGGCACCGGTTCAACGTCGATCCTTCGCCGCATGATCTCGAAGACACCTACCTCCCTGCCTTTCGCGCGACGGTGACGGAGGGTCATGCCGACTCGGTGATGTGCGCCTACAACGCAGTGGATGGTGTCCCAGCCTGCGCTAACAAAATGCTGCTGGAGCAGACGCTGCGCAAGGACTGGGGATTCAACGGCTACATCACGTCCGATTGCGGTGCGATCGACGACTTCTTCAGCGAGAACGGACATCATTATTCGCCGGATGCTGAGCATGCGTCCGCAGCGGGAGTGCTGGGCGGAACGGACACGAACTGCGGTGACACGTACAAGGCTCTGGTGAAGGCCGTGAAGGACGGGCTGCTGCCGGAGAGTGCGCTCGATACCGCGGTGAAGCGGTTGTTCACGGCGCGGTTCCGGCTGGGGATGTTCGATCCGGCGAGCAAAGTTGCCTATGCACGGATTCCCTTCAGTGAAGACGACTCGGCCGCGCACCGTGCGCTGGCACTCAAGACAGCGAATGAGTCGATGGTGCTGCTGAAGAACGAGAAGGATTTTCTTCCATTGAAGGCGAACGTGAAGACTATCGCCGTGGTGGGTCCTAATGCCAATGCGCTGGCCGCTCTCGAGGGAAACTACAACGCGGTGCCTTCGCATCCAGTGCTGCCGCTGGATGGGATTCGCCAGGAGTTCCGCGCGGCAAAAGTTGTCTACGCACAGGGATCTCCTTATGTGGAAGGGCTGCCGGTGCAGGTTCCGCGGACGGCGCTGCATCCAGCGGCGGGATCTTCGGAGCAGGGTTTGAAGGCAGAGTATTTCGCGTCGTCAGACCTGAGCGGGAAGCCGGTGATGACGCGGGTTGATCCGGAGATCGATTTCGACTGGAATGCAGCGAGTCCGGCAGCGGGCATACCTGCGAAGGACTTTGGCGTGCGATGGACAGGAACAATCACCGCACCCGCGGCGGGAGATTACGCGTTCACCGTTACGCTGGCACATTGCTATCCCTGCCAGGACCGCGAGCAATACAAGGTCTATCTCGACGGCAAGGAGGTTGCGAGCTTCGGCAGCAGCGAGAAGTCTGACTTCCGGCCGAGCACGACTCCCGCATTTCATCTGCAGTTTCCGGATACCAAGCCACACGAATTCCGGCTGGAGTACGGCTATCACGCGGCACTGTTTGGTGCCGGCCTGACTCTGAACTGGACGCCGCCTGTCGAGCCCTTGCGCGATGAGGCGGTCGCCGCAGCGAAACAAGCCGATGTCGTGCTGGCGTTTGTGGGGCTCTCGCCCGAGCTTGAAGGCGAGGAGATGCCGGTGCACGTCGAAGGATTCTCGGGCGGCGACCGGACGGATATCAAACTACCCAAGGCGCAGGAGGACCTGCTACAGGCAGTAGCCGCTACCGGCAAGCCGCTGGTGGTGGTGCTGATGAACGGCAGCGCACTCGCCGTCGACTGGTCGCAGCAGAATGCGCAGGCGGTGCTGGAGGCGTGGTATCCGGGCGAGGCTGGAGGCGAGGCGATCGCGCAGACGCTGGACGGGAAGAACGATCCCGGCGGCCGGTTGCCGGTGACTTTCTACAAGTCGCTCGATCAGCTACCGCAGTTTGACGACTACTCGATGAAGGAGCGGACTTACCGGTATTTCCACGGCACTCCGCTGTATGGATTTGGCTATGGCCTGAGCTACACGAGCTTCACTTACTCGAAGTTGCAGCTCTCGACGAAGACGGTGAAGGCCGGCGAGCCGCTCACGGTTGAGGCCGAGGTCCGCAATACGGGTAAACGCGCGGGTGATGAGGTCGTCGAGCTGTACCTGACTCCGCCGGCCAGCGATGTAGCGCCGATCCGGGAATTGAAGGCTTTCCAGCGCGTGCATCTTGAGCCGGGCGCAGTGCGCAATGTTCGCTTCGAGCTTGATTCGCGGCAGTTGAGCGAAGTGGATGCAGCAGGTAAGCGCAGCGTCCAGCCGGGGACGTACGGAATCTTTGTGGGCGGCAGCCAACCCGCGCCAGGCACGGGGCAGAGTGGCGAGTTTGCCATTGAGGGAAGCGCGCCCCTTCCGCGCTGAGGGGAGCAGATCTGTGTGCCGTTTTGGATTCGTGCTGGTTGGAGCACTGCTGCTGGGAAGCACATGGTCCTCGGCTGAAACAGGTGCGGCGGGTTGGCTTCGCTATGCGCCAATCGAAGACGCGAGCGCGAAAGCCCAATACAGCAACCTGCCGGACAGTGTAGTTTCTCTCGACGATTCCGCGTTAACGCACAGTGCGCAGAGCGAGATCGTTCGTGGAATCGATGAGATGCTCGATCGAAAGCTGCGCGTGGAGCAAACCGTTCCAACTGATGGCGCATTCGTACTCGGTACAGTTACAGAATTGCAGGCGAAGTTTCGTCACTGGAGGCCGTCAGCACGATTGCAGCCTCAAGGATTTGAAATTGCGACGGTGCGCGAACATGGTCAGATCTATTGGCTGATTGCCGGCGCCGATCCGCGCGGTGTTCTGTATGGGACTTTTCGGCTGCTGCAGGAGATTGCGGAGCAGCACGATCTTCGTTCGTTCGCGATCAGCGAATCTCCATCATCTCCGGTCAGATGGGTCGATGAATGGGACAACCTGAACGGCACGATCGAGCGTGGATATGCAGGGCGATCGATCTTCTTTGACAACGGCAGCGTGCGTCCTGACATGGCGCGGGCGGGCGAGTATGCGCGGCTGCTGTCTTCAGTGGGCATCAACGGCTGCGCGATCAACAATGTCAATGCCGATCTGAAGATGCTGACGCCGGAGATGATCACGCAGGTTGTGCGGATCGCCGATGCTTTTCGGCCCTGGGGCGTGCGGCTGGCTATGTCGGTCGATCTGAGCAGTCCGAAGGTCGTGGGCGGACTCGACACCTTCGATCCGCTCGATGCGCGGGTGATCGCATGGTGGAAGAAGGCAGTGGATCAGATCTATGCGGCGATTCCCGATTTTGCCGGCTTTGTCGTGAAGGCCGACTCTGAAGGCCGCGCCGGCCCGTCGCAATATGGACGTACTCCGGTGGATGCGGCAAATGTACTGGCGCGCGCATTGAAGCCGCACGGAGGCGTGCTGCTGTATCGGGCATTTGTCTACAACCATCATCTCGACTGGAACGATCCCAAAGCCGATCGCGCGCGCGCGGCGTATGACATCTTTCATCCGCTGGATGGGAAGTTCGACGATAACGTGATCGTGCAGATCAAGCACGGACCAATCGATTTTCAGGTGCGAGAGCCGGTGTCGCCGCTGTTCGCGGGCCTGCAGAAGACGAATGAAGCCATCGAGCTTCAGATCACGCAGGAATACACGGGCCAGGCGCGGCACCTGGTGTTTCTTGTCCCGATGTGGAAAGAGGCGCTGGATTTCGATTTACACGCCGATAACCGGCACACGCCGGTGAAGGAGATAGTCGAGGGCAAGTCTTTCGACCGGCCGTTGGGCGGATTTGCGGGGGTCGCAAATGTAGGGCTGGATGCGAACTGGCTTGGTCATCCCATGTCAATGGCGAATCTCTACGGATTCGGGCGTCTGGCGTGGAATCCCGACACGCCGACTCAGACCATCGCCGATGACTGGACGCGGCTGACATTCGGGAACAATTCAAAGGTGGTGAGCACGATCGATGGCATGCTGCTGTCTTCGTGGAGTACTTACGAGGATTACACCGGGCCGCTTGGGCTGGGCACGCTGACAGATATTCTGCACTCGCACTATGGGCCGGGCATCGAGTCGGCGGAGAGAAACGGCTGGGGGCAGTGGATTCGCGCCGACCATGAGGGCGTAGGCATGGACCGCACTACAGCGACCGTAACAGGCTACATCGGGCAGTATCCGCCGGAGGTAGCGAGCATGTATGAGTCGCTGACGACTTGTCCCGATCAGCTACTGTTGTTCATGCATCACGTGCCGTACGCGTACAAGCTTCACTCCGGCAAGACGGTGATCCAGCACATCTATGATTCGCACTATGATGGCGCGGCGAATGCGGCGAAGTTTGTGAGTGACTGGCAGGCATTGAAGGGACTGGTCGACGATGAGCGCTACAAGAAGGTTCTGGTGCTGCAGGAGTACCAGGCAGGCCATGCGGATGTCTGGCGCGATGCCGTCGATCAGTGGTTCTACAAGATGTCCGGAATAGCGGATGCGAAGGGCCGCGTTGGTCATGATCCCAACCGCGTTGAAGCAGAAGATATGCGGCTCGACGGTTACACAATCGCCAATGCCGACCCGTGGGAAACGGGTTCGGGCGGTAAAGGAGTCGCGTGCCAGGGCCAGAGTGTCTGCTCGGCGATGACTACATTCAATCGCCCCGCAGGCGCGTATGAAATAGCTGTGCAGTATTTTGACTTTCGGGATGGCGTGTCGACCTACGACCTCTATCTCAACGGTATGTTGCTCAAGGAGTGGCGAGCGGACAACACGCTGCCTGCCGATCGAATGAATGGCGACACATCTACGCGAATTACAGTGAACAGCGTTGCGCTGAAGCCGGGAGACACGCTGAAGATCGAGGGCCGTCCCGACGATGGCGAGCCCGCACCGCTGGATTATCTGGAGATTTCGCCATCTAGCGGGACTCACGGAACGCCTTTCAAATAAGGATTGTCTGAATGAAGATCACCAATGCCTCCGTAATTGTTTGTTCTCCGGGACGGAACTTCGTAACGCTGAAGATTGAAACAGACGAAGGCATCTACGGCCTCGGAGATGGGACGCTGAACGGCCGCGAGCTGGCCGTGGTCAGCTATCTTACCGAGCACGTTATTCCCTGCCTCATCGGTCGCGATCCCTTTCAGACGGAAGATATCTGGCAGTATCTGTATCGCGGCGCGTACTGGCGCCGGGGTCCGGTTACGATGTGCGCCATCGCCGCGGTTGACGTTGCGCTCTGGGATATCAAGGGCAAGGCGCTGAACACGCCCGTGTACAACCTGCTGGGCGGCAAGAGCCGCAATGGCCTGATGGTCTACGCCCATGCGAACGGCGCGGACATCGAACAAACCATCGACGCCGTCGGAAGAGAGATCGATCGTGGATATCTCGCGGTAAGAGCACAGAGCGGTATTCCCGGAGTGGCTTCGACCTACGGAGTCGCCAAGGGAGACAAGCCTTATGAGCCGGCAGAGCGCGGGTTGCCGTCGGAGAGTCTCTGGTCGACGGAGAAGTATCTGCGCCACGCGCCTCAACTATTCGAGCGAGTGCGTCAGCAGTTTGGGGAAGATGTGCATCTGCTGCACGACTGTCATCACCGGCTAACTCCGATAGAGGCAGCGCGACTAGGCAAGGAGCTCGAGCCGTTTCATCTCTTCTGGATGGAAGATCCGGTGCCGGCGGAGTTACAGGAAGGCTTCGGAGTTATCCGGGAACATACAACCACTCCGATTGCCACCGGCGAGGTCTTCAACACGATCTGGGATGCGAAGGAGCTGATCGAAAAGCAGTGGATTGACTACATAAGGATGACGGTGGTGCATGGCGGCGGGCTGACGCACCTCAAGAAAGTCGCAGATTTCGCCGCGATCTTTCATGTGCGCACCGGCTGCCATGGCGCGACGGATCTGTCTCCGGTATGCATGGCGGCAGCGTTGCACTTCGGACTGGCGGTGCATAACTTCGGCATTCAGGAACACATGCCGCACAACGAAGAGACGGATGCCGTCTTCCCGCACGGTTATTCGTTCGACGCTGGATATATGTATCCGGGAGATGCGCCGGGGCTCGGAGTGGAGATCGATGAGGCGCTCGCGGCGAAGTATCCATATCAACGCGCTTATCTGCCGATCAATCGCAAGCTCGATGGCACGCTGTTCGACTGGTGAAAAAAGAAGGCGGGACCGAAGCCCCGCCGGGAGTCAAGTGATGCGAGCTCAGGAAAGTGAGCCGTAGTGCTAGAACGTCAACCGTGCGCCGATCTGGATCAGGCGAGGGCTGGCGGCAGCGGTGATCTTGCCATTGAGCGCTGAAGCCAGATTGGCAGTTGGCGCATTGAGGCTCACCATGTTGAAGGCATTGGTGGCCTCGCCGCGCAATTGCAGCGTGAAGCGTTCAGCGAAGTTGATGTTGCGGAATATTCCGAGGTCGATATCCCGATAGCCCGGCGCACGGAGGTAGTCGCGCGGCGTGTTACCATCGGCGCCGCCCGGTCCAATGCCAAGGCCGGGACCATTTGCGGTGAAGGCGGCAGTATTGAACCACTGATTGGCAGCCACAAAGCGGTCGCGGCCCGGGCTGAGGAATGCGTTCTGCCCCGGAACCAGGTTGGGACGGCTATTACCGGCACTGTCGAAGTTCTTATTGGAACCGGTAACGATATTGACGGGTGGACCGCTGTAGAGAGTGGCGATGGACGAGATCGTCCAGCCATTGGCCAACTGCCTCATGAAGGAGCTCGACCCCTTGTAGTAGTTGAGATCCCACATGCCGGAGATGCTGGCCATGCTGCGCCGGTCGTTATCCGTCGGACCTCGCTCTTCCCACAGATTGGCAAAGTCCTGTGCGTACGCCAATCCCACGGCCGACTCGTTTGCGCTCTGGAACGAATGGCTCCAGACATAGAAGCCGTTGAGCATGAGGCTGCGCGTCATTCGCCGCTGCATCGAGACCTGCAGGGAGTGGTACGAGGCGGTCTGGTTCGAAAGGAGGAAGATGTTCTGGCCCAGAACACCGGGATCGTAGGGGCGCCGCGCGTTGATGCTGGTCTGCGATGTGCTTGCTCCCGGCGCATACGGAGCGTAGTTATCGTCGATCATGATCGGGAGGTCATGTGACAGTGTTCCGACATAAGCGACCGTACCGGTGAACTGGCCCGGGAGCTGTTGCTGAACTGAGGTATTGATCTGGTAGACAAGAGGCCATTGCACGTCTTTTGAAATCGTTTCGACGCTGGCCGCCGGAAGGAAGCGCGGATTCGACGGGGAATAGGTGTAGGGGAAAGGGTCGCCATTGGGGAAAGAGGCTGGATTCCCGTAGGGATTGGTGAGCGACGCAATTGAATTGAACGTCTGGCGAATGGCGAAGGGTTGCGCATTGGCTGGCTGATTCCATTCGTTGCCACTCACGCTGCCGTAGAAGACGCCGGCGGCCGCGCGAACGGCTGTTCTGCCATCACCGAAAGGATTCCATGCTATGCCGACACGGGGCGAAATGTGATGCCAGCGCAGGTCGACTATGCCGCGCGGCACGCCCTTATCTCCGGGGTAGAGCAGGCCCAGCGGTGCGCTGGGAACCACCGTGGATTGAACATTGGGAACAAAGGTACCGGTCAGATTGTTGGATTCAACCGGAGGCACATCGATATCCCAGCGCAAGCCAAGGTTCGCGATGAGCTTCGGAGTGATCCGGTAGTCATCCTCGATGAAGAATGCTGTGTGCCAGTCGCTGAGAAGACCATGGTAAGGAGTGTCCTGCTCCATGGTGTTGACCTGGCCGGTAACGAAGTCGGCGAGCGCATTGCCGGTTGTGGTCGGAGCAGAGGTCTGGAACGTGAAGACCCCAAAGTTGTAGAGGTTTCCGACGATCATGTTTTTATCCAGAGCCAGCTCACCGCCAAAATTAATGGTGTGCTTGCCCCTGGTCATACTGACAAGGTCACGCAGCGAATAGAAGTCTGTGGTAGTTACAGGTCCGGCGAGCGCACCACCGATGTTGAAATATCCCGAGACGTTGAGCTGAGGAAGTCCTTTTGGACCCTGGATGGTGAAGTTTGACCCGAGGTCCCCGAGGGAAATGGCAGGCAGGTTTACGCGCCCTCCGGCCACCCGTGTGAATCCGAGCCAGGCTTCGTTGACGGTCGTCGGACCGAAGGTGTGCACCTCGCTGATATTCGCGTTCTGCTGCGTTGAAAAAGACTGATTGGTGTCCCAGATGAGATTGCCGTTGCCGAAAGCGTTCTGCGTGGACTTGAGGTAGAAGTACGTCGCAGCCAGATGATCACTGGCGCCCAGCATCTGGTCATACTTCCCCAGATACTCATCCTGATTGGTCGGGCCGGTGAAGAAGCCCGTCCAGGCATTGTTAGCGCTGTTGGGGAGAGGAATGAACTTGTTAATGATGTTTGCGGCGGTTGGGTCGAGCAACGCTGACGGCACGCATCCCACGGTGGGAACCTGGCAGTTAGGCGAACTATTGGTTCCCATGACCTTGGTCTTGGTGCCGGGTAGATTGGGAATCACCTTTGACTGGGTGAAATCACCCTGCCGCTCAAGAGACGTCGGAACCACGCCCCCGCTCAGGAACTGACCCACGGTCTGGCGGAGTCCGCCATAGCTGAAGAAGAAGAAGGCCTTGTCACGCTTGATAGGACCGCCGATTGTGCCGCCAAACTGGTTACGGTGATAAGGCGGGTTCAGTGTCGCGTTCCAGGGAGTCGCGTTCAGGGAGGTGTTGCGAACGAACTCGAAGAGCGAACCGTGAAACTGATTGGTGCCGGAGCGCGTGACGGCCGTGACCACGGCGCTCGACATGCGTCCGTACTGAGCCGAGAAATTGCTGGTCTCGACGCGGAACTCCTGGAGCGCGTCGGGATTGGGCAGCGGGTTGCCGTAGTTGCGGATTCCGGTCATGTTATTTCCGCCATCAAGAAAATAGCTGACCATGGGAACGCCGCCGTCGATGCCGCCATTCACTACAACCTGAGTGGACGGCACACCGATCACGTAGTTGGGGGTACCGCTGGGGTTCGTAAGCGGGCTGGAGCTGTTGTATTGCACACCGGGCGTGAGCGACAGCTCGGCATACGCGTTGCGGTTGACCAGAGGCAACCCGATAATCTCGGCCGGCTGCACTGTTCTTCCGAGGGTCGCAGACGTGGTGTCCACCAGCGCCGGAGCTTCTGTGACTGTCACCGTCTGGCTTTGAGCACCGACTGCCAGGGTGACATTGAGGGCCTGCGTCTGGTCGACGGTCAGAACCAGATTCTGCTGAACGAATTTCTTGAAACCCGTGGCGTTCACCTCAACGGTGTACTTGCCGACGGGAAGATGGTCGATCAGATAGGCGCCTTCCCCATCGCTCTTTACCGACCGGGACAATCCAGTCTCGACGTTTGTCGCGTTCACGGCGGCCGCTGCGACTACTGCTCCCTGCTCGTCTTTGACCGTTCCCCTGATGGACCCGGTGATCTGCTGCGCGTAAGAACTTAGTGCAGAGCTCAGGACCAGTGTCACCATCGTTAGAACTGCGGCCAGCGTGTACTGGAATCTATTTGCCGTGCCTCCAAAGTGGACCCGTTGCGTGTTTATCGTTTTCACTTTTACTCCCTCAACATACAGTCCCGTATTCTTCAAATCGGCGCTTACGAGTGTCAAGCAGATTGTGCTACTACTGTTCCGCTATGTGGGACGCGCAAAAGATGGCTCGAAACGGCATCCGTTCCCGGTCGCGGGATCCGCAGCGGGACTGATTTATCAGGGAAAAATGAGACGAATGGTCGCCTGGAAGGGATGAACGGTTAGCGCTTGCGGCGAGGCTCGTCGGAAGTGACCAGCTGATGCCCGAGGCGCGCGGAGAGTTCCTGCGCCGCCTTCATCATGGTCTTGCCGATCAGCTGATAGCGATCGGGAGTGATGCGTGAAGAGGGGCCTGAGACGCTGACCGCGGCCACGGCCAGCTCGCTTGCATTGAGGATCGGGGCGGCGATGCAGCGAATGCCTTCCTCGATTTCCTCGTCGTCAATGGCATAGCCGCGATCCCGAACGCGCTCCAGTTCGCGCTTCAATGTGAGCACATTGGTGATGGTGTTTCGTGTCCTGGCTTCCATACGAAGGCCGGCAAGGGTGCGGTCAACTTCCGTCTCCGGGGAGTAAGCGAGAATCGCTTTGCCCAGAGCAGTGCAATACACGGGATTGCGGGCTCCAAGCTTGGAACCCATGGTGAGCGAACGTTGCGCTTCCACGCGCTCGATGTACAGCACCTCGGCGCGATCGAGTAAGGCCAGGTGCACCGTCTCCCCGACTTCATAAGCCACGCGTGTCATCAGGGGACGAGCTTCGTCACGGATGTTTACGTGGTCGAGCGCCTGGCATCCGAGATCGTAGAGATGCAGACCAAGGCGATAACGGTTCGAATCCAGCCCGCGACGAAGCAGGCCTCTCGACTCAAGCACGTGGGCGATGCGGTGGGTGGTGGTCTTGTGAAGCTTCATCGCAGCGGATAATTCGGGGAGAGCTGCTTCTCCGCTGCTTTGCCGGCCGATGAACTCGAGAATGTTGATAGCGCGATCCAGCACCTGCACCTTGTACGGTGGCTTTTTCGGACGTTTGGCTGGGCGCTTCATCATGCGAAGCTTACCATAGTGAATTTGTGAGCTCCTGTTAGTGACGCTGATCACACTCCTGGACAGGCTTGTCGCCATTCACCGGTACGAGCGCCTTAATACTTGCACCTGCAACCTTGACAGCAATCAGAACCGGTGTGGAGAATGACTGACTGTGTCTCGCTTGCAAGAACTAGCGTACCGCTATGCGGTACAGTCATCTGCTTCAACCGGGTTAGGAACACAGTCTGAATTGACCGCGACAAGGGAAACCACATGCAACCGATCGTGATTAAAGCTGAGGGGTATCGCTGGGACAGTCTGAGCCTCGGTGAAGTAATGCTGCGCCTCGATCCCGGCGAAGGCCGCGTTCATACTGCACGCCAATTCACTGTGTGGGAGGGTGGCGGGGAATACAACGTCGCGCGCGGATTGCGTCGTTGTTTCGGATTGCGCACCGGGATTGTCACCGCTCTTGCCGATAATCCAGTCGGGCGCCTGGTGGAAGACTTCATCCTGCAGGGTGGTGTGGACACATCGCTGATTCGCTGGGTTCCTTATGATGGCGTGGGCCGCACGGTTCGCAACGGTCTGAATTTTACCGAGCGGGGCTTTGGTGTGAGGGCCGCCGCCGGCTGCTCTGATCGCGGAAACACTGCAGTTTCGCAGACGAAGAGAGGCGACTTCGACTGGGAGGAGATATTCGGCCCGGCGAATGGCTCGCGCTGGTTTCACACCGGAGGAATCTTCGCGGCGCTTTCAGAGTCGACGATACTCGTTGCATCTGACGCGATGGATGCGGCACGGAAGCATGGCACGCCCGTCTCATACGATCTGAACTATCGCGATTCGCTGTGGAAGAGCATCGGTGGGAAGGCCAAGGCGCAAGAGGTGAATCGCGATCTGGTGCGCAAGGTGGATCTGCTGCTGGGCAATGAAGAAGACTTCTCGGCGATGCTTGGCATTGCGCTGGAAGGCGTGACGGAGGACTTCGGCGAGTTGCCGGTTGGGAGTTACGAGAAGATGCTGCGCGAGGTAGCCGCGGCTTACCCAAATCTGAAGTTGATCGCGACAACCCTGCGCACCGCGCATACCGCCAGCCGCAACGCCTGGGGAGCGATCGCGCTTTATCAGGACGAGATTGTGCATGTCCCACAACGAGACATCGACATTCTCGACCGCGTGGGTGGAGGCGATTCTTTCGCCTCGGGACTTATCTATGGAATGCTCGCGGGCAAGCCCATCGAGTGGGCGGTGCGGTGCGGCGTGGCTCACGGCGCGCTCGCCATGACTACGCCGGGCGACACAAGCATGGCGACCCGCACGGAAGTGGAGCGGGTGATGAAGGGCAGCTCGGCGAGAATCGAACGCTGATCGGACAGCGAACCAGGAGAAGGAATGTCAGAGCAGATTAAAGCAACGCTGGAGCGCGTCGGCCTCATCCCCGTGCTCCGTGCAAGTTCGGTGGAGATGGCGCACGCGGTGGTCGATGCAATGATGGCCGGTGGAGTGACGGTGGTGGAGGTCACCATGACGGTTCCCAATGCTGTGGCGCTGCTCCGTGACTTGAAGCAGAAGTATGGCGGCAGCCTTCTGCTGGGTTCGGGCACAGTGACCGATGCCGCCCAGGTAGAAGCGACGATTGAGGCGGGGGCCGAATTTGTCGTGAGCCCGAGCCTGCATTTCGATGTGATTGCCAGGACTAAGGAACTCGGGAAGATTTCGATCCCTGGGGCGCTCACGCCGACCGAAGTGATTACCGCGTGGCGCGCAGGGGCTGATTACGTGAAGATCTTTCCCTGCTCCGCCATGGGCGGCGCCAGTTATCTGAAGTCGCTCCTTGCGCCATTTCCGGATCTGAAGCTGATCCCAACCGGGGGCGTTACGCTGCAGACGGCGGCGGATTTTCTAAAGGCCGGGGCGCGCGCACTGGGTGTAGGAGCCGACCTGGTAAGTGCGAAGGCTATTGCCGATGCAACGCCCGAGTTGATTACAACAACGGCGCGATCGTACTTGGAGATCATCAGGGCTGCCCGCAGCGCGGCGACTTAGGGTCGTCCCGCATCGCGGTACGATTTGGCCGCATTCCGGAACGCCGCCGTTGACAACCGTTCGTCAAACCTAAAAGAATGACACTGTTTTTGGTTCGCATAGCAGTACGCCGTACCGCAAGCAAGAAATGATGGGAATTCTCGACCGGTTTCGATTGGACGGAAAGACTGCGTTGGTTACAGGAGCGGCAAGCGGCCTGGGGGCAGCCATCGCCATTGGCCTCGCCGAGGCCGGAGCGTCGGTGGCATGTCACGGAAATCGGCGGCCTGCGCAGGAGACCAGCGAACGGATCCGGTCCTTTGGACGGGAATCACAGAGCTTTGCCGCTGATCTGAGCAAACCCGATGGCGCGGATTCTCTCTACGAGACGGTTACCGCGGCCATGGGCGAGCCAGACATCCTGGTGAATAACGCCGGAACGATTCATCGGGATGCCGCTGAAAATTATGACCTGCAGGCCTGGATGATGGTCCTTCAGGTGAATCTCAATAGCGTATTTCGCCTTTCCCAACTCGCCGGGCGGGCGATGCTCGAGCGACAGCAGGGCAAGATCATTAATATCGCTTCGCTGCTGTCGTTTCAGGGCGGTATCCGCGTGCCGGCGTATGCAGCATCCAAAGGTGGAGTGGCGCAATTGACGAAGGCCCTGGCAAATGAGTGGGCGCAGCGCAACGTGCAGGTGAATGCCATCGCTCCCGGCTACTTCCGCACGGAGAACACTTCCGCGCTGCAAAAAGACGAGGTCCGCAACCGCCAGATCCTCGACCGGATTCCCGCCAGCCGGTGGGGAGATCCGGATGATATCGCGGGCGCTGCTGTCTTTCTAGCCTCATCTGCGAGCGATTACATCACCGGTGAGGTTCTCGTTGTCGATGGCGGCTGGATGTCGCGCTGACCGCGAAGGAATGGGATGAGCACTGAATACGTAACTCTCGTTGAGCAGAATACGGCAAGGCTCTTTTCGCCAGAAGCGGGGCTGTCGCGGCAGGTGCTCGCCTATAACAACCAACTGATGCTTGTTCGGCATTTGATGGGAAAGGGCTGGGTAGGGGCGCGCCACAGTCATCCGCATGAACAGTTGGTTTACATCATCCGCGGGCACCTTCGATTCAACGGGGGCGACAACACCTTTGAAGCGCGCAGCGGCGACAGCTTCGTGGTTCCCGGCGGAGTGGAACACCAGGCGAGCGCGCTCGAGGAGTCGGAAGTTCTGGATGTGTTCACTCCCTTTCGCGAAGACTATGCGGAGAAGCGCTGAAATGACGGCAAAACTGCTTGCACTTGGCGCGATCTTGATGCTTCCGCTGGCCGCAAGCGCCACAGAGGCTCTGCGCTCTCCCTGGGACGGCAAGGATGTGAAGCTGACGAATGCTTCTTACGCCTGCCCGGCGATCGTTCATCTCTCGCCAGACCTGACGACCGACCGTTTCTACTCCGACGCCAAGTCGTCCATCATTGATCCGGAAAAATGGAAGGCGTACGTCGCGACTTCCGGCCCATATAAAGCGCTCGGGCAGGAAATCGTCGATGCAGCCGATGCGTATCGCACCACCGGAAGCCGCGCAGCAGTAAGCTGTGCTTTGCAACACATGGAAGCTGCGGCGAAGGACGGTGTCTTCACGGGAAAGATGTCGTCGAACCAGGCGTATTACGTGCAGGGTTGGGTGATCGGGGCGATCGCGATCGCTTATCTCAAGGTGCGTGACACGGGGTTGATTACCACGGAGCAGGCCCACGAGATTCTGCCCTGGATCGTGAATGTGGTTCATCAGACCATGGACTACTACGACGCGAGAAGGCAGAAAGGTACAGGTGATGCGGAGAACAATCATCTCTACTGGGCTGGAGTTGAGATCTCCGCGGCAGGCATCGCTGCCAACGATCGGAAGCTGTTCGATTGGGGCATGGATGCTTACAAGGTCGGGGTCGCGCAGATCGAACCCGACGGATCACTGCCGCTGGAGATGAGACGCGGACAGCGTGCTCTGCATTATCACCTTTATGCGGTGGCTCCGCTGGTTTATCTGGCGGAGTTCGGCGAGGACAACGGACTGAATCTCTACGCCGAACACAATTACGCTCTGAAGAAGCTGGTTGAGCTCTCAACGCGGGGACTGGAAGACAACAGCTTCTTCACCAAGAATGCAGGGATTGTGCAGGACACACCGAAGGGTGCTCCGACCGCGGAGGAGATCAGTTGGGCGCGGCTGTATGTTTCACGATTTCCTGATCCTGAGATTTCGCAATTGCTCGCAAAGGCGCCGTCTCTGAGCTACATGTATCTCGGCGGACTTCCTCCGGGATAGCGGTGACGGCATGAATCAACGATTGAGGATATTCCCATGGCAGCATCACTAAGCACATCGTTTGCAGCACCGCTTTCCGAGACAGTGGCCAGAACAGATGGTCCCTATCAACTGCATAGCCTGGACCGGGCTGTGTCGGTTCTCGAAGTATTAGGCGAGAGCGACACTCCGCTCAGCCTGGCCGAGATATGCCAGCGCATGAGCCTGCATAAGAGCACCGCGCATCGCTCGCTCATGGTGCTGGAGCGCAGCGCCTTGATTGAGCGGACGCAGGAGAACCGCTTCCGCCTGGGCCTGAAGCTGTACGAGCTGGGCAATCGCGCTGTCGAGCAGATCGATCTGCGCGCGCGTGTGCATCCGTACTTCCGCCGCCTGTCAATGCAGGTAGGCGAGACGGTGCATCTGAGCGTTCTGCAGAAGACGTCGGTGGTCTACCTGGATAAAGTCGAGCCGAACCGGCGGGTGTGCATGAGCTCGAAGATAGGTACGTCGAATCCGGTCTACTGTACGTCGATGGGCAAAGCGATGCTGGCCTTTCAGCCTGTCGAGACGATTGAACAGATCATCACGAAGATCCGCTTCGTGAGATATACGCCGAAGACGATATGCACGCGCGAGGCTCTGCTGAAGGCCCTCGAAAGAGTGCGGCGGCGCGGCTATGCGATTGACGACGAGGAGATCGAACTGGGTGTTCGCTGCATTGGCGCACCCATCTTCAATGAGAATCATCGCGCAATTGCCGCGGTAAGTGTCTCCGGACCGGCGTCGCGTATCACCGTGCAGAGCGTTCCGGCCATTGCTGAGCACCTGCTGCGCTGCTGCCGGGAAATCTCCGCATCACTGGGGATGCACACGAAGAAGAAGTCGCACGTGCTGTCGCCGTTTCTGCGGCATTACGGTAACTGATCCGCTATTCCCGCACTTTGACGACGATCGTGCCGAATGTGCTGCCGGGGGCGATGATCAACTGATGCGGCGTCCCGGCCGGTATGTGAACGATGTCCCTTTTGGTGATGGTCTGCGACTTTCCATCCTGAATGCGGGCGCCCTTGGTTTCGCCGTCCGCGCCCGTTTTCGCGTCAACCACGGTTCCACCCGTGATGAGCGTGGCGCTGCCATCGGTAACAACGAAAATGTCATCGTAGTGCGCGTGGATTTCCGCTCCGCCGCTTGCCGTGCGTACGGACAGCTTGATGGCGTGCGACTTGTAGTCGCCAAGCGTTGCTCCGCTGCTTCCTGAGGGCTTGGCCTTCTCGACAAGAGCTGTCATCTGTGCGGCTACGTCTTTGCCTGAGAAGACCTCGGCACTGCTTCCTGTCTGCGCGATAGCGGGAACCGCGAAGACGGCGGCGGCGAGAATCGGAATCAGTTTCATCTATCCTCCGGGAATTTTGTTCGGCACATTCGCTCAGCGCAGGCTGTTCAGCGGAGCGGGGTCCATGTCTGCGTAGTCCTGATTCTCTCCGCCCATGCCCCAGCAGAAACTGTAGGCCTGAGTGCCCGCGCCGGCATGAATCGACCAGCCGGGAGAGACAACGACCTCGCGGTCTCGCATGACAATGTGGCGGGTCTCGTCGGGCGGACCCATCAGGTGAAAGACCCGGGCAGTGTCACCAAGATTGAAATACATGTAGATCTCCGACCGGCGCATATGGGTATGGGCCGGCATGGTATTCCAGGCGCTGCCTGAATGGAGGTGCGTTACGCCCATGACCAGCTGGCAGCTCTGTGCGCCGTCGAGATGGATGTACTTGCAGACCGTACGGCGATTGCAGGTTTCGGCGCTGCCGAGCTCGACAGGATTGGCGTCTTCTTTGCGGATCAGAGCGGTGGGGTGAGTGCTATGTGCCGGGTAGCTGAGGAGATAAAAGACCGCGGATTTAGACGCGTCGGTCGATTCGAAGCTGATGTCCTGCGCTCCGCGTCCGATGTAGAGGCAGTCGAGATTGTCGAGCGTGTAGGCCGTGCCATCCACATGAATGCGACCGCGGCCCCCGATATTCAACGCCCCAAGCTCGCGACGTTCGGTGAAGTAATTCGCACGCAGCGCCTTGTCTGCCGGCAGCGCGAGGGGCGCACTTTGCGGCACAGCCATTCCCACCACCGCACGATCCAGATCGACGTAGGCCAGGTGCAGCGCTCCCGGTTCGTACAGGGTGTCGATCAGGAATGCCTCGCGAATCTGGGCGGTTGTCATGGTGGGATAGCGAACGGGGTCAGCGATCAGATGGGTCTTCATGATTTCCTTCAATCAACTTCATTCATCACAAAATCGAGCGGTGATCTATTTCGCACCGGTGGAGTTGCTTGCTGGCGATTGCTCAATGAGCCAGCGCACGAATTCTTTTCCGGCCGCGTAGTTGTCTTGCACAGGCGGACGCTTACGGCCATCGGTGTACTCGTTATAGAGCCAGGGGTCTACGACAGCGAAGACGGTTCCCTTGCCGTACTTTGCCGTGGCCATGACGACGTCGCCCTTGTCCTCGAGGAGCACAGTAGCTGGAGACTTCACTGAAATCGTGCAGGTGTCTTTCATGTAGAGGGTGTGCGGATCGTGAAAGAGGGGTCCGCCGCCGCTCACCGGAATCCGGCCTGCAGGAAAGTCATTGCCGACAACATGATGACTGAGCACATCGTTGAAGTGGATACCGAAGCGGTCGGCGATGAGGTCGAGGTGTTCAATGTCCGCATTGGGAGGATCATTCTCCATCAGGATGAGAACGCCGCCCTGCTTCACCCATTCAGCGACTTGATCGGCATCCTCCGGCTGCACATAGTGAGGGTTCGGATTCTTTATCGGGATGTCGGGCGAGACGATGATGTAGTACTGCGCGTGCTTGAGCTTCTCGACAGTCGGAGCCGTGTAGAGGGTATCAAGGGCGGCGCCATGGCTCTTAAAGATGTGGCCGAAGAGGGAGAAGCCACTGTCGGCAAAGTCGTCCCACTTGTAATGGAAGTACTCTGACTGGCCGGCGGCATTCTTTCGCTGCTGGCTGTTGAACCAGGCGTCGACAACGGCGGTTTCGCCCAGCGCCGAGGTCGCGGCTGGGGCAAGCTCCATCTCGGAGGCGGCGAGCAGGAACGCGCCAACACCTTTGGGATCGTTGTTGCCGACGGGAGCAGTGACGTAATAGTGATAGCTTCCATCGCGATAGGGATTGCCTCCCAGGCCAACCCCCTTAACTGTGCCGGTAAGTGTTACAGATCCGTCGGGATCGGTCTGAACAAAGTGGCCGAGGATCCCCTGCCACGCGCGGCCGGCATTATCAGCATATTCCTTGGGCAAATATCCGAGGCGGACGCCTTTTTGAAGCGCATAGGCGAACATGCACGCGGCGGACGATTCAAAGTAGTTGCCCTTCTCCCCCGGCTTGTCGAGGACCTGATACCAGAGGCCCGAGTCCTTGTCCTGATATTGGACCAGCGCCTTTGCGGTGCGATTCAAGATTGCCAGCAAAGTCGCGCGGCCAGGGTCATCCTTCGGGTAGTAGGGCAATGTATCGACCAGAGCCATCATGTACCAACCCATGCCCCGCGCCCAGAAGATGGGCGAAGTGCCGGTGGTCTTGTCGGCCCAGGCTTGTTTCCCCGACTCATCCCAAGCGTGATAGAGCAGGCCGGTCTTTGGTGAACGCGCGTGTTCTTCGATCAGCGAAAACTGTTTGGTGATGTCGGCAAAGTCCTGCGGCTCCTGAAAGACGGAGGCGTATTCGGCGTAAAAGGGCTCCGCCATGTAGAGTCCGTCGAGCCACATCTGATCGGGGTAGATCTGCTTGTGCCAGAAGCCACCCGAAGCGGTTCGCGGCTGCGAGGAAAGCTGCCTGCGAAGGAGAGTGGCCGCTTTGAAGTAGCGGTCTTTCAGGGTGACACGGTACAGGAGCAGCAATTGACGGCCCAGCGCGATGTTGTCGAGTGAATTCGCAGACGGATCGAAGGTTGGTATCGAGCCGTCGGGTGCGACCAAGCCATCGATCGAATCTTTCGCGTAACGGTAGTAGGCGCCATCCGCGGTGCTGTACCAGACAGCGTTCATTCCATTGAGCAGCGTGCCGAGTTCGTAATTCCAGGCCCACTTTTCGTTTGGACCTACAAAGCGGCCCGCGGGCCATCGTGCCATAGTTGAGTTGGCGACACGTTGCGACCACGGGAGTTGCTGAGAGATGGCGACCGGGCCGAAAGCAACGCAGAGAAGCAGCGCCAGAGCACCATGCCGGAAGAGCCTGCCAAATGTGGTCACTGGGAGATTGAATTGAGCCGTCATCGAGTCTGCTGCGCAGCTTCACTCACGGAGCCGCGAATCCTGTTTATCAGAATGGATAGGCCCGTGTCTCCACGTTTGTGCAATCACGTCCCGCTATACGAGATAGCGCATTTTCTTGAATGACAATAGCGCTTACTATGGCTTTCGACCATCAACCTGATCGAGGATAGTGCATGCGTACGAGGCTTCTAGTTCCAGTTGCAGCGGCTTGTCTTTTGTTTTTCCCGCCCGGCGACCTGTGCGGACAAACTACAGCGGCCGCCAGGCCAAGCCAGAACGGTGTAGGCGATTCTCTGGACAATCCACCGCCGCTGGCCAAGCTCTCGCCTGCTTTCAAGCGCAAGGCGATTGAAGCGGCGATGCGCAAAGTCGGCGATTGGGAACTGGACCGTTCGCGCCCTTACTTCAGCCAGGACTGGACATTTGCAGCGCTCTACACGGGATTCATGGCCGCTGGGAAGACGCTGCCGGAGCCGCGCTATGACGCCGCAATGATGGAAGTCGGCGACAAATTCGACTGGAAGCTCGGTCCGCGGCTCGCACATGCGGACGACCAGGCGATCGGGCAAACATACCTGGAGCTTTATCAGGAGCATCACGATCCGAAAATGATTGCGCCCACGCGCGAGCAATTCGATGCACTGATGAAGACGCCCGACGATCCCGAGAAACCGGTCTGGTGGTGGTGCGACGCTCTGTTCATGGCGCCTCCGGTGTGGGCGCGACTGTACCAGGCAACGGGAAGCAAATCGTATCTGGACTACATGGATCACGAGTGGTGGATCACATCCAACGTGCTCTACGATCCGCAGGAACATCTCTATTTCCGCGACGCGACTTATCTGCACAAGACAGAAGCGAACGGGAAAAAGCTCTTCTGGTCGCGAGGAAACGGCTGGGTGATGGGTGGCTTGGCGCGAGTGCTGGAAGCGATGCCGGAGGACTACCCGACACGGCAGAAGTACATAGAGCAGTACCGGCAGATGGCGGAACGTGTCGCTGGTCTGCAGGGAACAGACGGCTTGTGGCGCTCCGGCCTGCTTGATCCCGGAGCCTACGCTTTGCCGGAAGTCTCAGGATCAGCGTTCTTCGTCTACTCGCTGGCGTGGGGCATCGATCACGGGTTGCTGGACCGCTCCAAATATCTGCCTGTTGTGCAGAAGGGCTGGGCCGGGCTGTTGTCGCATGTCTATGAGGATGGGCGGCTGGGATGCATCCAGCCAATCGGCGGTGCACCGGGCGTTTTCAAGCCTGCGTCGAGTTATGTGTATGGCGTAGGAGCGTTTCTGCTCGCCGGGTCGGAGATTGACCGCCTCGCGCAGGGCAAGACCGCGGTTCGGCACGCGAAGACACACTGATCGAAAAGACTAAGTATCGGTAGGTTCAGGCAGGTTTTTACGCATCTTAGCTGGGAAGGAGATTCTCTCAAGATGCGTGGAACAAACCTGGTTAGTCTCGTTGTGTGTGGAGCAGCGCTGCTGGTGGGAGGTTGTAAGAGCAATACAGTTGATCAGAGTGCATTCAAGTCGGCGATCAACGATTACTATCGCGGAAAACCCGAATGTGTCTGGTCGGACCCAATGAAGTTTCCAGCTCAGGCCGATACCTCCAACGACGAACAGACAAAGGGTTTCGACGCACTGACCGATGCCGGCATGCTGACGCGGACATCGGCTGAAAAAAAGCGCTTCCTGATCGGATCGAAGCAGGTGAATGATTACGACCTGTCCGATAAGGGACGTTCGGTGTGGACGGCCGACGCCTCGCAACCCGGGTATGGCAACTTCTGCTTCGGCCAGCGCGAGGCGACTGCAATTGACAGCTACACTCCACCTGACACGAATGCCACACAATATTCGGTGAACTATCACTACAACGTGACGAGCGTACCGGATTGGGCGAACAGCGCGGAGATGAAAACCGCGTTCCCACACCTCGCCGCGGATACATCCGGACAGCAGACAGCGACGGCGACCCTGATAAAGAGCGACAAGGGGTGGCAGGTTAGCAGCGTGCAGCCTTCCGCAGCAAGCACCAGTACAGCAACACAATAGTCACCTCTGCGGCTACAAATCATGTTTGCGTGGATTGCGTCTAAATCGCGTCCACGCAAATTGGGCGATTATTGGACGCGAGTTTAACGACGAGATCGTTCATGGGCGTTAGTCTCTCTCTTTAAGGAGCCTTCCCTATGAAACGGTTTTCAGCAATCGCATTAGTCGTCCTGGCGGGCGCCTGCATGGCTGGCAGTTTGCAGGCACAGAGCCATGAAGTCCGCGCAGATGTACCGTTCAGTTTTGCTGTCGGGGGCAAACAACTCCCAGCGGGACACTACGCATTCTTCAGCCAGGCAAACGACACGCTGGTTATCAGCAACGTCGATTACAAGGTCACTCTTCTGAGCAGGACTGAAGAAGCCTTCAACGTGAAGAGCTATACCAGCAAATTGGTGTTCGACAAGTACGGCGATCACTACTTCCTGCGTGAGATTCGTTGCCCGTCGATCGCGTTGAACGTGGAGATTCCCGCATCGAAGCTGGAGAAGCAAACTCGTGCCCAGATGGCGTGGCTGGGTCCGGATCAAGTATTGCTTGCTCTAAAGTAAGGACCGGGCTCGGCCAGCCGGGCCCGATCCAACTATCGATCAGGAAGGTTGATTAGTATCGATAGCAGTTACGAATGTGAGCTTTGCGGCCAGAGTAGCCGCAAGCGCCGTTGGGCGATCGTGATGGTCGCCCTTTCGTTTCCGATCACTTCGCCGTCCGCCTCCACCAGCAAGGGTGTTCGATAGTCGAAATCCGGGACCGGCCTGCAGGTAATCGTGCAGGCATCGTCATATTGCGGATAGGGCAGCCGCGAATTGCCCCCGCTCTTCTGAGTCACCAGGGCGTGAAAGCTGGCGTGCGCCAGACCGGCTCGACCCGTCTCCCGCACGCTTGCCAGACGCAGCCCCGGCTCGCGCAGATTGCCGCCCGGCCGCCATACATTGATCTCCGGCACACGTATCGCGATTGCCTCGTTTACTCTTGAGCGGCGGACCTGTCCGCCTGCTGTCGTCACTTCCAGATCGAACGGCTCGACTGGATGTTGCACCAGGAGGCGAATACCGCCGGTGTAGTAAGCGAGTTTTCCGCCGACTCGCTTGCCTGTTCCGGTTGGAGCGAGGTTCATCAACGCGGCGTGCACTCCCATGCCGGCTGCGATGGTGAAGTACCAGTTCTTGTCCTTTACGTGTCCCGGAGTCTTACAGACGATTTTGCCGAGCGGGATGGAGATTGCGGGTGCTTTTAATTGCGCATGGGCAGCAGTCATCGCATCGCGCGGCAGACGCAGATTCTGCGCCAACACGTTGCCAGTTCCGAATGGGATGATACCCAGCGAAACATCGGAGCCGGCGACGCCCTGGATCACCTGGAATATCGTGCCGTCGCCGCCGCAGACGAAGATGGTGTCGAAACCGCTCGCCACTGCATCCTGAGCCTGCTCTCCGGCGGAGTGGGCAGAAAGCGTGTCCTGCATTTCGACCGCACAGCCTTCGCTCCGCAGAAAGGCGGCGACACGGTCGACCGTCGCACGCCGGTTGCGGCGCTCCATCAGCAGCGGATTGAGGAAAAAGAGAACACGGCGCATGCCCAAAAGAAGAGACTACGTGCCGGAGCGATTACTGCTCGATGAATAAAAGATAAGAAGCGCGCCGGGAGAATCCCCGAAGTGAATACTCCCGCGTCTGCGGCTTTCGTCGAAGGTGGGAGGGTCAAGCGTCAGAGCCTGGCCGGCTTCTCCCACTCCGCGAAAACGATCTCGGCGAGCGGCTTGCGCTGCCGCGGCGATACCTCCTGTTCGAGCAGACCTTCCGGCAGTGAATCCACGTCGCCCAGGTGTCCCAGTGCCGTGACCGCACCGATTTGGAAGCTATCGGGTATACCGAATGCTGCGCGTGCCTTGTCATGGTCAAAACCTGCCATCGAGTGAGCATGCATCCCTAGCGCCGTGGCCTGCAGTACGAGGTAGGCCGTGGCCGCACCCGTGTCATGGATCGCATATTGATTCGGGGCCTTGTTATGGGCGAAGTGCTTGCTCGCCGCCGACAGAATCAGCACCGGGGCGCTCTTCGCCCATCCCTGGTTGAACTCGACCAGGCTGTCGAAGATCTTTTGGTACGTGGGATCCCCGCGATGGCCCACGAGGAATCGCCAGGGCTGCTCGTTGTATGAAGACGCTGCCCAGCGCGCGGCCTCAAAAATCTTCTTCAAATCATCGTTGGAAACCGGTCTGTGAGAAAAAGCACGCGGGCTCCAGCGCGCCAGAATCTGCTCAATTACGCCCGGCGTCGCAGGCGCGCGCTTCACCTTTTCAAGGTTCTCGGCTGTGTGAGACAAGTTGAACTCCTTGGGAAGACTCCCTTTGCCCTCTTAGATTCCAACCACGGGGGTCGGACGCAGTGTTTTAGGGCGCATTCTCCACATCTCCCACATGAATTCACAGGAGTTGCACCAGAACCGCGTCTTGCGGCCCGTTCTGACAGGGGCGTAGCCTGCGATCAGGAAGGGTGGCAAAGGGAGGGCCCGGCCGCCTGAGCAAATTCGGCTCGCCGCGAAGTGCTTCCGGTCGCGACTGTAGCGGCTGCGGCGAATTCTCCACAGGCAAGTTCCCGAAATTGAAGCCCGGGTTACCAATTTTGAATCTAAAATACAAGATGTTGTGGTTGTGACTTGACACCTACTACCAAGAGCGGTACTTTCCCACTTGCGGCCCTAATATTCACCGCAGGTTCACGGGATGCAAGCTCGGATTCCAGCCTCAATCTGCAAGTCCCCTGTTGAGTGGAAGTTAACTCCCGCGGCCATGAGTTCAGGAGATTTTAAGGCGGCACCGGGCAGCAAATAGATCCCCTCAACCGCCAGATCGAGACCCAAACCCGCCGCCAGCGGGCATCCCAATTCGAAGCACCCAAAGGAGCACCATGGCCGAGGCCACCAGGAAATCCGTTACCACCGTTCCCGCCCGCGACGATTCTTCGACGACTTCGAAGGCCGCGGCACAGTCAGCACTGCGCTTCGAGCGCTTCTTCTCGAAGGCCGGCATCTCGCCCTATGACGAGGTGCAATGGGAGCGCCGTACGGCCCTGATCAGCGACGCCAGCGGCAAGACCATCTTTGAGCAGAAGGACGTGGAAGTACCGATTGACTGGTCGATGACGGCGACCAACATCGTGGCCAGCAAGTATCTTCATGGATCGCTCGGCACCCCGGAGCGCGAGACAGGGGTCCGCCAGCTTATCGCACGCGTGGCGGAGACGGTTCGTGACTGGGGCCTGGCCGGCGGTTACTTCGCCACCCCTGAAGCTGCAGCCATCTTTCACGACGAGCTGGTGCACCTGCTCGTAGGGCAGAAGGTCGCCTTCAACTCCCCGGTCTGGTTCAATGTGGGCTGCGATCGCCTGGAGCCCAACTCTGACGCACAGAACTGGCACTGGAATCCGCACACCTGCGCCGTTGAGTTCTCGGTCACCGGATACCGCACGCCGCAGTGCTCGGCCTGCTTCATCAATGCCGTCGATGACTCGTTGGACTCGATCCTGACCCTGGCTAAGACCGAAGGAATGCTCTTCAAGTGGGGGTCGGGCACGGGCACCAACCTTTCGACATTGCGCGGATCGATGGAACAGCTCTCCGGCGGTGGCACAGCCTCCGGCCCGCTCAGCTTCATGCGCGGCTTTGACGCCTTTGCCGGTGTCATCAAGTCAGGCGGCAAGACCCGCCGCGCCGCCAAGATGGTGATCCTCAACGTCGATCACCCGGACATCCTCGACTTTGTCGAGTGCAAGATGAAGGAAGAGGCCAAGGCCTGGGCGCTGATGCGCGAGGGCTACGACGGCTCCTCGGGTCCGGACAGCGAAGCCTACAGCTCCATCTTCTTCCAGAATGCGAATAACTCGGTTCGCGTTACTGACGAGTTCATGCGCGCATTTGAGCGTGATGGTGACTTCACCACCTACACCGTGAAGGAGCACAAGCCGGTTGAGACACGCAAGGCGCGCGAAATCATGCACAAGATCGCCGAAGCGACATGGCAGTGCGGCGACCCGGGCATGCAGTACGACACGACCATCAACAAGTGGCACACCTCGAAGAACACGGCGCGGATCAATGCTTCGAATCCATGCTCGGAGTACATGTTCCTCGATAACTCGGCGTGCAACCTGGCGAGCTTCAACCTGCTGAAGTTTGTAACACCGGCGGGCACATTTGATATCGCCGCTTATCGCAACGCCATCGATATCATGATCACGGCGATGGATATCCTTGTCGACAACTCCGGATATCCGACTGAGTCGATCGCCCGTAACTCGCACGACTACCGGCCACTGGGCCTGGGCTACGCCAACCTTGGCGCGCTGCTCATGTCGTTTGGTCTGCCGTATGATTCCGACGCCGGACGCGACTTCGCTGCGACACTGACCGCCATCATGTGCGGCGAGGCTTATCTGCAGTCTTCGCGCATTGCCGAGAGGTGCCCGGCGCTGGCATCGGCTACGCCCCTGACTGCTTCGGTGAGCCATGAAGGTGGGGCCTGCCCGGGTTTCTACGTCAACCGCGAGCCTTTCCTTGATGTAATCCGCATGCACCGCGCCGAAGTGAATAACATCGGCAAGTCGAAAAACAGCAGCGAACCTTTCGTCGTGCCTCAATTGAACGATCTGATCGAAGCCAGCCGCGACTGCTGGGATAAGGCGCTCTCGCACGGCGAGAAGCATGGCTACCGCAACTCGCAGGTCACCGTGCTTGCACCCACCGGCACCATCGGCTTCATGATGGACTGCGACACAACCGGCATCGAACCCGATCTTGCACTGGTCAAGTACAAGAAGCTGGTCGGCGGCGGAATGATCAAGATCGTCAACAACACCGTGCCGGCGGCTCTCTTCAAGCTTGGATATAACAACGATGAGGTCGACGCCATCGTCAGCTACATCGATGCGACCGGTACCATCGAAGGCGCGCCCGGCATCAAGCCCGAGCACCTTGCCGTCTTCGATTGCTCGTTCAAGCCGTCGAAGGGCACGCGCTCCATTCACTACATGGGCCACGTCAAGATGATGTCCGCGACGCAGCCTTTCTTGTCGGGCGCTATCTCCAAGACTGTCAATCTGCCGCACGACTGCACCATCGACGACATCGCCGAGGCTTATCTCGAGTCCTGGCGTCAGGGTCTGAAGGCGGTCGCCATCTACCGCGACGGATCGAAGGGCGCGCAGCCGCTCAATGTTTCCGACGGCAAGGGCGCGAAGGCCATCAAGGGCGCCGCTGCCGACGAAACTCTGATTGCTGCTGTCGACCGGGTCATGGCGGCTCTCGCAACCGGAAAGCCGGCGACCGACGCCGACGTAAAGACCCTCGAAGCCAAGCTCTCCGAGAAGATCGAAGTCAGCGCCAGGCAGGTGCTCGACGCGACCAACGCCTTCACCGCAGCGCTCGCATCGATTGCCCGCGGCGCTTCACCCATCACACCGGAGGAGGACCGCAGCGCCCCGCCACGTGCAGTCCGTCACCGCCTGCCCGAGGAGCGCGCTTCGCTCACCCACAAGTTCGGCATCGCAGGGCACGAAGGCTACATCACCGTCGGGCTCTATCCCAACGGCCAGCCGGGCGAGATCTTCATCAAGATGGCCAAGGAAGGCTCGACCGTCTCCGGCCTGATGGACAGCTTCGCGACGGCTGTGTCTCTGTCGCTGCAGCACGGCGTTCCGCTCAAGGTGCTGTGCGAGAAGTTCGCGCACAGCCGCTTCGAGCCGTCGGGCTGGACCGGCAACGAGCAGATCGGCTTCGCCAAGTCGATCATGGACTACATCTTCCGCTGGCTGCAGTTGCGCTTCCTCTCCGGACAGCAGTTGTCGCTGTTTGCCGGTCTGGCTGCGTCGGCAGCTTCTCCAGAACTCGCGGGGGATGATGAGTCAACACGCTTCTCCGCCGACCAGCACGCGTCGACGCGCGGCATGGGCGCAACCCACGCACCGCAGGGAGGAATTCTGCCCGAGGTTCACGCCACCGGGTATGAATCCTCGTCAGTTCCTCGCATCGAAGATCGCGGCGTCTACCACGCTGCCGACGCGATGAAGGGCCTCTACGATATGGGCGATGCTCCAAGCTGCCACACCTGCGGAGCCATCATGGTGAGGAACGGAAGCTGCTACCGCTGCATGAGCTGCGGATCGACGAGCGGCTGCTCTTAGCTAGAGGAGCGGCTATGCCACTGCAAAAAAAACCAAAAGCCCGGCTTCGTGCCGGGCTTTATTTTTGTTCGCGGCTAACCACGCTTCACGACCGCCGCCAAAACCTCCGCGTCGAACATTGCCGTCTCGATCACATTCCCGTGCTTCATCTGAACGACGATCCGATAGGTTCCTGCGGAAGGAAATCCGTAAGGGAAGCTGACGGTGCTCGGCGGCCTGCTCTGGCTCGTATTCATCCCGGACATCGAGCCCATATCGCTCTTTGCGGACGAGGCTGGGCCGGGGGTGTCTCCATTCTGTGCCTGCGCGATCATCAGAGCCGCCATCGATGCCGTGCCCGAAGGATGAATGTGCGCGAAGACGCTGCCGTCGGTCTTGACGAACGCCGCGTGTCCGGGCATGCCCATGTAGAGGGCCATGTCCGGAGCCGGATGTCCATCCGGATCGAGCAGCTCGAAGGTAAAGTCGTAGGGCGATTTCGCGTATAGCGCCTGTGGACGCTTCCACACCATGGTGTAGCCATCGGGGAGCCGGTAACTTGCGCTGGTCTGGGACGCCTCGCCCGCGTACTTGAGCGCGACCGAAGTTCCTTCGGCATCGTCGCCGGCAAGATCGCGACCGGAAATATAGGGCAACGTGATTTCTGAAACCAGGGTCTCGGGAAACCCGTTCTCGTGGACCACATCCGCGTAGAGGCGATAGTCACCCTTGGGAATGGTAGGAAGCACCAGGCGGAATTCTCCCGTCCCCACCTGATCCGGATGCAGATGGAAGACGACATCCATCGCCGGCCAGCGAAGCATGTAGAGATGCATCAGGTGGTCGTGATCGGGGATGAAATCGTCGAGCTTGCGCTGCTTCACCCACCCGGGGTCGGACATCTGCAGATAGAGCACATGGCCGGGCTGGAGCTGCGCCTTCATTTCGAGCGGTTTGTAGACATAGTGGCTGTAGTCGGCGGCTTCCGATCCCCACCACTGATTGCCAAAGACAATCGCTGCAGCCAGAATCACAAATGCAACCGCCATGGCGACAAATGCGCGGCGCCTTCGCGATGGCGGCACTTCGGCTCCAGGCGCAAGCTGCGCCTCGCGCGTCGCGGCTCCCACGATGCCCACCAGTCCGATGACCAGGATCACTCCGAGAATCGCCAGCATGATTCCCAGCCCGGGCTGCATTCTGCGCGTGCCCATCGCCGTGGCAGGCAGCGGAACCGAGAAGACTCCCTGCCCCTGATTCCCGCTCACATAGAACCGGATTTGCCATGATCCGGTCGCCATGATCCACAGGTGTCCGGTGAAGAACTGGGCATCGGCTGTCGGGCGCTGCATGGCATCCGGCACAGGTGGATGTTTCGATGCTTCGCCGGTGAGCAACATGGGTGTGATCTGGATGCGGTCGATGCCGGGCGTCTGCGCGCGTACCTCGATCTCGGCAACTCCGGGGATCACCAGCGGCGGCCGCACCACTACCGACAGCTTGTACGGGCCGGCATTGCCCTCGACGTAAACGTCGGGGCTGCCGACATGCGCGCGCGCCGGCGTGGCGAACGCGGCAAATAACGCCGCAAAGACTACAACCGGTAGTAAGAAACGGAACAGGCGAGTCATTCTCGTCATCGCTGGATCTTCTTCATCCATCTGCCCAGCGCCAGCCCCAGCCAAGTAGCGATGGCCGCGTAAAGCATTGCCTCGGCCAGGCCCGTCCACAGAACCGACCCGCTCTCCGGGTGAAAGAACTGCCGCATGACATCGACCGAGGTCGAGGGCATGTTGAAGTCGTGGAATGCGGTGCCGAAGAAACGGTTCTCAGAGGCTTTGCTCATCAGGAAATTCGCGAACGGCCATTGCACTGCAAGCAGCGGCAGCACAAAGAGCGGTCCCGCCAGCAGAGAAATCAACCACGGCTTCCAATTTTTCGCATAGGTGAGAAACAGGTCGATGACGATGGCGGGTACGATCAGCAGGATGGGAAATTTCGGCGGAATGAACTGCGTTACGTGCTGATAAACCGGGCCCAGCTTCGGCTCAGCAGGAAAGAGCGGGAGGATGAGAATCAGTCCCCAGACGAAGACGGTGTAGATCGCACTGATCCAGGTCGCGGCCCAGCGATTTCGCGAGGCTACATGAATCGCCGCGAAATAAAGCGGCGTGCCCAGCGTGCACGCGATATAGGCGCGCGAGCTGTGCAGGTAGACATCCCACGTGTACTCCATGCGGAAGAACATGGAGAGCACAAGCAGTAATCCCGAGACGTACAACATCAGCCATTGCAGATGCCGAAACTCCACGCTCTGCGGCCCGGCGGTCGCTTCTGCGCGGTTCATGGCCGCGACGATGAGGAAGAGGGAGCCGAGGCATACTGCCCAGATGCCCAGCATGAGCACCGTGTGCGGTGGCGAGACAATCTTGACATCGAGTCCGTAGGCGTTGTGCCACCAGTTGTCGAATGGCGCAGAAGTAAGCATGGCGACGCCGCCCCACGCGGCAAGAAATGCGCCCAGCGGACCGCGCAGTCCGAACACCCGCACCGACGAAGCCACCAGCTGGGGTGGTCGCAGGATGGTAGTTGCGAGAATCAGGTATCCGCAGCAGATGCCGGCGAGCACACCACAGAGATAGATGGCCATGTGCGCGGGGGTCCAAAAGGAGTCACGGCCAATGGAGCGATGCCAGGAAACGTCCCAGTGCGCACCGATGGTTACGGATGTGACGGCGAGGGCGGCGCACCAGAGATACCACGGAATCCGCTCCGTCGTAACTGCGGCAGGTCGTGCGCGAGTGAGGGTCGCCATGCTTTTCAACCTCAGACGATGTAGATAGGATACAGCGGCGTGCGCGAACGGATTATGATGGCATGGAATCGCGAGGAGGCTTTCGTGCGCAGGTGGATCGGATTGCTGACGTTGGTTGTTGCAGGTTCAGCGTGGGGCCAGACAGGGCTGTCAACAAAGTGGGAAGAACTAACCGGGCCGGACTTCATCAAGGCCATTCAACAGGCGCAGGGAGTGTGCGTGCTGCCGTTTGGAATCATCGAAAAGCACGGCCCGCATCTACCTCTGGGAACGGACCTCATCAATGTGCGCTTCGCCGTTGAGCACGCCACTCAGCAGGAGTACGCGGTGATCTTTCCCGCTTACTACTTTGGACAGATCGCGGAGGCGCGGCAGCAGCCGGGAACGGTTTCCTACAGCATGCATATGCAGCTCGCCCTGCTGCAGGAAACCACCGATGAGATGGCGCGGAACGGCTGCAAGAAGGTCGTGATTGTGAACGGCCACGGCGGGAACGAGCATTTGCTTCCCTATTTTGCTCAGTCACAGTTACAAACGCCGCACGATTATGTCGTTTATGTTTACCGGTGGTCACCCGGGAATCTGCCGGGGCGTCCACCGCTTCATTCGAAGATCGATATGCACGCAGGCGAATCGGAGACGGCGCACACCATGGTTTCGCGGCCAGACCTGGTGCATATGGATCGGGCGAATCAGGAATCTGGTGCGGACGAGGCCCGCCAGCACCTGCCCGAGGGAGTCTACACGGGCATCTGGTGGTATGCGCGGTTTCCGAATCACTACTCGGGAGACGGAAGCCTGGCGACGAAAGAACTGGGCGAGTTCGATATGAAGGCCTGGGAAGACGGCATCGCGGGCGCGATCCGCGCAATCAAGGCCGACAATGTAAGCCTCGAGTTGCAGGACCAGTTCTACAAAGACGCGCAGCATCCGCTGGACACGAAGCAGTAGGCACACCCCCGTCCGGAGCTTCCGGGCGGGGATTCCCGCTATTTCGGTTGCTTGGCGATAATCATCGGCGCGATCTTGTTGTAGGTCGCCTGGGGGATGATCTTTTTCTGCACCAGTTGATCTTTGCGCGTGTAGGGCCGCCCGTCGACGATCTTCTGCGCGTAGGCGTCTCCTATACCTGGCAGGGATTTCAGCTTATCGAGACTGGCACTGTTGATGTCGATCAGGTCTGACGCGGGTGGCTTGACCTGTTTCGCCGTCGACTGCGCCACGGCTCCGGAAAAGCTGTTAAAACTCGCAGCACTCATCAGCGCGATGGCGAGCAGCAAGATCCTCAGTGAAAGTCTTCGCCTCATTTCGATAATTTCCCCGTTTCTGAAGTGTCGAGAACGGTCGAAATGGTGCACTCGTGGCGCCGGGCTTGTCAAGATTGTGCGTGGCTGCCGACTATGAATGACTGAAGCGGGCTGCGGTAGCTGTTAAGAGGATGCCTCAGCGCTCGTCGACGGAGAACATGCCGTTGTTCAGGAATTCACCGGCCTGTTTGTTAGTCTCAGAAGGATTCGAGTCGTCAAAGACGCGGATTTCCCCCTCGGCCGAGCCGATCAGCTTGCGCTTCGGCTTGGCGGGCACAGCCACCATCTTCACCACCGCGTGGCCAGCGCGGGCAATGACAATCTCCTCGCCATGCTCGGCGAGTTCGATCAGCTTGGAGAGGTGAGTCTCAACATGATGGATTGTGACTTCCATGCCGGAAAGATTAGCGAATTGCGGGAACCTAGGCAAGTCATTCGATCGGCTGCGACCCGCCCGCCGCCGGCTATGCCAACCCCTCCATACTATCCCGTGGAATAACTGGCACTTTTAACAGTTGCGCGGGCGGCGCTGCCATCTCGAGACTGAGCTAGCGCGCATCCGCAGTCATCGCCCGGCCGGACGCGATTGTTGCGCCTGCCGCTGCGATCCGAGGCGTAACCTGTCGCGGCACCCAGGGGATTCATGTATTCAGTTGCTGTGAGTTTGATGGTTTTCGTGTTCGTCTTCGCGGCGTCGCTTGTCGGCATGGCGCTCCGCCGGGTTCTGCCCGAAGATCATCTGAGCTCGGACGCAAAGGACGTCGTAAAGCTGGCCATGGGGCTTATTGCAACAATGGCCGCGCTGGTGCTCGGAATGCTCGTCTCCACAGCGAAGGCTTCCTACGATACGCGAAAGGGCGAAGTTGCCGTGATGTCCTCGAGGATTGTGGCCCTTGATCAAACCCTGGCAAACTATGGCCCGGAGACAAAGGAAGTCCGCGGGAAATTCCACGAACTTGTAGAGGATGGCCTTGATCGAATCTGGCCGGGAGAGGCATCCCGTCCTATCGAACTCAGGCCGAAGGACAGCGGGGAAGGCTTCTACAGCCAACTACAGAGCCTGCCTCCAAAGAATGACATACAAGGCGCCGCCAAGACGGAGGCACTTTCGATGGCCTCCAACTTACGGCAGACACGCTGGCTCATGTTCATCGAAGCGGAGCAGGCTTCCATGTCAATTCCTCTGCTGTTGGTCCTGGTCGCATGGATGAGCGCTATCTTCGTCGGTTTCGGCCTTTTCTCACCACCCAATTCCACGGTCATCATGACGCTGGTGATCTGCGCACTGGCGGTTTCTGCTGCGGTCTTCATCATCATGGAGATGTACAGCCCGTTCAGCGGAGTCCTGAAAATCTCCTCCGCTCCGATTCGCGAGGCCTTGAGCCAGATAGGGCGCTGAGTCCACAGATCTTCAGAGAGAAGCAGTCAGCGAAGCGTCCTCTTCGGGCACATCCGCGCCGTCATCAGATTCCATGTCGCTTGCGATGTTGGCGTAGACTGCCAAACGTTTGAGCAGCTCAGCCGTCTGACTCGCGACCGGAGTATCCGCCAGGTCCAGTTGATCTGCTAACTGGAGATTATCGCGCAGACTGGCGAAGTCGCGCGTCTTTGCGCTTCGACGCAAGGCCACGTTGAGAAGAAAGCTGGCGAGAGCGTCACGTTCGGACTCATTCAGCCGCCGAAATTCGTCGCGCCAATGCGGGCATTCGCCGCCTGCATCGAGTAGCCTGACGATATGCGCGGCACTGCCCGGCTTCCAGCCGGCAACGGGAATCGCGACAGGGGGAGCGTACCCGGGGTTGAGACAAGCCGCGCAAAGCAACCCCATCACGTATGCGGTGTGATACGCCGTAGCGAGAAGGTAACGCGTGCGAGCAATGCCTTCTCGGGCGCGTATTTCAGCGATTCGGGTTCCCGCAGTCGGAAGAAATCCGGCCTTGTCTTCGACACGGGCGAGCACGCGGAAGGCGAACGCGGCCGCAGCGCTCCAGGATTTCCCGCTCAGGGGCCAGCTGAGGAGAACCTCTCCGGCAAGATCGTAGTCCTGTTCATCAAGACACCGCGCCAGCAACGCCTCGGCTTCGGCAAGAATCAGCGCCCTCCGGCGAGGCAGCAGCGCAGGAATCAGGTTGAAGTCCGTCACATACATCAGCGCATGGGTAAATGCGTAGATATCGTCGCGCGTGCAGTTGAGCAGGTCCATCGTCTGAGCAAGGATCGAGCGCCGCGCGGTAGGAGGGCTGGTCAACTTGCGGCCCGGCTTCGGCTGGTACCACGCCGTAGCCACCCACTCCTGCTCGAGCATCCGGTGCGGAACCCGCTCGCGCCCGCACCTTGCCTGCGACTCCAGGCTCGCGCTCAAAAGCTTGTCGAATTCGTAGTCGGGATAATCCAGCCGATTCAGGCAGATGTGGGGCAGCGCGTAGTCCCAGGCAACAGCAGGCTCGAGACACAGGCCAAGCCTCGCCCGCTCGCTCCGCGCGTGTGGCTTCAACAGCTCCGCCACGTTGCGAACGCGCTCGTCGACCTCGTTATGGACCATAGCCGGGGAAGCGGCAACGAGCAGAACCGCGGTCTCGGAGACGATTTTCTCCGGACGGATGTTTTTCGATGGATCGCCGTCGTCCTTATATCCATCCGCTGCAAGGTGCTCGACGGCAAGCCGCGCAATATCGAGAGCATGGCAGAGCCGTCGGATCAGATCCTGCTCATCCCATTTGTCGCATTCACTTTGGAGGTAATCCGTTGTCATCGCGCTCCGCCATGTTTCTCAAACTACTGCGCTTGAAGTTCGAGCCGGAGCTTTTAACGAAGCTCTTCTGAGTTCGCGGCCAGCTCGCCAAGGTTTTCGACCGGATTTGTCGGACCAAAGACCTTGTAGATATGAATGAAAATGCGATTTGTGCCGCAGAACCAGTCCCCCGGTTCGTCGGCGAGAGAGAGCGAGGGCCCAACTTCGGCGATGACCCTGCCGAGAGCGTTAAAGTCGACAGCTTTGGTTTCCAGAAGCTGCCTCACGATTTGTCTACGTTGATCGGAATTGCTCATTGCGATTCTCCTTATCGCGCGAGACAGGACAACCGACGGAGGACGTTGCCGCAGCATCGTGATACGCGCTCGATGAATAGTGGCCCCCGGGGCTCCTCCGTTTCATGACCGGGCCTGGGTTTCCTGGGTGAGTTTGGGTACAGAACCGCCGGAGGCTGGCGATTCGCCCGGGCCTGCAGCCCGGGCCGTGGAAAGGCAGAAGGGAGCGAATCGCGTCGAACGAACGTCGGGGTTCGATGCGGTCACTCCCTTCAATTGACGGAAACTCAGCCCACGGATATTTCAATTGGTGTGCCAGCCGATTGCGTTTGCTGGTTATCTGCGAGTGCCTGCTCAATCAATTCGGCGGCAAGATCGAGTCCCCGCGTGTCAGCAATCACTTTCTTGAAGTACTGCGCCCTCTCTCGGTAGGCCGGAGTAGCAAGCACCTGAATCACCATTTCCTCGAGTCGCTCCACGGAGAGATCTTCCAGCCGCAGGACCTCGCCGACGCCGTGGTATCCAATTCTGGACGCGACGCCGGGCTGGTCATAAGCGATAGGGATCGCGACCATCGGAACGCCCTGAGCCATCGACTCCAGCGCGGTATTCAGGCCGGCATGCGTGATGCACAGCGATGCGCGCTTCAGCAGTTCGATCTGAGGAGCGGAGGTGACGAGGATGGTGTTCGATGGAACTTGCCCCAGATCAGCCACGCTGACATTCTTTCCGGTGGAAAGCACGAGTTGCACATCCGGCATCGAACCCACCGCTGCAAGAATCGTCTTGTATACATTCTCCAGCCCATTCACGAGCGTACCCAGCGAAGCGTAAATGAGAGGCTTTCCATTGAGCTGTTCCCACGGAAACGCCACCGGCTGTCTGCCGTGACCGTCGTGAAACGGGCCAGTGTACTGAAACTGCGCAGGCCACGGGATGCCCGGGAAATCGAACTCCTCTGGGGTCTGCGAGACGATGCCGAATCTGGAATTAGTCGCCGCAGGATCATTCCAGTCGATCTGAAGTCCGTTCCTTTCCGCGTAGACCATTCCCAACTGAGCGAGAGGAGCCAGATATTGCGCGAGCTTCTGCGCGCCCTCCGCATTTCTTGCGAGGGCCTCAGGAGATGTTTCATACGGCCAGGGAAGCAGGCAGGCAGGCGTAGATCCGGTGAGATCAAGGTTCAGCACACTCCAGACCTGGATGTACGGGATGCCGAGACTCATTGGAACAAGTTCAACGAAGAAGAGCACGGTGTCCAAGACCAACATATCGATTCTGTTTTCAGCAACCGTCTGAGGCAGGTGATCCAATGCTGCTGCGATTAGTCCGGGGCTGAGTTCTTCAAGCGTGTATTCGACAACGTCGAGCCCCTGCAATTTCGACACCTTGGCCCACTCGGCCTCGATTGTGCCTCGCGGATATTCGCCCTGGCAAAAGGGCACGAAAGTCAGGCCCGCGGCGCGAACCATGGGTTCGACATCGGGAACGCCAATGAACACCACATCATTTCCGCGCGCTTGCATCTTGCGCGCCAAGGCTGTCATGGGATTCATGTGCCCATGCAGAGGCATACTTAAAAAGCCAATTCTCATCGTCGGATCTCCCCCTTGCACGAATCTCTCGCGCAGCGCAGACCTGTAGAAGAGTCCCGCATTTCGCAATCCATCCGTGTTGTGAGAAAGACACAGGAGACAGGGTTTTATTCCCGGAAACTAATTCGGTGCCGGATTCTGGATGACACAACTCTGTGGCTATCCATAACGGACGAGAGCGGACTCCGCTGTAAACGAGCAATACCGCAACAGCGAAGTTCTCGAAACTATCTGCATTCTCGACGGCCTTAGCTCGTCCAGCTGCCGATTAGCCGCAGAGATAACAACCTCCGGAAGATGAACTGGATAAGGTTACAGTGTAGCTGGCCGAAGATAACTGTCCCGATTGATTCCTTATAGTCACAACTACCGTGTACTTACCCGCAGTCGCATAGGTGTGGTAAGCCGTCGGCTGCCAGCTTGCCCATGAACCATCTCCAAAATTGATAGTCCTGCCCACAATTGCGCTGCCGCCACCATTGCTCTTTGAGGTATCTACGAAAACTTCCAACGAATTCGATTGCGGCGTTACCGACAGAGTTGCGGTGGGCGCACTGCCTCCGCCACCGCTGGATCCGCTCCCACCGGTGCTTCCGGTAGTGCCCCCGCCGCTTCCACCGCTCTGACCCGATGCGACGGAGATCGCGACCGTCGAGTACGCCGGAACTGCGATCTGGGTGGAATATCCACGTGAAATTGGCGTAAGAGAGACTGACTGGCTGGTGATCTGACCGGCCGAACCATTCACGACGTATTGAGTTCCACTGCTCGCGCTGAGTCCTAGATTCGTCAGCGACACATTTACAGATCCGTAGTAAGTAGCGGTGGGATTGATGATGACTACGTTGTCTCCCGCATTCGTGTAAAACGCGGTCGCGTCCAGTCCGGATGTGGTGGTTCCGGGCGACACAGAGGCAGCCATGTATCCACCGGCTTGCAGATTCAAGTACTGCGGAGAAGCAAACAGATCAAAGGCGTAAAACTGAGGATAGGGGCTCAACTGCGATGAATCGCAGTCCATATCCCAGTCCCACCGGCCCAGCAGACAGAAATAGCTTCCAGCCGAATTGAAATAACTCAACTGGTTCGGAACCGCCGTGGCTCCGCTGTACACCACATTGAGTAAGTCGGCGATGGCCACGCTGTTCCACAAGGGACCATAGGTCGGATCGTTGCGACAGCAGTCGACGGCGTAAGCCCAGTTATCGTTGTATTCGCTGATGTAGATCGGCGTTGTCGCGGCATTCCGCTGATAGCCTCCCCTCACGTAGGGCTCGATCATTTTGTAGTAGTAGGCCAGGCCTCTGCTACCTTGCGTGATCGAATAGAGCTGCGACCAGTTCATCCCGGAGTCGATATTGCTTTGGCCGCTCACGTAGAGGTGAAAGCTGACAAAGTCCACATATGGCTCGGTGGATCCGTTATTGACCAATGCCGGAATCCAGGTGGGCGCCTGCGATAGCTGCGAGATCACGGGTCCGCCAGTATGGATGATCTGGCCGTCTTCGGCTGCCTGGGCATGCATCGCCTGCCCAGCAGCAGCGAACATGGAAACATAGGCACTGAGGTTTGAGGCCGTACTCCCTGTACATAGCGATCCCTGGAGCTCCGGCTCGTTCCAGATTTCGTAGTCCTGCATCAGTCCAGGGAATTTCTGGTCCACGTGAGCTACCACCGAGGCCGCCATTTGTCCCCACTGCCAAGAGCTGGACGGCGCGCCGCAGGAGCTCCATCCCAGAGAGGGTGGCGTGTTATAGATCACACCCATTGGATGAAGTCCGGAACTACTCATAGCCTGTAGCGATCGGTCCAGGTAGGTGAAATTGGCGCTGGATGTGGCGTAGATCTGGTTAAGCGGGATCCACAAGCGTGTTCGATCGATCCCCGCAGCCGTAAACAGGCCGATCGTGTATTGGCTGTTTACAGGTGCTGTGCCGGTTCCTCCTGCGGAGAACATTCCGGCGGGCACAACCGGTGTCGAACCGCTTCGATTTCCAAAGTCAGCTGAGACTGTTTGCGCATGTAGAGCAGAAACGCCAAGCGCTCCGGCAAGTGAAAGTACCAGCCAGAAACCGCAAATGCACGCAGCACGAGGAAAGCTTGCCTTTTCGGACATGTGTTATCTCCCTGATCCAAGACATGTCGATAGAGGCAGTCTTTCAATGCACGTTGCCGCTGATGCCTGGCATTGTGTAGATGGAGGCAGCTACTGTGCCCTGTTGATAGTTCGTAAATAGTAGCATCCAAGTCAACGAGGACAAGCAAATGTTTCTACTATCCAAATGACCTAGATCCTTTGGGCTAGTACATTTCGCAGCTTCCTGATGTCGGCTCATCATCTTTGGATACAGAGAGATGACAGCCACTCATTCCCTGGTCGCCGCGCCAAAGTATGTTCCGAATACTGTTACAGAATCATTGCAGAGCGGGTTGTGAACAAAAGAAAAGCCCGGCACGAAGCCGGGCTTTGTAGTTTGGTTGATACCTAAGGCGCGAGCGCCTGGACAGCCAGCCTCACTCGGAGGCAGCCATCTCTTCGGCTTCGCCCTCCTGGCGCATCATTTCGAGCTCGCGCTCGGCTTCCTCGTAGGCAGTCTGCACTTCCTGCTGGACGCGCTGGGCCGCTTCTTCGAGCTCCGGTGAGAGCTGGATGTTGCGGTAGTACTCCATGCCCGTACCGGCGGGGATGAGACGGCCGACGATGACGTTCTCCTTGAGGCCGCGCAGGTTGTCGACGGCGCCGTTGATGGACGCCTCGGTCAGCACACGCGTGGTCTCCTGGAACGATGCCGCGGAGATGAAGCTGTCGGTTGACAGCGAAGCCTTCGTGATGCCGAGCAGGAGCGGACGGCCAATGGCCGGGCGTCCCCCGTCAGCGATCGCGCGCTCGTTCTCCAGACGGAAGCGGAACTTGTCGACCTGCTGCTCGAGCAGGAAGCTGGTGTCGCCGACTTCCTCGATCTTCACCCAGCGGAGCATCTGCCGGACGATGGTTTCGATGTGCTTGTCGGAGATGGCCACACCCTGAAGCCGGTAGACTTCCTGGATTTCGTTCACCAGGTAGCCCTGCAGCTCCTTCTCACCGAGCACGGCAAGAATGTCGTGCGGGTTGAGCGGTCCATCCATGAGCGGTTCGCCGGCCTTCAGGCGCTCGCCTTCCTGCACGTTGACGTGGATACCGCGCGGCACGGAGTATTCCTTCTCTTCTCCGTTGTCGGCAGTGACGTAGATCTTACGCTGACCCTTGCTGACTTCGCCGAACTTTACCACACCGTCGATTTCGCTGATGATGGCGGTTTCGCGCGGCTTGCGGGCTTCGAAGAGCTCGACGACGCGGGGCAGACCACCGGTGATGTCCTTGGTGCGCGTGGTTTCGCGCGGAATCTTGGCAAGGATATCGCCGGGGAAGACCTCATCTCCGTCCTGGATCATCAGGTGAGCACGCGAGGGCATCAGATAACGCTTGTTGCCCTTGGCTCCCTTGATGATGATCGCAGGCTGGCGCTTCTCGTCCGAGGCTTCGGAAACCACGAGCCGCGACAGACCGGTGACTTCGTCCACTTCTTCGTTCAGCGTGATGCCTTCCTGCAGATCCTTGAACTGCACGGTGCCGCCGATCTCGGTGAGGATAGCGAAGGTGTACGGATCCCACTCGGCAAGAACCTGTCCGAGCTCGACCTGCTGACCCTCTTCCACCCTGAGGCGCGCGCCGTAAACGATCTGGTAGCGCTCCTTCTCGCGGCCACGCTCGTCAATGACGGCGATGGCTCCCGAACGGTTCATGGCAACCAGGCCGCCCTGCTTCGAGCGCACGGTGACCAGATTGATGAAGCGCACCGAGCCGTTGTTCTTGGCGTCGAGGCGCGACTGCTCGGAGACTCGCGAAGCTGTACCGCCGATGTGGAAGGTACGCATCGTGAGCTGGGTTCCGGGCTCGCCGATCGACTGCGCGCCGATCACACCGACTGCTTCGCCGAGTTCAACCATACGGCCGGAGCCGAGGTTACGTCCGTAGCAGAGGATGCAGACACCGCGCTTCGACTCGCAGGTAAGCACGGAGCGGATCTTGACGCGCTCGATGCCCGCTGCCTGGATGGCGGAGGCGATGTCTTCGTTGATCTCCTGGTTGATGTCAACGATGACGTTTCCTTCGAAGTCCTTCAGCTTCTCAAGCGACACGCGGCCGATGATGCGGTCGCGCAGCGGCTCGATGATTTCGCCGGACTCGACGATCGGCATCACATAGATGCCTTCGACGGTTCCACAGTCCTTCTCGCTGACGATGACGTCCTGCGCCACGTCGACGAGTCGACGGGTCAGGTAGCCGGAGTCAGCGGTCTTGAGAGCGGTGTCGGCAAGACCCTTACGGGCACCGTGCGTGGAGATGAAGTACTCGAGCACGGTGAGACCTTCACGGAAGTTGGCCGTGATCGGAGTCTCGATGATTTCACCCGAAGGCTTGGCCATCAGTCCGCGCATGCCGGAGAGCTGACGGATTTGCTGCTTCGATCCGCGGGCGCCGGAGTCGGCCATGATGTAGATCGGGTTCATGGCTCCTTCCTTGTCCGCATTCTTCATGTTGTTGAACATTTCGTCGGCGACCTTTTCCGTCACCGTCGACCACAGCTGAATGACCTTGTTGTTGCGCTCACCGTTGGTGATGGCGCCGTCAAGGTACTGCTGCTGCACCGCGAAACGCTGCTTCTCAGCGTCGCGCACCACGGGGTACTTCGTCTCCGGGATGACCATGTCATCGAGGCCGACGGAGAGACCCGAGCGGGTTGCGAACTGGAAGCCCAGTTCCTTGATGCGGTCGAGCATCTTGACCGTGACTTCAAGGCCGAGGTTCAGATAGCAGTAGTTGACCAGCTGTCCGATGCCCTTCTTCTTGAGCAGGCCGTTGACATACGGCATGCCCTCGGGAAGAGCGTCGTTCAGGATGGCGCGACCGACCGTTGTCGAGATGTATTGCTTGTCGTACTCGACCGGTTCGGTGTGCGTCAGGTCCTGATCGTCGTACGCAGTGGTCATGTCGAGCACAGGACCGCTATAGCGCAGACGAATCGGCGACAGCGTTTCGACTTCCTTCGCTTCGAGAGCCATCAGCACTTCTTCGATATTCGCGAAGACGCGACCCTCACCCTTGGCTCCCTTGCGCGCCTTGGTCAGGTAATAGAGACCGAGAACCATGTCCTGTGTAGGCACCGTGATCGGCTGACCCGACGCGGGCGACAGGATGTTGTGCGAAGCGAGCATCAGCACGCTGGCTTCTACCTGCGCTTCCGGCGACAGCGGAATGTGCACGGCCATCTGGTCGCCGTCGAAGTCCGCGTTGAAGGCGGTGCAGACGAGCGGGTGAATCTTGATGGCCTTGCCCTCGACGAGCACGGGCTCGAAGGCCTGGATGCCGAGGCGGTGCAGGGTTGGAGCGCGGTTCAGCAGCACCGGATGGTCCTTGATCACTTCCTCAAGGATGTCCCACACGATCGGCTCCTGCAGCTCGACCATTTCCTTAGCCTGCTTGATGGTCGTGCAGTGGCCGGTCTGCTCAAGCCGGTGATAGATGAACGGCTTGAAGAGCTCGAGCGCCATCTTCTTGGGAAGACCGCACTGGTGCAGCTTCAGCTCCGGACCGACGACGATGACCGAACGGCCCGAGTAGTCAACGCGCTTGCCGAGCAGGTTCTGGCGGAAGCGGCCCTGCTTGCCCTTGAGGGTGTCGGAGAGCGACTTCAGCGGACGGTTGTTCGCACCGCGCAGCACGCGGCCACGGCGGCCATTGTCGAACAGAGCGTCAACGGCTTCCTGCAGCATGCGCTTTTCGTTGCGCACGATGACCTCAGGCGCATGGAGGTCCATGAGCTTCTTGAGGCGGTTGTTACGGTTGATCACGCGACGATACAGATCGTTAAGATCCGAAGTCGCGAAGCGGCCGCCATCCAGAGGCACGAGGGGGCGCAGCTCCGGCGGAATGACCGGAATCACGTCAAGGATCATCCACTGCGGCTTGTTGCCGGACTTGCGGAAGGCTTCGACGACCTTAAGGCGCTTGGCGTACTTCAGGCGCTTCTGCAGCGAGGTCTCGGCCTTCATGCGCTCGCGAAGCTCAATCGCCAGCTCGTCAACACTGACGCGCTTGAGCAGTTCCTTGATCGCCTCGGCACCCATCATGCCCTTGAAGCCGGTGGGGCGATACTGGGTGTCGAGTTCGCGGAAGCGAGTCTCGTCCTTGATGATCTCGCGCTCGCGGGTGGGCGAGTCACCGGGATCGACGACAACGTAGCTCTCGAAATAGAGCACGCTCTCGAGATCGCGCAGCGAGATGTCGAGCAGGTGACCGATACGCGAAGGCAATCCCTTGAAGAACCACACGTGCGAGCAGGGCGAAGCCAGCTCGATGTGGCCCAGGCGCTCACGGCGCACCTTGGAGACGGTTACTTCGACGCCGCACTTGTCGCAGATCACGCCGCGGTGCTTCATGCGCTTGTACTTGCCGCAGAGGCACTCCCAGTCGGTGACCGGGCCAAAGATGCGGGCACAGAAAAGTCCGTCGCGCTCCGGCTTGAAGGTGCGGTAGTTGATGGTTTCCGGCTTGGTGACTTCGCCATGCGACCAGCTACGGATTTTCTCCGGTGATGCGAGCTGGATGCGAATCGCGTCAAAGTCGGTGATCGGGCTTGTCAGTTCAAACGGGCTGGAACGGTACAAGGTGTTCCTCCTTGCAGCTGGCTTCTGGCTTATTGCCGTCAGCTCTCAGCTGCGGTTGCTTCTGTTCTCTACCTGCGACGTTGGTTAAAGACGCCGCTTAAAATCCTGCGAGGCCATCAGCCCGGGGTTGACCCTGACGGCTGATGGCGGCTCGCTGTTAGTCGGCGGCTGCCAGTGTGGGCAGCGGCTGCTTCTTCGCTTCACCGTCGGGAGTCATCTTCATCAGCTCCACGTCGAGGCACAATGACTGCAGCTCGCGAATGAGCACGTTGAAGGACTCCGGCACGCCGGGCTCGATCGCTGCCTCGCCCTTGACGATGGCCTCGTAAATCTTGGTACGGCCATAGACGTCGTCAGACTTGGCAGTGAGCAGTTCCTGAAGAATGTAAGCTGCCCCGTAGGCTTCCAGGGCCCAGACTTCCATTTCTCCGAAGCGCTGTCCACCGAACTGCGCCTTGCCACCCAGCGGCTGCTGAGTGATCAGCGAGTACGGCCCGATGGACCGAGCGTGGATCTTGTCGTCGACCAGGTGCGACAGCTTGAGCATGTAGATGTAACCAACCGTTACCGGCTGCTCGAACTGCTCGCCCGTCATGCCGTCGAAGAGCGGTGTCTTACCCGAGGACGGCAAGCCGGCCGCGGCAAGAAGCGCCTTGATCTCCGTCTCCTTGGCGCCGTCGAAGACCGCGGTGCCGAACCAGATGCCGCGCTTCATACCCAGGCCAACGCGGATTGTCTGCTCGTCGTCAAGTTCGAGCAGCTGGCGCAATGTCGCCGTGCCCGCGAACTTCTCCTTGAAGACTTCGCGGATGGCATTTGCGTCCTGGTTCTGCTTAACCAGCGCAGCAACCTGCTGACCAAGCTCGTGCGCCGCCCAGCCAAGATGCGTCTCAAGGATCTGACCGACGTTCATACGCGAAGGCACGCCGAGAGGATTGAGAACAATCTCCACCGGAGTTCCATCGGGCAGATACGGCATGTCTTCCTCGGGCAGGATGCGCGCGATAACGCCCTTGTTACCGTGGCGTCCGGCCATCTTGTCACCGACCGACAGCTTGCGCTTCATGGCGACGTACACCTTGACCAGCTTGATGACGCCGGGTGCGAGCTCATCGCCCTTCTGCAGCTTGGCGATCTTCTCGTTGGTGATCTTGCGCAGAACGTCGATCTGGCGCGAGGTCATCTCTTCGATCTCGTCGATCTGCTCGTTCACACGCGGATCCTTGTCGGCATAGCGGATGCGCTTGAGGTTCTTGGTCGAGATGCGCTCGATGGCATCGCGATCGAGAACCGCGTCCTTCACGAGCAGGCGCTTGTTGGTGCGCTCGTCGTGCAGGTCGGCCAGCACTGTCTTGCCGCCGAGAATCGCTTCCAGTCGCTTCAGGCGCTCGTCGGTGAGAATACGAATCTCATCGGCCAGGTTCTTCTCAAGCTGTGCCACCTGATCGGCTTCGATCTGCTTGGCGCGCTCGTCCTTCTCCTGTCCCTTGCGGGAGAAGATGCGGACGTCAACCACCGTGCCTTCGATTCCCGGAGGGCAGGTGAGCGAAGCGTCGCGAACATCGCCGGCCTTCTCACCGAAGATAGCGCGGAGCAGCTTCTCTTCGGGGGTCAACTGCGTTTCACCCTTCGGAGTCACCTTACCAACGAGAATGTCGTTGTGCTTGATCTTGGCGCCGATGCGGATGACGCCGCTCTCGTCGAGATCGCGCAGCGCATGCTCGCTGACGTTGGGGATGTCGCGCGTGATTTCTTCCGGTCCCAGCTTGGTGTCGCGCGCTTCGATCTCGAACTCCTCGATGTGCACGGACGTGTAGTAGTCCTCACGCACCAGCTTTTCCGAGATCAGGATCGCGTCCTCGAAGTTGTAACCGCGCCACGGCATGAAGCCGACAAGCACGTTGCGGCCGAGACCGAGCTCGCCCTGCTCCGTGCAAGGTCCGTCGGCGATCACCTGCCCCTTCAGCACGCGGTCGCCCTGACGGACGATCGGCTTCTGGTTGATGCAGGTGTTCTGGTTCGACCGCTTGAACTTGATGAGCTGATAGATGTCCGAACCAACCTCACGCGACAGCTGCGTGGGGTGGTGCTCACCTTCAACGCGGATGATGATGCGCTCGGAGTCGACCGAATCGACAATGCCGTTGCGGCGGGCCAGAATGACGGCGCCCGAGTCGCGGGCGGTCACGCCTTCCATGCCGGTTCCGACAAACGGGGCTTCGGAGACAAGCAGCGGCACAGACTGGCGCTGCATGTTCGCGCCCATCAGCGCGCGGTTGGCGTCGTCGTGCTCCAGGAAGGGCACGAGCGAAGCGGCAACGGAGACGAGCTGCTTCGGGCTGACGTCGACGTAATCCACTTCATCGCGATTCACGAGCACGAAGTTGCCCTGACGGCGGGCATTCACCAGCTCTTCAGTGATGTGTCCCTTCTCGTCGAGGTCGATGTTCGCCTGCGCGATGGTGTGCCGGTCTTCCTCCCACGCCGACAGATAGAACGAGAAGGGCTCGAACTCGATGGCCCGCTTCTTGTCCTTCTTGAGCTGGTTGTTCAGCTTGAGCGCTTCGGACTTCTCGATGTGCTCGCCGACACGCAGGCCGCTTTCACCCGCGTTCGAAATCTGCACAAAGTCGAGCACCCGGCCGTCGGCGACGCGGCGGTAAGGCGACTCGATGAAGCCGTACTCGTTAATGCGCGCGAAGCACGACAGCGAACTGATCAGGCCGATGTTCGGACCTTCCGGCGTCTCGATCGGGCAGATACGGCCGTAGTGCGTGGGGTGAACGTCGCGCACTTCGAATCCGGCGCGCTCACGCGACAGACCACCCGGCCCAAGTGCGGAGAGACGCCGCTTGTGCGTGATCTCCGAGAGGGGATTGGTCTGATCCATGAACTGCGAGAGCTGCGACGATCCGAAGAACTCGCGGATCGCGGCCATGACCGGCTTCGCATTGATGAGGTCGTGCGGCATCGCCGTTGACATCTCCTGGTACACGCTCATCTTTTCCTTGATGGCGCGCTCCATGCGGACCAGGCCGATGCGGAACTGGTTCTCCATCAGCTCGCCGACCGCGCGAACGCGGCGGTTGCCGAGGTGATCGATGTCGTCCACCGTACCGATGTTCTTGCGCAGCTTGAGCAGATAGCGGATGGTCGCGTAGAAGTCCTCGGGCGTTAGCGTGCGGCGGTCGAGGGGCGAATTTTCCGCGTTCTCGTAGAGCTTGATGTTGAACTTCAGACGGCCCACACGCGAGAAGTCGTACTTGCGCGGATCGAAGAACATGCCTTCGAAGAGCGCCGTCGCGGTGTCGAGGGTCGGCGGATCGCCCGGACGCAGCTTACGGTAGATCTCGATCAGCGCCTCTTCCGGCTTACGTACCGAGTCGCGGCGAAGCGTGTTGGTGATGATGTTGCCCACATCATCGCGCTCGGGGAAGAAGACCTCGATTTGAGTTACGCCGCTCTCGATGATCTTGTGCAGCTTGTCGGAGGTCAGCTCGACGTTGGCCTCGACAAAGACCTCGCCGGTTGTGGTATCGACCACATCGGATGCGGTCACGGCACCATCGAGTTCAGCAGCCTCGACTTCGACTTCAGAGATCTTCGCGTGGCGCAGCGCCTTCATGATCGAAGGCGTGACCTTGCGGCCGGAGTGCGCGATCTCCTCGCCCTTGTGGACGATGGCATGCGCGGGCTTAGCTCCCAGCAGGTGGGTTGCCTTGTCTGCGCTTTCGTCGATGGTCCAGAAGAGCTTGCCATCCTTCACCGCAATCTTGTCGACGGTGTAGAAGGTCTTGAGGATTTCGTCATCGGCGCGCAGGCCGAGAGCGCGCAGGAAGATGGTTCCCAGGAACTTGCGCTTGCGGTCGATGCGGACGTACAGCGTGTTCTTCTGGTCGAACTCGAACTCCACCCACGATCCGCGGTAAGGAATGATCTTGCCGAGGAAGTACGTGCGGTTGTTCGCCGTCTCGAAGAAGACGCCGGGCGAACGGTGCAGCTGCGAGACGATAACGCGCTCGGTGCCGTTCACGATGAAGGTGCCATTCTGCGTCATCAGCGGAATGTCACCGAAGAAGACTTCCTGCTCCTTAATGTCGCGGATGGTCTTGGCGCCGGTCTCCGCGTCCTTGTCGTAGATGGTCAGTCGCACGGTCACCTTGAGCGGAGCCGAATAGGTCATGCCGCGCTCTTCGCACTCTGCCTGGTCGTACTTGAGTTGCAGGCCAACAGGGTCGCCGCACTTGTTGCAGAAGTCGGGGGTGTTCTTGTTGTAGGTGCCGCACTTGGAGCAGAGCACATCACCCGGATGAAACGGGTCGGTGATGACCATGTTGCCGCAGTTCACGCAGGAGGTACGCAGGTGATGCAGTCCCTTCAGGTGGCCGCACTTGCACTCCCAGTTGCCGATGGAGTAATCAACGAAGTCGAGCTGAGAGATATTACGGAAGTCGGTAATCGGAAAGACAGATGTAAAGACGGACTGCAAACCGTTGTCTTCACGCTCGGAAGGCAGCTTGTCCATCTGGAGAAAGCGCTCATAGGAACGGCGCTGGACTTCAATCAGGTTAGGAATCTGGATCGATGTGGGAATTTTTGAAAAATCGAGACGGCTACGAAGGGCGCGATTCTCGTTCGGCATGCTTGACTCCTCAAGACTCGTCGACACGAGGCCCCGGCCAACTTCGCCGAAGGAAGGAAACATCGCCCGAGTCCCGCGACATTCCCTGTACTGCGCCTTGCACGCGATTCGTGTCTGCCCCGCCTCGTTCGGAGAAAACTTCGCGTTTCTTTCTTCGCCGGCCGTGATTGCTGCCGGATATTCACTTGCACGGAAGACCACGAGAGGCGTAGGCTTCCGTTTTGCTTAAGGCAACTCGCCGGGAAGAAGCTGCGTCCCAGCGTAGTTGCCGCCGGTTAAGGCACCGGCAGCTTTCTGGCGGGACCGGAAGGATAAGGAGCGACACGCACTCAAGGGAAGGAGAGATTCTGCCGACAAAACGGATAAAAGCTCGCAGAGACAAGACGTCTCGCGAGCGCCACAACCGTATTGTGCACTGAATATGGACAGAATGTTAGATTCCCGCCGCTTGCAATACTGCGTGTTCGCCGCCCTACAGCCGATCGCAAATCATATCCACAGGCCCGCCGATTATCCTGTCGATACGCCGGTATGAAAAGCCACCGGATGAACTTGAAAACTGCCACTTTCGAAAATTCGCGCAGACTGTCGAGCTCCCCTGCAGCAAAGCCCGCATGTGCTGTCCTATCGACGAATTTTCGGATTTAGACGCAAAAGACCAAGCCTGAACCACGCCCGCGAATAACCCATATCGGCAATATTCACAAGAGAAAAGCCAGACTAGACGCACCTCTATAAGAATAGCGCGTTTCGGTTTGGCACGCAACTTGCAAATAAAGACGCAGGCCGAGGCCGCGGATCGCCCATAGACGCGAGAACTTCCGAGCCGGACTAGGTCCGCTCGGAAGCCTTTCGAATCTATGAGTTACTTGATCTCGACAGTCGCGACGCCTTCGAACTTCTTCTTGATGTTCTCCGCGTCTTCCTTGCTGATGCCTTCCTTCAAGGGCTTCGGAGCTCCGTCAACCAGGTCCTTGGCTTCCTTCAGACCCAGAGCGGTGACTTCACGAACCGCCTTGATGGTGGCAATCTTGTTCGCACCGGTATCCTTCAGGACGACGGTGAATTCGGTCTGCTCTGCAGCCGCAGGAGCCGCCGCCGCCGCACCAGCGCCGCCAGCCACAACGACCGGAGCCGCCGCCGCCGCGGAAACGCCCAGGCGCTCCTCGAGCTTCTTCACAAGGGCTGCCGCATCCAACAGGCTGAGCCCAACGATCTGATCTTCCAATTGCTGTAAATCCGCCATGATTCTCTCCAGTTACTTCTAAATTTCAGTGCCGCTAAATTTTGTTACCGCCGGACGCCCAACGATCGCGTTCCGGTTGCCGCTCGCCTGTTTCGAGGTTTCCGATGTGCTCAGACCCAGCACCCCTCAATCCCGCTTACGGCTCAAATCTCCCAACTCTAAGCCAATAGCATCCTGCTATTCGCCGGCGGCTGCTTCTCCGCCTGAAACTTCCGGCACGGCCGGCTCTTCGACCGCAGACTCCGCCGGTTCTGTGATCGCGGGTGCCGCGTCGACTACGGGAGCCGGTTCTGCGACTGCAGCCGCTTCCACCGCCGGGGGCTCGGCCACCTGCGCGGGCGCAGCCGAAGCCTGAGCGCCCGTAAACTTGTTCTGCTCGACTGCCTGGTTGATCACCACGGCGAGATCGCGGCCGGTTGCATTGATGACCGTCGCCAGGCGCTGCGCCGGAGAATTGATCAGGAAGAGCAGCTTCGCAAAGATCTCTTCCTTGCCCGGCATGGTAGCCAGGGCCTTCACCTCGTCGACATTGATGACCTTGCCGTCAACGATGCCGAGCTTGAAGGTGAACTGCGCATTCTCCTCAACCCACTTCGACAGGGCCTTGGCCAATGCGACCGGATCGCCCGTAGTGTAAGCCACTGACGAAACACCCTTCAGTCCCTGCAGAGCCGCTTCAATCTGCGAACCCTTCGATGCGCGCGCGGCAAGCTTGTTCTTGAGTACGCGATAGCGGCCGCCCGCGCCGCGCACCGTTTTGCGCAGCTCGAAATCCTGAGCGACAGTCAGCTTTGCGAAGGTGCCAACGATGGCACTGGTCGAGCCCTCAAGCTCTTTCGCGAGCTGCTCGACCTTCTCCGCCTTCTTTGCTTTGGTCAATGCCATAAAAATGCCTCTAGCTTCTAGCTACTAGCCGTTAGCTGAAAATCCATACTTCGATCTTTTCGTCGCCGCTGGCGGGCTAGGATCCAGCGGCCGATGCAGCGTTACGCCTTCGCGGCAGCGTCAGCAATCGAGTTGTCCAGCGAAATTCCCGGACCCATCGTCGAGCTCAACGTAATGCCCTTAATGTACTTGCCCTTGGCCGCCGAAGGCTTCGCACGAACCACACTCGAGATTACCGTCTGCGCGTTCTCAACCAGCTTGTCAGGCGTAAATGAAAGCTTGCCCACCGGGACATGCACCAGTGCCGTCTTGTCGGTGCGAAACTCCACCTTACCGGCCTTGATCTCGCGAACCGCGGCAGCCACATCGTTCGTGACCGTGCCCGTCTTCGGATTGGGCATCAGGCCGCGTGGACCGAGCACCTTGCCCAGGCGTCCGACAGACTTCATCATGTCCGGAGTCGCAATTAGGGCGTCAAAGTCCGTCCAGCTTTCCTTCTGGATCTTCTCGACCAGATCCTCACCGCCGATAAATTCGGCGCCGGCTGCCTCGGCTTCCTTCAGGCGGTCGCCGGAGGTGATCACAGCCACGCGCTTGGTCTTACCCAGCCCATGGGGCAGAACCACCGTACCTCGCACCATCTGATCGGCATGCTTGGGATCGACACCCAGACGCAGCGTCAGATCGACGGTCTCATCGAACTTTGCGAATTTAACTTTTTGCAGGAGCGGAACCGCGTCCTGGAGCGCATAAGGGCGATTTTCGACAGCCGCACGCGCCTTCGCGACATTCTTGCTGACTTTTCTCGACATACTTCCTCGTCTCCCACCGCGCGGTCGCTGGTGCCTGCCGGCCGTGGTATGTGTTGCGACGCCCCGTCAAGAGGCGCATTTATAAGTATGGCATATCTTTCCCGCGATTTCCACGGGAAAGACGCTGATGCGCCTAGGCGACGACTTCGATCCCCATCGACCGCGCCGTGCCCTTGATGCTCTTGATCGCAGCTTCAACCGACGCGGCGTTCAGATCGGGCATCTTCTGCTTGGCGATATCGAGCACCTGCGCCTCAGTCACCTTCCCGACCTTTTCCTTGTTCGGCGTGCCAGAACCCTTGGCCAGGTTTGCTGCCTTCTTGAGCAGCACGGCCGCAGGCGGCGTCTTGGTGACGAACGTAAAGCTGCGATCGACGTAAACCGTGATGACGACAGGAATAATGAGCCCAGCCATCTCCTTGTTCTGCGTACGCGCGTTGAACTGCTTGCAGAACTCCATGATATTGACCTGGGCCTGGCCGAGTGCCGGACCAACCGGCGGCGCAGGCGTGGCCTTGCCGGCTTCAATCTGGAGCTTTACCTGAGTCTGAACCTTCTTTGGTGGTGCCATTTGCTTTGAACCTTTCCTCTACGGCGGCTATCAGCCGCAGGCCGCTAGCGTGTCGCCAAATTCTCTACTGCTTAAACCTGCTTACTGCTCGACCTTCTCAACCTTGCCGAACTCAAGCTCGACTGGTGTCGAACGCCCGAAGATCGTAACCATGACCTTCACGGTCTCTCGATCCTCGTTAACCTCATCGACGATGCCGTTGAAGTTTGCGAACGGGCCTTCCGTGATTCGAACCGATTCGTTCTTCTCAAACTTGATCTTGAGCCGCGGCTTATCCTTCGCGGTTTCGCTGCGGAAGAGAATCGAGCTGACCTCCTCCTCACTCAGCGCCACCGGCTTGTCGCCAGTGCCCAGAAAGCCAGTAACCCGCGGCGTGTTCTTGATCACGTGCCACAGGTCGTTATCGAGATCCATCTCAACCAGAACGTAGCCGGGGAGAAATACCCGCTCCACCGTACGCTTCTTCCCGTTCACAATCTCCGTGACCGGTTCGGTCGGAATCATCACGCGGCCGATCTTGTTCTGGAGACCAAAGGCCTGCACACGGCTCTCGAGCGACTCACGCACCTTGCGCTCAAAGCCCGAATAAGCGTGGATGATGTACCACTTGAAGCGCTCGTTGGCCGCTGGCCCGAGCTGCCCGGGAGTCGCCTCACCCGTTTCGCCGGTGTTGCCGTCCTGAATATCTTCCGCCATTAACATCCTCTTTGCACCCGCTTACTGCGCGCCACCCAAGGCGTGCAGCACTGCCCGCAGAACCTGGTCGAGCGCCGAATCCACCACGTAGAAGAACGCGGCAAAAGCGAAGACGGTAACAATCACCACCGTGGTCGTAGAGCGCACTTCGGCGCGCGTGGGGGTGACCACCTTGCGCATCTCACCACGAACGTCCTTCAGGAAATCGCGGGTGCGCTCGAAAAACCCGGTCACCTTGCTGATGCCCTGCGGACGATCCTTTTCAGGTACTGCGATTGCCTTCGCCATATGATCCTTCTCTGCCCGGAACGGCTCAAAGCCATTCCTTACCTCTGATCCACGGTTGCTGCCTGGTCCAACGCTGCTTCAATCTCTGGCAGGGGCGGAGGGATTCGAACCCCCAAGTTCGGTTTTGGAGACCGACAGTTTAACCGTTGAGCTTACGCCCCTGTATTTACAGGGCTCCGCGGCAAGCCGCTTTGCCCTCTCGCTTTGCTCGCGCCTTCCCAGCGCTCGCTCCGCGATTCACCCTCACCCTACTTCTAAAAGGCTCCGCGGCAAGCCGCTTTGCCCTCTCGCTTTGCTCGCGCCTTCCCGGCGCTCACTCCGCCATTCACCCTGTTACAGGGTATAGGGATCTAGAGTGTAGAAGCCGTTCTGGCTACACCCTATTCCCTACTCCCTCACCGCTGTCTTACTTCGTTTCTTTGTGGTCGGTGTGCTTGCGGCAACGCCTGCAAAACTTCGAAAACTCCAGACGGCCAGTGGTCGTCTTCTTGTTCTTCGTCGTCGAGTAATTCCGCTCTTTGCACACCGGACACTGCAATGTCACAATTTCGCGCATCTTTTTATCCTAACTGAAACGCGGCCCCTCTTCTACCGTTCAGAAACCGCGTCTCGATCTTCTCCCCAACCTGCCCTTACTTTCCATGCCAGCCTGCCGTGCAATTGCGCCGCAAGGCGCGTTCGCCCGACGCGGCCAGCGTCTACTGGATAATGTCGGTGATGGTGCCTGCACCGACGGTGCGTCCGCCTTCGCGGATCGCGAACCGCAGACCCTTCTCCATCGCCACCGGAGTGTGCAGCTCGATCTCCAGCGAAATGTTGTCGCCAGGCATCACCATCTCCGTGCCCTCAGGAAGCTTCGCCGACCCAGTCACATCCGTTGTACGGAAGTAGAACTGCGGACGGTAGCCATTGAAGAACGGCGTGTGACGGCCGCCTTCCTCCTTCGACAGCACATAGATCTCGCCCTTGAACTTGGTGTGCGGCGTGATCGATCCGGTCTTCGCCAGAACCATCCCACGCTCGACATCTTCCTTGGGAATGCCGCGCAGCAGAAGTCCCGCGTTGTCGCCGGCCAGACCTTCGTCCAGCTGCTTCTTGAACATCTCAACGCCCGTGACCACAGTCTTGCGCGTCTCGCGGAAGCCCACGATCTCCACTTCCTCGCCTACCTTCACCTTGCCGCGCTCGATACGGCCCGTCACTACCGTGCCGCGGCCCGAGATCGAGAAGATGTCTTCGATCGGCATCAGGAAGGGCTGATCGATGGCACGCGCCGGCAGAGGAACATTCGCGTCAACCGCGTCCATCAGCTCGTCGATCTTCGCTTCCCACTGCGCCTCGCCGTTCAACCCGCCAAGAGCAGAACCGCGGATCACCGGCACATCATCGCCCGGGAAGTTGTACTTCGACAGAAGCTCGCGCACTTCCATCTCCACCAGATCGATCAGCTCCGGATCCTCAACCGCATCGCACTTGTTCAGGAACACCACGATGTAGGGCACGCCTACCTGGCGGGCCAGAAGCACGTGCTCCTTGGTCTGCGGCATCGGTCCATCGGTGGCCGCGACGACTAGAATCGCGCCGTCCATCTGCGCCGCGCCGGTGATCATGTTCTTGATGTAGTCGGCGTGACCCGGGCAATCAACGTGCGCATAGTGGCGCTTGGCTGTCTCGTACTCGACGTGCGCCGTCGCAATCGTGATGCCGCGCTCCCGCTCCTCGGGCGCGTTGTCAATCGTGTCGAACGAGCGGAACTTGTTGTTCGGGTTGTGCTTCGACAACACCTTGGTGATCGCCGCCGTCAACGTCGTCTTGCCGTGATCAATGTGCCCGATCGTTCCCACATTCACGTGCGGCTTCGAACGGTCAAATTTCTCCTTCGCCATACTTGTTCCTCTCTCGTTCCTTCGGTGTCGCTCTAATGTTCCGGGTCCATCGGACCCGCTATATCTAAACTTGTTTTACTTGCCCTGGTTCCGGCTGATGATCTCTTCGGAAATCATGCGCGGAGCCTCTTCATAGCGTGCAAACTGCATGGTGTAGGAAGCGCGGCCCTGCGTCGATGAGCGGATATCATTCACGTATCCGAACATCTCCTTGAGCGGTACCATCGCCTTGATCACCTGTGAACCGCCGGAGTGCTCCATGCCCTCAATGCGGCCGCGGCGCGAATTGATGTCGCCGATGATCGTGCCCATGTGCTCTTCCGGAACCGTGACCTCAACCGCCATTACCGGCTCCAGCAGTACGGGGCTCGCCTTCTTCGCGGCTTCCTTGAATGCCATTGATCCAGCAATCTTGAAGGCCATTTCGTTGGAGTCGACTTCGTGGTAGCTGCCGTCGAACAGGGTGACCTTGAAGTCCACCATTTCGTAGCCGGCCAGCACGCCGTTGTGCGACGCCTCGCGAATGCCCTGCTCCGTCGGCTTGATGTATTCCTTCGGAACAACACCGCCGCGAATCGCATCGATGAATTCGTAGCCCTTGCCGGGCTCGTTCGGCTCCACTTTGATCTTGACGTGGCCGTAGTTGCCCGAACCACCGGTCTGGCGGATGTACTTGCCTTCCGCTTCAGCGGGCTTGCGAATTGTCTCGCGGAATGCCACGCGCGGCTCGCCCACGTTGGCCTCGACCTTGTGCTCGCGCTTCATGCGGTCGACGAGAATCTCGAGGTGCAGTTCGCCCATACCGCTGATGATTGTCTGGCCCGACTCCTCATCGGTGCGGACCTTGAAGGTCGGATCCTCATCGGCCAGTCTCGCCAGCGCCAGGCCCATCTTCTCCTGATCGCCCTTGGTCTTCGGCTCAACAGCAACCGAGATCACCGGCTCGGGGAAGTCAATCGCGCTCAGGGCGATCGGATGCTGCGGCGTGCACAGCGTGTCGCCGGTCTTCAATTCCTTCAGGCCGACGCAGGCGCAGATGTCGCCGGCGTAGATCTCGGTGATGTCCTCACGCTTGTTGGCGTGCATCTTCACCAGACGCCCCACGCGCTCGGTCTTGCGCGTGCGCGGATTCAGAATCGTGTCGCCGGTCTTCAGGACGCCGGAGTAGACGCGGATGAAGCCCAGCTTGCCGAAGGGATCGTTGATCAGCTTGAAGCCGAGGGCTGAAAACGGAGCATCGTCCTTGGCTTCGCGCGTGAGAATAACCGACGCATCTTCCGGATCGATGCCCTCGACCGGAGGCACATCGAGCGGGCTGGGTAGATAGTCGACAACTGCATCGAGCAAAGTCTGCACGCCCTTGTTCTTGAAGGCCGATCCAGCCAGCACCGGGAAGACCTTCATGTCGATCGTCGCCCTGCGCAGCGCCTTCTTCAGCTCTTCCGGAGTCGGGGTCTCTCCCTCGAGGAACTTGTGCAGCATGTCGTCGTCGTTTTCTGCGACGGTCTCGATCAGCTGCATGCGGAAGGCTTCGGCCTTCTTGCGCAGGTCGGCGGGAATCTCTTCGACGTCGTATTTCGCGCCCATGGTCTCGTCATGCCAGAGGATGGCGCGCATCTCGATCAGGTCGACGACGCCGCGGAACTTGGCTTCGGCGCCAATAGGGATCTGAATCGCCACCGGCCGCGCGCCCAGGCGCTTGCGGATGGTCTCGATGACGTGCTCGAAGTCCGCGCCAGCCTTGTCCATCTTGTTGACGAAGCAAATGCGCGGAACCTTGTACTTATCGCCCTGCCGCCAGACAGTCTCAGTCTGCGGTTGCACACCCGACACGGAATCGAACAACGCGACCGCGCCGTCGAGAACACGCAGCGAGCGCTCCACCTCGGCCGTGAAATCCACGTGGCCGGGCGTGTCGATGATATTGATGCGGATGTCTTTCCATGTGCAGGTCGTCGCAGCGGAGGTGATCGTGATTCCGCGCTCCTGCTCCTGCTCCATGTAGTCCATCGTCGCCGTGCCCTCGTGCACCTCGCCGATACGGTGCGTAATGCCCGTATAGAAAAGGATGCGCTCGGTCGTCGTCGTCTTCCCGGCGTCGATATGCGCCATGATTCCGATGTTCCGGCAACGATTTAACGGTACTTGACGTGGCACTGTCTCTTCTCTCTGCTTCTCTCAGGCCTTCACAGCCCGAGGTTCAAATTTCCTTCAGGAGCAACTCCCAGCTCCCGCCTTCCATCTCTTCTCAGTCACCGCTCCAGACTGGCGCGCGAAGTGCGCGTCCGCCTGGACGGCCAGTCCTACCAGCGATAGTGCGCGAAGGCCTTGTTGGCTTCGGCCATGCGGTGAACGTCTTCCTTCTTCTTCATCGCCGCGCCGCGACCGTTGGCCGCATCGAGCAGCTCATTGGTGAGCTTGTCGATCATGCCCTTCTCGCCGCGCGCCCGGCCGTAGGAAACCAGCCAGCGGATTGCCAGCGAAGTGCGCCGCTCGGGATTGACCTCGATCGGCACCTGGTAGTTTGCACCACCTACACGGCGCGTCTTGACCTCGAGCAACGGCTTGCAGTTCTCAACCGCCTTCTTGAAGAGCGTCAGCGCCTCGGCGCCGCCCTTCTGCTCCAGGTTCGTCATCGCGGTGTAGAAGATTCCCTGCGCCGTCGACTTCTTGCCGCCCCACATCATCGAGTTGACGAACTTGGTGACCAGCGTCGAGTTGTAAACCGGGTCGGGAGCGACCTCACGCTTGGCGATATGACCTTTTCTCGGCATAGTTCTCTAATCTCTCTCAAACAACAAGCTTGTTCTCAACCAAACTTCACTACGGCTGCTCAACGCCGATCCCGACCATCGGGAGGGCCACGCGAAGCCGCCGCCTAAACGGCGAGTTTATTTCTTGCCTGCGGCAGCGCCGGCCTTGGCACGCTTCGCGCCATACTTCGAGCGGCTCTGCGTGCGCTTGACCACGCCGACCGAGTCGAGCGTTCCGCGCACAATGTGATAGCGCACACCCGGGAGATCCTTCACACGGCCGCCGCGGATGAGCACGATCGAGTGCTCCTGCAGGTTGTGGCCCTCGCCGGGAATGTACGACGTCACCTCGATGCCGTTCGTCAGGCGGACACGCGCAACCTTGCGGAGCGCCGAGTTCGGCTTCTTGGGCGTCTGCGTGTAAACGCGCGTGCAAACTCCGCGCCGCTGCGGCGATCCCTGGAGCGCAGGGGAGGCCGTCTTATAACGCGGTGCCGTACGACCCTTCCTTACCAGCTGACTGAATGTAGGCAAACCAAACTCCTTACCAATCCAAACCGTTTCAAATCCACGGCACGTCGCAGGAGCCGCTCGCACGCCAATCGAAACGC